>Ga0335076_10008627_pt1 | contig 10293 bp, 12 predicted proteins | sample Lox_Sample_25_FD_206717 | JGI IMG/M metagenome (GOLD analysis project Ga0335076, IMG submission 206717) | Soil microbial communities from Loxahatchee National Wildlife Refuge, Florida, United States - Lox_Sample_2.5 | ecosystem: Environmental > Terrestrial > Soil > Wetlands | place: USA...
TGTATGGGCCAGCCCCCAGCCGCCAGCATCGCGCTAGAATGATGCGATGAGACAGGTGTCGCAGCGGACAATCATCGAAATCAAGAAAGTTCTTTCCCAGAACCATCGCGCTAACTCGGATGAACTGTATGCGAACAACTTTCCCGACTGGTTTGTGATTCAGGTACAAAGTCAGCTTATGTGGGACTGGAGTTCAGTCCTCGTGAGTCTCAGGAGAGGCGCTTTTTTCTATTCAAACAGCACTTTCGCTGCACCAGGAGAGACCATCATTCCAGAGCAACGATTTCTAGAACAGGAACGCGCAAAGCGGTTAGGGGAACATTTCATTCAAAAGCTCGCTGCTTTTGCATGCACTCTCGCGTCGAGCGACTCACTAATGCGATCAATTCAGTTGGACGGCTTCGACGTGGATACAGCCAAGCTGAAACTAATTCCGCTTGAAGGTCCGGTTAGCGTTCAACAAGAAGCAGACCGGCTAAGCACTTTGGTGAACAATTGTGGCATCCCGAATCCAGATGTTGTGCTGAGACACATTCAAGATGCACAGTTGCTATAGGCAGATGGAAAGGATCATCCATCGTTGGGCGAATCAAGGAACATCATTCAGTCACTGATTGACGGAATCAGCACCGAGACGGCAACACATGGTAAGCACACGACGAAGCTACCTGGAGGAACGAGCAATCGGATCGACTACCTAGCGCAAGTGGGATTTCTCACGAATGATGAAAAGGCCGCCTTCAATTCGGCTTGGGGCACGCTTTCCGCGGGTTCGCATCCGGGTGTCCCGGAACGAGAGCAAGCTCGCATCGGGCTCACTCTCGGTTTGGAGTTTGGTCAGTTGCTCCTGCTGAAGTTTGCGAACTGGAAGAAGAATGCGTATCAGAAATTCTCGAAGGCATGAAAAAAAAGGGGATGACTGCCCCCGCATTTCCCGCCCCACATTTCACCAAGTTTTTCTGGTCATCAACCAACAACCAACTCCTGCTCGCCGCCAAGGCTCTTGCGGATAGCAATTGCCGGGTGCCCCACGTCTCGCGGTTTTCGAGACGTGGGTGCTGGCAGCGGCAAGCTTTCTCCTCCCCAGCTGCAGCGAAGAGAAATGCCATGCGACGGGCAAGTCCGCGAGAGACCAGTCCGCTGGATCACGCCCGGCCCCATGCCGAACTGCTATCCCTTCTTTTCTCTTTTCTTCCCCTCGGCCATCACATGCCGCAGAATGCGGGTCATGCGCGTCTGGTAGCCGGGACCTTTGGACTTAAACCAGTCCACCACCTCGCAATCAATCCGCAGCGTGAGCCTCTGCTTGCGCGGGCGGTTCCACCGCGCATCTGCACGAGCCTCCTCCTCCACGAGAGCTAAAAGGTCATCTTCGACCGAGGCGAAGATTCCGCCAACGCTTTTCCCGCGCGATCGCGTCTTTTTCGTCTGTGTTTTCCGACGTTTCTGTGGCACGACGCTATTGTAGCGCCAAACTCGGCACGACGTTATGTTCCAGTTGGAACAGTTGAAAAGACCAGGGGCGGACGGGACGTCCCCCGATTTCTTTGGGTCCAATTGCCTTTCCTCCTCAGGCTTAATCGGCAGCATGTACAAATGCCAAAGAACCCAGAATCAGCTGATGAGTATTTGTTGATCGGAATAGGAGGCGTCAATGAGCAGCGTATAAATCGATCAAAAGAGCTATGCGATGCCCCCGAAAGAGGGAATCAGCATCGCGCATTTTCTCACCGTCGCCGACGTCGAGCGAAGCGCTTCGATGTAAACGACGATGTCGGGAAGTTCGGGCACGAGGTCAGAATACAGGATTTAAATGAGCGCCCGACTCGTCGCTCCACAGTCATGTAATCTAACTGCCATGACTCTGCAGGAATTCCGGAATTCTTTGCAGCATGAACGTCCGCCCGCAGAATTGAGTCTTCCGCTTGCCGGCTTGTGGTGGGACGCGAAGGGCGACTGGGCGAAAGCCCACGAATCGGCGCAGCAGGATGAAGGTCCGGCGGGAGCATGGGTGCACGCGTACCTGCATCGCAAAGAGGGAGACTTATCGAACGCCGCGTACTGGTATCAGCGGGCGGGTAAAGTTCCCGCCCGAGATTCGCTGGAAGCAGAGTGGAACCAGATTACCGGTTCATTGCTGAAGTGAGCAGGCGCGCGGTCTGGTCGTCGGGTTCGTCTTCGTATGGCTGGTAAAGCGCGGTCCTGTCGAGCAGGCCCGCATAGCGCTCGTGTAGTTTGGCTCCAATCTGGCCGTAGGTACCGCTGACGGCGTACGTGTTGAGCATTTCATCAGTGATCAGGCTGGCCATGCCTTTCCAGTCGCCTTCGAGCGACCGCTGATGCAATTCTGCCCCAATGCGTTCCCAGCCGTGCGCGGCCAGCACCGGCTCGTAGGTGCGAGTGGAAGCGTAAAAGGCGATCTGCCGCCGGACTGCTTCGGCATTTTGCGCGCGCTCGCCTTCAGTTTCCCCGGTGATGACGAAGCTCGCGGTCGCGTAAGTGAAATCCTGCCGCGATCTGCCCGACTTTTTCAATCCCGTTTCGACTGCCGGATGGACATATTCCCGCAGATATTTCGGAGAATTGAAGGGATGAACGTGCAGGCCGTCGCAAACTTCACCGGCCATTTCGCACATGTACTTGTTTACGCCGGCGATGTAGATCGGAATTTTGGGGTCCGCGATTGGCCCAGGATTGAAAAACGGAGTCATGAGATCGAATTTGTAAAACTCGCCCTCAAACTTGAGGGGTGTATCGTTCTGCCAGCATGACCAGATGGCGCGGAGGGCGAGCACGACCTCGCGCAGCTTCGGTCCGGGCGATTCGAATTTCACTGAAAACCGGCGCTGGATATGCGCTCGCACCTGCGAGCCCAGCCCCAGGATAAATCTCCCGCCACATGCTTTCTGAACGTCCCAGGCGGCGTAGGCAGTCATCATGGGGCTGCGCGGAAATGCGACGGCAATGGCAGTGCCCAGCTTGATCGATGACGTCACCGTCGCTGCGACCGCCAGAGGCAGGAAGGGATCGTGTTGGGTCTCGGATGTCCAGAGGCAGTCGTAGCCCAACGCCTCAGCCTTGGGCGCGTACTTGGCTACCGCGCCGAGGTCATAGTCGCGAAGTCCGACGTCTAGTTTCATTTCCGTGCTCGCGCAGTATGAGTGGAGTACCGATTGCGGAACTCCACAGATAGTCTTCGTCCAGTGGAGTTCCGCGGAGTGAGTTCAGGTTTTGTGGCTACTGCGGCTTCTTGTCATTCATTTTGCTGGTTTGCGAAGCGTTGACGACTGGCGGTTTGGTGGTGGCCTTGGCGTTCATCGCGTTGGCGGCCTTTGGCTTCCAATAGTCCGGCGCAGCCGCCGCAATCTGCTCGGGTGCGTTGCTGAGCTCAGGCAGGAATCGGGTGATCGTCGTATCGGCTTCCGAAACCGCTTCCGCGTTCACCTTCAGAAACCTGTCGTAGCCTTGCTCGCCCAGCATCTTTTGCATGGACGGAATTGCGTCAAACGCAGCCATCGAGCTCTCGAGCGTCGTGATGTAATACACCGTGCCTTCGGTGCCCGCGACCGATTGCGAGACGAGCGTAACCAATCCAGCTTTTTCGCGCGCCGCTTTGATATCTTTCGCCAGGTCTTCGAACTTGGCTGCTTCTCCCGGCCGCACGTGGACCGCGGTGGTGCGCAGCCAGCGGGATTCCCCAACCAGCTTCGCATACGCCGCGGCATCAGTCGGCGGATTGCTGCTCAGATCAAAGCGCCGCTGCCGAATTTCACCCCGTGCACTGGAAAGACACTCATTAAAGTCCTGAAACATTTTTCCCGAGGTCTTGCCAAAAGCTTTGTCCAAGGCCGCATAAAATGCCCCCATGGCCTTTTCGACTTGGTCGTAGTTCTGGCGGGGGCTGACGAAAGTGACCTGATTAGCCCGCCCATACATGGTCTCCTGGGCCAACCAGACGTCGCCGTTGTTCTGCCTGTTGGCTGCGGCGATTTTCTTTGCTAAGGCATCGAATTCCGCCCGTTTTTCTGGTTTTACCTGAGCGATGTAAACGTCGAGATATTCTCCAGGCACTTGCTGGGCTTGACTGACAGCGAGCGCCCCGAACAGTACCAACCCGATCATGGCCCCAAAGGCTTTCCGATGATGCATACCAGCCTCCTTTGTCAGGATTTCGCAGCGGGGGCGACGGTACACCCCCGCGGGCCAGCCGTCAAGCGAGAGGCTCATCCGGCGGCGGCGTGCGGACCGAATGGAACTAGCGCAGTGTAATCAAGATTGCCATCGACAAGGCGGGCGAGAGAGAGGCAAAACAAGTGTATGCAGAAGTCCTGGCTCGTTGTGTGCGTGTTCCTGGCCGCGTGCGCAGCGAAGAAGCCGCCAACGGCGAACGCGCCTCCAACGCCTCCGCCGGCCAAGAGCCAGATGCCGCCGGCAAACGCGCAAGTCATCGAACACTGCGTGATTCAGAAGCAGGAAAACGCCAACACCGTCACCTGCGCCTGCCTGCCCGTGACGACAAAGATCGACTCGAAGACCGGGCACACCACGATCGTCTGCAAGAAGATGAAAGAGGAAAAGTAGGATGCTCCGCCTTCTTAAGGAACAGACTCGCAGTTGAGGCCCGTGCAGCCCACGCTTCGAAAACCGCGAAGCGTGGGGCAGCCATTTGATAATGTCTGCAAGAGTGCCCACCTCCACGCGATTTCACCCAGTTACCCTGCCCTGTCTTTCGTAACCTAGCCCGTCGTGCGCAGCCACGACTAAGCTGCCCGGCGAGGGTTAGATTCCGCATGACCAACAAAATCACCGACTCGCTATTGATCCTGGCAGTGGGCGGTTTGATGTGCGTTTCCGCCGCTGCTCAAACCTCAACCAGCACCACAACTTCCGGCGCCGGCCCGGGCGTAGTCGATCCCGGACATCCGCGGGTGAATGAAGTCAACGGACGTCAGCAGCTGCAGCAGGACCGCATCGGCAACGGCCTGAAGAATGGGACTTTGAACTCGAAGCAAGCCACCAACCTGGAAAAGAGAGAAACCGCGGTTCAGAACCGTGAACAGAAAGACATGGCGAAGAACAACGGCCATCTCACCAAGGCGGAGCAGAATGGCATTAACCGCCAGCAGAACCGCATCAGCAAGAGCATCTACAAAGACAAGCACGACAAATAGGCTGGCTTTGTGAGGCTCGGGTACCAAAGCCGCAGCCAGCTGCGGCTTTTTTACTTTTCTCCCCTTATAAATCCAAGCAACTTTCCCCGAAATCATGGGTTCATAATGAATGCAATGAGAACCAACAATTCCCTCGTTATGAATGCTCGCTTGTGTGCACGATTGAGCGCGTGCTTGATTCTGTTCCTTGCGACGGCATTACCAGCCCTGGCGCAGGATGTCGCCATCCCGGCAGGCGGCAAGTGGACGGAGTTCAGCTCGGAAGACCGGATGACCGGCGCGAAGAAAGCGCGCTTCGAGCTGCTTGCCGACAACGCCGAAGACAGCGACGAGAGCGCAAAAATCATTCTCTTCTGCACGGATGGAAAGCTCGAACTGAGCGACTTCCGGCCCAACATGAAAATGGCAGGGCCGAACCGTCCGGGATTTTGGGGACAGCCGCAGATGGAAGTCAGCGTGCGGGCTGACAACTCGCACAGCAATCACGGATGGAACTGGGTGAATGGCCGCTTCCTCGCGATGGATAAGGGCACGACGCGGGAGCTGATTGGTGCGGAACTATTCCGCATAGAGTTTGCCGGACCGCGAGGCCCAGTGATCGCTGAATTCTCGCCCGCAGGGATCGATCTGGATCGGATCTCTAAAGCCTGCGGCCTGACTCCCAAGAAGCCGTGAGCAGTCGATTCGGCAAAGTGCCTAGCTCCGGTTTTGGCCCGTGCGATTTGAAGACTATTTATAGCTGGCGTTGGCCAGAGCCATATAATCGCGGTGCCCAGAGTCGTCCACCATGGAATTGAACGCCACAGCGCCCAGTGGATTTGACTTTATAGCGTCCTGGATCGCAGCGTTGATCTTGTCGATGGCCTCCGCATTCGCCGCCACGCAGAAAATCCAGAATCGGCCCGGCGCATCGGTATGCACTGCCTCAGTGTCGATTTCGTACTGCACAATAGTGCCGTCAGCGAGTAATTTCTCCAGCAGCGGCGCGACCAGATTCTTGCTCAGCATGTCCACCGCGTTATCTGGAGCGTCCGCTTTCAGTCTGTAGAAGCCGGCGTGCGTGTAAAGACCCTGCCATGATCCGGAGCGCCAGTTGTAGTAGCGGCTGACGATGATCTCATCCCAATGTTTGGTGGCACTTTCCAAAACCGGACTGGTGGCACTGCCGGAACTCTGAAGCTGATTCAATACTTTGAGCAGCCCCGCCATGGACATGGACGACCACCACTCGGCGTGAGTATCGCCGTCGGGCTGGTGAACCAGATTTGCCTCGTTGCCATAGCCGATAATGGTTCCGTCGGCGAGCGCCTTATCAAAGATCGGTTTGTCGGCCGCATCCGCTTTCGCCATTTCGGACCATTGCGCGCGGGGAATCTGCCAAAAACTTGCATATGAGTATTGCGGCGGTTTTTCTTTGATCTCTGCCATCTGCGCGCATGCGGGCGCGGTCAACATGGCAACGGTCGCCAACGCAGATATCCCTGCGAGTCTTCGTAACATCTTCATCGCTTCACCTCGTGATTGAGCTGGGGTCAACTTAGGCCTAAATCTAACACGGTGCGGCGCACTGTTGTAATATGTCGGCTTCGAGGAGATCATGCGCCCGCTATTTTTATGCCTTGTTCTGGGCCTTGGTATTTCGGCCCACTCGCAATCTTTCGCCGATGCCCCGGCCCATTCAGGAAAAGTTAACGCTTCCGCCGTGTGGCAGATGCCGGCGCAGTTCATCACGAGTGCTCATGGCGCTTGCGACAAATCGGCTCCGTCGAATCTCGCCGAGTGTTTCATGGGCCAGCTCTCGAAAGCCGGAGCCAGCGCTCAAGCCGTAAAGTTTACGCGCGAGCTTTACAAGCAGAGCAAGGGGGATGTGGGCATCATGACCGGCTTTCAGCCGGTGGGCCCGGTAGATATTGCCTGGATCACGTATCCTTTGCGCGCCAACACCAACAATGGTCTTCTTTTCGTGAATGGGCAACCAGAAATCATCAACGTCGAAGACCTCAAGCTGCTCGACACAAAAAGCATGCGAGCAAGTGGACAGTTTCAGGACCTGCTGGTTCAGTTTCCCAAAGCGGATGTGTGGCCGGGCGATCGCGATGGCAAAACCTGGCCCAATTCGCAGGCTGGCCCGAACGGCGGAACGCAGTTTATTGTGGCCTATCCGCTGCTGAACGGGTGCCATGCTTGCGCCCGGGCCGGGGTAGCGCTGTTTACCTGGAACTTCACCGCTCAAGGCAAGTTCTTGGGCACAACGTTTATCGGCATGACTCCGCCGCCGCTGCAATAAGAACCTGTCTGGGAGTTCGTTCGCCACATAGGACACGAAGGTGCACCAAGGTCGCCTCTTTAGCGCAAAGCGATGGCTGTGATTCGTTACGTCTGCATCTCTGATCTTCACCTCGGCGCTGATAACAGCCTGCTGACCCATCTGAATGCTGACTCGGTAGTTGATCCATTGCAGCCCAGCGCCGTCTTGCGCGAGCTGGCTGGGTGGCTGGAAATTGTTCTTCGCACTGTCAATCAGGGGACACGCCCGACGCTGATTCTGAACGGAGATCTTCTCGAACTTGCCCTCGCGCTCGACAACAAGGCCATTATGGCGTTCGAGCGGTTTCTCGAATTAATGTTTCCGGCCGGGAAAGACTCGCTGGTGGCCGACGAAATCATTTTTCTGCCCGGCAACCACGATCATCACATGTGGGAAACGGCGCGGGAAACGCAGTACGCACAATTTCTTCAGCAGCGTCCTCCGGGAACATTTCTCGAACCGCCCTGGCACGCCACCCAGATGTTTCATCTCAAAGGGCCGCTTTCCGTGAGCGCGCCGATTCTGAATGCGGTCATCACTCGCTATGAGCATCTTCGCGGCAAGGTGAACGTCAAAACTGTTTACCCGAACTACGGCGTTCTAAGTGGGCAAAAAACCAAGTGCGTGCTTTTCACGCACGGGCATTATGTGGAGTCGATTTATCTGCTTATGACGAGACTGGGAAACGCTCTGTTTCCCGACAGGCCGAAACCGGTTTTTATTTGGGACATCGAAGCTGAAAACTTCGCCTGGATCGATTTTTTCTGGTCAGCCATGGGCCGCTCGGGGGATGTTGGCGATTACATCGAGCGCGTCTACGACATGTTGCTGGTGCCCGAGCTACGCAAGAAACTGGCGGCGCAGCTCGGTCAGTTGGCGGGGCACGAATGGCTGCCGAAACATCCGGGACTCGCCAAAATCGCGGCCTGGTGCTTGAGTCCCTTTGTATCGCACTTCCTCTCACGCTCGGATGGTCTGGAGAAATTGAAAACCGACGACACGCTGAGCCCAGATGCGCAGGCAGGCCTCAAATGGTACGTGCAGGATCCGTTGCGCCAGCAGTTGCTGATGGAACTGGACGACAACATGCCGGAAGAGGTCACCGTGGTTTTCGGACACACTCATAAGCCTTTCAGCACAACTCAAACATTTGCCGGTTTTCCTACTCCCGCTTATGTCTTCAACAGCGGCGGATGGGTAGTGGACACGGAAGAAATTGAGCCCATGCATGGCGGCGCGATCGTGCTGGTCGATGACGAGCTCAATGTCGTTTCCGCGCGCATGTACAACGAAGCCAAGGATCCCGGTCAGTACAAAGTGAAAGTGGAATCGTCGCGGCCGAGTGGGTTGCTCGACGCAGTCACCCGGGCAGCCGAGTCGGCCAGCGAGCAGGCGGCTGCGTTTTCAAACGAGGCGGCTGAGGCGGTAAACGCTTATCATCAGAATTTCAAGCGCCGGCTGGACTCAACGTTGTAGTGCGGCAAACCTTACCGTCCCCTTTTTAGCCTGCCAGAGCGACCTTTACAAATTTTTACGCTGTGCGCCACAACCTTCCGCGCCAACCTATGTTCTCATTGGAGTAAGGGATCCTTTGCTTTCTACCTCGATCATGAATTCCGCTAAAGGCCCAAAGGTCTGTTTGGCATGGGCCGGGACGATTGTTGTTTGCGCTGCTCTAGCCGTCGCCGCTGTAAATGCGCAATCCTCTTCCTCGCCCGCCTCGCCGCGAGCGGCCGCTGATCAGCCCACGCTGAATCAGCCGGCGACGACGATCCCGGTTCGCGTCAATGTCGTGAATGTCCTGGCGACGGTGCGTGACAAACACGGAAAAATCATTTCCGACTTGACCAAAGACGACTTTGTGCTCAGCGAAGATGGCCGTCCGCAAAACATTCACTATTTCACCAAGGAAAGCGATCTTCCGCTCACGCTCGGCCTGCTGGTCGATACCAGCTTGAGCCAACGGCGAGTACTCGACCAGGAGCGCAGCGCCAGCACCAGCTTTCTTCAGCAAATGGTGCGCACGGACAAAGACAAAGCCTTTGTAATCCACTTTGATCGTGAAGTGGAGCTGCTGCAAGACCTGACTTCTTCTCACGAAAAGCTGGCCTCCGCGATCGACAAACTGGAGACGCCCGAACTTACGCGAGCTTCCACGAGCGGCGGGTCAGATCCCGATCCCTCATCGGGCCGGAGATCCGGCCACGGATTTGGCGGCGGAACATTGCTTTACGACGCGGTTTATTTGGCGTCCGATGAGTTGATGAAAAAGCAGGAAGGCCGCAAAGCCCTGATTATTCTTTCCGACGGCGTGGATCATGGGAGCAAGGAAACGCTCGAGTACGCCATCGAGACCGCGCAGCGATCCAACACCGTTGTTTATTCGATTCTCTTCAAGGACGACGAAGCGTATGGAAATCACGGCGGATACGGCGGGCCGCGCTGGGGCGGGCCGGGCATGGGCGGCCCGATGGGCGGAGGCGGCATGGGCCGCGGACGAGGCCGATATCCGCAACAAGAACAGCGTCCCGACGGCAAAAAGATTCTGGAACGAATCTCCAAGGAAACCGGCGGGCGGATGTTCGAGGTTACGAAAAAAGAACCAGTCGATCAGATCTACGCCCAGATCGAAGAGGAGCTGCGCAACCAGTACAGCCTGGGCTACACTCCCGATCGCGCCGGAGCAGTCGCCGCGGGCTATCACAAGATTCAGCTTGCCGCCAAGCAGAAAGATCTGGTCGTTCAAGCCCGCGACGGCTATTACGCAGAGCAGTAATCCAGCCGCTCCGCCGCAACTTCGCGGGAAACTTCCGT
>Ga0335076_10008628_pt1 | contig 10293 bp, 5 predicted proteins | sample Lox_Sample_25_FD_206717 | JGI IMG/M metagenome (GOLD analysis project Ga0335076, IMG submission 206717) | Soil microbial communities from Loxahatchee National Wildlife Refuge, Florida, United States - Lox_Sample_2.5 | ecosystem: Environmental > Terrestrial > Soil > Wetlands | place: USA: Florida...
CCGATTTCGTCGCCGGCGAGCTGAAGCCTGGTCCCACCGTGCAAAGCGACGACGCGCTCGATGCCTATATCCGCGCCACCGCGGCGACCGCGCATCATCCGCTCGGCACCTGCAAGATGGGGCCCGACAAGGACGAGAGCGCGGTGGTCGATCCCGAACTGCGCGTGCGCGGCATCGAGCGGTTGCGGGTGGTCGATGCCTCGGTGATGCCCGATCTGGTCAGCGGCAACATCAATGCCGCCGTCGTCATGGTCGCCGAACGAGCCGCCGAGATGATCGCCCCCGTCTAGCGCGGCCGACCCTCCCTCCGCCATCCACCCGTTCACGAATCTATTAGATGACCGTCGGGGATTTTTCACCCAGTATCCCACTTGGCGGCCGTTCGGGTCGGCCGCACCCGTCGCAACAAGTCCGCAACAGAAGGCCGTCATGAAGAAGCACTCGCTGCTGGCCGCGCTGGCCGTCCTCGGCATCACCGTCCCTGGTCTCGCCCGTGCGGACGACCAACCCATCGAAGTCCAGATCGTCGATGCGATGAATAAGGCATTCGGCGTTCATCCGGGCTTTCGTGCCAACCATGCCAAGGGGGTCGTGGTCGAGGGCAGCTTCAAGGCGACGCCGGAGGCTGCGACGCTGAGCCGGGCGGTGCTGTTCGTCGGCACCACGATTCCGGTGACCGTGCGTTTCTCCGATTCGACGGGCGTTCCCGATCTTCCGGATGGCTCCACGCCGGCCAATCCTCACGGCATGGCCATCAAGTATCACCTGCCGGACGGCAGCGAGACCGACATGGTGATCAATTCGCTGAAGTTCTTCCCGGTTGCCAGCGGCGCTGATTTCCGCGACCTGCTGCTGGCCGTCGCCGCCAGTCCGCCGGATGCAGCCAAGCCCACGAAACTCGACGCGTTCGTGGCCAGCCATCCGACGGTACCGGCCGCCCTCGCCACCGTCGGCACGCCCGACAGTTTCGCCGACGAGGAGTACTACGGCATCGACGCCTTCGTCTTCGTCAACAAGGCCGGCGAGAAACAGGCGGTCCGCTACCAGATGGTGCCCGAGAAGGTCGTGCATCTGGATGCCGCCACGGCCGCGAAGCAGGCGCCGAACTTCTTGATGGACGAGCTGCCGGCGCGCTTGAAGAGCGGCCCCGTGACGTTCCATCTCAAGGCCCAGCTGGCGGCGCCAAGCGACTCCACCAAGGACCCCTCGCAGCCCTGGCCGGACGACCGCAAGGTCGTGGACCTCGGCACGCTCACGATCGACAAGGCCGTCGCCGACAGCGCGGCAGCCGAGAAGCCCCTCCTCTTCCTGCCGGGTCAACTCACCGACGGGATCGAGCAATCGGACGATCCGCTGATCGACGTGCGCAATGGCGCCTACGCCGAGTCGTTCTCGCGCCGCAATCCCTGAGACGGAATCCGAGCCGCTATTGTAGTCAGGCCAGGTCGACGAGCGCCGGCGGCACGACTCCTCGCAGCAGGGTCTTGCGCGCCTCCCACTGCGCGCTCGGTTCGAGTGTCTCCAGGAAGGTCACCTGCCCGCCGGCGAGGAGCGCCACCGGAATGCCGTCGCGATAGAGCAGACGGTTGCCGGTGAGGGCGGCGAGCTTCGGCCCCGGCGTCAGGATGCCCACAAGGTTGAGTGGATCGGCACCGGAGAGCGAGACGAACGCGCCCGACTCCGGCTTGCGCCGAGCCTCGCGTAGCGCGCCGACAGCGTCGGGCAGGGCGAACTGCTCGCCCGCGAAGCCGGCCACGAAGCGGCCGCCGCGGATCTCGCCGCGTGCTTCGAGCCGGCGATAGACCCGCAACAGCTCGCGCCACGGCGGCAGCCAGTCAGCCTCGCGCTCCAGCAGCCGCCAGAAGACCACGCCGTAGCGATGCAGCAGCTTGCGCGCCACATGCTCGACCGCCTCCGGGTTGGGCCGCGACCCCGCCGGCGTCGAGGGGCCACGCCGTGCCAGAGCCCAGCGGCCCGCATCCTCCATCCCGAACGTCACCGTGCGCCGGCGCCGTCGCCCGATCGCGATCGGCCGCCGCCGGTCGGAGGGCACGAGCAGCGCGCGCAGGCCGCCGAAGCTGTCGGAATTCACCAGGCCGAGTGCGACCAGTTCGGCCAGCGCTTCCTCGACCTGATTGCGGAGCAAGCCCGTGCCCTCGACCAGTTCGTCGAAGAACGATGCGCCATGCTCCCTGATCGAGTCGGCGACGGCCTGTGCACGCACGCTCGGTTGAATGCCCTCGGGCAGCGGCGACAGACCAGCCCACAGCGGCGCGTGTCGTCGCGCCAGCAGGGTAATTGGCGTCGTCCGCACCGGCGTGATGCCACGCTCGCCGTTCGGGCGCGCCAAGCGGGGTCGCAGCCGCGCCCAGGCGACGCGGCCGGAAAGGCATTGGTCGTCGAGCCAAGCCGGTTCGTACTCCTCGATGCGGGTCGGTAGAATCTCGGTCTCCCACGCCCCGGCAGCCGCCTCGAACCCCTCGAGCTGCGATACCACCACCTCGACGGAATCCGGTCCCTGCATGCGGGCATCGGGCGTCACCCGCTGCCAGCCCAGCAGGAAGCGGACGAAATCGCGCGCCGCGACCGGCTCGATCTCGGCGCGCAGCCGCTTCACGGTATAGGTATGCACGCGCGCCAGCAGCCGCCGCTCGCACCATTCGTCCACCGCGATGCCCGGCGTGAAACGCCCGCGCATGGCGAAGCCCTCGACCTGGAGCGTGACGAGCGCGCTCGCCACATCACCCACACTCACACCGAGTCCGGCCGCCAGCGCCTCTTCCGTCACCGGCCCCAAGCCTTCCAGCCGGCCACGCAAGATCTCGGCCAGCGCCTCGTCGCTCGACCACTCCCGTGCCGCATACTCGCCTGGGGCGACGATCGCCGGCTCTAGCGATACTTGGGGCCAGAGTATCAGGAACTGCGGCAGACGCTCTGCCGTGACCCACAATGCCGCCCGCGGCGTCGTCAGCCGCGCCACCCGCTTGTCGCGTGCGAGCGCCTTCAGCCAATCGTTCCAGCCCGGCTGCTTGTCTGCTTCCTCCGCCGTCAGGAACCCGAGCCACACCAGCGCATCGTGCAACTCGTCGGCGTTGGCCGCCTCGGGCCAGGCCTCCGTACGAACGCGTGCGATGGCCTCCGGATCGAGCCGCCCAATATCGGCGGCGTCCTCCGGCGCCAGCCAGCGCCGCCCCATCACCGCCTGCGTCCGCCGCTCTTCCAACGGCGCATCGTCGAGATAGGCGTAGGGCCGCGCTGACAATACCTCGAGCGCGAGCGGCGATGGCTCGGTCAGATCGCGTCCCACCACCTCGACGGCACCGGACTCGATATCCGCCAGCAGGCGCTCCAGCCCCTCGATGTCCATCGCCTCGTGCAGGCAGTCGTGAATGGTCTGGTTCACCAGCGGATGATCGGGGATCTCGCGTTCGCCCACCAGATTCTCGCCGCAGGCGATCTGGTCGGGGAAGACGGCGCCGATCAGATCCTCAGCATCCATGCGCGCCAGCTGAGGCGGCACCTTCTTGCCGTTGCGGAAGCGCGGGAGCGCCAGCGAGACGCCACCTACCCAGCGCCAGCGTGTATTGAACATCGGCGCATCGAGCAGCGCCTGGACCAGAATCTCGCGCACGCCGGCCGAATTCAGGTAGCGCTTGACGTCATCGAGGTCGAAGCTGTGCGCCGTGGTCAGCGACAGCACGATGTTGTCCTCGGTCGCCGCCGCCTGCAGCTCGAAGTTGAACTTGCGGCAGAAGCGCTTGCGCAGCGCCAGTCCCCAGGCGCGATTGAGGCGGCTGCCATAGGGCGAATGCACGACAAGCTGCATGCCGCCGACAGAATCGAAGAATCGCTCCAGTACGATCTTGTTCTGGGCCGGCAGGCAGCCGAGTGCCGCATGGGCCGCGGCCAGATAATCGCCGATCTGCTCCGCCGCTGATGGGTCGAGACCCAGATCGTCGATGAGCCAGTGTGCGACCCCGGCGCCGCTGGGATCGGCGGGGAGGCGCTCCGCAATCTCCGTGCGCAATCGCGATACCGATTGCGACAGCTCGTTACTGCGGCCTGGCGCCTCCCCGAGCCAGAACGGAATCGTCGGCGGCTGGCCGTGGGCATCTTCCACGCGCACGATTCCGCGCTCGACCCTGAGGATCTGATAGGAGGCATTGCCGAGTTGGAAGACGTCGCCGGCCATGCTCTCGACCGCGAAATCTTCGTTGACCGTCCCGATGAACGTGCTCTCCGGCTCCAGCATCACCTGATAGTCGGCATTGTCGGGAATAGTGCCGGCATTGGTCAGCGCGGTGAGCCGGGCGCCGCGCCGCCCGCGCAGCCGATGATTGACCGCATCATGATGAATGAGTGCGCCGCGCCGTCCCCGCCGGGTCGTGAAGCCCTCGGCCAGCATCGTGACAACAGCGGCAAAATCCTGCCGCAGCAGCGCCCGATAGGGCCATGCCTGCCGGAACAGCGCGAACAGTTCGTCCTCGCCCCACTCCTGCGCCGCCGTCTCGGCGACGATCTGCTGTGCCAGCACATCGAGTGGGCGTTCGGGGATGTGCAGCTGGTCGAGCTCGCCCCGCCGCACGCTGTCGAGCAGCGCCGTACATTCCACCAACTCGTCACGCGACAGCGGGAACAGCCGGCCCTTGGGTGTGCCGCTGACGGCGTGGCCGGAGCGTCCGACCCGCTGCAGGAAACTGGCGATCGAGCGGGGCGATCCCAGCTGGCAGACAAGGTCGACATCGCCGATATCGATGCCCAGCTCCAGCGAAGCCGTCGCCACCAGCGCGCGCAGGGCGCCACGCTTCAGCCGCTGCTCGGCATCGAAGCGCTGCTCCTTGGCTAGGCTGCCATGGTGTGCCGTGACCTCGCTCTCGCTCAGCCGGTCGGACAGCTGGCGCGTCACCCGCTCCGCCAGCCGTCGGGTGTTGACGAAGATCAGTGTGGTCCGGTGCGCCCGGATGAGTTCGGCCAGCCGGTCATAGACCTGGTTCCAGACCTCCCCGGACATCACTGCTTCGAGCGGTCCGTCCGGCATTTCGATCGCAAGATCGCGCGCCCGCCGATGGCCGCTGTCGACAATCCGGCAGTCGGCCGCGGGCGTGCCATCGGCTTTCGCGCCCACGAGGAAGCGCGCGACCTGCTCGATCGGCTTCTGCGTCGCCGACAGGCCGATGCGCAGCAGCTTGCCGCCACACAGCGCATTCAGCCGCTCAAGCGTCAGCGCCAAGTGCACGCCGCGCTTGTTCGGCGCCAGCGCATGGATCTCGTCGACGATCACCGTGCGCGTCGTCGCCAGCATCTTGCGGCCCGATTCCGAGCCGACCAGGATGTACAGCGACTCCGGCGTGGTCACCACGATATGGGGAGGACGCCGCCGCGCCTTGTCGCGCTCGCCGGCCGGCGTATCGCCGGTGCGCACCCAGGTACGGATCTCCACGCTCGGCAGACCTTGCGCCCGCAATGCCTCGGCAATGCCCGCCAGCGGTGCTTCGAGATTGCGCTGGATGTCGTTCGACAGCGCCTTCAGCGGGGAAACATAGACGACATGCGTCTCATCTCGGAGTGTGCCGTCTACGCCCTGCCGCACCAGTGCGTCGATGGCCGCCAGGAAAGCGGCCAGTGTTTTGCCCGACCCGGTGGGCGCCGCCACCAGCGTATGCAGGCCGGCCTGGATAGCCGGCCAAGCCTCCGCCTGCGCTGGAGTCGGTCCGGAAAAGCTGCGGTCGAACCAAGCGGCGACGGCTGGATGGAACAGCGAAGATGGGCCCACGAGACGGATACCTCGTTAGCTGGAGGACGCGCGAAATCAACCTCGATGGCTCAGGAGCAGGAGGAACTTATCAAGAACTCGCTTCTCGGTCAACGGAACCCAGCGGTCGTGGCCTTTTATATAGAGTGTGAGGCGCACCTTGGGGTCGCCTCCACTTCGGCTCTTTGATGAGGCCAGAATGAACGATGCCGATCTCGTGATCGTCGGCGGCGGCCCGGCGGGAATGATGGCTGGGCTGCTCTTCGCACGCGCCGGCGTGAAGACCCTCGTGCTGGAGAAGCACGGAGATTTCCTGCGCGACTTCCGTGGCGACACGGTCCATCCGTCGACGCTCGATCTCTTCGCCGAGCTGGGCCTGGTCGACGCGCTGCTGACGCGACCGCACGACGAGGTCTCCACGCTAACGGCTCTGGTCGGTGAGCGTTATTTCACAGTCGCCGATTTCTCGCATCTGTCGGCGGCGCGCCGCTTCGTCGCGCTGATGCCGCAATGGGAGTTTCTCGATTTCGTCAGCCAGGCAGCAAGCACGTATCCATCGTTCAGCCTGCGGGTGAATTGCGCGGCCACAGACCTCGTCCGTGACAGCGGACGTGTCGTCGGCGTCACGACCGCCGATGGGCAGTCGCTGCGCGCCAAGCTGGTGATCGCTGCCGACGGACGTCACTCGGTGCTTCGGGATGCGGCAGCGCTGCCACGCGAGGACCTGGGTGCACCGATGGACGTTTTCTGGTTTCGGGTGCCGAAGGAGCGGGGGTCCGGGAACCGTACCACCGGCATCTTCGCACCCGGCCGAATCATCGCGCTCCTCGACCGTGGCGACTATTGGCAGTGCGCCTTCGTCTTCGCCAAGGGCAGCGCCGACGCCCTTCGTGCGCGCGGCATCGAGAAGTTCCGCGCAGACGTCCTTGCGGCAGCACCCATGCTCGGAACGGCAGTCGCCGCGGTGGCCGGCTGGGACGACGTCAAGCTGCTGTCGGTAGCGCTCGATCGACTGACGCGTTGGCATTGCCCCGGGTTGCTCGCGATCGGGGACGCGGCGCATGCCATGTCGCCGGTCGGTGGCGTCGGAATCAATCTCGCCATTCAGGATGCGGTGGCCGCTGCCAACATCCTGGCCGCTCCCATGGCCGGCGGAGAAAGCGTCGACATGCTGCTGGAGCGCGTGCAGGCCCGGCGCATGTTCCCCACGCGCGTGATCCAGGGGCTTCAGCGCGCCATCCAGACCCGCATCATCGGCCGGATGCTGGCAAGCGCTCCGGCGGCAGCAGCACCGCCTCTGGCGCTCCGCCTGCTCGACGGCTGGCCGCTGCTTCAGCGCATCCCGGCGCGCGTGGTCGGCATGGGCGTAAGGCGCGAACACATCCGCTCACCATTGAAGCGGCCGGTCTGACGCGCCAGCGTCCGCGGCCGCAGCCGGCCTTCAAGGTGCGACCAACCAATAGGCAAGCGGCCGCCCGCTCGATAGGATTTGGGCCATCGCTCGACGGAAAGGAAACGAGATGGCCCGATCCCGCCAACTGCGTCTCGGCGCATTCATGCGGCCGGTCAGCATCCACACCGCTGCCTGGCGCTATCCCGGCGCGTATCCGGACGCAAACTTCAACTTCGCCCATCTGAAGCGTTTCGCCCAGACACTCGAGCGTGGATGTTTCGATGCCTTCTTCATGGCCGACCATCTGGCCCTGCTGAACATGCCTATGAGGGCGCTGAAGCGCAGCGCCACCGTCACCTCCTTCGACCCGCTGACGCTGCTCCCGGCCCTCGCCGTGGTGACCGAGCGCATCGGACTCGTCGCGACCGCCTCGACAACCTTCAACGAGCCCTATCACGTCGCCCGCAAGTTCGCCTCGCTGGATCATATCAGCGAGGGACGCGCCGGCTGGAACGTCGTGACCACCTCGAATCCGGAAGCAGCGTTGAACTTCGGCCTCGACGATCATATGGAACATGGCGAGCGCTATCGCCGCGCTCGCGAGTTCTTCGAAGTCGTGACGGGCCTGTGGGACAGCTGGGCCGACGATGCCTTCATTCGCGACGTCGAGACTGGCGTCTATTTCGATCCCGAGAAGCTTCACGTGCTCAACCACAAAGGTGAGCATCTCTCAGTGCGCGGGCCGCTCAATATCGCCCGCCCGATCCAGGGTTGGCCGGTGATCGTGCAGGCGGGCGCCTCGGAGGCGGGACGCCAGCTCGCCGCCGAGACGGCGGAGGTCGTGTTCGGCAGCCAGAACAGCCTGGCCGAGGGGCAACGCTTCTACGCCGACGTGAAGGGCCGCATGGAGAAGGCCGGCCGCGACCGCGAGCATCTCAAGATCCTGCCGGGCGCCTTTGTCGTGGTCGGCGAGACGGTCGCCGAAGCACGCGACAAGAAGAAGCGCCTGGACAGCCTCGTGCATCCCGACAGCGGCATCGCCTCGCTTTCCGTTCAGCTCGGCCACGACGTTTCCGACTTCGACCTCGATGGGCCGTTGCCCGCGATTCCCGAGAGCAATGCCAGCAGGAGCGCTCGCCAGAAACTCGTCGAGATGGCGGAGCGCGAGAAGATGACAGTGCGGCAACTCGCCCAGTATGTCGGCGGCGCCTACGGCTCCCTCGAGATGATCGGAACGCCCGCGACCATCGCCGACCAGATGGAGGAGTGGCTGCAGACTGAAGCCTCCGATGGCTTCAACGTGATGTTTCCGTATGTGCCGGGCGGCCTCGACGACTTCGTCGATCGCGTCATCCCCGAACTGCAGCGTCGCGGCCTGTTCCGCCGCAACTACGAGGGCAAGACGCTCCGCGAGAATCTCGGCCTGCCGCGGCCCGAGAACCGCTTCTTCTCCTCCCGTTGAGCCGACGCCGCTTCGCCGTCAAGTCACCGTGCGTCAGCGCCCGCGCGCGTCCACCGGCCAGATCTCGGTGAGGGTGTCACCGCGGACGCAGTGATAGCGGTCGTAGAGATTGATCGTGGGATCGCAGTGCGGCGTCAGGAACTCGACAAGGTCGCCGACCCCGAGCGTGCCGCTCTTGGGGTCATAGTCGACGCCGCCATGCTCGTCACCCATGAATCTGTATTTGGTTCCCGCCAGGTTCGGCACGGCCATGAGCGGCATCCCGCCCTCGGTCGCGAACGATTTGTAACCGGCATTGACCACTGCGAAGCCTTCGCGATTGGCGCTCACTACCGAGGCCTGCACGAACAGGGACGGCACGAACGGCACTGTTCGATTGGCGCCGAGATCGACCTCCACATATTCGCGATCCATGAACGGATAGGAGCCGGGCTGGATCTCGGTATAGACCTGCCCTCCTGGATCGATGTCGAAGGTGCCGGTCCCGCCGCCGGTCACGATCTCCGGCGCGACATCAGCGGATCTCAGCTGCGCCAGCAGGTCACGCACCCGCGCCATCTGGCTTCCCGCGGCTGCCGCGCGATCGACACGAGCCGGAATATGCTGGAGATGGCCGTAGTACGCCTGGATGCCGGCATAGCGAAGATGCGCTGATGCCTTGACCTGCCGCGCCAGCGCGACGGCGGCATCGATGCTGGTCGTGCCGGTACGCCCCTGGCCGACATCAAACTCGACGATGATCGCGAGCGGCTTTCCCGCCCTTTCCCCCGCGGTGGCGAGCGCGACCGCATTCGCGGGATTATCGACCGCGACCATCAGGCCTTTCGCCCTCGCGTTGAGCGCGATCAGCCGATCGATCATGGGCGGCGTGACCACCGGCGAGGTGATCAGGACGCCCTCGATGCCACTGCCGGCAATGACTTCGGCCTCGCCCAGCGTCGAGCAGCAGATCCCGACAGCGCCGGCCGCGATCTGTCGGCGCGCAACCTCTACGGATTTGCCGCCCTTGCTGTGCGGCCGCAGCTTGATCCCGGCAGCCTTGGTATGGGCGGCCATGGAGGCAATATTGCGTTCGAGCGCGTCGAGATCGAGGAGCAGCGCCGGGGTGCTCAACCTCGCGCGCGAACCCTTGACGCCGATGAACGCCGCGTTGGGTCCGAGGACCTGCGAGGCCGGGTCGGGCATCGTCATCTCCGCTCCTTTCAAACGCGCGTCCTGCCGTTCAAGCGGCCTTTGCCACGACCACGCCTTGCGACGGAGGCACGGGCACACCGGGATCGCGGCCATTGATGAGATCGGCGACAAGGCGTCCCGAGCCGCATGAAAGCGTCCAGCCGAGATGTCCGTGACCGGCATTGATCCAGAGGCCCCGAATGCGCGTTTGTCCGATGATCGGGGTGCCCGACGGACTCACAGGCCTCAGGCCTGCCCACACCCTCGATTTGGCGATGTCGAGATGGCGCGTGAGTTCGGGAAACGTAAAGCTGGCATTGTTGATGATCGCCTGGGCCCGCGCGGGCGCCGGCGTCGCGTCGTAGCCGGTGATCTCTGCCGACCCCGAGATGCGCATGCGGTCGCCGATCGGAACAATCCCGAACAGCTTGCTGTCGTCGATGATAGGCACCGTCGGCGCGCCGTTCCATCCGCCGCGCAGGAACGTGATCGAAACGCCTTTTACGGGGTAGA
>Ga0335076_10008630_pt1 | contig 10292 bp, 7 predicted proteins | sample Lox_Sample_25_FD_206717 | JGI IMG/M metagenome (GOLD analysis project Ga0335076, IMG submission 206717) | Soil microbial communities from Loxahatchee National Wildlife Refuge, Florida, United States - Lox_Sample_2.5 | ecosystem: Environmental > Terrestrial > Soil > Wetlands | place: USA: Florida...
AGATCTTGAAGAGCACCGGCTTCGGCACCGCGGCGGTGACGACGGCCATCACAAACGCGATCGAGAGCACTGCGCCGGTGTTCTGCAGCATCATCCGCGCACCTGCCGCGATGCCGCGCCGGTGCACCGGGACGACGCCCATCATCGCCGCGGTGTTCGGGCTGTTGAAGAGGCCGGAGCCGACGCCGGCGATCGCGAGCCAGAGCGCGCTCCACCAGTAGCTCGTGTCGGCGCCGAGCGTCGTCATCCCGGCGAGCGCGACCGCGCCGAGCACCATCCCGGAGGCGGCGAGGCCGCGCGAGCCGTGCTTGTCCGCCGCGTAGCCCGCGAGCGGCGAGGAGACGAGCATCCCGATCGCCATCGGCGCGAGCCCGAGGCCGGCCATGATCGGCGAGAGCCCGAGCGGGCCCTGGAAGTAGAAGACGAAGAGGAACATCAGCGAGAACCGCGTGAGGCCGTTGATGAACGCGGCGGCGGACGCGGCCGTGAAGAGGCGGTTCTCGAAGAGCGAGAGGTCGAGCATCGGCGAGCGGCCGCGCTTCTCGATCACGACGAAGAGCGGCAGCGTGAACGCCGCGGCGATGAAGCCGCCGATCACGATCGCGTTGTTCCAGCCCGAGAGCCCGCCCTTCGAGATCGCGAGCACGAGCCCGCTCAGGCCGACCACGTAGAGCGCCGTCCCGAAGAGGTCGAGGCCGCCCTCGTCGTCGCGGCCCGACATCTCGTGCAGCACGAGCATCGCCCAGCCGGCGCCGACGAGACCGAGCGGGACGTTGAACCAGAAGACCCAGTTCCACGCGATCGCGACGAGCGCGCCGCCGAGCACCGGCCCGATCACGAGCCCGACCGCCGCGACCATCGTGTTCGTCCCCATCGCGAGCCCGAGCTGGTCCTTCGGGAACGCGTCCGTGACGAGCGCGGCGGCGTTCGCGAAGAGGAACGCGGCGCCGACGCCCTGGAGCACGCGCCAGAGGATGAGCTGCGTGCCGCTGCCGGCGAAGCCGGCGCCGAGCGACGCGAGCGAGAACGCGACGAAGCCGAGCACGTACGCGTTCTTCCGGCCGAAGAGGTCGGAGAGCCGGCCCGCGGTCAGCACGAGCACGGTCGAGACGATCATGTAGACGAGGATCACCCAGACGAGCTGGAGGAGCGTCGTGCCGAGGCTCCGCTCGAGGTCGGGGAGCGCGATGATCAGCGTCCCCGAGTTCACCGTCGCCAGGAGCATCCCGAGCGACGTGCAGGACAGCACCCACCACTTGTAGTGCTCGCTGTGTCTGCGTGACCGGAGGAAATTCATTCTTACGTCAACGTAAGATTAGCAGACGCGGTCTAGACTCGGAGCGTGTCCGCCGAGCCGGTCTCGCAGGCGCTCCCGCGGCGCCGCGCGCTCGTCCTCTCGCCGGCCGCCTTCCGGCGGCTCGCCGTCGCCGCGACGACGATGCTCGTCCTGATCGTGGCCACCGGCGCCACCGTCCGGCTCACCGGCTCCGGCCTCGGCTGCGAGCACTGGCCCGGCTGCCAGCCCGGCGACCCGTTCCCGGCGCGCGGCTTCCACTCGGACGTCGAGTTCTCGAACCGCGTCGTCGCGTTCCTCACCGTCGTCACGACGCTCGCGCTCGCCGTCGGCGCGCTGCGGACGACGGGGCTCGGCCGCGGCCTCAAGATCCTCGCGTGGCTCGTCTTCGCCGGGACGCTCGCGCAGGCGCCGCTCGGCGCGATCACCGTCTACTACCACCTGAACCCCGGGCTCGTGATCACGCACCTTCTGCTCTCGCTCGTCGTGCTCGGAACCGGCGTGCTCGTGCTGCTCGGCGCGTCGCGGCTCGTGCGCGGCGGCGACGGGCCGCTGCCGTCGGTCGCGCGCTGGCTCGGCGCGGTCACGCTCGTCGCGGTCGGCGCGCTCGTCGTCTCCGGGACGCTCGCGACGGCGGCCGGGAAGTTCCCCGGCTCGAGCGGCCAGGACCTCGTCCGGCGGATCGGTCACTTCCAGCCAGCGGTCGCGGTCCACGTCCGCGCCGTCGCCGTCTTCGGGATCGTCTTCCTCGTCCTCGCGATCTGGGCCTGGCGGCATCGCGCCCGCTACCCGTGGCTCGTGCGCGGCTGCGCCGGGCTGCTCGCGATCCTCGCCGTCCAGATGGGGATCGGCGAGCTCCAGTACCGGACGTACGGCACCGTCTCGTGGTACGTCGTGCTGCTGCACGTCGCGCTGGCGGCGTGCCTTTTCGCATGGACGGTCGGGCTGACGGCGCGGCTCTGGCGGCCGCTGGCGCACGAGAAGCGCGACTAGACTCAGTTCATGTCGGAGCTGACCATGTCCTCCCGGCCCGAGCTCCGCCGGCCGGTGCTGCTCGCGGCGTTCCGCGGCTGGAACGACGGCGGCCAGGGCGCGTCGCTCGCCGGCGGCTACCTCGCGAAGCAGTGGGCCGCGGAGCGATTCGCGGAGATCGACGCCGAGGAGTTCTTCGACTTCCAGGCGGCGCGGCCGCACGTCTCGCTCGTCGACGGGCTGACGCGGAAGATCGAGTGGCCCGAGAATGCCTTCTTCCACGCGCCGATCCCGGGCGCCGACCGCGACGTCGTGATCATGCTCGGGATCGAGCCGAACCTCCGCTGGCGCACGTTCGGGAAGCTCATCGTCGGGCTCGCGCAGGACCTCGGCATCGAGCTGGTCGTGACGCTCGGCTCGCTCCTCGCCGACGTGCCGCACACGCGGCCGGCGCCCGTGACCGCCGCGGGGAGCGACGCGAAGCTCGTCGCCGAGCTCGGCCTCGAGCCGTCGCGCTACGAAGGGCCGACGGGGATCGTCGGGATCGTGCTCGACGCGTGCCGCGAGGCGCAGATCGCGTCCGTCAGCCTCTGGGCCGCGGTGCCGCACTACGTCTCGCTTGCGCCGAGCCCGCGCGCCGCGCTCGCGCTCTGCACCCGCTTCGGCGAGCTGCTCGACGTCGACGTCGACGTGGCCGAGCTCGAGCAGGCGGCGACCGAGTACAGCGAGCAGGTCAGCGAGGCCGTGTCCGCCGACGCAGAGACCGCGGCGTACGTCGAGGAGCTCGAGCGCCGCGTCGACCTGCTCGAGGAGGCGGAGGACATTCCGTCGGGCGAGTCGCTCGCGGCCGAGCTGACACGCTTCCTCCGCGAGCGCGACGAGGAGAACGGCGAGCCGGACGGCCCGACCGGGCCCGCGGGCTAGGTGCGGGTCCTCGTCCTCGGCGCGGCCGGGATGCTCGGCCGCAAGCTCGCGGCGCGGCTCGGGCGCGACGGCACCGCGGACGAGCTCGAGCTCGTCGACATCGCCGGCGCGCCGGTCGTCGCGGACGTCGCAGAGCCGGGCGTCGCGGAGCGGCTCGTCGCGTCGCGGCCGGACACGATCTTCCACCTCGCGGCCGTCCTCTCCGGCGAGGCGGAGGCGGACTTCGACAAGGGCTACCGCGTCAACCTCGACGGCACGCGCGCACTGCTCGAGGCGATCCGCGCCGTGGGCGGCGGCTACCGCCCGCGCGTCGTGTTCGCGTCGACGATCGCGGTCTTCGGCGCGCCGTTCCCGGAGGCGATCGGCGACGAGTTCCACTCGACGCCGCTGACGAGCTACGGGACGGCGAAGGCGATGTCGGAGCTGCTGCTCGCGGACTACACGCGGCGCGGCTTCCTCGACGGCGTCGGGATCCGGCTGCCGACGATCTGCGTGCGGCCAGGCGCGCCGAACCGCGCGGCGTCCGGGTTCTTCTCGAGCATCATCCGCGAGCCGCTCGTCGGGGAGGATGCGGTGCTGCCCGTCTCCGAGGACGTTCGCCACTGGTTCGCGTCGCCGCGCGCCGCGATCGGCTTCCTCGTGCACGCGGCGTCGCTCGACTCCGCCGTGCTCGGCGACCGGCGATCCGTCACGATGCCGGGCGTGTCGGAGACGGTTGCGGGCCAGATCGAGTCGCTGCGGCGCGTCGGCGGCGACGGCGCGGTGGCGCACATCCGCCGCGAGCCGGACGAGACGATCGCGCGGATCGTCGCCGGCTGGCCGGAGCGCTTCGACACGCGGCGCGCGGACGCGCTCGGGTTCCGCGCCGACGCGGACTTCGACGAGATCGTCCGCGTCCACGTCGAGGACGAGCTGTCGTGAGCCGCATCGCGCTCGTCACGGGCGGCGGCAGCGGGATCGGCCGTGCGTCGGCGGTCGCGCTCGCGGGCGCCGGCTTCACCGTCGTCGTCACGGGACGGCGTGCCGAGCCGCTCGCCGCGACGGCAGCGGAGTGCGGCGCCGTCGCGCTCGTGTGCGACGTGCGCGACGAGGAGTCGGTCGCGTCGGTCTTCGCGGAGATCGAGGCGCGCTTCGGCCGGCTCGACGTGCTGTTCAACAACGCGGGTGTCGGCGCGCCGCCGACGCCGCTCGAGGAGCTCGAGCTCGAGCGGTGGCGCGAGGTGATCGACACGAACCTCACCGGCGCGTTCCTCTGCACGCGCGAGGCCTTCCGGCTCATGAAGCGCCAGTCGCCGCGCGGCGGCCGGATCGTCAACAACGGCTCGCTCTCCGCGTACGTGCCGCGGCCGCTGTCCGCTGCGTACACGACGTCGAAGCACGCGATCACCGGCCTCACGCGCTCGACGTCGCTCGACGGCCGCGCGTACGACATCGCGTGCGGCCAGATCGACATCGGGAACGCAGCGACCGAGATGGCGGCGCCGATGCAGACCGGCGTCCCCCAGGCGGACGGCCGCATCGCGGTCGAGCCGACGATCGACCCGGACGACGTCGCCCGCGCGGTCGTCTACATGGCGACGCTGCCGCTCGACGCGAACGTGCAGTTCATGACGGTGATGGCGACGAAGATGCCCTTCGTCGGCCGCGGCTAGGACTCGGGCTCGGGCTCCGGGTCGGGCGCGGGAGCCGAGGCGGGCTCCGCGTCGCCGTTCGTCGCGGCGGGCTTCCGGCGGCGGCGCCTGCGCGGCTTCGGCGCCGGGGCCTCCTCGCCCTCCGGCGCCTCGGCCGGCGTGTCCGTCTCTTCGGTCGTCTCCGCGGTCGCGCCCTCCGTCGGCGTCGCGGCCGCCTCGCCCGGCGCGCCGGCCTTCTTCTTGCGCCGGCGCCGCCGCCGGTTCCGGCTCGGCTGCTGTTTCGGCGCGGGCAGGTTCTCCGAGAGCGCGAGCGCGACCTCCTGCACCGTGCCGAGCTCCTCGCGCGCCTCGTCGATGAGCTTCGTCGCGCGCGGCGTGTAGCCCTCCGCCGACGCGAGCAGCGCGGCGCCGACCTGGATCGGCTGCTCGAGCGCGGTCTTCACGAGCTTCGCGGCGTTCTCCTCGTGGCGGTGCCCGCGCGAGTTCGCGAGCGCGCCGAGCAGCCGCTTCGCCTCCGGATACTCGCTCGACGCGCGGCGGTCCTGCACCTTCCGCGTCGCGCGCGCGAGACGCCACGTCCAGCGCGCGAGGATCTGGTCGGGCGCGTCCGGCTTCCCGTCGGCGATCGCGCGCAGCAGCGTCCGCACGCCGGGGATCCGTTCCTTCTCCCACGTCGGCGCCTGCGTCACGAGCGTGACGAGGTCGTCGAACGACGCGCGCTCGACGCGCATCGACACGCGGTCCTGCAGTGCCATCAGGCGGAGCCGCCGGTTCGGGTTCTCGGCCGCGCACGTCTGGAGGAACTGCTCGAGCGCCGCCTTGCTCGCGCGGCCCTCGGTGAGCTTCTGGACGAACGACGCGCGCTCGTCGAAGCGGATCTGGCGGCCTGCGATCGTCGCCCAGTAGCGCTGCTCCTCGTCGTCGAGGAAGCGCGGGTCGACGCGCTGCCACTCGCGCTGGATCACGGCGACGCGGCGGCGGACGTCCGGCGTGACCGGGACGAGCCACGGCGCCGGCGTCAGGCGGCGGCGCGCGCGGCGCTGCGACCGGCGGCGCGGCGCCGGCGTGACGCGCGCGCCCTCGCGGTAGAAGTCCGCGTCGAGGAGCGAATGGAGCGACACGACGCGCTCGTTGTGCGTCGCGCCTTTCGGGACGAAGTCGACGACGATCCCCGCCTCCTTGCGCGCGTGCAGCCGCATGATCCGCCCGATCCGCTGCTGGTACACGCGCTTCGACGCGGTCGGCGCGAGGTGCATGCAGACGGTCGCGCGCGGCGAGTTCCACCCCTCCGCGAGCAGCTGCGCGTTGATCAGGACGTTGATCTCCGCGCGCTCGTACGCGGCGAGCGTCTCGGCGAGGCGCACCGGCGGCGTGCGCCCGGACACGGCCTCCGCCTTGATCCCGGCGGCGCGGAACTCCTGCGCGAGGTTGTACGCGTGGTCGACGCCGGCCGCGTAGACGATGCCGGGCGTGTTGTCGAAGCGGTCTCGGTAGAGGCTCGCGGCCGCCTGGTTCAGCGCCTGGTGGTCGAGCGTCTTCGCGAGGATCTCCTGGTCGAAGTCGCCGCCGACGATCGGCACGGAGTTGATTGCGGCGACGGGCGGGACGCGGAGGCAGCGGAGCGGCGCGATCAGCCCGCGGCGCGCGGCGTCCTGCAGCGGCAGGTCGTCGACCGACGCAGGGAAGACGTCGGAGACCTGCTTCGCGATCAGCTGCTCCGTCGCCGTCATCCCGATGTAGATGGGCTCCGGGAACGAGCGGATCGCGGCGGACGTCTTCTCGCCGAGCGCGGTGTGCGCCTCGTCGCAGATCACGAGCTGGTACGCCTCGCGGCTCAACGACCCGACGTGGCGCGCGAACCACGCGTACGTCTGGATCGTGAGCGGGTTCTGCCGCAGCGGCTCCTTGCCGGCCTCGATCGCGTCGGTGAAGCGGTCGCCATAGCCCTCCGTCTTCAGGTCGCGCTGGAACTGGGAGACGAGCAGGCGGCGGTGCGTGAGGATCAGGACGCCCTCCGTGCGCGCGGCCTCGACGAAGCCCGCGGCGGCGATCGTCTTGCCGGATGCGGTCGGGTGGCGGAACCGGTAGCGGCGCACGGCGCCCGGGTCCTCCGACGGGGGCAGCTCCTCCGGCAGCTCGTCCTCGTCGATCTCGGCGTCGAGCGCCTCGACGTCGACCGGGACGTCCTCGTCCTCCTCCTCGGCCTCGGCCTCGGCGAGCTCCTCGGCGGTCAGCGCGTGGCCGTTGCCGTTCCCGTTCGCCTCCTCCTCGCGCTGCGACGCGGCGATCAGCTCCGTGAGCATCCCGGCGAGCGCGTCGACCTGGTGGCGGCGGAGCTCGGTGCCGGCGCCGGTGCGCGGCGTCGGCTCGGCGAGCACGCGCTCGAGCCCGAGCATCAGGGCGTAGCGCACCTTCCACTGGTACGAGGGGCGCGTGCGGCCCGCCTCGATCTCGGCGAGCGCGTCGTCGAGCGCGCGGCGCCGGGCGGTTCCGGGCGCGAGCACCTGGGCGGCGTCCTCGCCCTCCCGGAAGAACGGCTCGCCGGCCCACGCTTCCGCGCGGAAAGCGGCGGCAACGAGAGGGTCTGCCGCCCCAGAGAACATCGTGGGGTCGTGGATGGCTTCCTGCATGTGCGCAGCACGGGGACGAGTGCTGCATCCTTCGAGAGGGGCGCGCTCGCGGACTTCGCCTGAGCGAGCGACGCTGCTGCAAGCATACCCCCAGGCCCGGGGGCGTCAACTGCCCAACCGGGGCATGCCCGCCCCGGACGGGCTAGGAGCCCAGGCCGCCGAAGATGGCGAACGGGTTGCCGGGCAGCACCTCGGCGACCGTCTCGCCGCTCGGCTGCGCGTCGCCGTGGATCCGGGCGGCGAGGTCCTCCGCGTCCTCCTTCGAGGCCGTCCCGACGAAGAGGAACTGGGACTGCCGGATCACGGAGTAGCCCCCGTTCTCGAGCTGCTTCTCGAGCGCCTCCGCCTCCTCGCGGCTCGCGCACTCCTTCCTGACCTCCCACGGGGCGAAGCCGCGGTCGAGCGACTCCTGCTCCCACGTCTCGCCCCGCGGCTCGTCGTCCCAGCGCTCCTCGTCCGCGAGCCAGTGCTCGACCTTGCTCGTCGTCGCGTCGATGCCGAGCGCGGCGAGCTCGGCCTGGACGACGGAGAGCGCGGTCGCGGCGTCCTCGGCCGTGGAGGCGTAGACGAAGATCTCGTTGTCGTCGCGCGAGACCGCGAGCCGCTTCGACTCGAGGTCCTTCGCGAGCTCGGAGGCCTCGCTCGAGAGCCCCTGCCCGAGCCGGTGCAGGAGCCCGCCCGCGTCCTCGATCTCGATGTGGATCCGCCAGTCGTCGGACACATCCGAAGCGTACCGAGTCAGCGAAGGGCAGCCTCCACCTCGCTCATCGGCACGAGCGCGGCCGTGCCGCGCCCGCCGAGCGAGTACGCGTAGACGACCCCGACGGAGCCGATCTGCGCCCGGGCCGCGGCCGGGGCGACGGCCAGCCTCGCGATGCGGCCCGTCGCGAGCTGCACCGCGTACACCGTGCGGCCCGCGGTGACGACGCCGATGCCGTACTCGACGCTCACCCGCGGCGCGATTCGGGCCGGAAGCCGCCAGCTGTGCACGAGGCTCCCCGACGGCGTGTACACGTTCACGCGATCCGTCGAGGTGGTCGTGACGATCCGGTTCGCGTGGAGCGCGAGCGCGGTCGCGTGTGGAGCGGTGAACGAGCCGACGCGCGACCCGCCGACGGCGCGCACGTCGACGCGCCCGGACGTCGTCAGGACGGCCGTCCGGAGTCCGTCGGTCGAGAGCGCAGCGGCCGTCCCCGCGATGTCGTAGAGCGGCATGGGCCGGTAGAACGCGGAGACGAGCCCGATCGCCGAGCTCCGTGCGTTGCTCGTCCGGTCGACGAGGGCGAACGCGAGGGTCGTCCCCGTCGCGGCGATCGCACCGAGCGACATCTTCGCGGGCCGGTCGGAGAGCCGCTCGATCACCCACTCCTGGCAGCCGACATCGTCGATCGCGACGAGGGCCGGGCGACCGTGCTGTGACGTGATCCACTGCGCGCGCTCACCGCCGAGGGTGACCTGCGAGATTCGACGCGACGCTCCGGATGCCGCACACATCGGGCCCGCGTTCTCGGAGACCTGCTCGACCGAGCGCCACGGGATGTTCCAGAACAGAACCCGGTCGCAGCCGGACGACGTGGCGCCGGCGGCGAGTGCGACGCGTGTGCCGTCCATCGAGATCGAGCGGATCGGGCCGCTCGTGTGGACGGGCACTGCGACCTGCGCCAGCTCTTGGCCGAGCGCGGCGGTGGGGACGAACTTCAACAGCGGCCGGTCGGCCGGAGCGTGCTTGTAGACGTTGTCCTGGTACGTGACGCCGACCGCGTCGAGGCGCGGCCGGTCGGCCGGACGGACGGGCGCGACGAACGTCGTCCTCCCGTCGGTCAGACGTGTGACCCAGAGCCCGTGGCCCCCGAGGGCGCTGTACGCGGCGAGCGGGCCGGAGACCTGGAGCGTGTGGCGGCGCACCCGGACCGGGAGCGGCCACGACTCGACGGTGCGGCCCTGCGCGTTGGAGACGACGATTCGGTCGGGCAGGTCGACGCCGGCGGGCGGGCGCTGGATGCGGACGGTCCGGGGCGGCGGCGCGAGCGGCGTCGCGGCGACGGCGCTGCACGCACTCGCGGACGGAGTCGTGCGTCCGGTCGCCGCCGCCCACGCGACAGTCCGGCAGCGTCCGGCGTCACGGACCGCGACGAGGACGTCGGTTCCGCGGAGCGTGTATCCGACGACGTGCCCTCGCAGGCGAAGCGACTGCGTTCCCGCAGGATCGGGATGGCAGACGTACGCGGCGAGCGCCGGCGCTGCAAGGACGGCGAGCGCGAAGACGAGGACGGAGAGCGGGAGAGGTGTGCGGCGCATGGGGCTCCTCCGGATCCGGCGGCTCTATGGAAGCGCCCGATCCTAGGACGTGCGGTGCCCGTCGTCAACTACGCCGTGACGTGCGCGTGGTACCCGGCCAGCGTCGTTCCGAGCACGCGCTCGGAGATGCCCGTCTGGTCGAGGTGCTTCGTGATCCCGCCGAGGAAGAACGGGTAGCCGGCGCCGAGGATGAGGCACGCGTCGACGTCCGCGGCGGCGCCGACGACGCCCTCGTCGAGCAGGTGGCGGATCTCGTCGGCGATCGCCTCGAGGGCGTCCTCGCGGATCTCGTCGACCGTGCGGCGCGCGTCGCCGCGGATCACGATCTCGTCGCGCCCGTCGGCGAAGTTCGCGAGTGTCGGCGAGAGCGGGAAGCGGTCCGGATACGCGTCGTGCAGCGTCTCGAGCACGTGGTTCGCGACGCGCGGCCCGACCATCTGCAGGAGCACGGACGGCGCCATCGGCAGCCCGAGCGAGAGCGCGGCCTCGTCCGTCTCCTCGACCGTGTTGCCGTTCTCGAGCGCGTCCATCAGCACGGTCGTG
>Ga0335076_10008632_pt1 | contig 10291 bp, 6 predicted proteins | sample Lox_Sample_25_FD_206717 | JGI IMG/M metagenome (GOLD analysis project Ga0335076, IMG submission 206717) | Soil microbial communities from Loxahatchee National Wildlife Refuge, Florida, United States - Lox_Sample_2.5 | ecosystem: Environmental > Terrestrial > Soil > Wetlands | place: USA: Florida...
TTTGCAGCAGCCGTTCGATCACCCATCGCAGAGGGGCGGGCACCGTCGCCGGCAGGGCTTCAGCTTCCTCGCGAATGATGGCCGTCATCGTCTCGGCCTTGGTGCCGCGCCGAAACGCCCGCTTCCCGGCAGCCAGTTCGTAAAGAACCAGGCCGAGCGAAAATTGATCCGATTGCGCGGTGAGACTCCTCTCTCCACGCGCCTGCTCGGGACTCATGTAGGCAACTGTGCCAACCGTAGTGCCGGGATCGGTGATGGCTCGTTCTCCCGCATCGAGCGTCCGCGTCGTGTCATCGTCGCCAATCTCGCTGTGCGCCGCTTTCGCCAGGCCGAAATCCAGAATCTTGACCCGGCCATCGCGCGTAATCAGGACATTGTCGGGCTTCAGGTCTCGATGGATGATGCCGGCGGCGTGCGCGGCCGCGAGGCCGTCGCTCATTTGCACCGCGATATCCAGGAGTTTGCGCGGGGTGTCTACCGGCGCGATCGGCGCGCCTTCGACGTATTCCATGACGATGTAGTCCGGACCTACGTCATAGATCTGGCAGATATTCGAGTGATTCAGGGCGGCGATGGCTTTAGCTTCCCGCCCGAATCGTTCACTGAACTCCGCGGCGCAAAACTTGATGGCGACCGTTCGATCGAGCCGCGTGTCGCAGGCCTTCCAAACGTCTCCCATGCCGCCTTTGCCGATAGCGGCAACGATTTCGTACGGGCCGAGTTTGGTTCCGGCGGCGAGCGGCATTTTAGATTGACCCTAGTTTATCTGACTCGTTGCCGCGGAATCGTCTCGCCCAGCGAGTCCCGCGCCTCGAAGAGTCGTCTAACGGCCTTGGCGGACGCGACGAATTGACTGCTGACGTTGGCGCGCTTCTCCTTGCCCACTCCGGTCCGGCGCACTCGCATTCTCCGCGCCGCGCATGATCCGGGCAGAAGTAGCGGTTTTGCCATCTCCATGGGTGTGTAGTGCGGCGCGACCTGGTGCCCCAGTTTTCCAGCGCGATTGAGCCTTCCGCGGCAGGCCGCCATCCCGCTAGCGCGATCCAAGTGCTGTTTACTTCGAATACACTCGCAACGGCGCCGGATGAAAGCGTGCATCCGGGGTGCCGTCGGCGTTCAATCGCACCAACCTGACGTCCGGATCCACTGTCGATATTTTGTCGCCCTGCAGGACGATCGGCCCCATATCCAGGAAACCTTCTTGCTCATGAAACGCCCGATCGGGCGTACCGTCCGCACGGATCTTGCCGAACGAGAAGCCGGCAGCGACAATCATTCCGCCAATCCGGCCGCCAGCAGGATCTTCCCGTCAGGCAGGATCAGAATCTTTTCGCGCGCGGACTGGCTCCGCCCGGCTGAACCCTGTTTCTCAGAAACGTGCGTTCGACTTCGTCGAATTGTAGAGTCAAATGGATTTGACACTCGGAGGCGTCTGCCGAAATCCAATTCGGCTGGAAGCCGAAGCCGGCGCCGTAACCCCCGGAGACTTCCTTCGCCAGCGTTAGAGCCGATAGAAAGGCGCTCTTGCCGCATCCGTTTCCGCCACACACGACCATGAAATCTGGTGGGTCGCTGCACTCAACGAGGCGAATGTTCTTGAAATTCTCAATACGAAAACATGTGATGCGCATCGCCGACAAGAATCACTCGAATCTCAGTGCAACCCCAATCGTTCTGACACCATCTCGTTGATTTGAATGTCCGGCGCTTGGCTCCGTCCGTATCACGCCAGATCTTTATCGGAAGTGCCCGGCGAGATGCACCCCGGGGCGAACGCCGGAATGGACCGCCGGGCACTTTCGATAAAGTCGTGAGAAGTGAGCCGCTGGCGCGGGCGCCGCGACGGCCTCAAGCTATGGGTTTTCAATAGCGGTGAGCGCGCCGTGCTGAGATAGAGCGCGAGGTCTGATGGGGCGGGATGTACCGATGGTCGTGTTGAACGGCTTTGGAAATATGGCGCCGAGCACGCGACCGGGCGGCAGGAAGCGGTGAATAACGGAATGCGGGCGCACGTATCGGGGGCGTGCCGTCGGGCAAGCTTGAGCATCCGACCTGGCGCTGAACTCACGAGCTGTCAAGAACTGGAACCTGACGGGCCTCCTCGTAGTGAACCTGCTTGGCCGTCAGGAACTCCAGAATCCGCATGGTCCCTTGGCAACAAGGACAGCGCCGAACCGCCGGTTCAACGGCGTTCGGCAGAGGGGCAGGAAAACACCGCGACGCCGATTGGCGAGAAAGCCGAAGTATCGAATGCGAGGGAAGCCTCGTGGGAGCACGTGTTCGAGAAAGCGGCGCAGGAAGGCCTCATGGGTGAGTGTCATCGTCCGCCGCTTGTTGTGATGAGCGTAGTCCTTCCAGCGGAACGTCACGTGGGTGTCAGTAAGATCGACGAGCCGGTGGTTGGAGATTGCGACGCGGTGCGTGTATCGGGCCAGATAGTGCAGAACGTGTTCGGGACCACCAAAGGGGCATTTAGGGATTACTCCCATAAACGCGCATGTGACATTTGACCGTTGCGCGTCACGAGCAAAGCCGCCGTTGGATCGGCCAAATCACGGCGACCAGAAGCGACGCCGGAGCCACGCTTTGCGCTTTCCTGGCGGCATGCTGGGATTTTTCGGCCGTACCGTCCCTGGATTGCTCGCCGACTTTGCGGACATTGAGGAGCAGGATATCCGCGAGGCGGTTGCGTCGGCGTCCGATTGTCCAAGCGTCTCTCGCTCACACCAGGGAGAACAAGCCGAGGGTTAGCCTTCGCCGCGCGCCTCTGGTTCGAGAGACTTCGAGGCTCCGCCGTTGCCTCAAAGGAATGCGAAACCGGGCCCGCGCGAGCTGCATGTGCAAACCCACCGGTGCAGGGCGGCTGATCCTTTCGGCCGACCAGGCCGGCTACCAATCGGCCGGTCACTGCCAGCCAGGCTGCCAGCCTGCCCACCAGTTCCGGCCTTGACTTCCGCCTGCCGCTCCGGCTCCTGCACCGTTATGTCTTTGGTCAGATCTCAGCCAAAATTGGGGCCGGGAGGGGCGGGTGCTACACTGGGCGCATTACGGCATGAATCCGGCACTCTCTCGACGAGCCCTGCTCGGAGGGGCACTTACGGCGACGGCCGCGTCCCAGCTACGTTCTGCATCCCCGGTTCCGGAAACGCCAAACGTGGTGGTCTTTCTTTTCGACGATCTGGGCGTGCGCGACTTTGGTTATCTGGGCGCTTCCGATTTGAAGACCCCGCATATCGACAGCCTGGCCGCCGGAGGCACCGTCTTCCGTAACTGGTACTCGAACGCGCCGGTCTGCGCGCCGGCCCGATCGGCGCTGCTGACCGGACGGGTCCCTCTTCGGAACGGTGTTGTCAACAACGGCCAAGCCTTGCGTCCAACGGAGCGCACCCTGGCTTCGATGCTGCGGGATCGGGGCTACGCCACCGCGGCAATGGGTAAGTGGCATCTGGGCGGGACTCCGGATACCGTGCCCAATGCACACGGCTTCGACTACTTCTACGGGTTCCACGAAGGGTGCGTCGATTACTACTCGCATCGCTATTATTGGGGCGAGCCGCAGCGCGCCAACTTCCACGACCTCTGGCGAAACCGCCAGGAGATTTTCGAAGATGGACGATATCTGACCGAACGCATCGGCGAGGAGGCGGTGGCTTTCGTCAACCAGAGCCGCCAGTCGCCATTCTTTCTGTATACGGCCTTCAACGCGGTGCATTACCCCATGCATGCGCCGCAAAAGTATCTCGACCGGTTCCCGGATGTGCCGCCGGAGCGGCGTATGTATGCCGCCATGCTGGCGGCTGCCGATGACCAGATCGGTGCGGTTCTGGGAGCGCTCGATCGCACCGGGCAGCGCGGCCGAACCCTCATCTTCCTGCTCGGCGATAACGGCGCTACCACCGAGCGCAGGGCGGGACTGAACCAGAAACCGGCCACCGCCGGCAGCAACGGGCCTTTCCGCGGGTATAAGTTCAGTGTGTTCGATGGCGGCATGCACGTGCCGGGACTGGTTCACTGGCGGGGCAAAATTCCAGCCGGCAAAATCAATGACGAGCTGGTGACCACGGCCGATATTCTGCCGACCATTGGGGAAATCACCGGGACGTCTTTGCCGGCAGACCGGACCTTCGATGGGCGCAGCGTCTGGCCGGTGCTTACCGCTTCCGCGCGCTCGCCCCACGACTACATCGCGTGGGCGGAGGGTCCACAACTCGCCATCCGGCAGGGAGAATGGAAGCTGGTGCTGAACGGCGTGGTGCATGACGGCACGCCGGCCGGCGAGCGCCCGCTGGAGGGCGACGACGCCGTATTCCTTTCCAACCTCGATCACGACCCCGGCGAGCGAACCAACCTCCGCCATCAACATCCCGAGATTGTCGATTCGCTGCAGACCACGCTCCAGAATTGGCATCGGGAGGCGCGGAACAACTGACTATGCCTCCAAATACCACGGAATATTTACCACGCTGATGTGCTGATTTCCCTTAAGGAAAAGCAGCGCTTTCAAGATGGCGGCGCGCTGATTATGCAGGAACAGGTGATACCAGTGGCGCTCCACCAACTCGGGAATCAGCACCGTGATGTGACGGTCGGGGAATTTCTTTTCGATGGTATTGACATAGCTCAGGATGGGGCCGAACAACATGCGGTAGGGAGAATCAATGACGGTCAGCTTGGGCAGCGGCACACCGAGTTCCATGGCGGGAGCTTCCACCAGGTGGTCCCACGCGTCGGTCAGGTCCACGATTTTGTCGCTGGTCTTCACCTGCACGGCATGCACGTCGGTGGAGATCTGGATGGCGAAACGCATGGCCTTTTCGATGATGCGATTCCAGCTTTGCAGGGGCACCACCACCACGGGCGGGACCAGGTGGGTGAGGCGCAGCGGTTCGGCCAAGGCGATTTCGCGCTGAATGCGCAGATAGTGGCGATGCATCGCGACCATTACCAGCAGCAACGCGGGGATCAGCATGACGGTGATCCAGGCGCCTTCCAGAAATTTCGCCGCCAGTACGACCATGGTGGTGAGCCCGGTGGCCGTCGCGCCGAGTCCATTGACGATCATGCTGCGCGCCGCCCCTTTGCCGCGCTGCCGCTTCCAATGCACCACCATGCCGGCCTGCGACAGTGTGAACGCCAGAAACGCGCCCACGGCGAACAGCGGGATCAACCGGTCGGTGATGCCGCCGAAGAGGACCAGCAGTCCACCGGCGAGGATCGTCAGCAGGTAGATTCCCTGCGAGAAAACCAGCCGGCGTCCGCGCGACGAAAACCCGTGCGGGAGATAGCCGTCGTCGGAGACGATCTGGCAGAGGCGCGGAAAATCCGCGAACGCCGTATTTGCTGATAATGCCAGCACGGCCAGAATCGACGCGATGGACACGTAATAGAAGATGCCCCGTCCGGCGATGGCGGCGATCAACTGCGAGAGCAGGCTGTCGTAGCCGGGCCGCATCGGGTCGGTTGCGCCCACGTGATAGACCTGCGCCAGCCAGGCGATCCCGGCCAGCATCAGAATCAGGATGCCGATGATGGCCGTCAGCGTCCGCCGCGCTGTGTCCACAGCCGGTTCGCGAAACGCGCGAACGCCGTTGCTCACCGCCTCTACGCCGGTCATCGCCGTGCAGCCGCTGGCGAAGGATTGCAGAATGATCCAGGTGCTGACCGAGGTGACGGTCGTCGTGAGCTTGTGGGGCGGCACCACGGCTGTCGGGCTGCCGCCGGCGATCAGCCATTTCGCCAGGCCCAGCAAAATCGTGCCCATCAGACAGAAGATGAACAGATAGGTGGGCACCATGAAGACGCTGCCGGTCTCGCGCAATCCGCGTAAGTTCACCAGCGTGATCACAGCCAGGATGCCCAGGCAGAGAGAGAGCGTGTGCGATTGCAGGCTGGGCACGGCCGAAACCAGCGCGCCCACACCCGCGGAAATGCCCACGGCGACCACCAGAACATAATCGACAATCAGCGCCGCCGCGGCGAGAAGCCCCACGCGCTGGCCCAGATTTTCGCGCGCTACGGTATACGATCCGCCGCCGCCCGGATAGGCTGCGATGGTCTGCCGGTAAGAGATGTAGACAATCGACAGCAGCACGATGATGCAGAAGCTGATCGGGAAGACATAGCGGATGCCCAGGGCGCCCAGCGGAATCAGCAACGCCAGCGCCGCTTCCGGACCGTACCCGGCTGAGCTAAGCGCGTCCAATCCAAATACGCCGATGCCCTGCGCGGTGCCGAGCCGTTGTTCCGAGTCCTCATAATTTGCCAGGGGCTTTCCGAAGAACAGGTCGCCAAGGGACATAGAGAATTAGTATGGCATTGAAGCCCGGTCCTGCTAAGCTGAAGTCGCGGAAATCTTGTGCCTTCTCTCGAGCAACAATTCGGCAAGATCGATATTTATCTTTTCGACCAGCTTCTGCGCGGCAACATCCGGCCGGGCATGAAGATTTTCGACGCGGGCTGTGGCGCGGGGCGGAATCTGGTGTATTTCTTCCGCGAGGGCTACGAAGTCTTCGGCGCCGACGCCAACCCCGCAGCCGTTCGCGCCGTCCAACAGCTTGCCGGCAAGCTGGCGCCGCAACTGCCTCCGGACAACTTCCGCGCCGAAAGCATCGAATCGTCCACGTTTCCGGATGAATTTGCCGATGTGGTCATCGCCAGCGCGCTGCTTCATTTCGCGGAAAGCGATGACCATTTCCAGGCGATGCTGCACGGCCTGTGGCGCGTATTAAAGCCCGGCGGTCTCTCGTTCTGCCGGCTGTCTTCGACCATCGGAATGGAGCGCTACGTGAAGCCGCTCGACCTGCCCCACCGGTATCGTCTTCCGGGCGGGACCGAGTGGTACCTGGTTGACGAGGACATGCTCCAACGGCTGACAAAAGAGCTGGGCGCGTCGATGGTCGATCCGCTCAAGACCTCGGTCGTTGGCCGGGAACGCGCCATGACGACGTGGGTGCTGCGGAAGTAGCTCTGAGCTATCAGCTTTCAGCTTACTGCCCGTGAGTCGGAGGTGGTGCCTGACAGCTGATCGCTGACAGCCGATTCACTTCCCGAAATCGATCTTCGAATCCGCAGTGAACTTGCGGTAATTCCGGAACTCAATCGAGTTGCGCGAGCACGCCCCGCTGCCGCTCATGCATCCCGAGGTGTCACCCTTGGCCGGCATCAGGTAGGTCTTCTGGTCGATTTTCACGTAGGCGTACTCGATTGTCGAGTCCGCGCGGCTCAGCCACAAATCCCGCGGAAATGCCGTGGCGCCCTGCTCGATGCGCAGCACCCGCCGCGTCTCTTTGTCGATCCAGATCGCGCCGCTATACGCCGGATTGTACTTTCGCCCGTCGGGAGCCACCATCGTCCAATGAGAGTTCGATTGCGCCACCGTGTAGTCGAAGACCCACGCCTTGCGTCCGCTGACGGTGTCCTCGCCGCGCCGGTGAAACAGCGCGTTGGTCGCGCTGGAAAGCACGTCCTCCAGCGTCGTCGCGAACTCGCCCGTCGACCAGGAGCCGGTGCTCTCCACGGGCCGGTCGATGGGCACGTTATCGATGCGGAAATCGCGATAATCCTCCTTGCCGTTCACGTAGGACAACTCGGCCGTCACCACGTCGATTTCCTGCCAATGCGACGGAATTCCGGTGGCGAAGTAGCGTGTGGTCACCTGCTGCGCCAGGTAGTTCGGCAGGCTGCTCGAGAATTTAGCCGATTCCGCGCGCGCATCGGCGAGAATAGCCTCGTCGGTTTGCGGCCGCGAGCCGGGCACAATGCTCCCCGCGTCGGGGGTTGCTGGCGATCCGTCGCTTGCGCCTTCACTTTTGCCGTCGGATTTCTCCGGCGCCGCCGAATCGCCTTCCGGCGCTTCCGCCGACGCCTCCGACGCTCGTGCCGTCACCGTCCGCGGCTTGCTCAGATCGCCGGCGCGGGGCGTGCGAGCCGAATCCGGATCGAACGGCCGGTCCGCCGCGGTGCGTTCCGCGGCGGTCCCGGCACGAATGAAGACGACGCGCACGGCCGTTTCCGGATCGTCGGGATTCGCCTGCGCCTGAAGCTGGTCGCCGGGGTGCAGCAGGGAATCGCGCACATATTCGCCCTTGGCATCGACGAACTTGGTTTTGGCCAGCAGGCGGAAATGCAGCAGGGCCCGTTTCACGCCCAGCACCAGATCTTTTTCTCCCAATTTCCGTAGCGTGCCATCGACGCTGGCGATGGTGATCTGCTCGCTGCCACCGCCGCCTTTCGATTCCTTTTTCGGGATCTTCGGCTCCGGAACGGGGACGCCGACCGGCACACCGCCGGGCAATCGTACCGGGACCGTGTTCGGCGGGTAGGTATTGGGCGGGTAGCCACCGGGCGGATATTGTCCCGGCGGATAGGTGTTGGGTGGGTACGTATTCGGCGGATACTGGCCGGGAGGATACGTATTCGGCGGATATTGGCTCCAGGCCGGCGCGGCAAGAACCGTCAGTCCGGCCGCGACAATGGCCGCATTCCATCTGTATCGCATGACAGGCCACCCCTTTCCTGTTCGATGAATCGCAATTACGACGCTCGGGGCGCCACTCCCGTTTCCAATTTCGCGGGGCCGGTTGTCAACCGGCGCGCGAATTGCCAACTCGCGCCGGCCCCCGGCCAATCTGTGCTCGATCTGTTCGGCAATGCTCCGCTCGAAGCTGCTTACTGCCCCCCTCCGTTGGTCTGCGGCGACGCCACCGACGGCGTCGTAATCCCCGTCGGCCCGCCCGCCTCTTTCAACTGCCGCTCCCGCTCCAGCACGGTCACGCCCTTGGTCATCCAAGCCTCGGCCGGCGCGCCCTTCAAGTAATGGTCGAACCATGCGTTGATGCGCCGGTGATAATCGATCTGGTTGGCTTTCTGCGCCACCGAGTGATTCTCGCCCTCATAGACCAGCATCACGCAGGGCTTGCCCGCGCGCCGCGCCGCATTGTAGAACTCGATGTCCTGGTGCCAGTCGGACGCGCCGTCGTGATCGCCCACTTCCATCAGCAGCGGCGCCGCCAGCTTGTTGGCCACGAAGGTCGACGAATTGCGGATGTACGCGGTCGGGTCCTCATAAAGCGGCACCTGCATGCGCTCCTGGCTGACCTCCACGTGGTTGGTCTCCGGCGCGCCGCTGTTCCAGTAAATTTCCCCGACGCTCGACGACAGATTCGTCAACGCCCCGCCCACCGCGCCCGCCGCGAACAGATCGCTATGCGTCACGATGAATGTGGTCTCGTAGCCGCCCCACGAATGGCCCGTCAGCCCGATGTGTTTGCCGTCGATCATGCCGCTTTCCAGCACCTTCTTTACCGCTGACGTCACACAATCCAGCGCGGAAATTCCCGGATCGCGCGGTTTGAATACGATATCGGGCCGCAGCACGAAGTATCCATGCTGGCTCCAGACGGCGGCGTTGTAGGTGTTTCGCTCCGATGGCGGGCTGAAATTGTGGATCTGGTTGCTCTCGATCTCGTAGATCTGCACGATCATCGGATACTGCTTGCCCTTCTCGTAATTCGCCGGGTAGTAGAGCGCGCCTTGGAGCCGGTCGCCGTGCGAGTTCTTGTAATCCACCAGTTCGGCCTTGCCCCACCCGTACTGCGACAGGAAGGGATTGGTCTCGCTGACTTGCCTGGCATTCGTGAACGCCAACCCGTTAGAAAAGTAATTCGGCGATTCATCCCATGCGCCGCGCTCGTAGACGAAAACGTCCGAGTCCTTGGCTTTTTCCAGACCCGAGATACGTTTGTCGGTGTAGACCAACTGCTGCTCCTTGCCGTTTTCCAGCCGAGCGTATCCGGTCTTCTTGGTCCAGCGGCCTTCCAGCGTCATATAGACCGGCTTTTCGAGGTCGATCCATTCGGCTCCGCCGCCGGCCCCGCCACGGCCGCCGCCCCCGCCTCGGCCTCCACGCCCGCCGCCGCCCGATGCCAGCCGCATATATCGATGCCGGATTTCCTCCGCCGCGCCATTCGTCAGCCGCTTCGGCTTCGCCGACCCATCGGGCGCCAGCTCCCACAGATCGTAGGCGTCATACACGATCACGCTGTGATCGTTGGTCGTCCATCCGGCTACGCCGTAGGGCGGCTTCTGGCTGACCGGGTAATCGTTCTCCACATTGGTGAGCACGACCTTCGTTGCGCCGGCCGTCAGATCGTGGGTGATGTTCTTGCTCGTGCCTGCTTCCAGGTCGTAGATCCAGAAATCGCCTTCGCGGAAGTTCATGGCGTAGCGGCCGCCGGGGCTGAACTCCACCTGCGGTATCAGGCGCTTGGCGACCTGCGACCGCGCGCCCGTC
>Ga0335076_10008633_pt1 | contig 10290 bp, 10 predicted proteins | sample Lox_Sample_25_FD_206717 | JGI IMG/M metagenome (GOLD analysis project Ga0335076, IMG submission 206717) | Soil microbial communities from Loxahatchee National Wildlife Refuge, Florida, United States - Lox_Sample_2.5 | ecosystem: Environmental > Terrestrial > Soil > Wetlands | place: USA...
GTTCTGCTACCGGCGGTTCGGCCACAATGAAGGCGACGAACCCTCGTTCACGCAGCCGATCATGTACCATCTGATCCGCTCGCATCCGACCACGCTTCAGATTTACGCCAACAAGCTCGCCGCCGAAGGCATTGTCACTGAGGGCGAGGTCGACAGAATGCGCGCCGACTGGCGCGCGCGGCTCGAAGCGGAATTCGAGGCCGGCCAGTCCTACTCGGCCAACAAGGCCGATTGGCTCGACGGGCGCTGGTCGGGCGTCAAGGCGGCGCAGAATATCGCCGACGACGACCGCCGGGGAGAGACCGGTGTCAAACTCGATCGCCTGAAGCAGATCGGCGAGCGGATCACCGCGGCGCCGCAAGGCTTCAACATTCATAAGACCATTCTGCGCTTCCTCGACAACCGCCGCGCGGCGATCGCGAGCGGCGAGGGGATCGACTGGTCCACCGCAGAAGCGCTCGCCTTCGGCTCCCTCCTGGAAGAGGGCTATCCGGTTCGCCTTTCGGGCCAGGACAGCGAACGCGGCACCTTCTCGCAGCGCCATTCGGTGCTGGTCGATCAGCAGACCGAAGCGCGCTACATCCCGCTGAACCACATCCGCGACGGACAAGCGCGCTACGAAGTCATCAACTCGATGCTGTCCGAAGAGGCGGTGCTCGGGTTCGAATACGGCTATTCGCTCGCCGAGCCGAACGCGCTCGTCCTGTGGGAGGCGCAATTCGGCGATTTCGCCAACGGCGCGCAGGTGGTGTTCGATCAGTTCATCTCGGCGGGCGAGCGCAAATGGCTCAGGATGTCAGGCCTCGTGTGCATGCTGCCGCACGGCTACGAGGGTCAGGGGCCGGAGCATTCGTCCGCGCGGCTTGAGCGCTATCTCCAGCTCTGCGCCGAGGACAACATGCAGGTCGTCGTCTGCACGACGCCCGCCAATTTCTTCCATGCGCTGAGGCGGCAGCTCAAGCGCGAATTCCGCAAGCCGCTGATCGCAATGACCCCGAAGTCGATGCTGCGCAACAAGCGCGCCGTCTCCAACCTCGAGGCGTTCGGCCCGGGAACATCCTTCCACCGTCTGTTGTGGGACCACGCAGAGACGCATGAGGGGGAGAAGATCAAGCTTGTCCCCGACGACAGGATCCGCCGCGTCGTGCTTTGCTCGGGCAAGGTCTATTACGATCTCTACGACGAGCGCGAGAAGCGCGGGATCGACGACGTCTATCTGCTCAGGATCGAGCAGCTCTATCCGTTTCCCGCAAAGGCGCTCGTGAAGGAGCTTTCGCGCTTCAAGCAGGCTGAGGTCGTCTGGTGCCAGGAGGAGCCAAAGAACATGGGCGCCTGGAGCTTCGTCGAGACCTATCTGGAATGGGCGCTTGGCCAGATCGGCGGCAAGTCTAAGCGCCCCCGCTACGCCGGGCGTCCGGCGTCGGCGGCGACCGCGACGGGGCTCATGTCGACCCATCTCGCGCAGCTCAAGGCCTTCCTCGACGAAAGCTTGTCGTAAAGGGATTTGGCGCAAGGTCTCCGACGAACGGCGCGACAGGGCGAGGCGAGTTCGACATGCCCCACTACCTCTGCAAGCTCAGGCCGCCGCGGCCTACGTTCATCGATGACATGACCCCCGACGAAGCGCTCCTCATGCGCGCCCATCGCGAATACTGGACGCCCAGGGTGGAGACGGGCGTGGTGATCGCGATGGGCCCAGTCGCCGATCCGGCCGGCGGCTATGGCGTTGCGATCATCGAAGCGGCGTCCGAAACGGCGCTCGAGGCGATGCTGCGGGGCGATCCGGTCATCGCCGCCGGCCGCGGCTTTGCTTACGAGAGCGTGGTCATGCCGGGGATCGCCGTCCGCCCGAGCCTGCAGCTCGCGCCGATCACCTCGGTTGCCCCCTGAAAGATAGAGAAGGGCGCCTCGCGGCGCGATTGACATGGCGATTGAAATCCGGGTCCCGGCGCTGGGCGAGTCGATCACCGAGGCGACCGTCGGCAAGTGGTTCAAGAAGGCGGGCGAGCCGGTCAAGGCCGACGAGCCGCTGGTCGAACTCGAGACGGACAAGGTGACGCTCGAGGTCAACGCGCCGGGCGCCGGGGTCTTGAGCGAGATCACCGCCGACACCGGTCAGACGGTTGCGATCGGCGCGCTGCTCGGCCACCTCACCGCCGGAGCGGCGGCCGCGCCTGCGCCGGCCGGGGCCGCTAAAGCCGCCGCCCCGCCTGCCCCAGCCGCGGCGGCCAAGGCCGCTCCTCGGCCTACAACCGCAATGCCGCCGGCTCCGTCCGCGGCCAAGATCGCCGCCGAGGACAGGATCGATTTGAGTTCGGTCGCCGGGAGCGGCAAGCGCGGCCAGATATTGAAGGGCGACGTTTTGGCCGCCGCCGCGGCGGCAAGCGCGGCTCCGGCCGTCGTCGCGCCCGCGCCTGTTCCCGCCCCAGCCCCGGCTGCGCGCTCAACGACGCCGGACGACAGCGCCCGCGAAGAGCGGGTGCGGATGACCAAGCTGCGCCAGACCATCGCCCGGCGCCTCAAGGACGCGCAGAACACTGCGGCGATGCTCACGACCTTTAACGAGGTCGACATGAGCGGAGTGATGGAGTTGCGCGCCCGTTACAAGGACGCGTTCGAAAAGAAGCACGGCGCCAAGCTCGGCTTCATGGGTTTCTTCGTCAAGGCGTGCGTTCAGGCGCTCAAGGAAATCCCGGCGGTCAACGCCGAGATCGACGGCGCCGACCTCGTTTACAAGAATTATTACCACATCGGCATCGCCGTCGGCACCGAGAAGGGGCTCATCGTCCCGGTGGTGCGCGACGCGGACAAGCTCTCGATCGCTGAGATTGAGAAAGCGATCGCTGCATTGGGCAAGCGCGCCCGTGACGGTCAGCTCACGCTCGAGGAATTGCAGGGCGGGACTTTCACCATCACCAATGGGGGCATCTATGGCTCGCTGATGTCGACGCCGATCCTCAACGCGCCGCAGTCGGGCATCCTCGGCATGCACAAGATTCAGGAGCGGCCGGTCGCCGTCGCCGGCAAAGTCGAAATCCGGCCGATGATGTATCTCGCATTGAGCTACGATCATCGGATCGTCGACGGCAGGGAGGCGGTGACCTTCCTCGTTCGCGTCAAGGAAGCGCTCGAAGACCCGGCGCGGCTCGTGCTAGACCTCTGAACGCCGCAATCCGGCGCCTTGCGTGCAATCGGGGCCAGCTATATCTTACGGTCGTCTTACCTCCGTGAGGCAGGCGCTATGACTCTGGCGAAAAAGGCGACCACCACCGTCTCGACCAAGGGGCAAGTCATCTTGCCGAAGGCGATCCGCGACAGCAAAGGGTGGGGCGCCGGCAAGGAGCTCATCGTCGAAGTCACGGGCGATGGGGTGATCTTGCGCGCCGCGCGACCCTTTGCGCCAACCAAACCCGAGGAGGTTTTCGGATCGCTTTCGCGTCACGGCAAGCGCTTGAGCGACGAGGACATCGAGAAGGCGCTGCGCGCCGCCGCCAAACGCCATGCTCGCGATTGACACGAACATCGTCATTCGGTTTCTCACCCGGGATCATGAAACGCTTGCGCAGCGGGCGCTGGAAATCCTTGGCAATAGCGACGTGTTCGTGCCCGTGACCGTCATTCTGGAAGCGGAGTGGGTGCTGCGCGACGCTTATGAAATGCCGCGCGACGAAGTGATCCGTGAGCTGAAGAGGTTTTGCGGGTTGGAGCGCGTGACGGTCGCTTCCGCCGATGCCGTAAAACGCGCCCTCGATTTTGCCGAACGCGGACTGGACGTCGCCGACGCTTTGCACCTTGCTCAAGCTGCCGAATGCGAGGCGTTCGTCACTTTGGATAGGCCGCTTGCCCGAAAGGCAAGAAGATTGCCCGAAGTCCGGGTTCGGCTTGCGTGACTGACCTAGACCGCGCTTGATGGCCGGCTGAGGCGGGCGGCGCCGGCAGGGAAGCGCTCTAACGCCCGTCGCGGGCGATGTCGGAGATGGTGGGCGACGATCGTCGCCTCCAATGGGGAGGGCAGAATGATGAGCGAACTAACGTGTCTCGAATTGAGCGTGTTGTTATGGGTGGCGCATGTTCTCACTCAGGCTATCGCGGCGCGGGCCGAATTTGGCGACGCCTATCTGTTCACGCCTCGCGATACGCAGCCGGAACCCAAGGGCCTTGCCTGCGGCCGGGCGACGCGCGCGCTCGGCAACTATGTCGAGAATTACGGTCCGTTCATCGCCATGGCTCTGGCGCTGATCGCGACCGGACAAGGTGGCGGCCTGGGCGCGGTAGGAGCGACAATCTGGATTCTCGCCCGGATCGTCTATCTGCCGATTTACCTCATGGGCGTCGTCTACGTTCGCACCGCGCTCTGGGCGATTTCGGTCATCGGGCTCCTAATGATGCTGTACCGGCTCGTCGTCTGAGCGGCGGCGCCAGCTTACGGATCAGAACCGGCGCGCCCCGCTCGCCGCGGACGAGCGAGAGGGAACTCGAATGAGTTATGACGTTGTGGTGATCGGCTCCGGCCCGGGCGGATATGTCTGCGCGATCCGCGCCGCGCAACTCGGCATGAAGACGGCGATCGTCGAGAAGATGAAGACGCTCGGCGGGACCTGCCTCAACATCGGCTGCATTCCGTCCAAAGCGCTTCTCTATGCGACGGAAATGTTCGCCGAGGCGGCGCATGGCCTCGCCCCTCTCGGCGTCGTCGTCCCCGCGCCCAAGCTCGATCTCGCCGCGATGATGAAACACAAGGACGCGACTGTCGCCGCCAATGTCAACGGCGTCGCGTATCTCTTCAAGAAGAACAAGATCGACTGGCTCGCCGGGGAAGGGCGGATCGCCGCGCCGGGAAAAGTGATCGTCAAGGCCAGCGACGGCAAGGAGGCGACGGTCGAGACCAAGGCGATCGTCGTTGCGACCGGGTCCGACGTCGCGCGCCTGCCCGGAATCGAGATTGACGAGAAGACGATCGTGTCGTCGACCGGCGCGCTGAGCCTCCCGGTTCCGCCGAAAAAGCTGATCGTCGTCGGCGCCGGCGTCATCGGGCTCGAGCTCGGCTCGGTCTGGCGGCGCCTGGGCGCCGAAGTGACGGTAGTCGAGTTTCTCGACCGCGTGCTGACGGGGATCGACGGCGAGGTCGCCAGACTGATGCAGCGAACGCTGGAAAAACAGGGTCTCGTCTTTCACCTCGGCCACAAGGTGACGAAAGTTGAAAAGGCGGCGGCGGGCGTCAGGGCGACGATCGAACCGGCCGCCGGCGGCGAGGCCAAGACGATCGAGGCCGACATTGTCCTCGTCGCGATCGGCCGCCGTCCGTACACCAAAGGCCTGGGTCTCGAGGCTCTCGGAGTGAAGACCGAGCGCGGCGAGGTGGTGGTCGACGCGCATTACGCCACCAACGTTCCCGGGATCTATGCGATCGGCGACGTGATCCGCGGGCCGATGCTCGCCCACAAAGCGGAGGACGAGGGGGTCGCGGTGGCCGAGTTGCTTGCCGGGCAGGCGGGTCATGTCAACTATGGGGTCATTCCCAACGTCGTCTACACCAGCCCCGAGGTCGCCTCGGTCGGCAAGAGCGAAGAAGAGCTGAAAGCGGAGGGCGTGGCCTACGCTGTCGGCAAGTTCCCGTTCACCGCCAACGGCCGCGCGCGGGCGATGCGCCACACCGACGGCTTCGTCAAGATTCTCGCCGACGCAGCGAGCGACCGGGTGCTCGGCGGGCATATCGTCGGCTTCGGCGCGGGCGAGATGATCCACGAGATCGCGGTTCTGATGGAGTTCGGCGGTTCTTCCGAGGATCTCGCCCGCACCTGCCACGCCCACCCGACCATGTCGGAAGCGGTGAAGGAGGCGGCGATGGCGGTAGCGAAGCGCGCCATCCACATCTGACGCCGCGCCGGACCGTCGAGCATCGCTCACTTCAGGGTGGCGACGATCTGCCGGATCTCGGCCGGGGTGTGTTCGCCGGCGAGCGGCGTTCCGGGCACGAGATACTTGCCCATCGCCGGTCCGCCGACGAGCACCGGCTCGAAGCCGATCTCCTTGATGAGGCGCGTCGCCAGCGCGATCGCGTTCGGGTCGTCGCCGGCGATCGGCACGCCGACCGGCTCGCCCGGCCGATGTGCGTCGGCGGTCAGCCGGAGGTAGTTGATCGCGTTGAAGGCGCGCACGAGATGCGCGCCTGGCAGCAGCTTGGCGGTGGCCAGGCCGGCCCCGCCCTGCTCGGCGACCCAGCTCACGATTGCGTCGCCGTCGCGCCGCGCGATCGGGTTCGAGACGTCGATGACGAGTTGCTTGGCCGCGAGCGCCCGGCCGTAGTCCTTGCCGATCTCTTCGACCGCGGTATAGGGCACGATGACCAGGACGACGTCGCCGAACTGGACCGCCTGCTCGACCGTGCCCGCCTGCGCCGTCGGGCCCGCGCTGGCGACCAGCTCCTTGAGCTGCTCGGGATGCAGCGAGGAGAACATCACCGGGTGCCCCTGCTTGGCGAAGAGCGTTCCGAGCGTCCCGCCTTCGCGGCCGGCGCCGATCGTGGCGATTTTGAGCGGCCCGTCGCCGGCGGTCTGGGCGAAGGCGGCGAACGGCGCCGCGGCGGCGCTCGCCGCGACGCTGCCGGCTGCCAGACCGAGAAACCTGCGGCGGTCGAACTCGAAGGACGGATGTTTCATCATGATCGGGCTCCTGAAAGCTGTCTCGCGACGTCGCTCAGACGATAAACGGCGGGCGCCGCCCAACTCGCGCTTGCGCCCGCGGCCCTCGAGCGGCCCGGCTTGCGGCTAGAGGCCATCGATGAAGGCCGCCATCCGCTTGCGCTGGTCCGCATCGGGCAGCGCGCCGCGCATGGCGCCCAGATTGTCCGCCATATGAGCCGGGTCGGACGTGCCGGGAATCACCGCCGTGACCCGTTCGTCGCCGAGCAGATATTTGAGGAAGAACTGCGCCCAGCTGGCGGCGAAACCCGTCGCCCAGTCGGGGATCGCCTGACCGCGCACCGCGCGGAACAAGCGGCCGCGCCCGAAGGGGAGCGCGGTCAGCACGCCGGCCTTGACCTCGGCCGCGAGCGGCAGGATGCGCTTCTCCGCTTCGCGGTCGTCGAGCGAATAATCGATCTGCACGAAATCCGGCCGCTCCCGCCCGAGCACCGCCTCGACCGCGGCGAAATCGCCGTGGAAGGTGGAGGTGATGCCGATGTAGCGGCACAGGCCTTGCGCCTTCCACGCCTTGAACTGCGCCAGGGATTGCTGCGGATCGCGCACGTTGTGAAGCTGCAGGAGGTCGACCTTCGCCGTCTCGAGCCTGGCCAGCGAGCGCCTCAGTTCCGCGGCGTCGGACGCCTCGAGCTTGGTCGCGATGAAGAGTTTGTCGCGCAAGGCCGCGCGGGCGATCACGTTGCCGAGCACGCTTTCTGCTTCGCCATAGGACGACGCCGTATCGACAACCCGGCCGCCGGCCTCGACCAGCGCCCCGATGACCTGCGCGGCGGCATGCTGGGTTTGTTCGTCGTCGCTGTCGAAGATCCGCGCGGTCCCGAGGCCGACGGCCGGCAGGCGCTCGCCTGAACTCGGAATGGCGCGTTCGATGAGCGGCGCCGCGTCGTTTTGCGCCAAGGTCTTCCGGGCCAACAGCGCGGCGCCCGCCAGCGTCGCAAAACTCCGACGGGTGATGCGGATCATGCCCAGTCTCCCGGCGCCGCCGCCTCGACCTCCCGCGCGGCGCGGCGCACCTGCGTCCGTCCCAGCGCCGACGACAAGGCAAGCCAACCGGCCGCCACCGGTATCGCGCACAGTGCAATCGTCGCGATCTTGAGCCCCAGCGCCTCCAGGCTGCCGAACATCCAGCCATAGAACGCGTCGGAGCCGCGATAGACGACCACGTCGATGAAGTTCTTCGCCTTGTACTTCTCCTCGCGGGTGACCACGGTGAAGAACACCTGGCGCGCCGGATTGGCGATCGCGAAGTTCATCCAGCGCTGGGCGATCTGGATCACGACGACCACGATAAGGCTCGGCGTCAGCGCCAGCGCCGCGAAGCCCACGACATAGACCGCCGGCAGCGCGCCAGCCGCCACGCCGGCGCCGAATCGATTGAGCAGCTGCCCGGTGGCGAAGACCTGCGTGGCGAGGGTCAGCAGCCCGACCGCGAGATCAATGCTGGCGAAGATGCGCGTCTGCGCGTCGGCGCCATGGACGGTCGCGGCGACGATGTTGGCCTGCTGGAGATAGAGAATAGTCGCGCCGAAGGACAGGAGGCTCACCCATGCGCCAACGCCGAGCAGATAGGGCGACCCGAAGAACTCGGCCAGACCCGCGAAGGCGCTGCCGCCGACGCGGGACGGTTCCGGGCGCGGACCTTGGCGGGCGTCCGACGCGCGCTCGAGCCGGTGGACGCAGAAGACCGCGAGTTCAAGGAGCATGATGGCGGCGATGAGAAGGTTGACAGGGCCGAGCGGCGCCGAAAGGCCGATGGTGATCACCGGGCCGAGCAGCGAGCCGGCCGTGCCGCCCGCGCCGATGAAGCCGAAGAGACGCTTGCCCTGCTCGCTGTCGAAGAGGTCGGCCATGAACGACCAGAACACCGCAACGGCGAAGAGGCTGAACACGCTGACCCAGACGAAGAAGACGCGCGCCACGACCACCGGCGCGACGCCGAGGGTCAGCAGCAGCCAGAACAGCGCGAGATTGGCGGCGAAGAAATGATAGACGATTGCGATGAACCGGGCGCGCGACAGCTTCGCCACCAGCACGCCGTAGATCGGCTGCATCACGAGCAACGTCACGAAAGTCGCAGTGAACATCCAAGGCAGGGCTTTGACGCCGCCGGCGATGCCCATCTGGTCGCGCAGCGGCCGCAGCACGTAATAGCCCGCCAGCAACATGAAGAAATAGGCGAAGGACCACAAGGCCGCCGCGCGCTCATGCGGCGTCGCCGGCACCGCCCAGCCGAGCCAGCGCTCTAGCGGCGTCACCGCTCCGGGGGCGCTGCGCCCGGCGCGACCCAGGCGACCGAAGGGCTCATGCTTCAGCAGCGCTGCCTCCTGACGCTGAGGCCGTCGGATTCCGGCTACGGCGGAGGCAATCATCTCGCTTTTGGGCAGGCGGAGCAACGCGGCTCGCCCATCACGATTGCGCGAGCGCCCGTTAGGCGCCATGATTTGACCGCGCCCGCTCCGGCGGGCCGAGGGGCGACCCCAAAGATCATAAGACAGGGACTTAAGCGCCGCCATTGCCTGGCGCCAGCCGGCGCGACCGCGCGAGCGCCGTCTCGGCGCGGCGGCGGGGCGAGAAAAGGGGACCGGGCAAGATGCGGACGCTGTTCAAACAAATTCTGGCGCTTGCGGCGCTTGTGGCGGCGCCGGCCCATGCCTGCGCGCATGTCGAGATCAACATCGACCTCGCGTCGCAGACGATGACCGTGCATTCGGGCGACGGCGAGACCTTCGTCTGGCCGATTTCTTCGGGCCGGGCCGGTTATGCGACTCCGCGCGGCGTTTTCCGGCCGCGAGCGCTTTACACGATGGTCCACTCCGCCAAATATGGCAACGCGCCGATGCCGCACTCGATCTTCTTCTACGGCCAGTATGCGATCCATGGCACGACCGCGGTCGGCAGTCTCGGCCGGCCCGCGTCGCACGGCTGCATTCGGCTCTCGCCCGGCAATGCAGCGATGCTGTACGCCATGGTTGAGCGGCAGGGGGCGGAAATCCGGATCGTCGGGTCGCCGTTCAGCGATCTTGCGCGCAGCGGGCGCCGGTCAGGGTCGGCGCTTGCGTTTGCGCCGGTCCGCCACACGCGCACGCTCAAAGAATGGGCACGCGATCCGCTGGCGCGGTAAACGGGTCCGGGGAGCTCGTCGACGCGTCGCGTCAATAACACGGCATCATGGGCAAAATTTCACCTTTTCCGGTGTCGCGTTTTCCCTTTGTTTAGGATATCAGGCCTACCGGGAGCCGGCGAAAGCCGTTTCAGGAGGCCTCTGGTGGATAGACGTCAATTTATCGCCGGCGCGGCCGGCCTGATGGCAGGCTCGCTCGCGCCGCGGTTGGCGATGGCTGACGTCCCGACTCCTTTCACCTTCGACATGGCGCCGCCGATGGACAATCGCGAGAAGTTCGTCGCGTGGGGCGTCGCGCAGCGCGGCGAGGATCCGAAGTTCCTGGGCGAGCGATTCGACCGTTTCGGCGCGATGGTGCGCAACGAAGACCTGGTCAACGATCGCAACAAGCATGCCTTCCTTCTGACGCCGCGCGAGAAGTTCGTCCTGAAACAGAATCTCTCCCGCGCCTATGAGCACGCCTTTCTC
>Ga0335076_10008635_pt1 | contig 10290 bp, 10 predicted proteins | sample Lox_Sample_25_FD_206717 | JGI IMG/M metagenome (GOLD analysis project Ga0335076, IMG submission 206717) | Soil microbial communities from Loxahatchee National Wildlife Refuge, Florida, United States - Lox_Sample_2.5 | ecosystem: Environmental > Terrestrial > Soil > Wetlands | place: USA...
CGTCCTCGGCCATCGTCCAGCCCGCCGCCCGCTGCATCAGCTCCGCCTTCTCCTTCGAGAAGAAGGGACCGATCGGCTTCGAGGGCTTCAGGAAGGCCGGATCCGCGGCGTCGACCTCGACCTGCGTCATGATCGTGACGACCTGCTTGCGGAATCCCGCGCGCGGCAGCTCGTTGTCGAACGCGAGCTCGAGCAGGAAGCCCATCGACCCCTCGGTCTGCGCGACGCAGAAGTCGAGCGTCTGCGGCGGGATCCTGTCCGCGGCCTCCTCGGCCTGCATGAGGATGTTGCCGACCTGCGGACCGTTGCCGTGCACGACGATCAGCTCGTAGCCCTTCCCGATGATCGGCAGCAGCATCCGTACGGCCTCGCGCGCCCGCTCGAGCTGCCGGCCGGTCGAGCCGTCGTCCTCGGGACGCAGCAGCGCGTTGCCGCCGAACGCGACCACGGCGAGCGGCCGGACGAAGGAGAAGAACGGCGTCGGGTTCATCGGGGCGGCGCGACGTCCTCGCGCACGAGCGGCATCGTCATGCAGCGGGGGCCGCCGCGGGCCCGGGAGAGCTCGTGCGCCGCGAGCAGGATCACGTACTTGCGGGCCGGCTTCCAGAGCTCGAGCTCCTCGCGGCCCATGAGGAGATCGGCCTCGTCGACGACCGTGTACCCGCAGCGCGCGAGCTCCGCGGCGGTCGCCTCGTTGCGGTCGTAGATGAGGACCACGCCGGGTGCGAGCGCGAAGGCGTTCGCGCCGTCCGTCCACTGCTCGCGCCGCTCCGCGATCGGGTCCTGGCCGCCGCAGCGGATCGGTCTCAGGTCGAGCTTCTGCGCCTTGAGCGCCGAGAGGAGGTCCTTCTCCGTCGTCCAGGTGATCTCGCGCTTCGTCAGGTCGCACTCGTAGACGTCGGCCTCTTCGGCGCCGCCGGACAGGATCATCGGGCCGTACACGAGGCTCTCGTCCTGCGAGATCATCGTGAACACCGTGTCGAGGTGCATGAACGAGCGCTCGGGCGGGATCGCGACCACGAGGAGGCGCCGGATCGGCGACTTCAGCTTCTTGAAGGACTCGGCGAGCCGCTCGATCGTCGTCTTCTCGGTGCGCTCGCTGTAGCCGATGGCGAGCAGGTCCTCGCGGAGCACGAGCACGTCGCCGCCCTCGAGCGTCGGCCGCATGCGGGCGTACGAGGCCGGCTTGCCGTAGTCCGCCGAGAACTCCTGGAACCAGAACTTCCCGCCCTCGGGCGTTGCGAACCGCGGATGGAGCGAGAGGACGTACCCCGAGAGGAGCGGCTCCCGCAGTCGCGCGGCCGTCGCCATCGAGCACCGGATCGCCCGCTCGCCGACGACGACGAGCGGATCGCGCTGGAAGAAGTAGTTGGGAATCGGAGCGAGGTCGAAGAGCTCGGCCGCCACCGAGGCGTCGGAGCCGGGCGACTCCTTCTCGATGCCCACGACGAGCTTGGCGGCGAGCTGCTCGGCCGTCAGGTCGCGCAGTCTCCCCTCCATCTCGGGCGCCCAGCCGAGGGTCTTCGCGAGGTCGTCGATGATGGCGCCGCGCTGCTCCGGGACCTGGAGCACCTCCTCGAGGAGGTCCTGCACGTCGAGCACCTCGTCCGCGACGAACCCGAGGACCTGCTGGAACCGCCGGTGCTCCTCGCGGGCCCGGTTGCCGTAGAGGATGTCGTCGAAGAGGAGCTCCTCCATCATCGACGGAACCATCCGGTCGATCTCCGGCCCGGGCAGATGCACGAGGACCGACTTCAGTTTGCCGATTTCGGAGGTAACTCGGAGGCTCATGATGGCGCGAAGGAGCGCGCATACTACCGGAAGGTTCGCCCCCCGCGAAACCGCGCCGACCGAGCGGCCGGTCTCAAGTCATTGAGCGGACGAGCCGTGCTGCCGCGGAGCTCGCGTGGGCCACGGCTTCTCCGAAGCCTCAGGAAGGCGGCAGGGGCGGCAGCCCGGAGCCCGGCGCGGAGGCCTCCTCGGCCTGCGCCTTCTCGGCGATCGTCTCGAGCCGCGTCGTGAAGCGTCCGAAGGCCCGGCTCGTCTCCTCGAACTGCCGGGAAGCGTTCTCGAGGTGGCCGCCGAGCTTCTCGAGCGGCCCGCCCACCCGATCCCAGAGCCGCGACAGCTCCGCGAGGTTCTGGTGGACCTCGCGCGCGTTTTCCTGCAGCGCGATCCCGCGGAGCCCCATGGCCACGGTCGAGAGATACGCGTAGAGGAGGCGTGGCGACACGGGGATCACGCGGCGGGCCGTCGCGTAGTCCGCGAGCGCCGTCTCCTCGCCGTCGGCGGCGATCTCGGCGTACACGGCCTCCGCCGGCACGTACATCAGCGCGAAGTCGCAGGTGCCCGAGGCGGGGCGGATGTACTTCTCGGCGATCGCGTCCACGTGCTTCCGGACATCGCGCCCGAACTGGGCGCGCGCCCGGCGGCGGTCTCCCTCGTCCTCGACCTCGCGGGACCGCCGGTAGTTCTCGAGCGGGAATTTGCTGTCGATCGGAACCATGCGATCCTGCACGAAGACGACCGCGTCCACGACGACGCCGTCGCCGAGCCCGTGCTGCGTCGCGAAGGAGCCGGGCGGCAGCGCCTGCGCGAGCGCCTGCTCGAGGAACATCTCCCCGAGGGTTCCGCGGAGCTTCGGCGGCTTCAGCAGGTCCTCGAGGCGCGTCACCTCGCCGGCGAGCCGCTCGATCTTCTGCGAGGCCTCGTGCAGCCGCCCGAGCTTCTCGCCGACCTCCTGCAGCAGCGTCCCCGAGCGGCCGAGGTGCTCGGAGATCGAGCGCTGGCCGGTCTCGAGCCGCTGCTCGACGCCGCCGACCCGCGACTCGACGGCGCCCCGGAGCTCGTCGAAGCGGCGATCGACGGACTGCGATGCCTCGCGCGCCCGCGCCGTCTCGGCGAGGAGCCGGTCGAGGCGCGCGGCCGACTCGCGCGACCGCGAAAGGACGAGGAGGACGGCGGCCGCGCCGACGGCCGCGGCCACGAGGGCGAACCCGACGAGGACGGTCGGAGAGCTCATGTCGACAGCGTAGAGGAGCCGCGGGACAAATGATGTCCGGGCGGTTCGAGGAAGGCGGAGCGGCTCAGTCCCGCCCTCCGCCGGACAGCATGACCACGATCGCGACGAAGAGCGCGGCCCCGATCACGGACCAGAGGAACGGAAACGGGGGGCCGCTGCCGAACCGGAACTCGAAGAGGTCCGGAAGTCCCGCCTTGCGGGCGATCCAGGAGCCGAGCAGCGCCCCGATGAACCCGAGCACGACCGAGACGAGGCAGCCTCCCCGGCTGCCGCCGGCGATCGCGCGGCCGATCCCGCCGGCTAAGGCCGCGATCAGAAGATAGAGGAGGAGATCGACCCACGTCAGCGCCACCCCGACAGGATCGCACAGTTCGAGGGTCCCGCGCGGCCTCCGCCGCCGTGCGACAATGAGCGCACGATGGCGCTCGACGGACCGCCCAAGTCGCCGAATCCGAACCAGAAGCCCGATGAATACCGGGAAGTCGACTACCTCATGTGCTCGCAGTGCGGCACGCCCTGCTACGTCTTCGAGATGGACGGCAGCCGCATCGCCGAGGCGACCTGCCTGGTCTGCGGCAACGACGAGGTGCGCCTCTTCAACCTGGGGGAGGAAGCCGGCGCCGACGATGAGTGAGGCGTACGTCAATCCTCTGACCGAGCGCTATGCCTCGCCGGAGATGTCCGGCCTCTTCTCCCCCGCGTTCAAGTTCCAGACCTGGCGGCGCCTCTGGCTCTGGCTCGCGGAGGAGGAGCGCCGCCTCGGCCTTCCGATCCCGGAGGGCGCCCTCGCCGAAATGCGCGCGCACCTGACCGACGTCGACTTCGCCGCGGCCGCGGAGGAGGAGGCGAAGACGCGCCACGACGTGATGGCCCACGTGCGCGTGTTCGGAACCGCCGCTCCGGCCGCGAAGGGGATCATCCACTGGGGCGCGACCTCGGCCTACGTCACCGACAACACGGACCTGATCCAGATGCGCGAGGGCCTCGCGCTGGTCGAGCGGCGCCTCGTCGCCGTCCTCGGACACTTGCGCGGGTTCGCGCTCCGCCACCGGGCGCTGCCGGCCCTCGCCTACACGCACTTCCAGCCGGCGCAGCCGACGACCGTGGGCAAGCGCGCGGCGCTCTGGGCCTCCGACCTGCTCCTCGACCTCGAGGCGATCCGCGCGGCGCGCGCCGGTCTGCGTTTCCTCGGCGCGAAGGGAGCGACCGGGACGCAGGCGTCCTTCCTCCGCCTCTTCGACGGCGACTCGGCGAAGGTCGAGGAGCTCGACCGCGCGCTCGCGGCGCGCGCCGGCTTCGCGGCGCGGCAGAGCGTCTCGGGTCAGACCTATTCGCGCAAGCAGGACGACCGCGTCGTCCACGCGCTCTCGGGCCTCGCGCAGTCGGCGCACAAGATCGCGACCGACCTGCGTCTCCTCCAGCACGAGGGCGAGCTCGAGGAGCCGTTCGAGAAGACGCAGGTGGGCTCGTCGGCGATGCCGTACAAGCGCAACCCGATGCGCGCCGAGCGCATCTGCTCGCTCGCCCGGCACGTCATCGCGCTCTCGCTCGACACCGCGATGACGGCGGCCACGCAGTGGCTCGAGCGCACGCTCGACGACTCCGCGAACAAGCGCATCGCGGTGCCGGAGGCCTTTCTCGCCGCCGACGCGATCATGATCCTGCTCGAGAACGTGCTCGGCGGCCTGGTCGTGCATCCCGAGGTCGCGCGCCGGCGGCTCGAGGCGGAGGCCCCGTTCCTCGCGACCGAGAACCTGATGATGGAGGCGGTCCGCCGCGGCGGCGATCGCCAGGAGCTCCACGAGCGGCTCCGCGTGCACGCGCGCGCCTCGGCCGATGCCCGGGCGGAGACCGGCGCGGCCGCCGACCTCCTCGGCCGCCTCGCGGGCGACGCGGCCTTCGGCCTCTCGCGCGCCGATCTCGACGCGATCGCGGCGCCGGAGAAGCTCGTCGGCCGCTCCGCCGAGCAGGTCGAGATCTTCGTCCGGGAGGAGCTCGACCCGGCGCTCGCCGGCGCCGAGGCCGCCGCGAGCGCGCCCGTCCGCGTGTGACCCGCGCGGCCCGGATCGCCGCGGCCGCGATCGCCGCCGTCTCCGTCGTGGGCGCGTCCGCGTGCGCCTCGAAGAAGCCGCCGGCGCCCGTCTCGCGCCCCGCGCCGTCCGCGCCGGTTCCGGCGTGGACCGAGGAAGGCCTCGCCTCCTGGTACGGCGGCGGCGACGGGTTCGACGGAAAACCCACGGCCTCCGGCGAGACGTTCGACACGTCGAAGCTCACGGCCGCCCACCGGGAGCTGCCCCTCGGGTCGATCGTCGACGTCACGAGCCTCGACTCGAACCGGACGGTGCGCGTGCGCATCAACGACCGCGGACCGTTCGTGCACGGGCGGATCATCGACCTCTCGAAGGCGGCGGCGCGGGAGATCGCGATGCTCGGACCCGGCACCGCGCGCGTGCGGCTCGTCCTGGTCACGGAGGGCGCCGTCGTCGTGCCGTCGTCGCCGAGCGGCCTGTGGGCCGTGCAGGTCGGCTCGTTCGCCGAGAAGCCGCGTGCCGATCGCCACGCCGACCGCGTGCGCTCGGCCGGGTACGCGGTGTACTTCGAGTCCTTCAAGGGGCTGACGCGCGTGAAGGTCGGTCCGCTCGACTCGCGCGCCGACGCCGAGGCCGCGCTCGCGGCGCTCGAGCAGGCGGGGTTCGAGGGGATCGTCGTGCCGGCAAACAAGTAGGTTTCCGGTTTCCGGTTTCTGGTTTCTGGTTTCTGGTTTCTGGTGGCTTCGGGGTTCAGGTTCGAGGGTGGATCGGCGACACCGGAGACCGGCAAGCCAGAGACCGGAAATCCCTTCGATAGAATCGCGCCTTCCATGAGCGACTCCGCCTCCTCGGCCATCGTGTGCCGCGGCCTGAAGAAGCACTACGGCGACGTGCGCGCCGTCGACGGCCTCGACCTGGAAGTGCGCGCGGGCGAGTGCTTCGGCCTGCTCGGTCCGAACGGCGCCGGCAAGACGACGACGATCGAGATCCTCGAGGGCCTGACGAAGCCGGACGAGGGGGACGTCGTCGTGCTCGGCCGCCGCTGGGGAAGCCAGGAGCGGGAGCTCCGCGAGCGCCTCGGCGTCTCGCTTCAGGAGAGCCGCCTCACCGAGAAGCTCACGGTCTACGAGACGCTCTCGCTCTTCCGCTCGTTCTATGCCCGCGGCCGCGATCCCGAGCGGCTCCTCGAGGACCTCTCGCTCGAGGAGAAGCGCGATGCGCGCGTCGGGAAGCTGTCCGGCGGCCAGCGTCAGCGGCTCGCGGTCGCCTGCGCGCTCGCCGGCGACCCGGAGCTGCTCTTCTTGGACGAGCCCACGACGGGCCTCGATCCGCAGAGCCGGCTCCAGCTCTGGGAGCGCATCGCGGTCTACAAGGCCGCCGGCCGCACCGTGCTCCTCACGACCCACTACATGGAGGAGGCCGAGCGGCTCTGCGACCGCGTCGCGGTCGTCGACCACGGCCGCATCATCGCTCAGGGCACGCCGGCCGATCTGATCGCGGGACTCGGCGCGCCGCACATCCTCGAATTCGCGACCGAGCCGGCGGTCGGGGTCGGCGTCCTTTCGGGCCTCCGGGGTCTGCGCGACCCGCGGCTGCGGGACGGACGCTGGCAGCTCGCCGCCGCGTCGCTCGCCGAGGCCGTGCCCGCGCTCGTCGAAGCGCTCGAACGCGCGGGCGCGAAGCTCGTGTCGCTGTCGACGCACCGCGCGACGCTCGAGGACGTCTTCATCGCGCTGACGGGCCGGGAGCTCCGCGATGAGTGACCGGCCGCATCCGCTCGTCGCGCTGACGCGCACCCGCCTGCTCGAGTTCGTCCGCGAGCCCGAGGCGCTCTTCTGGGTCTTCATGTTCCCGGTCCTGATGGCGCTCGTGCTCGGCTTCGCGTTCCGCGATCGGCCGCCCGACCCGATCCCGGTCGGCGTCGCGGCCGGACCGGCCGCGCCGGAGCTGTCGGCGGCGCTCGCCCGGGCCGGCACGGTCCGACCCGCCGTCTATGCCGACGTCGCGGGCGGACTCCAGGCGGTTCGCACCGGCCGGATCGCGCTCCTCGTCGAGGATCGGGGAACACTCGTGTACCACTTCGACCCGACGCGGCCGGACGCGCGCCTCGCGCGGCTCGAGGTCGACGACGCGATCCAGCGCGCGCGCGGACGCCGGGATCCGTCGCCCGCCTCCGAGGCGCTCGTCCACGAGAGGGGCTCCCGCTACATCGATTTCCTCGTGCCCGGCATCCTCGGCCTCAACCTCATGGGCACCGGCATCTGGGGCATCGGCTTCTCGATCGTCAACGCGCGCCTGAAGAAGACGCTGAAGCTGATGGCGGCGACGCCCATGCGCCACGCGGACTACCTGCTCGCGCAGATGCTGTCGCGCTTCGTCTTCCTGATCCTCGAGGTCGCGGTGATCCTCGCGTTCGGGGTGGCCGTGTTCGGCGTGCCGATCCGGGGGTCGGTCGTCGTGCTCGTGGTCCTCGCGTTTCTCGGCGCGCTCTGCTTCGGCGGCATGGGGCTCTTGGTCGCCTCCCGGGCGCGCACGCTGGAGGCGGCCAACGGCCTCATGAACCTCGTGATGGTGCCGATGTGGCTCCTCTCGGGCGTCTTCTTCTCCTCGGAGCGCTTCCCGAAGGCGGTGCAGCCCCTCGTCCAGGCCCTGCCGCTGACCGCCCTGAACAACGCGCTTCGCGCCGTCATGCTCGAGGGCCGTTCCGCCGCCGCCGTCGCGGGAGAGGCCGCCATCGTGGCCGCCTGGGGTCTCGTCTCCTTCGCCGCCGCTCTGAAGATCTTTCGCTGGCAGTAGGACGCCCGCCCGCCGTATCCTTCGCCGTCGTCCCCCGTCCGGTCGGAGGCCTCGATGGAAACGCTCGTCGTCAACCAGACCGAAGTGCCTCGCCTCCTGCCGATGAAGGAGTGCATCGAGGTGATGGCCCGCGCGTTCGCGGCGCTCGGCCGGAGCGAGGCGACGATGCCCCAGCGGCAGATCGTGTGGCTCCCCGACCGGACCGGCGCGCTCGGCCTGATGCCCGCGCACCTCGCCGGCCTCGGCGCCGTCGGCGTGAAGGCCGTGACCTTCTTTCCGCGCAACGAGGGCACCGACATCGACTCGCACCAGGGCGCGGTGCTGCTGTTCGAGACGGGACGCGGCCGCCTCCTGGCCGTGATCGACGCGACGTCGGTCACCGCGATCCGGACGGCTGCCGTCAGCGGTCTCGCGACGCGGCTTCTCGCGAGGCCCGACGCCGGCGACCTCGCGCTCGTCGGCTCCGGCGTCCAGGCGCGCACGCACCTCGAGGCGATGCTTCTCGTCCGGACGATCCGCCGGGTCCGCGTGGCGAGCCAGACTCCCGACAAGGCGAAATCCTTCGCCGAACGCGAGGCGAAGCGCCACGGCATCGCGGTCACGCCGTGCGCGACCGTCCGCGAGGCCGTGGAGGGCGCCGACATCGTGTGCGCGGCGACCTCGTCGCGCGAGCCGGTCGTGCTCGGCGAGTGGCTCTCTCCCGGCGCGCACGTCAACGCGGTCGGCTCGAGCGTCGCGGCGGCGCGCGAGCTCGACGGCGCCGCCGTCGCCCGCTCGCGCTTCTTCGTCGACCGCCGCGAGGCCGCGCTCGCCGAGGCCGGCGACTTCCTGCTGGCCCGGGCCGAGGGAGCGGTCGGCGATGGCCACATCGCCGGCGAGCTCGGCGAGGTCCTCCTCGGCACGGTCGAGGGCCGCCGCGACGCCGACGAGATCACCGCGTTCAAGTCGGTGGGCCTCGCCGTCGAGGACGTGGCGGCGGCCCAGCACATCTACGGCAAGGCGCGCGGCTCGGGCGCCGGCCGGTTCCTCGAGTTCGGAGGCCATCGCGGCGAAGCCGACTGAGCCTCTCGCCCCGGTCTCTCTCGACGAGATCCTCGCCGCCCGGCGGCGCGTCGCCGGTTTCGTCGTCCGCACGCCGCTCCTGCGCCTCGCCGTCGACGGACCCCCCGAGATCTTCCTCAAGGTCGAGGCGCTGCAGCCCATCGGGTCGTTCAAGCTGCGCGGCGCCGGCAACGCGATCGCTCTCGCCGACCCCGCCGCGCTCTCCCGCGGCGTCTGGACCGCCTCGGCCGGCAACATGGCGCAGGGCGTGGCATGGAACGCGAAGCGGCTCGGCATCCCGTGCACCGTCGTCGTCCCGGACCACGCGCCGCGCGCGAAGCTCGACGCGGTCGAGCGGATGGGCGGGCGCATCATCCCCGTGCCGGTCGAGCGCTGGTGGCGCGTGCTGGAGGAGCACGGCTACGCCGGGGTCCAAGGGCTGTTCATCCATCCGGTCTCGGACCCGGCGGTGATCGCCGGCAACGGCACGATCGGGCTCGAGATCCTGGAGGACGTGCCGGACGTCGACACCGTGCTCGTGCCCTGGGGCGGCGGCGGGCTCTCCTGCGGGATCGCCGCGGCGATCCGCGCACGCCGGCCGGCCGCGCGGGTCTTCGCGTGCGAGATCGAGACCGCGGCGCCGCTCGCGCCCTCGCTCGCCGCCGGCCGCCCGGTGGACGTCGAGTACCGCGCGAGCTTCGTCGACGGGATCGGCGCGAAGGGCCTCCTGCCCGAGATGTGGCCGATGGCGCGGGAGCTCCTCGCGGGCTCGTTCGTCGTTTCGCTCGAGGAGACGAAGGCCGCGCTGCGCACGCTCGTCTCGCGAGCGCGCGTGGTCGCCGAGGGCGCCGGCGCCGTGCCCGTCGCGGCGGCGCTCTCGGGACGCGCCGGCGGCGGGAAGATCGTCGGCGTCGTCTCGGGCGGCAACATCGACCCGGAGAAGCTCGCGGCCATCCTCGCGGAGACCGGCGCCCGCGCGTAGGGACGGCCCGGGCGGCCGCCCGCGGGCGGGACGAGCCTCGCCCCGCCGTGAGGCTTCTAGAAGCGCCAGCCGGCGAGAAGGAGCGCGGCGGCCGCGAGCGCGCGTCTCATCCCCGCTTCTTCTCCTCGAGCTCCTCCAGCGTCTTCGGCCAGTCCCCCCGCAGGAGCTGCGAGAGCGCGCGGTCGGCGAGGAGCTTGCCGCCCGTCTGGCAGGTCGGGCAGTAGTTCGCCTCGTTCTCGGCGTAGACGATGCGCTGGACCGGCGTGCCGCAGTCGGGACACGGCTTGCCGTAACGGCCGTGCACGGCCATCCCCTCGCGGAAGGCGGTGACCTTCTCCGGAAAGGTCCGCTCGGCGTCGCGTCGGAAGCGCTCGGTCCACTCGCCGAGGACCGCGCGCGCGGCGCCATGAAGGCGCGCG
>Ga0335076_10008637_pt1 | contig 10289 bp, 9 predicted proteins | sample Lox_Sample_25_FD_206717 | JGI IMG/M metagenome (GOLD analysis project Ga0335076, IMG submission 206717) | Soil microbial communities from Loxahatchee National Wildlife Refuge, Florida, United States - Lox_Sample_2.5 | ecosystem: Environmental > Terrestrial > Soil > Wetlands | place: USA: Florida...
CTCGATGCTCGCCGCCGCGTGCGTGCTCGCGATCGCATCCGCCACCATCCAACCGGCCGCAAGCCACACCGGGAAACCCGCCGACGCCGCGACCCGCGCGGTAGCGTCGACCACCCTCCCGCGGCCGCGACGCCCACCCAGCATCCCGCCCGCCCAGCCGCGAGCGGTCGCGACCACCGTCGCACGCGCGTACGCCCGCTACCTAGAGAACCAGCTATCGGCCCAGCGGCTGCCCGCGCTCGCACCCCAAGCCATGGCGATCGCGCGCCAGGGCGGTCCGTTGCCCGCACCCCTGCACGTAACCCAAGTGCAGCTCACGAGCGTCAGCGGCTCCGCCAGCAGTTGGACCGCGCACTTCGCGATCCGCGACATCCGCGGCCGCCAGACCACCAGCGCCCGGCTCGTCCTATGCGCCACCGGCGGTCAGTGGCAGGTCACCGAGCTCATCCCTCCTGACCCCGACACCCTGATCGCGCCCGACCCGCCGGCGCTGTCGCCGACGGGCGCCGCCGCGGCCCGCCGCGCCGCGCTCGGATTCACCCAGAGCTACCTCGCCTACACCTACGGCCGCGCCGCCGCCCGTCAGCTACGCAACCTCACCCCCGAACTGCAAGCCGCGATCGCCGCCAACCCGCCGCAAGTGCCAGCCGCCACCCGGGCGCTGGATCCCCGCATCGCGAGCGTCGCGCTCACACGCGACGGAGCACGCTGGCTGGCGGCCGCGAACGTCACCGATGGACAAAACACCTACCAGGTGACCAGCGTCCTAGCCCACATCCGCGGCGGTTGGCTCGCCATCGCACTCAGCTCCGCCGGCTGACCCCGGCCTCTCCACGCCTCCCGGGATCGTCGTCCGCGAAACAGTCGATCAGACTTCAACCTCGCGGATTAGGAAACGAAGGCCAATGAATCGCGCGAGGCTCCGCCGCCGCCCACCGGGTAAACGCTCCCGGCAAGCTGCCGTTCATGTGTCTCCCGCCAGTCGTTCCCGGCGCACAATTTGTCGCTCACCGGACGGTCACGACGAGAGGGTCAACGCAGCTAGTGCAACTGAGTGGCATTGCGGTCACGCCGATCGCGATGCGCTCACTATCGCATTCGGCGAGCGCGCCGTCCGGTGCTTGCCGGGATCGAGCAAAAACCGGCGCATCGGCTCGGTCTCGGAGGTCGGGACGGACGAGTCCGGCGTGGCTGCGTGTGTCCGACCTGCAGGAAGAAGGCCATGGTCACCTCCATCGTGACCAGCACTCCGAGGATCGGTCCGGCATCGTGGGCGAAGCGCCCCCAGTTGAGACCGAACTCGAAGGTGAGCACGATCCGTGACACCACACCCAGCGCGGATCCAATCCCGAAGATTCGCCGCCAGAAGCGGAACATGTTAAGCCACACCTGTTCGTCGGTGCGCAGGTATATCCAGTAACAGATGACCAGGAACACGCTCGTGCCCACGGTCACCGCGGGAAACGTGATGTGCATCGCTGCGGTCAGTGCCCACTGCCAGCGCGACAGATCAAACAGGGTCGTCTGACTCATCAGATCTCCCGGGAGGCCTCGCGACAGCGCTCACCCATCGACGATCACGTCGGCGTTGCTCGTCGCGGTGAACCGAGGGAGCATCCGCGTCGCCAGGATCAGTCCGATGACGATCACCAGTTGGACGCCGATCGCGGCCGCGAACGCGTGCGAGACTCCGTGCGGTTCGAGCGCGATGAACAGCGTTCCGAGGGTGGCGACCCCGAGCGCTAGACCGGATTGCTGCAGGGTGATCAGGGTGCCGCCGCCGATGCCGGCGTGGTGGCCCGGAACGTCCGCGAGCGTGACCCGGAACAGGCCGGTGAACAGCATCGACTGGCCGGCGCCGATCAGTGCCAGTGGTCCGGCGAGCTCGAGCACGGTCGCGTGCGGCCAGGCGATGAGCATCACGGTGATGATCAGCGCCAGCCCGATGGCCTGGGTAGCGCCGCCGGCCGCCATCGCGCCGCGGCCGTAGCGCCCGATGAGCTTGGGGCTGAGGATCGAGCCGGCGAGGAAGAACGCGGCCATGGGCAGGATCGCGAAGCCACCCTCGAGTGCGGTGTAGTGCAGTCCGTCCTGGGTGGCGAGCGCGAAAATGAACATGAACGCGCCGAACCCGATGCTGAACGAGCACACCATCGCCAGGCCGCGTGACATCGACGGCAGGCGCAGCAGCGATGGGGGGAGCAGGGGTGTGTCGCCACGGAGCTCGATGCGGCGCTCGACCCGGAAGGTGGCGACGGCCAGCACGACCGCGAGGGCCAGCACGATCCAAGTCCAGGCCGGCCAGCCGAGCTTCTGACCCTCGGTCAGCGGCGTGAGTAGCGCGATGAGCGTGGCGCTGAACAGCGCGGTGCCGGGCAGGTCGACCGAGACGGGGTGCTCCGAGCGCGTGGAGGGGATCACCTGGCGCGCGACGGCCAGCACGGTCAGTCCGAGCGGGATGTTGATCAGGAAGATCGGGCGCCAGCTCGTCCCGCCGATGTTCGCCTGAACGAGCAGGCCGCCGGCGAGCTGACCGACGACGGCGGCGATCCCCGAGGTCGCGCCATACAGAGCGAGAGCGCGCCCCTTACGCTCGCCCTCCAGGGTGGCGTGCATCGTCGCGAGCACCTGCGGGACGAGCATCGCGGCCGCGGCGCCCTGCACGATCCGGGCGGCGACCAGAAACCAGATCGAGGGTGACAGGCCACAGGCGAGCGAAGCGAGGATGAAGCACAAGAGGCCGGCCTCGAACAGGCGCCGCCGGCCGAAGCGATCGCCCAGCCGCCCGCCGAGCACCAGCACGGCCGCGTACGCAACGCCATAGCCGGCCACGATCAGCTGCAGGGTCGGGCCGGTGGCGTGGAGCGTCCGGTTGATCGTCGGCAGGGCCACGTTGACGATGAAGAAGTCTGCGATCGGGAGAAACGCCCCGGCCAGCAGGACGAACACGCCGACGGCGTGCAGCCCGCCGGCTCGCGCGATCGTCCGCGGCGACAGCGAATAGGTTTGCCCGCCGGCGACCGGGCGCCGAACGGTGGTCGTACTCATGGTCAGAACCTCCAGGATTGGGAGAACATGCGAGCAGTCTCGAGCCGCTATTCAGCAATCGCAACGCATCTGACAGCTAAGCTTCAGCGATTACAGCGATGAAGCTCGAGTCGGACGTCTAATGGAGCTACGGCAACTGGCGCATTTCGTCGCCGTCGCGGAGGAAGGCAGCTTCACCCGCGCCTCCGAGCGCGTGCACATCGTGCAGTCCGCCATGTCCGCCTCGATCCGCAGCCTTGAACGCGAACTCGGCGTCCAGCTATTCGAGCGCACCACCCAACGGGTCCGATTGACCGACGCCGGCGCTGTGTTCCTGCCCCAGGCACGCCGAACGCTCTCCTCGGCGGACGCCGCCCGCGATGCCATCGACGCCGTGCGCGGCGGCCTGCGCGGCACCGTCAAGCTCGGCACCATGCAGGCGCTGCGGATTATCGACATGCCGCATCTGCTCGCCAAGTTCCACCGCGATCACCCGGGAGTCGAACTGCGCATCCGCCACGCAGGCGGAGGCTCGGCGCAACTCGCACATCAGGTCCGCGACGGGGAGCTCGACCTCGCGATCCTGGCCGCGCCAGACCGACACATCCCCGGCGTCGAGCTCGCCCCGCTGATGCAGGAGACCTTAGAGCTCGCCTGCCACACCGATCATCCGCTGCTATCGCGCAAGACCATCGACCTCGTCGACCTCGCCGAGGAGGCGTTCATCGACTTCCCGATCGGATGGGGCATACGCGCCGCCAACGACCTCTCGTTCGCCGAAGCCGGCGTGCGGCGAACGGTGACGATGGAAACCGATGACGTGATCGAGCTGACGCGGCTGGTCGCGGTCGGGCTCGCCGTGGCGGTCCTGCCGCCATCCATCGCCGCCGGTGCCGACCTGCGCACGGTCCCGATCCGGCGTCACGCGCCCACACACAAGATCGCGCTTGCCAGCTCATCGGTGCGACAACTGAGCGCCGCCACCCAGGCCCTACTCGACGCCATCCACCCCCGCGCGCGCCGGAGGTGACCCCGACCGGGCGGCCGAGGGGTTCGGGCTCGAGCCGCTCAGGCCCGCGGCCGGCTCAACCCGGTCGGGGCGCCGCGGGGGGGCGCTTCGATAGGTCGGCGGGGTGGCCGAGAGGTTGATCGGATTCCGGGGCAGCTTGACCATCTCGCCGTCCTCGCCGGGGAGCTCGACGATCGGGTTCAGGCCCAGCGAGGCGGCGAGCGCGAACGCTTGTGCAATGTCGTTGACGACGCCGGCCGGGACGCGGGAGGCGGTCAGGTCGCGAGCCCAGTCGGCGGCGGGGCGGCGAGCGAGGTGCTGCTCGAGTTCGGCGCGGAGGTGGTCGCGGTGGCGGACACGCTGCGAGTTGGTGGCGTAGCGCGGGTCGTGAGTCAGCTCAGGGGCGCCGATCGCCTCGCACAGGGTGGCGAATTGGCGGTCAGTGCCGACCGCGAGGACGAGATCGCCGCTGGCGGTGTTGAACAACTCGTAAGGGGCGATGCTCGGGTGGGCGTTGCCCAGACGTGAAGGGGTGACGCCGGCGACCGTGTACCCGGATGCCTGGTTGACGAGGGCAGCGAGCAACGAGGAGAGCAGATCGACGTCGACGCGCTGGCCCTCTCCCGTCCGCTCGCGGTGGCGGACGGCGGCGAGGATCCCGATGGTTGCGAACAGGCCAGCGAGCACGTCGACGACCGCGACCCCAACCTTCTGCGGCTCACCGCCGGCCGGTCCGGTGATGCTCATCAGCCCGCCGAGCGCCTGCACCAGAAGGTCGTAGCCCGGCAGTGCGGCTCCGCCGGCATGACCGAACCCGGTGATCGAGCAGTAGATCAAGGCGGGATTGTCTGACCGCAGCTGCTCGTAGCCGAGCCCCATGCTGTCGAGCAGCCCGGGCCGAAAGTTCTCGACCACCACGTCTGACTCGCGCGCCAGCGCCCGCGCGCGGTCCAGGTCGTCGGCGTCACGGAGGTCCAGGGCGATGCTGTGCTTGTTGCGGTTGACGGCCTGGAAATAGGTGGCCTCGCCGTCCGAGTCGTATGGGGGGCCCCACGCGCGGGTGTCATCTCCCGTCGCTGGTCGCTCGACCTTGAGTACATCGGCGCCGAGGTCGGCGAGCAGCATCGTGGCGAGCGGCCCGGCGAGGACACGGGAGAAATCGAGGATCTTGAGGTTGTCAAGTGCACCGCTCAAGTGGTTAGATATTAGATCTTCGAAGATCTAGGATCAAGGAGCAAATCCAAAATGACCGTCTCCGCCCCGCCGGCGATCCGTCCGAGCGATTTCCTTGCGATCGACCACGCGCTCTCGGACGAGGAGCGCGACATCCGCGACATGGTCCGCGCGTTCGTGGCCGACCGCGTGCTGCCCTACGTGGGAGATTGGTTCGAGGAGGCGACGATCCCGATCGAGCTCGCCCGCGAGCTGGGAAAGCTCGGGGTCCTGGGTATGCACCTGGACGGCTACGGTTGTGCAGGGGCGAGCGCGACGGCGTACGGCCTCGCCTGCATGGAGCTCGAGGCCGGCGACAGTGGGGTGCGCAGCCTCGTCTCCGTCCAGGGCTCGCTGGCGATGTTCGCCATCCACCGCTGGGGCTCCGAGGAGCAGAAGCGGCAATGGCTGCCGCAGATGGCGGCCGGGGAGGCGATCGGCTGCTTCGGGTTGACCGAGCCCGACGCCGGCTCGGACCCCGGCGCGATGCGCACGCACGCCCGCCGTGACGGTTCCGACTGGATCCTGGGCGGGCAGAAGATGTGGATCACCAACGGCTCCGTCGCCGACGTTGCGGTTGTGTGGGCGCGCACCGAGGACGGAATCCGTGGGTTCCTGGTCCCCAAGGGCACCAAGGGCTTCACGACTCAGGACATCCACCGCAAGCTGTCGCTGCGCGCCTCGGTCACCTCCGAGCTGTTGCTCGATGACGTGCGGCTCCCGGCCGGCGCGCTGCTGCCCGAGGCGACATCGCTGCGAGGGCCGCTGTCGTGCCTGAACGAGGCCCGGTACGGGATCGTGTGGGGAGCGATCGGCGCCGCGCGGGCGTGCTTCGACGCCGCGCTCGCCTACAGCAAGGAGCGGATCGCGTTCGGACGGCTGATCGCGGCCACGCAGATCCAGCAGCAGAAGCTGGCCGAGATGGCCGTCGAGGTCAATCGCGGGACGCTGCTGGCGCTGCATCTCGGGCGGCTCAAGGATGACGGCGTACTCGCCTCTGAGCAGGTCAGCCTCGGCAAGCTCGCCAACGTCAACGCCGCGCTCAGCGTCGCTCGCACCGCCCGCCAGGTGTTGGGGGCAAACGGGATCACGCTCGAGTATCCGGTGATCCGGCACATGAACAACCTCGAGTCGGTCGTCACCTACGAGGGCACCGCCGACGTCCACGCACTCGTGGTCGGCGGCGCGCTCACCGGCACGGACGCGTTCCGGTGAGCACCGCCCCACAGTCCGCTCCGGTGACGCGCGTCGGCTTCGTCGTCGGCGGCATCATGGGCTCGGGCATCGCCGGAATGTGCGCGCAGGCGGACGTCGACGTTCTCCCCGTCGAGTCCTGCGACGCGGCCGCCGGCCGGCTCGGCGGCAAGAGCGGCCGTGGTCTATACAGCTAGCGATGAGCACGCCAGCACCTTCCGGTTACCTCGTCGCTCCGACGGCCCAGCCGTCGGGGCCGAGCACCACCCCCCAACACGCTCTCGAGGGGCTGCGGGGAGCGATCGTTGCCGGCCTGCTCCGTCCGGGCCAGCGGGTCCCCCAGGAGGAGATCGCCGGGCAGCTTGGCGTGAGCGTGGCTCCGGTCCGGGAGGCGCTGCGGATCCTCGAGCAGGAGGGACAGGTCACCTATCTACCGCGTCGCGGCTACTTCGTCACCACCCTTCAGATCAGGGACCTCGAGGAGATCTACGAGCTCCGGTCCGTGCTCGAGGCGCGCGCCGCGCGACGCGCCATGCCGTCCCTCGATGAGGATGCGCTGGAGCGGATCCTGGTCGCTGCGAGGGATTGCGTCAACGCGGTGGACGCTGGCGATGTGTCCGCCGAGCTGGCGGCCAACCGCCGCTTTCACTTCGCGATCCTCGACTCGCCCGAGCACCCTCACACGATGCGGTTGATCCGACTGCTGTGGGACTCCACCGAGTCATACCGCGCGCTCTATTACAACTCGCCGGTCGAGCGGCGCAGCTCGATCGAGGCTCACGACCGCATCATCGAAGCCGTGCGCGAGCGCGACGCCGACCGACTGGTGGTGGAGCTCGACGCCCACCGCGAGCGCGCTCTCACCGTGCTGCGCGAGATGCTCGCGCCGGCCGCCTGACCACGGCCGGCTCGGCGGTGCTGCCGCGAACAATGAGCGTGCCGGGCGACGCTGACGCGAAGGCTGTGGGGTGCGCGGTGGCGCCGGTCGTCTCGAGCTGATGGAGCAGCCACACGCCGCAGGCCGTCGCGAGCTCGTGGATCGGTAGGGCGACGGTGGTCAGGCCAGGTCCCCACCAGGAGAATCCCGGTTCGTCTCCAAACCCGACGACCGAGACGCTGCGCGGCACCGCCAGGCGGTCCTCATGGGCCGCAGCCAGGACGCCGACCGTCATCTGGACGGTCCCGGTGACGATCGCGGTCGGCGGCTCGGCCCAGCTAAGCAACCGACGAAGCGCATCCGCGCCGTGCGTCGTCTGCGACGGCGGTCCGAGGTCGACGACACCGCACTCGACTGGAAGCCCAGCCTCTGAGATTGCGTCCCGGAACCCGCCCAACCGCTCGGCGCCGGTTCGTATGTCGACGGTGCCGCCGATGTAGCCGATCTTGCGGTGGCCCAGATCGAGCAGGTGCCTCGTGGCGGTGCGGGTCACCCCATGGTCATCGATCCCGAACCAGTGTGGACTCAGCCCGGACACGCGGCGGTTGAGCTGCACATGCGGGATTGCTTGCAGGAGCCGCCTGACGTCGGGATGGGGTCGGGGTGTCGGGACGATCACCACCCCGGCGACCTGAACGGCCGCCAGATCTCGGATCTGACGCAGCTCGGTCTCTCGTTCGTCTCCGGTCTCGCACAGCATGACCTGATGGTCGCGGCTTCGCACCGTCTCGGTGAGGGCGTGGGCCACCGTCGAGTAGAAGCTGTTGCGCACGTCCGGCACCACCAGGCCGATCACCGTGCTCGGTACCCCTCGCATCATGCGCGCCGCGCGGTTAGCCACGTAACCCAACTCGTCGGCCGTTTGCTTGACGCGGAACTTCGTCTCCGCGCTGATCCGCGGATCGTCGGCGAGAGCACGACCCACGGTCGACACCGAGACGTTGAGACGAGCTGCGATGTCCCTCGTCGTGGTCACCGGCACCTGCCGGCGGCCATCGTGCGAAGGCAACACGCGACGGAAACTTGAACCATGAGCTAACGATAGCGCGGCAAACGGTCAGATCCAAACGGCTTCAAGCCTCGTCACATTGTTCGCGGACTCCAACCAGGACGGGGAATGCTCGCAAAGAAGTTCGTGGCCGAGCCCTTGACAAGGTGGCCTCCATCGGCTTACTCTGTGCTAACGATAGCACAAGTTATCGCCGGCTCAACCCCACGAGCAGGCGGACCGTCCTCTGAGGGGGGATCGAGATGAGCGCACGAGACAGGCTGGTGGAACGGAACTGCAGGCGGTACGAGCTACTCCAGCTGCGGCAGCGCTCAGAACCCCGTCAGCCAAGAGCGGTTCTCGCCGAAGGGGAACGCCACTACGAGAGGAGAGATGCCATGCCGAACACCGACCCCGACCAGTCGAGCGCGCGGCTTCGCGTCCGTGCGGCACGAGTGAGGGCAGCCGCTGGCGCCGCCGCCGCGGTGGCGGGGCTGTCGCTCCTCGCCGGCGGCTGCGGGGGCTCGAGCGTTACGACGTCGAACACGGCCGTGACGTCGTCGGGTTCGGCGTCGGGCCAGAAGCTGCATCTCGCTTACTTCTCGTTTGCTGAGCAGAACAGTTACGACGCTCCGATGCTGGCGTCGGCGCAGAAGGCCGCGGCGGCGGCGAACGCGCAGATGACGGTGTTCGACGCGAACAACAATCCTCAGACGCAGTACAGCCAGGTTCAGGATGCGATTGCCACCGGCTCCTATGCCGGGTTCGTGATTCAGCCGATCGACGGAGCCGGGCTGACGTCGCTCGTCAAGGAGGCGATCGGCAAGCACATCCAAGCGGCGGCGGTTTCGCAGGTGCTCGGTCCCGACCTGCAAACGCCCACACCCCAGGTTCCCGGCGAAGCCGCCAGCGTCGTCTACGTCGACGTCGCCCGCGGTGTCCGGGCCGGGAGGCTCGTCGAGGCGGCGTGCGCGAACCTTCAGACCAGTACCTGCGACGTCGGCTACGTGTACGACCAGAAGGCTTCGGGCTACGACCAGGGTGTCCGGGCCGGGTTCGACAGCGTCGTCTCCCACGATCCAAAGGTCAAGGTCGTGGCCGAGGGCCAGGCGTTCTTCACCGCCAGCGGTGGCCTCCAGGCCGCGCAAACCATGCTCCAAGCCCGCCCCGACATCAACATCATGGTCGGATCAGACCAGGGCATGGAGGGCGCCACCAGCGCGATCCAGAACAGTGGCAAGAAGGTCCTGATCGTCGGGATAGGCGGAAGCGTTGCCGGCTTGAACCACGTCAAGAACGGCACCTGGTTCGGTGACGTGGTCGCGCTGCCCGCCACCGAAGGTCAGGTCGCCGTCGAGGATCTGGTAAAAGCGATCCGCACCGGCCACCACAGCGGAGCCGTAACCGTCGAGGCGAGCCTGCCGAACGACGGCATCGCCACGCAGAAGACCGTCAATGAGTTCACCGGCGAGTGGGCGGGATGATGGTCGCGGTGCAAGTGCGCTCGCCCGTGACGCACGGCGAGGCTCGGCCCAGTCTCAGGTCTGCCGGGTTGGATCTCATCGGGATCTCGAAGAGGTTCGGCGGGGTCCACGCGTTGAACGACATCAATCTGAGGATCGCTCCGGGCACGATCCACGCCCTGATCGGCGAGAACGGCGCGGGCAAGTCCACGCTGGGCAAGGTCATCTCCGGCGTACTGCAGCCCGACCGTGGGCGTATCGCGATTTGCAACAGGCCCGTGCTGCTGAGATCGCCGCGCGAGGCGCTTGCGGTGGGGATCGCCACGATCGAGCAGGAGGTGTCGCTCGCGCCGAACCTGTCCGTCCAGGACAACGTGTTCCTAGGTGCCGAGCCCCGGCGTGCCGGCGTCATCAACCGTCGTGGGCTGCGACGGCTCTGGCAAGAGACCGTCGCCGACT
>Ga0335076_10008638_pt1 | contig 10289 bp, 17 predicted proteins | sample Lox_Sample_25_FD_206717 | JGI IMG/M metagenome (GOLD analysis project Ga0335076, IMG submission 206717) | Soil microbial communities from Loxahatchee National Wildlife Refuge, Florida, United States - Lox_Sample_2.5 | ecosystem: Environmental > Terrestrial > Soil > Wetlands | place: USA...
AGCGGCAATCGCAGGAGTTGCCGCATAAAAAATTCTTAAGCTAAGACGTCGAGCGCCCTTAGCAATGGCCTGAGAATAGAATTTATGTCCCAGTCTCCGCCTTGGCTTACACCTCGACAAACACAGTTTCCCCATCCAATCGTCCAAGCATCAGCAGCACTGGGTTTCAGACGATCGTAATAAGGATCATTTATAAGACAATTTTGACAATAGTCTCCACAGACTCCCTTTCCGTCGACAAATGTGGGAGACATTGACGCAGGAATTGTCGTTGGTGTAACCGTCGCTTTTGGTATCATTGGTTTTGCTATTTATAAACTCCGCACACATCGCCCGCGCAACGCATTCCATCAACATACGGATGCCAAGTACCCCGAAGTACCGCGTCTGAACTGAATAGTGTGAATCGTAATGATGAAGCTGACAGTGATGCAGCCCTGATTCCCGCAACTGCAGACCCGAACGAGGAGTTCAGGGCTCCACACGATCTAAACTATCATACTTCGCAAGCACGGGCCTAGCCTAATGTTGTCTTTCTTCCAAATCTGTATTGTTTTTTCAATTCCTAGGATTTAGGAATATCGATTTTAATTTTTTGAACCATAATATCGCTAGACTGAAGTCCACGAATGCGCATTAAGGTCCACCGACGCATTAGTAAGGCAGACTACAATTTCAGCTCGATAACGTCGGCGTCTGCGTTTAGCCCGACTTGGCTGCTTCCGACATTTCGTCGCAGCCAACTTTGTTATCCCGAATTGCATTTTCATCGCCCTCAACAATCTGAGATTGGGTAGTGAGGCTTCCAAAACTTTTCTTAGGGACTCCATCTCCATTCAAGCAGCAGCTTGATCGACCTCGGTCGGTGGGATTGTGGCGACCGCGGTGATTGCGACGCGCTTCAGGATTGCCGCAACTTGCGACAATACCTACCGAGTCACGACAATGACATCTTCCTGTGCCAAGAAGGACAGGGATCTCGAGCATCCTTTAGTACTGCGTAACAGAGCTAGGAACCATGAAGTTCGGAATTTGCTGAGGTTGCGAGCGGTAAGATGGCCAATGAAAGTCAAAATAATGGTGTTATAGGATGAATGCAGGAATGGGAAAGGAAGTCAAGGCGAGATTAAGGATAGCGGGGACTTCCAAGGCGGAATCTCATTCCTGAATTCAATAGGGTTATCTTGAGGTGTCTTCCGATCTATCTTTTCTGAGCCGCGAGATGGTGTTCCGAGAGTGTTATCACCACATTGTTTGCGGCTCGAAATTCTCGACAAAGATGACGTGATTGATTCGCCACCCCACTACTGATGAATTAAGGTTGTTAATGAATTTAAGGTTGGTGGCTTACAAACGCTGCAGACGATTGGATTGGTCACTCGATTGGCGTGGCTGGTAGACTTCGGAGGGGGAGGAAAGCTATCGCCCAGTCTCAACACCATCCTCGTCCGGTCCCATCGTTGCTAACCCGCATCCATCCAAACTCTTGCCACCGCTGTTGTAGGCAACCGCTTTGGTCTTCCCTGACTATTGACCATCCCCGATGGCGTGGGGAAATTTGATTTGGCCTTGTCTTGCGGCGCTTATCACCGCCGTTCAAGGACAACGACCCACCGAGAGCTGTTCCTGGTACTGGCCAAAGTGGCCCATGGTAATGCGTCGCTCGACCATTCACTAAATATTCAGGTGGATGTGAACCTCATTGATCTTGCTATACCCACCCCGTATACATGTTCTTTCAGTATCGTCATCGACCAGGAATGCGGGACCGACACCGTCGTCTGGTCTCCCACGGCAACGGTGAATGGCATTTTGCATTCGTTGACGGCACCGAGTACCCAGCTTTTTACCCCTGGAACCGATTTTGTTGCTTTGACGTTTAAGAATTTGATTGTGACGAGTCTCGTCCCTGGAGAAATCTTCGCTATTAAATTGTTTAACGGTGCGGACGGGGAGTATGGCCCTCCATTGTTATGCAGATCTAAGCGAGTAGGATTTCGGTTCCAAGAGATGCGATCACTCATATTCCGGGCGAGGCGACTTCTCCTACCCTGCCCGCGGTGCCCCAGACCTCTGTTATATCCATGTTTACGAGCCGCACGAGCGGGGCCACAAGCAAACCAACAACGACCGTACGTGTCCCATGCTATCACTTATTAATCGGTAGGCATCTTCCTCAAGTTCCCCAAGCCACACCGGGGGAATCGTTGCCGGGGCGGTCGTCGGTGGTCTGATTGTTCTTGGCCTGGCATTTTTCATCGGATGGAAAGTGCGCAGATCCCGTCAGGGCCAGGCTCGTGCTGATGTCTATAATGCCGACCCCTACACTGCGCCTGATACATGGGAATTGGATCGTGGTATTATCCCTGTGTGGGGACAGATCCGACTAATCAATCGTAGTAACGGGCGCGGCGATCCCCAAACACAAGGCGGCATTCATCAAATAATATGTATGAGGCGGTATATTATTATTTTAAATTCGATCATGGCCAAGTAACGGTTATAATTTCGTCGATATTCATTCCTTTTTCGACTTGTAAATAGGTTTTATTTTGGGTGTAAATGTATTTCCCTTCGTAATGGCCTAATCCCGAACGTGTGGCATAATCTAAGTTGGGCCAATCACAATGCCCTGCTGCTTCACGTAGCTGATCGGAGAGGGCGAGCCAAATGCTTATGAATCCCCCGCGGATAAGGTTGAGGGATACAAAGACCCTGTTCTTCCCTAAGGTCCACGGACCATGTCGTCGGGTGGAAAGGGCATTGAATTGGCGGAGGGGGGCCATGCCGATGCCGACGCGACGAAGTTGAAGGCTTCGTCCAGTGCAGTCATGGGTCAACAAACGGCGGCTGTGGACGATGCGCTCGGGCAGCCTCCGCAGCAGAATTGGATTATCGCATGGATCAAGGGACAAATCAAAGGATTCAGTTTCCCCCTGGTGCTGATGGCGATCAAGTTCGTCGCTTTTGTGACCTTGCAGCTGACTGCGTGTCCAGGGCGTCTCTTCCGCCGATTATCTTCCTGGGCATGTATCGATCCACGCCTGTCGCGAATGAAATCGGAAGCTTGGGGTACATCGTTGCGATCATTGCCTCGCTCCAATTTGCCATGCAGCCGCGATCAAAGTACCTCCACAGCCTGATCCAGAATATCATCTTTACTTGCGCTGCGGTGCCCTACAGCATCCTCGGGCTGTACTGCGCGCGTGTCGCGCGACACCATACACAGGCACCCAGGGACAGAAACCCATATAATTCCAGTGCGGCTGCTGTATCTGCCATCTTCCTCTTCGTCAATGTTTATGCCATTAATGTTTTCAGAGCTGTATATCCCCCGTTTTGCATCAATTAAGGAGCAGCAATATCCAGCATTGACGATTTCGGTTGTGATGTGGAGCATTCTAACTAATGTTTCCTTCACGCTGGGATACATCCTGCCCGATGCCTTGCCAATCTACTACCTTCCGAAACGGCTCTTAATCAACTATTTGATTGCTTTTGGATTGGCCACGGGAGTCAATTTTGTCGTCCTCCCTATAACCTCACGAGCCATGTTCTTTGTAATTCCGAATTCAACCATAACTGATATAGCGTTCCTATGAGGCATACTTCAACTCGGCTTCCAATCTTCTTAAATCCCATGACGCTTTCATCTGCAGACAGAATGGTCTCCTTTCAGAGCAACATGAAGTCGAAGTCGCCGTCGCCAAAGCCAAAACTCGAGCTGCGTTCGTAAAGCTCGCGACGGACAAAAAGGACGCCAAACGCGAAGCCACATACGACATCATCTCCACCGACCAACTCTCAGCTCTGTTCAAAAAGGCTAGAAAAATTAGCTGGCCTCTTCTTGGGCTCGGGACCCTAGCTGCGATAATCGGTGAAATCGTCCGAGCAAGGACGCTTGATACGACGGCGGAAGGAGGACAGAAGCTGGTGAATTTGGACGATGTCCACCGTGCGATCAAAGTCCTCCAACCGCCTTGTCATAAATTGAATGAACTTTGTCAAGAGGCGATCGAACATATCCTGTGCACCTTAAAGATGGGGAAATACGCAAAACCATCTCCACTCACAAGATTATTCAAGAAATCAAAGGCACCGACGGGCGATGACGAACAAGCAGCCGACCTTGGAACCGATTCTTTCCTGATCCGATTCGATGCTGTATTAGAGGAATTTCAGCATGCGGACACCGCAGAGCTCACCCAATTTTACGATGAAAAGCAAGTCCGTCCCACACAGGGATTATTCCTGGTCCTATCGGTCAAATTCCTCCTATTCGCGGTGGCACAGGAAATCCGGTCGTCAGTCGTATACGTTGATCAATTGCGAAATGATGGGTCTTTGACCAGGAAGCGTCTCGTCCTGCCCAAGATGAATTTTGTTTGGAAAGCGCTCAGACAATTATTTCGTCCGCACGGAGCAGAGGACGTTGCAGGAGAAGGCTTTGGCTCCGAAGAGACTGATATCATCACGAAAAACTACACTGGCCGCAGAAAACGTAATCCTCCCCTTCGATCACCACCCTACAACCTTCTGCCCACCCCCGCCATTGACTCGATAGAAACCTCCAAACAACCCGCTTTGACGAACCGTTTTGTCCGTCGCTTCTTCACCGTCCTCTCCACGTGCACAGACTTTCTAAAATCTGAGTACTCGCAATTTGGTATCCGTGCCGCCCTGGCCACGATCGCAGGCACAATCCCGGCCTTTCTCGCCCCGAGTTGGAATTTCTTCACGGAATACCGAGGGGTATGGATCACCATTACAGTGATTTTGGGGATGAGTCCGACGATAGGGGCGAGTATTAGTGGCCTGGTTGCGCGGTCGGTTGGCACTCTTATCGGGGGGCTGCTGGCGATGGCGGCATGGTATATTGTTGTAGGCAAGGTTCCTGGTGTGATAGTATTTTCGTTTCTAGTACTGATTCCACGTACGCCTGTCCTTGGTCTTCCGGCTGATCGTAGACTATTACTTTTTCTTACAGGACTTTTCGAGGGTTCGGTCGATTGTCAGTTCATTTACCACGTTCCTCTTGATCATTGGCTATGCCCTCGAAGTACTCCCAATTCCATTTGTCACATTAATTCCAGGTCTCAAAAATCGGACTTCAAACAGTCGAATCCACGGGCCAAAAATATTTCCCTGTCTACGAGCTAGCAGCCTTCCGCATTCTTGTCACTGAGATTGGCGTATTCCTGGCTTTCATTTTCACAGTCTTGCCTTCCCCGCTTACTTCGCGTGACGTCCTCCGCTGCGATGTAGCGCGACAATTCCACATTCTCTCCAAGCTCTTCGCTCTCACCCGTGCCAGGCAAGGCTTGAAGGTTCCCTCGGGCGGAGCGGCGGATAGTCCACGACTCAACAAATTGATTCAAAAGGAATTCCTCAACTGCATTGCGTTGGCCGGACGGTGTGCCGAAAACCTAGAATTTACAAGTTGGGAGCCAAATCTCGAGTATCGCTTCCCCAAAGAAGTTTACGCGGATTTACTAGCAGCGATAAATAGGTATGGATGAGTTCCACCTGATATTGCTAACAAGACAGCCTATTCGAACTGTTCATAATTCAAAACGATGCAATTGAGCGGATGACCGGGAATTGGATCCAGAATATCACGCAAGCTCTAGGTCCCGAATTCTTTACTTCTCAAGCCGAGATTGCACTGACCGTCCTGAATATTCTGTCTGGGTCGTTGGCTCTCGACTCGCCGTTGCCGCCGTACATTGCCCAACCCGCCGATGTTTCATTCCGGGTCCTGGTTATGCAGCGGATGCCGGAGGAACTTGCAATTCAACATGTGGGAGAAAATGGATTTTCCGTGTTTGCTACCTTGGCAGTCAGCGCGAGGTTGATTACGCGTGAGATTGTGCGGTGTGTAGAACTTGTGAGGAGTCTTGTTGGCGAAGTCGATTTAGGATGGCATCTGGATGAAAAGAAGGATCTTTAATTGCCGAACAGTAGATTTTATATACCACACAGGCTAATATCGCATACGGACAAATTAAAAGCCCCCGGATTATCTCTCTGCGCATGTGTACCCCGTTCCGACGGCATCTGGCGTTCAGGCACTTCCTCGCTTACCCATGTTCGCAATATTTAGGAGTGGTCGGATCGGCGGTGCCGAATAGTCGTTAGGATTAAAATTGATGTGATGACATCAATTGTGACATTAACCGGATCGTATCCTGCCTGCAGCATTCCTCCAACCTTCGGTCTTCAAACAACGAATATGAAACTCACAACTCTTTTGATGGTGGCCTTTGCAGCCGTAGCATCTGCACAAGGCAATTCTACCTCCCCGAATGCCACGATTTCAGTCTTGGAGGTACGGTCCGACGGTCAGGGTGAAGTGGCTGATAAGCAGGCGATCGTCGGATATCCCGAACTCTCAACTTTGGCGGGTCTCATTACCGGACCTTTGGCCAATAGTTCATTTGGCCTTGTTGAGGCTCTTAATTCTACCTCCAACACTACTCAACTCACCGTCTTTGCTCCCACAAACGCCGCGTTCGGCCGCATTACGAATGATCCTGCCGTTACAAAACTGGTCAACACCCTAGGAAACGGCACTGCATCGTTCGCCGAAATCGCCATCGCAAACCATATCCTCCCCAATATTGCGGCAAACTCAAGCGTCATTTCTCAACTCCTCCTTCAATCCAATCACACTGAACATCTACTCATCGACTTTGATTATGCTGCCACCAGGGTCCTCACACTCGCCGGCCTGAACATTTCGGTGACGGGAATCATTCAAAACGGGAGCACTTTATCGACGGCGATATTCCCTCCGTTGCTGTTCGTTCAAAATGCTTTTATCGTGACACCGGATGCGATCGTTGCGGAGAATGGGGTTGTGCATATCATTTCGAATGTGATTGATCCTTTTATTCTTGCGACAGGAGGCCTCTTTGGCCCTACGAAGGAGGTCGTCGCAGGGTTGGATAACACTCTTGCGCCTCTGATGAGATTTCTCCAGGGCTATTTGAATGTGGGCAATATTTGATAAGGATAAATTCATTTATTTCTTCGCGTAGGTAATAATCTGTCGATCATTATGAAATAATACAACCGGTGACAAAAAGTTTTCGAAAATTGCATTAACGCATGGGGCGGAAAAGCACGAGTTATGCCGTGTGGAAAACCTCGTGAATGATGTGCATGGTGCAACAGGCGGCTTCGGAGGGGTGACCCGGACTTTCCACAATGAGGCGGCCGATCGACATATTCAGCCTTGGATTTTCCAACGCGGGCGACATTGGCCGATACGCGGCAGGTCATTGGTGCGTCCTCCACACTCGGGGCTACTTCGCCGAAAGCAGCATCGGCGACTGCGGAACAGCCAACATGGGCCCTCTGAGGAGCATATCTTCGGCGGCCGCGCATTATGGTGGATTTAGTTAGGGGTGTTTCAAACTCGACTCTGGCTCCAGCTGGCACGGGACAATCTTATTGTCCAGGGAAAGACGTGGAGGACAGGGCCAGGTTGCAGTGGACACAAATGCAACCCCAGCACAGGGCGGGGAAGGCAAACGAACCATAACTAAAACAAGTGGGGTAGCGCCAAGAGGCGAAGGAGAGAGCACGGAGCAGGGGGACTTGACGATGGAAGGATCGTTGAGTTCACGGCGACATCATCACCGCCTCGCCCAAGGCCCTTCGGACACCTTCCGCCATCCCTTGGACATGACGTCCCGACCCGATTCCCCGAACGGCCCAAGTCCCACCGGGCTCGATCGTCCCAGGAGTTGGGGTTCCGGCGCGGCCAACGGCGCCGTGCCGCTCGAGGACTTCCCCCACGGCATGGACCGGAGAGCGGCCACCTCCGATGAGCACACCGTGGGGCACGGCGTAACCTCGACTGCGCCAGAGCCCAAGAAGAAGAGGTTTGTTTGTCCGCGTTGTACGCGGGCGTTTGCGCGTAGTGGACATTTACAACGCCATGGACGGTCCCGGATAAAGCCTGTTACGGAGTTTGGGCTAATGGTAGACACGAATGAACGGCCTTTTCAGTGTCCGCAGTGTTCCTCGGCGTTTGGACGATTAGATACGCTTCTACGACATGAGAGGACATTACATGGTTTTTCTTCCACTGCTGCTTCGAATAATCCCCCCCATCGTCGAATGGTATCTTTCTCCGCCGCAACGCCAAATCCAGACCGATCGAATTTGACGACCACTCCGCCCGCTCACACCAACAACCCTCTTCAAACCGAATTAGACCCGCTTTTAACGACAATTCCGTCGAGTTCTTCAACACAAAATATCCATCCCTCATCGACGATCCCGGACTGTCACCTGTTCACCATCAACCGCAATCACCGAGCTTGATCTTGAACGTCACAAACTTTTCTGCTCCATCAAATATCCTTTCAAGCCTTTCTCCTGCACAGATATATCCGAGTTTAACGCAACCGACGTCGCATAAATCGGTCTCCTCACCGCCCCCTGAGTCCCCCGCGTTCTGGGACTTAAAACCATCCTTAGAATCCGGGGGCTCCTCCCTTTCCTTCGGTGACATCCAATCCCAATTCTCAAAACTCCTGTCCCCCATCTCACTGTTTGTAACATCAGTCCCACGCCAGTAGTCCAAACTCCAAACCTCGATTCCTTCGTCCATTCCCCATCTCTCATGTCGTTCCCGCTTTCCTCGGAACGAGGTCTCGTTGTCCCTTCCCATCCGGATCCGCAGACAGCTGCCGCAACTTTAGGTCCTACCAGTTCGAACCCCTCGAACCAACCGGGCAGCGAGACTTCTTTCCTGCCGAGTCTGGAATTTGATCGTGGGGTATTGGAAACCGAGATTCGGAAATGCAATACCGAAATTTTATATTTAAAAGTTGAGGTGCCGAAGAAGGAGGCCTTAAATCGGTATCTCTGCGCTTATTTCGAGGGCATGCATGAACATCATCCGTTCATTCATACTGCAACATTTGATCCGGCCACAATAAAGGGTGCCACTGTCCTCCTAAGGATAAGTTTAATTGTAGCTCCACTGTTTCTTTCGATGGCTTGTATTGGAGCTTTGTTTTGCCATGAGAGAGATACAAGCAAAAAGTTACACGTCGCTGCTCGAAAGCTGATCAACCATGTATTATTCTTTTGGAGACGCGAGTAATGGTAACCAGCACTTGGAGACATCCTCGGAAAGGGAGTGGAGAGAAGCCTGGGTTTTACAAACGCTGCTATTGACGATGATATTCGCAGCCTACAGCGGCGATCCAGAGGTCTTTGAACGGGGCCTAGCCCTCCAAAGTGTTCTCGGAAATGTATTTAACCCGCTGCTAACCCCTCCCTAATTAATAGCTCCTTCGAAACCAGGCCGAAGCCGTTCTCCGGGAAGAAGAAAATCTACGAGCGAGCCCTGTGTCCTGGGAACAATGGATTGCGATCGAAGTGTTCAAACGAACCTACTACTGTGTCTACTGCTTTTTTTCCCAGCTCTGTATGACATTCGACATCCCAACGAATATTACAAACGCGGATCCCCGTCTTTCCCTCCCCTGTTCAGAAGCGGAATGGCGCGCATCGGATCCCGAGTCGTGGTGTATCTTGCATAATTCGGCCAATGCGCCTCCGACACCATCTTTCCAAGATGCTCTGCGCGACTTATTCACCCCCTCCTCATCATCAACGTCGAAAACGGCAACTGGGATTCGTTATTCGCATTTTGGGCTTTTCATTATGATTAAAGCGATATGCATGCAATTATGGGCTCGACTAAAACTCCGCGTTGCGGAATCGGATATTAAACTCCCAAACATCGAATGCGCCATCGATCAGTGGCAACGGGCCTGGGGGGCTGATCCGGATTGTAGTATGTCACCGACTTCTCCACACGGGCCTTTGTCTTTTAATGCATCGGCACTTTATCGTATGGCTAACGTCCGATTGTTCCGGGATTATTCAAGGGTGAAGGCTAGTTTTCGGATGTTGGATGTCGAGAGGATTATCCCCGTTATGGCGGAGAATGTCAGTGGATCGGGATGGGTACGACATCAAGAAATGATGAGAGCTGTTTTGCCGGCGACACTACAATTACAAATTCCGATTAAGATGGGAATTAAATTGGTCTCGCGGACGGCGGCATCGATTTGGTCTCTTGAACATGTTCTTGCGGCCACAGAGTCCGGTAATCTCCAACGTCCTGATTCTTTTGATTTCACGTTTTGACCGCGATAGGACTTTTATTGTGCGATTGGCTGAGATCGATTGAGAATGGGGCGGCGGGCACAGCCTTGACGGCAGACGAACAAAAAATCGTACGTCTTGTTAAGGAATTATTG
>Ga0335076_10008639_pt1 | contig 10289 bp, 9 predicted proteins | sample Lox_Sample_25_FD_206717 | JGI IMG/M metagenome (GOLD analysis project Ga0335076, IMG submission 206717) | Soil microbial communities from Loxahatchee National Wildlife Refuge, Florida, United States - Lox_Sample_2.5 | ecosystem: Environmental > Terrestrial > Soil > Wetlands | place: USA: Florida...
GTGCCCTCACGTTATCGAATCTGGCGCTGATCGTATCGTGAAGAGCCGAGGTGCGTTGGATGGCGGAACGGATATCAGCAGAAGCAGGTTCCCGCGCGAACTGAGCCAACAGACGCAAAGTGGAAACAAAACCTTTTCTGATCTCGACACTCGCCGGGGCACACCAGAGTTGATCGAATATCAACCACATCATCAGCAATCCCAGGAAGACCCCGGCAATCCGGTCCCTTGCCACAGAAAGCGATGTCTCCATCGCGAACTTCTGCATGTGGATCACGTAGAACACCGCGCCCAGTTGCAGTCCGAAGAACGAGAGTCGCGGGCTGGACGTCATGAACCACGCGGCCAGAGCCGTGACGAGTATCAACAGAACAGTAAAGCCCGAGATGGAATCGACGTACGGCAGGATGAACATCTGGCTGCTCATGCCGATTAAAATTCCACCCACCACAAAGCCCGCGAAACGAAGCACCTGTCTCTGGCGAGTTGCACCGACGGTGGAGAGCGCCGTCAGGAAACCGCTGAGCATCACCGGTACGGCCATCCCAGGCCAATCGATCGAGTTATAGATTACGTAACAGGCGCTCACCGCGAAGCACCCTTTGAGCGCGAACCTGAAGTGCTCCGGGTTGACGAACGCGTCGGCGGCGATTAGCCTTGATCCGGGCATCTTATACTCGTCGATGGATCGAGCCCCCGCGAATGTTTGCGGGATGAGCGCGATGGTGTTATCCATCTCGCGCAGCAAAGGCATGCGATGCGGTTCCTCTTCGGTGTTCACGGAGATCGGGCGCGGAATCCGCCGCGCCAACAGATCGCCACGGACGCTCGCCAGCGTCGCCGCCAGGTACTGCAAATGCTCCCGATCGAAGTCGGACGGCTCAAAACTGAGTTCGGTCAATGCCGTTGCGAGATCCACAAGGCTTCCGACCAACGCTACCACGCCGCTCATCTGCGACCGGTACTGGAGCGAATAATCCGACCGCAGCAAAACCCGCCGCAACGTCGATGTTCCGAGCATGCCCAGGCGGATAACCTTTTCTTTGGTGGTGTCGTCCACCGGATGCCCTTCCGCGTAACCAATCAACACGCTGTAAATCGCGGCGAGACGGTCGGCGGCTCTGCAATCGGCCGATTCCGCAGGACTGGACCGGGGTAGCCGATCGATACCACGTCGTAATGCCAGCCGTCAATCAGCTGGTTCGTCTCGGCCACCATGCTCTTCGGGAGCAGATCCGGCCCCGAATCGAAGTGCCGCGCCACTCTTTGCCCGCTGACCAGCGCCTTTACGTGCGTACCGCCTATGTCAACTGCCAGAACTCTCATTCAATCTCCAGCTCCGACATCTTCGAGTTGCACGAGATTTGCCAATACCGATATTCGGGATCGCGACCACTCCAAGTGCTTCAAATGCAATATCCCTCGCGGACGACTCCTGACGAAACACTGCTGGAAGGTCGACGGTTCGTCTCGCCGTTCTTCACCCGTACATCTTTTCATCGCAGTGCGAGCGGGCCGATTCAGCGCCAGGACAGTTGGGACCGGCCGCAGGCCTTTGTCGTAGACTGGCTATTTCCCGCCGCGAAATCAGCAGCGGATATAGCGGCCATTCAGCAGAAGGTCAGAAGGATTGCTGCCGGGAACGGTGTAGATGACCTTCCTCGCCGTTGACCGCGCTGGATTCGATTCCCTGGCCGCAGCCTTCGGGCAGCCGCAACATTAACTAATCTTTCCCAATCGGAAAGCGATCATTGCCAGTTCCTTTGAGAGTTGCCATCGGCGAGTCTCTGAACTGCCTGCGGACGCTGTAAACATAGGAGAACTTGCAACCGCAGTCCAGTTCCCCTCGCTTCCGTCTATTGTGTTATAGTTCCGCGTGAAAGCCTATGCTATGCGGAACTATAACATTATGCGCCTTCTCTCTTTTGACCCTCAAGCCCTCCGCAAACATCTCCTGCGCCACAAAATCGCTACTTTGCCCGAACTCAAAGCCGCTCTCGGCACTAGCGCCGACCTCACCGTCTTTCGAAAACTCAAGCTCCTGGATTACCTTTCCAGCTATACGCATCGCGGCCGTTATTATGCCCTCCGCGAAGCCGCCCGCTTCGACCACGTCGGCCTGTGGTCCCATGATGCAGTTTGGTTTTCCCGTTACGGCACCCTCGTTTCCACCATCGAGTCCTTCGTCAACCGGTCCCCGAACGGATGCTTCGCGGATGAACTGGCCGACGTTCTCCATGCTGACCAAGCATTTCGGCAACCAGATCAACAGGAATGCGCGTGCCTTGGAACACCGGTGTTCCGCGCATAGTTTCCGGATCGCAGACTACGAGTTCCCGCAATAGGGCCAACTGCGCCGAATTGGGCTGGTCCTTCATTCGCTCGCCAAAGCGCGGCGTACAACCGCCGGCTCCTTAGCAATGACCGTCAAGTACGCTCGCGCAGCCGAGTCGGGCTGGCGCCCGCCCTGCTCCCACTCCTGCAAGGCGCGCTTGCTGATGCCATAGGCCCGCGCAAATTCAGCTTGCGACATCTTCACGCGCTTGCGGATCGCCTTGACGTCCACAGGTTTTGGCCACACCTGCTCCAGTTCCACCTTGCCACGCTGGTGGGCCAGGACGAGATTCATTCCTTCGAGCAGGTCTTCGCCGAATGTCGAAGCCGTCTTCTTCGCCGTTGCTTTCCTGGGCATTTTATTGCGCTCCTTTCAGATGAGCCGCGATCTGTCGAAGTTGCTTCTTCTCGTCGGCGGTCAAATCAGTTTTGACGTTCTTGGCGTAGCATCGGATCAGGTAAACTCGCGCCGCGATCATCATGTATAGGTAGATAATCCGGGCGCCGCCGCGTTTTCCTTAGCCCTTCGCCGCCCATCGCAGTTTCCGAACACCGCTCGATCCCGGTATCACGTCGCCGGCATCCGGATGATCAATCAGGTAGACAGCCAATGCTTCAATGCCATCCGCTCCGGTTAGCTCCGTAGCCTCGGCCTTGAACTTCGGCAGTGGCAGGACCGTGATCTCGGGCGCATCGTCCACTACTCAACAGTATACCGCAGTGCGGTATACTCCTCGCGCATTCCCCTGGCGCGTACAACATTCCGATGAAACTCTGCCAAGCGGACCTGCGTTGCCTGGATGCCCACGCACATCTCGGGAATATGGTTTTCGACGGCAGGCCCGAAGATGCCATCCGGCACTACGAGGCTGGATTTCGAATTGGCGAACTATGCCTGGGCAAGCGTTTCGAGGGTCTGCTCCCTTGGGGTTGGATCGACAACCGTCCGTTTCTCCGTTGCATGCATGGATTTGGGTTGTGCCTGTGGCGGCTGAGACGATTCAGGGAAGCCGGGAATATTTTCAGTCGGATGCTGTGGCTGAATCCGTCTGACAATCAGGGCGTGCGGTTTGTCGCGGGCGAAGTCGCGGCAAACGTGGTGTGGGAGGAGAGTCAGAACCGATGAGGGGACGACGTTCCCGGAATTTAACCAGGGCCGACGATGTTCTCGCGTCGTACCGTTGCAGAACAGAGTCGATGCTCTTGGATGACTCCAAACACTGCAGCCTGCTTCGGGCCAAAACTCGTTGGGCGGCCCGTTGGAAGGAAAATCGGCTTCTTACACGATAAATCCGTCCACCCACCATTCCTTTCAAATAAGCTCTCCTCCAACAGGTCTACTCCAGTAATGACTGCTCGGCCCCGGCGTGTTCACGGTGGGCTCTTTCCGGACTTTGTGATCCCGCTTGCTCGCGCCGTATTCACGCGGGAGGCGGACCGAGGTATCTTGGTATGCGGCAGGGGAATGGGTGCGTCCATCGGCGTGAACCAGGCTGCCTGGCGATCGAGCGGCTATCATCCACGACGGTTTTTCAGCGCACCAGCCTGGAAGACGACGACATGAATATCCTCTGCCTGGGAGACCGTCCTATGGGATCGCCGTAGCTTGGGACTGCGTGAGGTCTTTCCTATCGGCCAGGTTCAGCGGCGCCAGGAGGCATCGGAGCCGGGTAGAGGGGGTCAAACAACTCGAGCACGGTGCGGCCGCCCAACTGAAGACAGACTTATGAAGGAGAAGAGAAATGACATTATTTGAATCCCTAAAGCAATACACAACGGTGGTCGCGGATACGGGTGATATCGAGGCAATCGCACGGCACCGTCCGCAGGACGCGACGACGAATCCTTCGCTTCTGTATCACGCCGCACAGATGCCCACCTACCGGCATCTGGTGGATGAGGCGGCGGAGCTGGCATCCGGGCACGGTGGCGGCCACACGCAGATGGCGGAGGAATTCATCGACCGGATGTTCGTGTTGTTCGGATGCGAAATCCTCAAAGTGGTGCCGGGCCGCGTCTCCACCGAAGTCGCGGCCAGTTTGAGTTTCGACACCGACGGTACCATCGCCAAGGCCCGCAAGCTGATCTCGCTGTACGAGGCAAAAGGGGTCAGTCGCGAGCGGATCCTCATCAAGATCGCCAGCACCTGGGAGGGCATTCGCGCAGCGGAGCGCCTGGAGAAGGAAGGCATTCATTGCAATCTGACTCTGCTCTTCAGCTTCGCCCAGGCAATAGCCTGCGCCGAAGCCGGAGTGACCCTGATCTCGCCATTCGTGGGCCGCATCTACGATTGGTACAAGAAGGAGCACGGCGGCGCGGAGATTCCCCCGGACCAGGATCCCGGAGTGGCATCCGTGATGCGCATCTACAACTACTACAAGAAATTCGGATACAAGACGCAGGTTATGGGGGCGAGCTTCCGCAACGTCAATCAGATCCTGCGGCTGGCGGGGTCGGATCTGCTGACCATCAGCCCGGAGCTGCTGGACCAACTGGAGAAGACCGTGGGCACCGTTGAGCGTAAGCTCGATCCAGGAAACGCCAAGGCGTCGGCGGACCCGCAGTTGCATCTGGATGAGAAGACCTTTCGCTGGATGCACAACGAAGACGCCATGGCGACAGAAAAGCTGGCGGAAGGCATCCGCAAATTCAACAGTGACGCTGGACGCCTGCAAGAGTACGCCCTGTCACAGATAGCCGCCAAGGTAGCCTGAGCTCCGTGAACCGCGGGCAGTCCTCTGGGACGTGAATGGAACGCGGATCGACGCGGCGGAGTTCCACTGGACCTCCTGGCACGGCGCAACACCAGCGAGGACCTGTACGGCCATGGCAGTGCGGAAGAACGGAATGGAGCGCTTGCCCGGAGTCGCCCGCTGGCTGAAGGCTTCACGCAGGGCCGGCTCCGAGCGCCTCATCGCCGCACCCTGAAAGTCCCGGTGAATCTTCGGTAGCCGCATCTGGCGGGAACTCGCCGGCCCATCTCTTAGCCGGCGATCGCCGCGGCGGCCGCACGGTCGGCGATTACTACTGCCCGCTCCCGCGAAACCCCGCCGGCCGGGATGGCCTGGTCGCCATGGTGGAGCCGGGCCAGCATCTCCTGTTTCCCGGCGCCGGTTACCAGCCAAAGAATACGGCGGGCGCGGTTGATGGGCCGGTAGGTCAGAGTCATTCGGCGGCGTCCATTGTACACTCCGGTCACGGCGACATCCGATCCGGACACGCGAGTGGCGGGGTCGCCCGGGACCAGAGATGCGGTGTGGCCGTCCGGCCCAAGGCCCAGATGGACGAGGTCGAGCGTCGGCGGCGACCCGGCGATCTGTGCCAGAGTCGCGGCGTATTGCCGAGCGGCCGATTCCAGATCGGGTAATTCCACGGACATGGCGTGGATTTGCTCCGGTCGAATCGCCGTCACGTCGAGTAGGCATTCCCGAAGGTGCGTCAAGTTGCGGTCTGCATCTCCTTCCGGCGCCACCCGCTCATCCACCTGAACAAGATCGACGGCATCCCAAGGTAGGTCTTGCGCCGCCAGACAGCGCAACATGATCCAGGGAGTGTGCCCGCCGCTGACGGCCATCACGAAGCGCCCGCGGGCGGCAATCGCGCCGCGAGCCTCAACCGCGATCCAGTTCGCGGCCGCGCGCGCCGCCGCCTCCTCATCCTCCAGGACTTCGATTTTCATTCCGCCTCCCATGCGGCCTTTCCGCTGCCCGCCGGCACAGGCGAATCTTGGCCGCTTACCGGATTATGCCACCTCCTGGCGGTAAACCTGCCCGGTTGGGTGAGAACACGGCGGGACAGACCCCGATTCATCCGTCCAGCTCGGACAGAATCTCGAGGTGAATCTCGCGAGAGCCGCCGGCGCCGCTGGCGCCGCTAAGCCGCGCGGCATTTCTCAACCGGCCACCACATCGTACGGCCGCATCATTTCGTTGTCTTCATGTTCCAGGACGTGACAATGCCAGACATAGCGGCCCACCCAGCCTTCGAATTTCACGATGATACGTGTGACCATCTTGCTGTGTGCGCGCACCGTGTCCTTCCAGCCCGCTTCTTCGGGGTCGGGTGGAACCACCGGTCCGGTGTAGCGGATTTCGCCTCTGGCCAGGTAATAGTACGGTTCGAAATTGCGGCGATCCAGGATCTGGAACCGCACCATATGCAGGTGGATGGGGTGCGAATCCTCGGTGGTGTTAATAAAGGTCCAGATCTCCACCGAATCCAGCGCCGGGTTCTCGGTTACCGGCATGTGCCAGGGCGTCCGGTTCAACAGCATCTGCATCGACTCGCCGCGCATGTTCATGTTCTCAATCAATCCCAGCGGTCGCGTTTTCACCGCGGCTTGCTCGGCCATTTTGGGCACGGGACGCAGCCTAGAAGGCAGAGCGCTGGCGGCGCCAGGCTTGGCCGCGCTCACGCGGAACTGCATCAGCATGAACGAATCGTTCATCAGGACGACTTGCTGCCCCTCCAGGCCGCTGAAATCGACCAGGAAATCGGCGCGCTCACCCGGCGCCAGCATCGTGCTCTCGATCGCGACGGGAGCCGGCAGCAGACCCTGGTCGCAGCCGATCTGATAAAACTTCCGGCCGTTCGAGAGCGACAGATGAAAGAAGCGGCCGTTGGCTGCGTTGAGCGCACGGAAGCGGTACAAGCGGCTTTCGACGTTAAGATACGGAAACGCCTTGCCGTTCACCATCATCACATTGCCGAATACTTCGGGCACCCAGGGATGCGCGGGATCGCCGGAGACCGGGTAGTCGAGTTCACCATCTTGCCGGAGGAGTCGATCGTAAATTACCAGCGGGATTTCGTACGCGCCTTTGGGAAGATTCAGCGAGTCCTCCACGCCGTCGCGTATCAGGAAGAGCCCGAACATCCCGGCATAAATGTTCAGCCGGTTGATGCCCATGGCGTGGTCGTGATACCAGAGGAGAGCGGCGTCCTGCTGGTTCGGATAGAAATACGTGCGCGACTTTCCCGGGACGTACCAGTCTTCTGGATATCCATCGGATTCGGGCGGGGCTTTGGCTCCGTGAACGTGTACTACGCCCCGGACTTCCGGCTTATCCGCTTCGGCGCCGTGAAGGCTGTGGTCTATCGTCAGGAAATGGTGCGCGGGCAACTCGTTCGGCCAATCGATCATCAGCCCCTGGCCGGTCCGCGTCTCGAAAGTCGGACCGGGCGACGATCCGCCGTATGACCACAATCGGGCCGGCGGCAGGTCGCGGTGCAGCCTGACCTCGATTTCGCGCATGGCGGCGCGGTAGTAGGGGACTTTCGTGGAGCCGCCCGGGGGAATACGCGAACCGGATGGCCTCGCGATCTCCGGGATGGGTAACGGGTCGACGAATTTGGCGAGCGTATCGGGATTCAGCGCGGTAGCGGAAGCGCGTCGTAGAGCGTACAGCAGAGCTGCACTTTGAAGGAAAGTCCGGCGGTTCACGGTTGAAAAAGTGTGGAGGGCGGATTCATCCCACGGCGGCCTTGAGCAGCTTGCGCGTCGGTTCCGAATCCCGTCCTCCACGCTGAGGGTGACTTTATTGCTTGGTTCGATTGCTCAATGCCTTGGGCGGACGCAGCGCGGTCTCGGGCGCGGCCATCTGCGTCGGATTCATCGGCTCCCCGCTGCTCTCGGAGAGCGTGAGAGGCGTCGTGTTGGGGGTCGAATTCTCGAAATTGAACATGTTGTCGAGTGGACCGGCGAGGGCGTCGAACGATCCGGCGATCCGTTGGCTGTCCAGCCAGTTGTCTTCGACGAATCGCAAAATCGAACTCTGGTCGGTGACGGTGTGGTCCACGAAGTTCGGCTTCGCCCAAGGTGAAATCAACAGCAAGGGAAGGCGGGGACCATATCCGCAGCGGCCCTGCGCGTGCGGAGTGCTGGAGGTGGGGCCGGACAGGGCAGATGTGCCGGAGCCGCATGCGCCCGTCCCGGTAAGCGAGTCGGCGGAAGTGGCCGATTGGTTGACGATCGGCGGCATCTGGTGGTCATACCAGCCGTCGGAGTCGTCCCAGGAGATCACGACGGCGGTGGACGCCCAATCCGATCTCGCCATCAACATGTTGATCACGTGCACGACGAAAGTCTGTTCGTCGAGCGGCGAGGAGTAGCCGGCGTGTCCATCCTGGAAGCCCGGCGCTTTCAGGAAGCTCACCGCCGGGAAGTTCCCGGCGTTGAGGGCGGCATAGAAGTCGTTGATATCGTACTGATGGTTGCCGGCGTCGTTGGCCTTCCCGATGGTGCTCGCGGAGGTGGGCCGGGCGTGAGTCGGGTTGGCGGTGGACTTGTAGTATTGGAAGGGTTGGTGATGCGGAATGTAGTCGGCCTTCGGCGAGCCGACCACCAGCGAGGTGGTGCTGCGCGCGCAGCCGGTGGTTCCGTTGGGATTGGTCGCCGTCAGATCGAAACCGCCTTCGAAGAATCCCCAGCTCACGCCGGCCGCGTTGAGCAGATCGCCGATATTTTTCCCGCTCATCGAGAAGGTCTCCCCGGTGGAAGTCGAGCAGACATCGCCCGCCGGATCGGCATCGCTGATGTCGGACAGGCCGCCGTTGCCATCCCCGATCACGGCGCCGGTTCCGTTGTTATTGTTAATGACGCCGTTCGTCTGTCCCGAGATCAGGTTCAGCGCGCCAGGTGTCGACGGACCATAAGTGGTGTTATAGGAGTTATCGCTCATGGCGTAGTGCTGGGCGTAATTCCATAACGCGGTAACGGTGTTGCCGTCGTAGTAGCCCATCACCAGGCCGGTGGTGCCGGCTTGGGGAATCGTGCTGGGAGGAGGGCCGGCGGTTCCGGCAGCCTTCGGAAACAGATCTACCAGACCGCTATGATAGGCGGCCTGCTCCGGTCCGTAATTGTGATTCTGATCGGCCGTCGCGGCCTGGGAACGGTCCAGCCGGAAAGGCGCGTAAGCTCCCGTTCCATTGGCTGAATTGGCGAGAGTCTGATTGTTGTTCAGGAATGCCGGACCCAGGCCGTTTACCGTTGGCGTACTCGGATAGGCGTAAAAAGGGGGTTGACCCACCGGGTTCATGGCGAATGGGTACGTGCCGAAATAGTGATCGAAGGAAATGTTCTCCTGGAAGATCACCACCAGGTGTTGGATAGGCGTGGCAGGGCCAGCAGTTGGTGTGGGTGTCTGGGCTTGGATCGATCCCAAACCGAGTGTGATCCCGAGCAGCGTGAATACACGCATCCTGTGCTTCGTCATCGTCTTCTTGCAGCCTCCCTCGTACGTTCTCTGTTTAGATGGTTCGGAGAACGAGTATACGTTCGCCATGTAAACGACAGATGAGGGGTATGTGAACGCTGTATAACAGTAGTGGCGGCGAACGCACGTTCACACGTATGGCGGGCCCGTCCGCGCCGAATCGCGCCCATCGCCCGTCAAAACGCGATGTCCTCATCTCGACTGCCGCCATGGTTCTGATCGGACGGCCCTCCCGCAAGCAGGGTCATTCATGCCCCCAAGTGGGATCCAATTCCGCCCCCCTGCGTCCCATTCACCGATCTGGAAACACTCAGTTAGCGCGAAGCCGGCGCGCGAGACGTGTTGTAAGCTGAGAGGAGCCTTTACATGCCCCGGTTATGCGTCTGTTAGTAACTATACTTGTCCTTAACTGCTTACCTTGTCGTATCTTGGCCGCTCAGGAGCCGGACTTTTACCTGAAAGACGGCGATACCGTGGTCTTCTATGGCGACAGCATCACCAACCAGCGCATTTACACGGATTTCATCGAAGCATATGTGCTGAGCCGATTTCCAGGGATGAGCGTCCGTTTCATTGCTTCCGGATTTAGCGGAGACCGGGTAAGCGGTGGGCACGGAGGGGATATTGATCATCGCCTGCGACACGATGTATTCGCCTATCATCCCAACGTGGTCACGGTGATGTTGGGAATGAACGACGGCGAGTATCAGCCGTACGACCAGAAGATTTTCGCCAAATATG
>Ga0335076_10008640_pt1 | contig 10288 bp, 16 predicted proteins | sample Lox_Sample_25_FD_206717 | JGI IMG/M metagenome (GOLD analysis project Ga0335076, IMG submission 206717) | Soil microbial communities from Loxahatchee National Wildlife Refuge, Florida, United States - Lox_Sample_2.5 | ecosystem: Environmental > Terrestrial > Soil > Wetlands | place: USA...
ATTCCACACCGATGCGCGGGCCTTCGACTTTGGTGGTACGAAGTTCAGAATCCGCCGGATCACCAGAGGTGAAGCCGACCAATACGGGATAGTCTTCGATTTCCTTGGCGGATTGCGCGAGATGGCGGTCCTCGACGCTGCCGGGCGTAAGGAAGGCGATTTGGCCAACCTGAAGCTCGCCGTTCGAAGAAATCACATCGCAAACCGCGGAGGTGTCGGCGACAGAAATCACATTGACTTCGGCGATGTGAGGATAGCCGCGAAAGCGAATGCCATCGTTGATGAGTCCGTCCGGAGGAGGATTAATGATCGAAAGCTTCATTCCTTCTTGGATGTCGGCATTGCGTCCGGCGTCGATATACAAAGTAGAATCGGATACGTACTTCACCTTAAATACTGATGCCTTTTGAAGCTGTGCTGCTCGATCAGCTGTCGGAGGGGCGGCGGGATCGGAGACGGCCGGAACTTGCGGCGTCTGGTGTGCTGCCTCCGGTGCAGCAGATTGCTCCTGTGAAAAGGCATTGGAAACGGCCACAAAGAGGTAGAAGAGCAAAATTGCTGCCGCAACGAAGGCGATCTGAGCCCGCATACTAATTTCCGCCGCCATTCTTGTGGCAGTTGTAGCAAGTCGTCGGGCCGTAAGTGTAGCCCTTCACCCCTCCATGCTGGTTATCCGTACGAGACTGCGTGTGATAGTTGTCGGTGTGGCAATTGATGCACGTAAATTGTGAGTAGTCGGTGGAAACCTGATGGCAATCCGCGCAAACCGAGCCATGGTGCGGGATGGGGAAGTAAGTGTGGTTGAAGGTGGCGCCGAGCCAGTTCGTGGTGGTGTGGCAAGTATCGCAGGTGGTCGGGTACCCGGCGGCGATGTGATTCGGCACGCTGCCGCCAAGAGTTTGCGTGCTGTTCCATTCCGCCAAGTGGCATCCATAGCAGACCGTATTCGCCGAAGTGAGCGAATAGTTGTTGCTGACATGGCAATCGGTGCAAGCCTGGACACCGCCGGAAGTGGGAACGATGTGCCCGCCAGTCAGTGCCCATCCGGTGGTGCTGTGATCAAACTTGCCGTCGGCCCAGTTGACGGTGTCATGACAAGAGGAGCACATGGAGGTGGGGAAATTGGCTGCCACGTGATTGGGCACCGCACCACCGAGCGTGGCGGTGCTGTTCCAGTCCGTGGTGTGGCAATTGGAACTCCAGCAGTCGCCAGTGGTCAGGCCGTAATTGTTGCCGGTGTGGCACTGATTGCAGTTCGTGATGATCCCCGCCGGAGACATCTGGTGATTACCAGTTAAAGGCCAGTTGGTGGAGCTGTGACTCCAAGAGGTCGTCGTAAATGCGGCGTTGACGGAATGGCAGTTCGTGCAGTTCGCAGCCGCAAAGGTGGTGCCTGCGGCGGAGTGGACCGGGTTATTCGTACCGTTGTAGTCGGTCTGGTGACAGTTCGCCTGGCCGCAGCCCGTTGGCGCAGGGAGATTGTAGCCGCCTGCTGCAGTGGTGTGGCATTGAGCGCACTGCACGGAGGTGTGCAAGCCGGTCAGCGGGAAGCCGGTGTTGTTGTGATTGAAGGTGGAGTCGGCCCAATTGATCGTGTCATGGCAGGTGTCGCAAGTCTGGGGGAATCCAGCCGTGATGTGATTCGGAACATTGCCGCCTAGAGTCTGCGTGCTGTTCCAATCCGTCGTGTGGCAGGGATAGCAAGCGGTACTGGTGATGTTGTAGTTGTTGCCCGTGTGGCACTGATTGCAGTTGGTGACGACACCCGCCGGGGACATCTGGTGATTGCCGACAAGAGCCCAGCCTGTGGAGGTGTGGGACCAAGAGGTCGTCGTAAACGCGGCGTTGACCGAGTGGCAGTTGGTGCAGTTCGCTGCGGCGAAGGTGGTGCCCGCCGCGGAGTGGACGGGATTGTTGGTGCCGTTGTAATCCGTCTGGTGACAATTCGCCTGGCCGCAGCCCGTCGGCGCAGGGAGATTATAGCCGCCCGCCGCGGTGGTGTGGCATTGAGCGCACTGCACGGAGGTGTGCAATCCGGTGAGTGGGAAGCCGGTGTTGTTGTGATTGAAAGTCGAGTCCGACCAAGCAATCATGTCGTGGCAGGTGTCGCAGGTCTGCGGGAATCCGGCGGTAATGTGGTTCGGGACATTTCCGCCCAGAGTTTGCGTGCTGGTCCAGTCCGTGGTGTGGCAGGGATAGCAAGCCGTGCTATTCAGGTTGTAATTGTTGCCCGTGTGGCACTGCGTGCAATTTGCGACCTTGCCAGCGGGAGCCAACTGGTGGCTACCGGTCAAGGGCCAGCCGGTGACCGCATGGTTGAAGGTGTTGTCGGTCCAAGTAATGGTGTCGTGGCAGGTTGAGCAATTTGAAGCGGCAAAGGCCGATCCCGCAGAGGAGTGGGTCGGGTTATTGGTTTGCTGCCAGGTGGTCAAGTGGCACCCGGAGTTGCCGCAATCGGTTGGCTGAATGCTGAGAGTGTAGTTGCCGCCAACATGGCACTGCGTACAGGCCGTGACCTTGCCGGCCGGCGCCATCTGGTGAGAGTTGGCGAGCGGGAAGCCGGTGGAGCTGTGATCGAACTTGCCGTCCGCCCAAGTTGTGATGGGGTGGCAGGTGCTACAGGCGGCGGCAGTCTGCGGGAAATTAGCAGCGACGTGATTGGGTACGTTGCCACCCAGAGTCTGCGTGCTGGTCCATGCCGGCTGGTGGCAGCTCATGCAATCGGTGTTCGAGGAATTCAGCGAGTAATTGTTATTGGTGTGGCACTGAGCACATGGTGTGGTCGAGTGCGTACCGGTCAAAGTGAAGCCGGTTGAGGTGTGATTCCAGGTAGAAGTCCAATTCGTTGTGGTGTGGCAACTAGAACACTGAGAGGTGGGGAAGGCAGCGGCAACGTGGTTTGGGACAGTACCACCCATAGTTGCGGTGGAGTTGTATTTGTCCTGATGGCAACCGTAGCAATCGGTGTTGGCCTGAGTGAAGTTGTAATTGTTATTCGTGTGGCAGTTCGCGCATGGAGTGGTGGTGTGCGCACCGGTTAAAGGCCAACCAGTGACGGAGTGGTTGAACGTGTTATCGGTCCATGTGATCGTGTCGTGGCAAGTGGAGCAATTGGCTGCGGCGAAAGCGGTGCCTGCAGTAGAGTGAGTTGGATTGTTGGTCTGCTGCCAGGTCGTTAAGTGACAACCGGAGTTGCCGCAATCTGTTGGTTGAATGCTCAAGCTGAAATTTCCGCCGACGTGGCACTGCGTGCAGGCGGTGACCTTTCCAGCCGGGGCCATTTGGTGCGAGTTGGTCAGCGGGAAGCCGGTGGAACTGTGATCGAATTTGCCGTCGGCCCAAGTAGTGATCGGGTGACAGGTCGCGCACGCGGCGGCTGTAGTCGGGAAGCTCGCGGTAACGTGATTGGGAACGTTACCGCCCAGGGTTTGGGTGCTAGTCCATGAGGATTGGTGGCAGCCCATGCAATCTGCGGAGGTGAGATTGTAGTTGTTGTTGACGTGGCACTGCGCGCAGGGAGTTGTGGCGTGGGTGCCAACAAGTGCGAAGCCGGTGACGCTGTGATTGAAGCCGGTCTGGTCGGTCCACGCGATGGTGTCGTGGCAGCCCGAGCAATTCGCGACAGCAAAGGTTGGGCCAGCGGTTGAGTGCACCGGGTTATTGGTGGTTTGCCAGGTATTGAGGTGGCAACCGGCGTTGCCGCAGTCGGTGGGTTGAATCTGCAAATTGTAATTGTTGTTGATGTGGCACTGCGCGCAGGCGGTGACTTTGCCGGCGGGTGCCATCTGGTGCGAATTAGTGAGCGGGAAACCGGTGGTGCTGTGATCGAAAGTGGCGCTCCCCCAACTTGTGGTGTTGTGGCAGGTCGAGCACTGCGAAATGGGGAAGCCGGCAGAGATGTGGTTGGGAACGCCGCCGCCTAGAGTCTGCGTGCTGTTCCACTGGGTCAGATGGCAGCCGGAATTTCCGCAATCGTTCTGTTGAATCTGAAGCGTGTAATTGTTGTTGACGTGGCACTGGGTGCAGGGCGTGGTCACATGAGCGCCGGTGAGCGTAAAGCCCGTGACGGTATGGTTGAACGAGTTCATGTCCGTCCAGGCGATCGTGTCGTGACACTGAGAGCAATTCGTGGCGGCAAAGGCCGGGCCCGCCGTGGAGTGAACGGGATTGTTGGTGGTCTGCCAGGTGGTGAGGTGGCAGCCAGCGTTCCCGCAGTCAGTCGGAGCCGTCTGCAGATTGTAGTTGTTGTTGACGTGGCACTGCGCGCACTGCAGATTCGCGTGGCCGTTGGTGAGCGGGAAGCCCGTGGTGCTGTGATCAAAAACTACGTTGGTCCAGGAAGACGGGTTGTGGCAGTTCGCGCAATTCGCGACGCCGAAGGTCGGGCCAGCGCTTGGGTGCGGCGGGTTGTTAGTCTGTTGCCAGGTGGTGAGGTGGCAGCCGGCGTTGCCGCAGTCAGTTGCCGCGATCTGGAGATGATAGTTGTTGCTGATGTGGCACTGCTGGCAAGGCACGTTGGCGTGCCCGAGAGTCAGAGGGAAGTTGATCGGCGGCGCAGCGTGATTGCCATTGAAGCTTGCACCGAGCCAGCTATCGAAGGTCTTGTGGCAGGTCTGGCAGCCACTGGGCGGGAAGTCGGCGGGATCTTGGGCGTGCGGAGGATTGGTGGTGTTCTGCCAATCTTTGAGGTGACACGACTGGCAGTCGGTGGACAAGCCGTAGAAAATGCCGACGGCGGCCTGCTTATGGCAGTCATCGCACTGCACGGCCGCGTGTGCGCCGAGGAGCGGAAATCGATTCTGGTGTTCTTTTACCTGCTTCGTAGCGATGGACCAACCCTGGACGGTGTGGCACTGGGCACAATCGGAGCCCATCTGGCCGCGGTGAACGTCGCTGGATTTGTGGCAGTCCGCGCAATTTTTTCCAACGTTCGTGAAGACGGGCTTGACGTGGCACTGGACGCACTGAACTTTTTCGTGCATGCCGCGGAGGGGATAATTGGTTTTGTTGTGATCGAATTCAGGGACCGCGCGAATGGGGCGCCAACCTGCGGCAGTGTGACAGTTCTCACAGGGGATTGTGAGGGGGCCGTGCGGATTGCGGGTGGTCTTGTCTTGAGGATCGCTCGCTGCATTCAGAGTGGACGTGGAAGTGTGCGAAGTGGCATTCGCACCCGGAAACACAAGCAGAGCCCAAAGAGCGAATTGGAGTAAAGTAATCGTAAAGTGGCCCTTTGCCCGCACGGTGGCTGGTCTGCGGGGGTACTACTGCTTAAATCCTTTACAAAGTATTGGTTTTAGCCCTCAAAAGAGGCAACTGTACGGTGGTCCAGTAAATGGACAACTTTTCAATACAGTACCTAGGTATCGGAGCTGGGATAAACCGACTGCTGTAGCTCAGGTGCGCACCTGAAAGCGCAGGTTGCCTGCTATATAGCAGTAGTTGTGACCTAGCCCACATGCTTGCGTTCATCGACCTGCGGGGAGGGGGCCGAATGGACCCAAAGCGGCGCAAGCGCGCGCGAGTGTACATCCGATAAGGAGGGGAGTAAACGCGGATTTACAGGTTCTTAACAGGGGGCGGATCAGTTTGCCGGGGGAATGGCGACAGAACCAGGGTTCTTCAGGTCCCTGAGATCGCCGTGGCAGTCCGCACATTTGAGCGGAGTGTTCTTGTAGATCACGATTTCTTTGCCTTCGACTATCTTTGTTGTTTTGTGGCACTTATCGCAAGCGACATTGGCATGTCCGCCAGTCAAAGGCAGGCGGGTCTTGTCATGATCGAATATGGAAGGCTTCCAGCGGGAAGCGTTGTGGCAGTCGACGCAGTGGGTGGTGTTGTCTTTTGCCAGGAACTGATTATCGTGAGCATCTTTGTGACAGGCCTCGCATTTCTGAGAGGTGCCTTTGAAACGAGTTTCCGCCGGCGCCGTTGCCTTGTGGCAGTCCCCGCAGGGAACGGTACGGTGCGCCCCTAAGAGCGGGAACTTGGTCTTGGAATGGTCGAAGCCGTTGATGTCAGTCCAGGATTTGGTGCTGTGGCAAGCCTCGCAGCCGAAGGCAGTGCCGTTTGCGCGCTTGCGGGCCATCTCTTTTGCGAACTCACCCTTGTGAGGATCCTTGTGGCAAGCGGTGCAAGCGCGATCGTCAAAGTGGAACGGGAGAATTTTGTCAGTGCGCCCGGCAAAGCCAACCTTGTGGCAGTCCGCACAGGGGACCGCAACATGTGCTCCGGTGAGAGGGTAGCGGGAATTGCGGTGTTTTGCGACCGTGTAAGTGGACCTGTGCCAGTCGGCAACGGTGTGGCAATCCTCACAGCGATTTTTGTAAGGCTCGCCTGCAAATTGACTGTCATGCGCGTCTTTGTGGCAATCGGTACACGACTCGAATTTGACCTTATAGATGGTGTCCTTGCCCGCGGGAGTATGGCACTTGGAGCACTCGACCTTTATGTGTTTGCCCTTGAGTGGGTACTTTGAAGTGTCGTGCTCTTTGACGCCGAACAGAGAAGGTTTCCAGCCATCGACGGTGTGACACTCAGCGCACTCGCCCTTTTTCGGCCGGGCGTCGAATTGCCCTTTGTGGGGATCGGGAGTGTGGCAATCCTTGCAATTGGCAAAAGGAATCTCTTTCTTAAAGTCATCCTTGATGTGGCAGGCGGAACAAGCGACGCTGACATGCTTTCCGGTCAACGGATACTTGGTCTTGGAATGATCGAAGTCGTAGCCGGGCAACAACGTCTTCCAGCCAGTTGTCGTGTGGCAGGCGTCGCAGGTTTTCTTGAATTCACCGCGGTGAGGATCGACGTGACAATCGTTGCATTTGCCAAACTGCATGTCCTTGTAACGGACGGGCCCGCCAGGGGCGTCAGCCTTATGGCACTTGTCGCAGGCAACCTTGATGTGCAGGCCGGTCAAAGGATAGCGGGTCTTGGAGTGGTCAAATTCCTTGCCAATCATTTTCCAGGATTCGACGGTGTGGCACTTGGTGCATTCGTTGCCGAATTGACCCTTGTGGGGGTCCTGGTGGCAGGGCGTGCATGCGGTGGACTGGCCGAAGAAGGACTTCGCCGGATTCTTGTACTTGATCAACTCCCGGAGGTTAGGAAGCATGTGGCCGGGAGTGTGGCATTTCTCGCATGCGAGATTGGTATGCTTGCCTTCGAGCTTGTAGCCTGTCAGGCGATGATCAAATTTCTCTTTTGAGGGTTCCCAACGGATGAGATTGAATTTTTCGCCGTTATGTTCCAAATGGCAGCGGACACAATCTTTGCCGTTCGGGTTTTTCATCTGCATCTGGAAGTGATAGCCGTGCTTGCCGTTCAGAGCTTCGGCAATTTCCTTGTGGCAATCGAGGCACTTGAAGGTGGGGGCGCTGGTGCCAAACTGATGGCAGGAGTTGCACTGTGTGGTGCCGCTGAGGGATTCGTGGGCCTTGGAAAGCGGGCCGGGAGAGATTTGTGCGGAAGCGGAGCCAGCAGCAAGAGCGGCGAGGATAACGATAAGGGCGCAACGAAGAGCGAGCGGCGTGTGAAGTATCGCCCGTCCGAATTGCATATTTTGCTTGCCCGACGCCCCCTGGTCAGGTCTGCCTTGGCGCAAGAACTCCTCCGGTTGGAGAAAAGCTTCTTTGCTGCTGCGGAACGCCTCTCTAGTCTGTCTTACCTAGCCTTTACAACCAATAGCAGGGAAGCAGTGTGTCGCGAAAGCTGTACGGGAGTCCAGTGCGGCGAGAGGCTGAGGGTCAGTCCAAAGGTTTGTAGCGGGTCTGCAAGGCGGCGACCAACTCTTTCTCAAAGACTCCCTTGGAATTAAGGGGCCAGACGGTTGCAGGCTGTTTCCACGTGGGATCGGTTGACTTCCCTTCGCCCTGAAAATGACTGGAGATCTGAACGCGTACAAAACCGCCACCGACATCGGTAGTGCGAATCGTTGCCGAAACCTTTCCGGAAGTGAATTTCACGGGCTCGATGAGGACTTTGGTCTCAGCGTAGTCATCGAGTTCGTCCGGACCGAAATAGCGAAGAAAGGACCACATGTCTTCGGAGGCCTGATTTTCACCGAGGCGCCACGATTGTTCTCGAGCGAGATTTTGCAGGAACTCCTGAACGCCGAGTGGATCACCCTTTACCTCAATGCAAGTCGGGGCGGGCTCCGGCGGCAAAGGGTGTTTGGTTTTTTTTGCTTTTTTTCCAGGACTATAGGTGAGAACGGGATTTGCGGTGCAAGGGCGATTCGCGGCGGTCTCGGAAGTTGCGGGTGGAACGGGATTCTGAGCCCGTGAGAAGCATAGCGGGAAGGCACAGAGAAGCACGGAAAGCAGACAGGCTTTGGCGTGCTTACGGAGTGAAGGCTGAGTGTTCATCGAGCCGAGGTTAACCTACAACCGGATGGCCGCATCATTACATAGCTACTGGTTGTAAACAATTCAACAACGAAGAGCTTGGCCGAGGCGACGGTTCGCGTGTGTTACAGTAGCGCGGCTCGTTACCTCCGGGGGGAGACCGATGAAGATTGCGGTAATCATTTCAAGGGTTTTGCTTGGATTGATTTTTGTGTTTTTCGGGCTAAACGGATTTTTCCAGTTCTTGCATCCAGACCCGAAAGATATGCCCACGGGGTTGGCGCTGCAGTTCATCACGGCAATGATGCAATCGCATTATGGATTAGTGGTTTCCGGGGTGCAGGTGTTAGGTGGGGCGCTACTGCTGGCGAACCTTTTTGTGCCGCTTTCGTTGGCGCTGCTCGGTCCGGTCATCGTGAACATCCTATGCTTTCATATTTTCTTGTCGCCGCGTGGGATCGCCCCGGGGCTGGTTGTGGCCGTGCTCTGGTTTGTTTTGTTTTTCCGCTACCGGCAATACTTTTCCGGGCTATTCGTGCAGAAAGCAGTTTAGGCCAGAGGTAGTTGCAAATGAGCTTTACCGCCGCGCCGGTCGGTGCGGTTTTCCAGAGTGAGCGAACCGCCGTGAGCTTCAGCGATCTGCCGGCTGAGGACGAGACCGATGCCGGAGCCGCTCGGCTTGGTGGTGAAAAAAGGAACAAACAAATTTGTGGTGTTGGAGATGCCGGGTCCCTCGTCGAGCACGTAGAGATCCAGGTGGGCCATGCTGGTAGTCCATTCCAAGCCGACGGAGCCGCCTGTCTCGCTCGCGGCATCGGTGGCGTTGCGAATCAAGTTGATCAGAAGCTGCTCAAGTTGGTCGCGGTCGGCCTGAATGATCACGGGCGGACCTTCCGCGAGTGTAACTGGGAGACGTTGCTCGAGAGCCGCCACCCGGCGAACCAGTGCCGCGAAATCGACGGAGAGCAGTGTAGGCTTCGGGAGCTTGGCGAGCTGAGTATAAGCACCCATGAAGCGTCCGAGCGCCTCGGTGCGCGAACGAATGATCGCGAGGCCTTGCTTCATGTCGTCGAGAACAGCGTTTCCACCATCGAGAGCAGGAGCGCGTTGAACGGAGGATTCGAGGCTCTGGGCCACAGACTGGATGGGCGCGAGGGAGTTGTTCAATTCGTGCCCGAGAACGCGGATCAAGCGTTGCCACGCCTGGCGCTCCTCTTCGCGAAGAGCACGGCGCAAGTCCGTGAGCACCAGCAAGTGATGCGGGGAACCGCCCTGTCGAAAAGAGCCGCGGCGCATGCCCCAGCGGCCTGTGCCACCCGGCAGACTCAGTTCCATGTTGCGTGCTGGCTCGCCTTCCAGGCAGACTGCCAACCCGAGTTCTTTGGCGGTCAGTTCGAGACAACGCTCGGCGGGGCGGTCGAGCAGACGTTCGCCAGCGCGGTTGACCAGTTTCAGGCGCTCGTCGCTGTCGAAGGCAAAAATAGCTACATCAATTTCTTCCATCACGGTACGCAGGAGGGCTGTAGCCTCTAAGGCGCCTAAGCGTTGCTCGCGTAATGTCTCGCTCAGCATGTTCACTTCGATCATCACTTCTCCGAGGGCATCGTCGGTGCGTGCGCCGCGGCCACGAAGGGAAAAGTCCTCCTCACGCATGGCGGCTAACAGGTTCGAAAGCGTTTGCAGCGAAAAGACCACGCGGTGACGGAGGGAGGCCGCGAATCCAATCCATCCCACCGCGATGATGAAGGTGAGCGTCCAGGCGGTTTGCGAGGAGTAGGGGCCGAGCCACAAAAGAAGAAGGGCGATTAACGAACCGGGTAAGCCAGCCGCAAGTGCCAGCAGCTGTATTCGCCGTTCGTAGTTGAGTTGGGTCATTCGAGGCTGAATTTTTCCAGTCTGCGATACAGCGCGCTGCGACTGAGGCCAAGGGCGTCAGCGGCGCGGCT
>Ga0335076_10008641_pt1 | contig 10287 bp, 8 predicted proteins | sample Lox_Sample_25_FD_206717 | JGI IMG/M metagenome (GOLD analysis project Ga0335076, IMG submission 206717) | Soil microbial communities from Loxahatchee National Wildlife Refuge, Florida, United States - Lox_Sample_2.5 | ecosystem: Environmental > Terrestrial > Soil > Wetlands | place: USA: Florida...
TGGGCGGTTGCAAGAGTGGATCATCGAGGCATCGGTCAAGGTCGATGCATTCAACGACGCGGTGCCGTCACACTCGCGCGCCGGTCTGCCCGAACCGCGTCCGCGGGCTCGAGAAACGGCTGCATTGATGGATCAGGCTGAGAGGATCGGCAGCAGGCTGGCGGAACTTGCCTTCATCGGTAGCGCGGACGCAACGTGGATGACTGTCAGCGCCGGCGGGGGACGCAACTGGACGCTGCGTGCGATGGGCCCGGACCTCTACAGCGGGACATCAGGAGTCGCGTTGTTCCTTGCTTACCTCGGTGAGGTGACAGGGAAGTCAGTGTTCACCGACCTCGCGAAGCAATCTCTTAGGACGATGTGGACGCAGGTCACGCGTTGGGGTGACGACCTGGAGATCGGCGTGTTCAGCGGGCTCGCCGGTTGCGTCTACGTGCTCACACACGCTGCCTCGCTGTGGGATGACCCTGGCCTCGTGGTCCGAGCACACACGCTTGTTGATCGAATCGCGTCAGAGGTTCGAAGGGACGAAGCATTCGATTTCGTCTCCGGGGCCGCTGGCGCGCTGCGCGCACTCCTTGTGTTGGACGCCGCGTTCCCGTCCAAGGCGGCCGTATCCACGGCGACGATGTGCGGTGAGCACCTTCTAGCGTCGGCCGTCGAAACAGCGAATGGAATCGGCTGGTTAAGTAATCCCGGCGACGGGAGCAAGCCCCTTACGGGCTTAGCCCACGGAAACGCTGGGATAGCTTGGGCTCTCTTCGAACTCGCTGCGAGAACGAAGGACGGACGGTTCCGCGACGCTGCTCTGGCGGCGATCACCTACGAGCGCTCGTTGTTCAACCTGGATGTTGGGAATTGGCCCGATCTTCGGAAAAGCGATTTTCGCGTCGGCCTCGGACTGGATGTCGGCGCGAGTCGCTACATGTATCACTGGTGTCACGGTTCAGCAGGAATCGGTCTCGCTCGCCTGCGCACAATGGAGCACTGCGATGACTCCAGACTGTCCGGGGAAGTTCAAGATGCGATCCGAGCAACGCTGTCTGCCGGCTTTGGGCTTTGCCACTGCTTGTGTCACGGAGATCTCGGCAACCTCGAACTTGTCAACCAGGGCCATCGACTGTTCAAGGCGATACCTGGCGAGTGGCGAGAATTGAGCGCGCGCGTGGCGACGAGCATTGAAACGAACGGATGGATCACGGGCCATCCCGCTGGGGTCGAGTCACCTGATCTGATGCTCGGATTGGCCGGAATTGGATACGGACTGCTCAGGCTTGCCGTTCCCGAATCCGTGCCGTCGGTCCTCACTCTCGACGCGCCGACTACGCTGTCGTCTGGTGATTAGTGATCGTTCGGGCGGCTGGCGGCACTATGCCGAAGGCTTGTTTCGATGCCCGACGTGACAGTCAGCAGTACAAGAGCATCACAACAACTGTGGCACCGACGAGTCGCTTGCGTCGCCTGCCAGTTCGACTCCGTGATGGGCGGACCGTCTCCGAACGCGCGCGTCCCTCGAGCTTGACGTGGTAGGCGCCAGCCGGTCCGGGGTGGGAGGAGGAAGGTTTTACGTCGCTTGACGGTTCTGATGTGAGCTGGACGTCGTCGATCTGGGGTTTGCCTAGGATCGATGATGCATGACCGATGGCGCGCAGATCGCGGCTGAGGGCGAATCCGCGGATCGGCTCGCGCCGCGGTCGCGTGGCCCATGGCGGGTAGCCACGCGTCGATATCTGCGCAGGCCAATCGGAGTTATCGCCCTTGCCGTCTTGCTCGCGCTCATTGGCGTCGCCGTGGAGGCCGGTCGTATCGCGCGCTACCCGGTCAACTTCGTCGATCTGGCGCACCTGAATCAGGCGACAGGACCGACACTCGCCGGGCGGCACTTCTTCGGCACCGACTACCTGGGACGCGATCTGTTCAGCCAGACGCTGTACGGGCTGAGTACGTCTCTGCGGATCGCGCTGATGGTGGCGGCGTCGTCGGTGCTGGTCGGTGTCCTTGTCGGTGCGGTTGCCGGCTATCGGGGCGGCTGGGCGGATGCGATCTTGATGCGCGGCGTCGATGTGATTGTGACGGTGCCGGTGATGGTGGTCACGCTGGTCGCTTTCACGTACTTCACCTCGCTGACGCCGATCGATGTAGGCATCGTCTTGGTGCTGTACATGTGGACGACTGTTGCGCGGGTGGTGCGGGCGAGCTACGCGAGCCTGCGAGAGCGTGAGTTCGTGGAGGCGGCGCACGCGCTGGGCGCATCACCGCTTCGGATCGCCGTGCGGCACATGCTGCCCAATTCGTTCGGCGTCGTGCTTGTCGCCGCGACGGCGGTGATCGGACAGGCGCTCGTGCTCGAGGCGACGATCGACTTTTTCAACCTCGGCACGACGCAGCTCTCCGGGCCGACGCTGGGTAATTTGGTCGCCGACGCGACGAAGTACGGCGTTCCGATCAACCAGGTTCCGTGGTGGAGCTACACCTTCCCGTCGCTGGTGCTCGTGTTGCTACTCCTGTGCATCAATTTCGTCGGGGACAGTCTCGACCAGGCTCTTGCGGCCACGTGAGTTATGTGAGCCGGATGCGTGGGTCGAGCCAGCCGCAGACGAGGTCGCCCACGATACCGACGAGGACGACGATCGCCGCGGTGACGACGATGACGGCCTCGATTACGAATGGATCCGCGATGTTGATCCCGTTGAGGGCAAGCGATGCGAGTCCTCCGAGATTGAAGACAACGTCGACGGCAATCGAGGCACCGAAGACCGCGCCGAAGTCCAGAGCCATAACCGTCGTGAACGGCACGAGCGCGTTTCGGAGCACATGGTGGCGGACGACCTCCCGTTCCGACAGACCCTTGGCGCGCGCGACCCAGGCGTACGGCTGCTGCAGGCCGACGAGCATGGAGGAGCGGAGATAGCGGCTGTAGGCGCCGATGAACCCGACCGCGAGCACGAGGGCGGGCAGCGTCATTCGTTGGAAGAAGTCTTCCGGCCCGGTGGGTGGCCCTCCCTGCGCCAACCCGGAGAGATGCCAAGAGGCGGGTGCGGCGGCGACGGCGTGAATGACCAAGAGTGAGAGCAGGAACGCCGGAATCGACCAGATGAAATACGACGTCGCGCGCAGGCCTACGTCGATTGAAGAGTCGCGGCGCCGGGCCTCGACAGCCGCGACGAGCACACTGCCGACGATGATGATCACGAGCGAGAAGCCAATTAGCTCGCATGTATGCGCGAGAGCGGTACGGAGCTCGGGTCCAATCGGCTGCTGGTGCACCACTGTGCGGCCGAAGCCCTGCCCGGTGAGCAACCCCTTCGCCCAGAGCGCGTAGCGGACAAGAAGCGGATCATGGAGATGCGCCTGCTTCGCCATCGCGACGACGTTGGGGGCATTCGGCTCGGCGAAGTACCCCCAGAGCGGATTGATCGCCGGCACGAACACGATCCACGAAAGTAACGACACCACGACGAGCAGCAGAGCCCCGAGCGCAACCCGTCTCACCGCAAAGGTCACCACGGCCCCTCGAAGCATACGCCCTGGATCAGCCTGCCCATCGGCGCTGACGCGCGTGTTGCAAGTGGCGCATCGACCGCGATCCCCGCGGGCCGACTCAAGCGAGTCCGCAAACTGTCTGCCGATCACCGGTAATGCCCTGAAGCCCATAGGCGCGCTAGATCAACTCGGCGTGCGGATGCTTCGATGTGGGAAGAACGCGAGGAAAGCGCTTACATGTCCGCTACGGAAAAGCCCTGGAAACGGGCTTTTTCTATCAGGTCTCTTACCTGAACAATGCAGAGCCCGGTTACTCGGCAGACGCTCTTCGTTAGCTCGGGTAGGCCTGCGGACTGGACCGTGGCCGCCGCGGCTGCTATGACGACACCTAACGAGGAGGGAGTCTTGCTGCGCGTTTGCATCTATACGCGGATCTCGACTGACGAGGAGAATCAGCCGACCTCGTTGCATTCGCAGCGGGAGCGTCTGGAGGCTTTCTGTGCCTCCCAGGAGGGCTGGCGGATCGTCGCCCACGAGGAAGACCGCTCGACCGGCACAAAGCTGGAGCGGCCGGGCTTGCAGGCGGCACTCGAGCTGGCGCGCGACGGGAAGATCGACCTACTGCTGGTCTACCGCGTCGACCGGCTCTCGAGGAAGGTGCGCCAGCTGGCGCAGCTCGCGGAGGAGCTGGATCGGGTCGGGGTGACGTTGCGTTCGGCGACCGAGCCGTTCGACACCGGCGCCGCTGCGGGTCGGATGATGTTGCAGATGCTGGCCGTGTTCGCCGAGTTCGAGCACGCCACGATCGTCGACCGCGTCACCGCCGGCATCGAACGGCGCGCCAAAGAGGGACGCTGGGCGACCGGCAAGCTCCCGTTCGGCTACCGCCGCAACGAGGACAAAGACGTCGTCCTAGACGAGCGGGAGGCGCCGGTCGTGCGCCGCGTCTTCCAGCTGTACACACGCGACCGACTCGGTACCACCTCGATCGCCCGCCTGCTCACAGACGAGCATGCGCCGGCACCGGCGCGCGGCTGGCAGCCCGCCGTCATTCAGTGGCTGCTGGAGAACGAGGCCTACCTCGGCCGCGTGCACTGGCGCGGCCAGAGCTACCCCGGCCTGCACGACCCGCTGATCGACGAGCCGACCTTCCAGGCAGCGCAGGTGCTGCTGCGCGAGCGCGGCCAGGATCTGACGCTCCGGCGGGGCAACCGTTCCGACTTTCTGCTTTCCGGTGTGATGCGTTGCGGTCGCTGCAAGCGCGCCTACATCGGCATGAGCGCCAAAGGAAACGGCGGAACCTACTTCTACTACGCCTGCTCAGGGCGGCAGAAGTTTGGCCGCAAGGCCTGCGACGGCGAGCGCTTGAACCGGGACAAGCTCGAAGCCGCCGTGCTCGATCAGCTCGCCCGCCTCTACCGCGACGGCGAGCTGATCGCCGACGCCCTCCGGCGCGCCTACAACGAGCAACAGGCCGACCGGCCGGCACTCGCCGAACAGCGCCGCACAGTCACCGAAGAGATCCGCCGCGCTGAGCGCGCCCTCGACCGCTACTACCAGGCCTTCGAAAGCGGCGACCTCGAGCCCGGCCAGTTCAAAACTCGGCTTGCCGACCTGCACGCGAAACTCGACACACTCCGCGAACAGGAACAGACCCTCACCGCGCAGCTCGCCGACCCCGCCGAAGCGGTCGACCCCGCCGCGCTCGCCGCGGTAGCCGACCGCCTCCGCGACACGCTCGCCACCGGCGAACCCGAACAGACCAAAGCGCTACTGCGGCTGCTGATCAAAGAGCTCCGCGTCAACGGCAGGTCGGAAATCCTCCCCACCTACCGCGTCGTCACACCCGAGGTTTGCGCAACGCCAAGTTCAGTGGAGCGTACCGGGATCGAACCGGTGACCTTCGGCTTGCAAAGCCGACGCTCTCCCAGCTGAGCTAACGCCCCGTCTGGGAGAAAGTGTAGAGACGCCGGAAGCTACGCGGCTTCGAGCGGCGAGCCGAGCTGGACCGACCACCAGTCGCCGTCGAGCTCCGAGAGCGTGCCGTCGGCCGGGCGGACGCGCGAGACCGGGTCGGGCTCGGGCTCCGGCGGCGCGACGGGCGCGACCGGCGCGACGGGCGCGACGACGACCGGCTCCGGGTCGACGAGATCGACGACCACCGGTTCCGGCTCCTCGAAGGCCGGGACGTGCTGGATCTCGAGCGGCGGCTCGGGGACCGGCGCGGCGGCGTGCTCGGCGGCCTCGGCGCGGATCGCCTCGATGTACGCCTGCTCGGCGTACGCCTGCTCGACCGTGACCGGCTCGACGTATACCGGCTGCTCGTACACCATCGGCGCGGTGTACATGACCGGCTCGGCGTACACGACGGGCTCGGCGTAGGCGACCGGCTCGACGTGTGCGACCGGCTCGGCGTACGCGACCGGCTCGGCGTACGCGACCGGCTCGGCGTACGCCGGCTCGGCGGCGGGAACCGCAGGAGGCGGCGCAGACGCCTGCGCCGCCTCCCCCAGCTCCCAAGTCGTGGCCTGGAGAGCCGCCCGCTCCTCCGCGAGGCGCATCTGCGCGGCCAGCAGCTCGCCGCGCTCCGCCTCGAGCTCCGCCGCGCGCCGCTGCAGCCCCTCGCGCCGCTCCTCGTACTCCGACTGCACGGCGACCAGCCGGTCGCGCTGCGCCTCGACGGCCGCGGTCAGTCGGTCGAACTCGCGCTCGCGCCGGTCGAGAGTGGCCTCCCGCTCGACGACGGCGGACTCGCGCGCCATGAGCTCGCGCTCGAGCTGCGAGAGGGCCGCCTCGCCGCGGGTCGTCTCCAGCGGCCTGGAGAGCGGCGGTTCGGAATAGGTGCTGGCGGTCATGCGGCATCCCCCTCATGTGGTGCCGCAGACCTACCCTTCCCCTGAAGAATCGAACGCAGGCGTGCGCGTGTCGATCCCCCGGTCGAGTGACCCCGGCCGGGGGTCGACGCGCGAATGGCCTAGGCGGCCCGCTCGAGCCGCTCTTCCACGCGGGCCCGGGCGACGATCTGCTCCCTGTCGCCGAAGCGGACCCGGGCGCGGAGGGCCCGGTGCTCGTCCCACAACCCGTCGAGCTGGGCGTCCAACGCCCTGATCTCCTCGCGGATTGCGGGGTCGTACTCTGCGGAGAGGCGGTGCCAGAGCTCGGCCCGATCCTCGCTCAGACGCTCGATCTCCTCGTGGATCTCCCTCAGTGTCCTCATGCCGGATCTAACGCGGCATGTGACCCTTTCATTCCGAATTCAAACCTCAGGAATACCCGAGGTCGGCGAGCTTGTCCTCGTCGATCCCGAAGTAGTGGGCGAGCTCGTGGAGGACGGTGATCCGGATCTCCCGCTCGAGCTCGGCCGGGTCGGGAAAGGACTCGACGAGCGGCAGCCGGAAGATGCGGATCCGGTCGGGGAGGGTGCCGGCCCAGTCGCCCCGCTCCGGGAGCGGGATCCCCTCGTAGAGGCCGAACAGGTCGGGGTCGTCCGGGTCCTCGTCCTCGACCGTGATCTCGACGTTTCGGATCGCCTCGAGGAGCTCGGGCGGGAGCGAGGCGATCGCGCGCTCGACGTGGGTCTCGAACCTCACGCCGCCGCGAGCGCTTCGCGCACGCGCTCGGCCACCGCCTCGAGGTCGATCGCGGCGCCCGTGACCTCCTCGAGGATCTCGTCGGCGTTCGGCTTCTGGCCCTCGGACCAGAGCTCGCGGAGGAGCGAGCCGGCGTCGCGGCGCGTGAACCAGCTCGTCCCGAACTTCTCGCGGAGGTACGAGCGGAGCTGCGCCTCGAAGGCCCAGGCGCGGAGGTACTGGGACGCGTAGAAGCCGTCGTCGATGTCGGCGAGGTAGTCCGTGTCGCTCGGGGTGACCTTCAGCGCGTCGCTCAGCAACTCGACGTAGCGGGCGCGCATCGTCGTCGGGTCGGCGGCGGCGTGGTACTCGATCTCGTAGAGGAGCTTCGCGCAGTAGCGGCGGACGAGGTAGAGGAGCTGCGTCGCGCCTTCTGCGGCGAACTCGGACGGGCGCGGGAAGTCGAGTGCGCGGCCGAGCCAGACCGCGTCGATCGTCAGGTGCTCGAGCAGCATCGCCCAGCCCTCGGTGACGGCGTTGTCGCCGAGCCGCCGCTCCTCCATCGTCAGCGACGGCGACGTGTGCGCGAAGTGCTCCGTGTGCCCCGCCTCGTGGAAGAGCGCGCGCCAGTCGTCCGGCCCGCCCTGCGGCTTGATCACGAGGATCACGCGCTCCGGCACCTCGATCGGGACGCAGAACGCGCGCGGCGACTTGTTCGGGCGCTCCTCGAGGTCGAGCTCGACGTTCCGCTGCGCGCGGAGGTCGATGCCGAGATCCCCGAGCGTCGCCTCGAGCGCGGGCACCATCCGGTCCTTCGGGAACGCGGAGTCCCAGTCGACGCCGCGCCAGACGCGCGCGACGTCCCAGCGCTGCACCTCGCCGAGCCCGAGCCCGATGCGGGCGCGGAACGAGCGGTCGCCCGCGTCCTCCCAGAGGCGCTCGGTCGAGTCGAGGAAGCGGCGGCACTGCTCCGCGAGGCCGTCGAGGTCGAAGCCGAAGCCGCGGTAGAGCTCGGTGTAGCTCGGCGCGCCGAGCCGCTCCGTCTCGCGGTGGACGACCTGCGCCGAGCGGAGGTAGAGCGGGTTCATCTCGGCCTCGGTCAGCTCGTTGCGCGCGTCCTCCAGCCGCTCTCGGGTCGCGCGGTCCGGCGTGTTCCCGATCGTCGGGCGGAGCATCCGGTACGGGACGTCCTCGCCGTCCACCGTCGCCTTCAGCGACGCCTCGAGCTCGGCGACGCGCTCCGACTCCTCGCGGACGAAGTTGCCGAGGTAGCCCTCGCACGCGAACTTCCAGAGCTCGCGCGTGTTCCGGACGCCGTCGACGGACGCGCCGAGCGCGAGCGCGGTGTCGAGCGCGGTCAGCTCGGCGTGGCGCTCGTAGATCGGGACGAGGTTGTACGTGTCCTTCACGCCGGCGAAGTGGAGGTAGGCCTCCTCGTCCAGCTCGGCGATGAACCGGTCGGCGTCCGCGCTGAGGCGGGCGATCTCGCGTTGGCTGAGCGGCTCTGACACGGCGGGCCGTAGGATAGCGGCGTGCAGGAGATCAAACTCAAGACCGACCGCCGCACGCAGCTGGTCAACATCACGGAGCAGGTCCAGGCCGCCCTCGCCGACGTGAACGGCGCGGCCGCGGCCCTCGTCTACGTCCCTCACACGACCGCCGGCGTCACGATCAACGAGCACGCCGACCCGGCCGTCGCGCGCGACCTCGAGTCGGCGATGGAGAAGGTCGTCGACGACGGCTGGGACTGGAAGCACGTCGAGGACCCGGACGGCCCGAACGCGCCGTCGCACGTCCGCTCGTCCCTCGTGAACACGCAGGTGCTCGTCCCGCTCGAGGACGGCAGGCTCGCGCTCGGCCGCTGGCAGGGGATCTTCTTCTGCGAGTTCGACGGGCCGCGCGACCGGACCGTCTACGTGACGAGCCTCCGCTAGAGCGTCAGCGGCGCCGAGCGGGCGAGCTCGCGGCCGTTGCGGTCGAGCGCGGCGACGGCGACCGCCTTCGCGCCCGCCGGCAGCGCGAGGGTCGTCTCGAACCCGCGCTTCGGCGTCACGGCGCCCGCGGAGAGCGCGCCGGCGCTCGGGCCGGAGAGGACGCGCCACGACGCGAGCTCCGTCGATCCGTTCCAGCTCGCGTAGAGCGCGCCGCCCTGCGCGGCGAGCGCCGGCTTCTCGGCCGGGCGCCCGACCCACGGGAAGCGGAGCGTGCGGTAGTTCTGGCCGCCGAGCGGGAGCGTCGCGTCGAAGACGACGGCGCCGTCCGCCGCGTACTCCGTGAAGTACGGCTGCGTGCCCCAGCCGACGAGGACGTTCCCGTTCGGCTGCGTCTGCGTGCTGCCGAGCTTGTGCGCGCTCAGCGGCGGGCGGTGCGTGTAGGCGCGCACGAGCGTCGCGCGCTTCCGCTTGTGATCGAGCGCGAGCACGAGCCCGCGCGACTGCGGCTCCACCTTCGGGTCGGCGCCGTTGTCGAAGAGCGTGAGGACGTTCGTCGTCCCGTGGTGGCGCGCGTCGTGCTGCCACGCGAACCTCGCGCCCGGCCCGAGCGCGAAGTCGCTCTTCTTCCCGCCGAGCCGCCAGAGCACCTTGCCGCTGCCGCGGTCGATCTTGTAGACGGCCCACGTGTTGCGGGCGGAGACGAGGAGGTTGCCGTCCGCGTCGACGTCGATCGAGTTGACGTGGAAGTAGTCGAACCGCGGCGCGACCTTCGAGTGCGACTCCGTCACCTTCACGTGGTCGAGGCTCCGCCACTCGAAGAGCACGCGGCCGCTCGCGATGTCGAGCTCCTGGACGACGCCCTCGATCGTGTAGCCGTGGCCGTGGCCGACGCTCGAGAGGTCGATCCGCGGAACGTCGTACGCCGTGACGTACGCGGTGCCCTGCGGCGTGACGATCAGCTCGTGCAGGTCCGAGTCGAGCCCGTTGCCGGCCGGGAAGCGCGCGATCTCCCTGTAGCTCTGGTCGAAGACGACGTGCTCGCCGACGCCGAGGCCGTGCACCGACGTCCCCTCCCACCACGTCAGCACGGGCCGGCCGCGGTACTGCGCGACGCGGAGGTTCATCGACGTGTCCGGCACCGTCGGGTGGAACCAGACGAGCTCGCCGGCGCCGTCGACGATCATCGTCCCGCGCTGCCCGGGGCCGGACGACGGCGCGAGGAAGAGGTAGCCGGGCGCCGCGCGGCCCGCGCTCGGGGTGAGGACGGTGACGACGGGCGGCTGGAGGTCCGGCCGTGAGAC
>Ga0335076_10008643_pt1 | contig 10287 bp, 6 predicted proteins | sample Lox_Sample_25_FD_206717 | JGI IMG/M metagenome (GOLD analysis project Ga0335076, IMG submission 206717) | Soil microbial communities from Loxahatchee National Wildlife Refuge, Florida, United States - Lox_Sample_2.5 | ecosystem: Environmental > Terrestrial > Soil > Wetlands | place: USA: Florida...
GTTCGAGCCGCAGATGCGCGGCGCCAGGCCCAGGCGCTGCTGGCGCGCGAGGATGCCCTCGAGGCGGGTCACGGCCGCCGAAATCTCGCCGCGCGGCAGCGGCGTCGTGGTCGGAGTCAGCTCGCGGAGCAGCTGCAGCTGCGCGATCGCCTCCTGGCAGCGCACCATCGCGCGCTCGCGGTCCTCCCGCGCATCGCCGATGCGGACCGGCCCGACGCCGCGGGCAGCGAAGATCTCGCGCTCGATGTCGGCGGCAAGGGCGTTGATGGCGCTGATCAGGTTGCGGGCAGCCTCGGCCATGGAACCGCTCCATCCACTGTGCGCCGACGCCATGATGGTCCTCCATCGCTGTCGACGCGATCCTCGCACATGATCCTAAAGGAATCTGCGAATTCGGCAATCTTTTTCGTTTTTGATTTAAATAAATACTCTGCAAATTACTTAGTAAATTGCTTCCTTACCTTAATAAATCTGAACGAATACGTTTACACTCCGTCAACCATCAGAGCGATAGCCCCAGCTTGCGACCCTCATAGATCGCGGCCGGCGCATGGCGCGGCGCCAGGCAATCGCCGGCCTCCTGGAAGGGGACGCCGGCGTCGCGCAGCGCCGACGCCACCTCGGTCTGCGACGCGTTGACCGTCGCCAGCACGAGCGAATCGAAGGGAAGGCGCCGCTCGCTGTCGTCGAGCAGGCTCCGGATCGTGGCTGCGTCACCGTGCCACGCCGTCACGACAGACTCCGTGATGAAGCCGACGCCGAGCTTCGCCAGCCGCGCGCGCGCCGGCCAGTCGGCGCCGGTGCGGGCGATCTCGCGGCCGACCGCGGCATCGGGCGTCACGATGGTCACCGCGTGTCCCTTCTCGGCCATGTGCCAGGCCGTGCCGCTGCCGCGCCAGTTGCCGACGTCGTCGAGCAGCAGCACGCGCTTGCCCAGCGTCGCCGAACGGCCCATGACGTCCTCGACCGAGAAGACGTTGGCGCGCTCGACTCCCGGCAGCCGGGCGGTCGTCGGGAGTCCGCGCTGGAACCCCGTCTGCGCCGGCTGCGATCCGGTGGCGACAATCACGCTGTCGGCGCCGAACTGCCGGATCTCGTCGCCGTCCATCGGCGTGTTCAGGCGCACGGCCACCTGCAGCCGCTCGAGCTGCCGTTCGTACCAGGCCAGCAGATCGAGGATCTGGGCCCGCCGCGGCTGCATGCCGGCCAGCCGGAACTGGCCGCCGAGCCGGTCGCTCGCTTCGGCCAGCGTCACCTGATGGCCGCGTTCGGCGGCGACGCGCGCCGCCTCCAGGCCGGCCGGTCCGCCGCCGACGACGAGCACGCGCTTCGGCTTTGCTGCCGGCGCGAAGCGGTCGCCGTCCCACTGGAACTCGCGGCCTGACGACGGATTGACCAGGCAGCTGATCCAGTAGTCGCGCGACCGCCGGCCCCAGCACATCTGGTTGCAGGAGATGCAGGGCCGGATGTCCTCGGCCCGCCCGTCGCGCGCCTTGTTGGCCATGTGCGGATCGGCGATCTGGCCGCGCACGATCGACACCATGTCGGCCTGGCCCGACGCGATGACGTAGTCGGCATTCTCCGGCGTGCGGATGTGGCTCTCGGCCTGCACGCGGGCGTGCTTGACCACCTGCTTCAGGCCTTCGGCGAAGGGCGGCCCGAGTTTGTCCTCGTAGAGGAAGGGCGGGATGATGCGCGTGAAGTCGAAGTAGCTGCCGGTGCCGCAGGTCACGTAGTCGTAGAGCCCGCGCGCGTCATGCCAGGCCGCGATCTCCTGCTGGTCGGCCAGCGACAGCACGTCGGGCCGCGTGGGATCGACGCTCACGGCCATGCCGATGACGAAGTCGGGGCCGCAGAGTACGCGGATGCGGGCCAGCAGCGCGGCTGAAAAGGCCATCCGCTTCTCGAAGCTGCCGCCGTAGCGGTCGTCGCGCCGGTTGGTCCAGGGCGACCAGAACTGCTCGATGAGCGCGTTGTAGGCGGCCATCAGCTCGCAGCCGTCGAAGCCCGCCTCCTTGGCCCGGCGCGCGGCCTGCGCGTGCGACTCGATCACCTCGGCGATCTCGCCCTCGGTCATGGCATGACTGCCGTCGGAGTCGTGCATCGATGGCAGACCCGCCGGCGACCAGTTGGGCTCGAAGGAGTTGTCCCAATCGCCATGCGCGCCGACATGATAGATCTGCTGGATCATCACCGTGCCGTGCTCGTGGCAGGCGTCCGTGATCTTGCGGAAATGCGGCACGACCGCGTCATCGCCGTGACGGAAGTTGCCGCGCGTCAGCACGCCCGTGCGGTGCGCCGGAACCGGCTCCACCACGATCATGGCGGCGCCGCCGCGCGCGCGCTCGCGGTAGTAGCCGAGGTGCCGCTCCATCGGCAGCCCGTCGACGCTCATGTTCGCGGTGTGCGCGCCGAAGTTGAGCCGGTGCTTCAGCGTGCGGGCGCCGACCTTGATCGGCGAAAAAAGATGCGGAAATTGCTGCTTCATGACTGCACACGCTATCGTGATCGGGTCGGCGACGCTACGGCCGCGGGAATCATCGCGATGTTACTGTCGAGTAAGCGGGTTACCCGACGATCACGTCTTGCGCAGAATCGGCGTGCGCCGTAACAGTGCCGCCACCGCGGGCTCGCCCCGCGTCCATCCCTTCCAGCGAATTCACCGCCATCGATAGGAGGAGTCGATCATGAAGCTTTACTTCTCACCCGGCGCCTGCTCGCTCTCGCCGCACATCTGCCTGCGCGAAACCGGCGCGAAATTCGATATGGACCAGGTCGACTTCGGCACGAAGAAGACCAAGAGCGGCGCCGACTACACGAAGGTCAATCCCAAGGGCTATGTGCCGGCCCTCCAGCTCGACGACGGCGAGGTCCTGACGGAGGGGCCGGCCATCGTCCAATACGTCGCCGACCAGAAGCCCGACTCCGGGCTCATGCCCAAGGCCGGGACGATGGAGCGCTATCGGGCGCAGGAGTGGCTGAACTTCATCACGTCGGAGTTGCACAAGGCCTACGGCCACCTCTTCAACCCCGCCACGCCGGACGGCTACAAGGCCGCCATCAAGGAAAAACTCGGGACGCGCTACGACTTCCTGGCGAAGCAGCTGGACGGCAAGCCCTTCCTCATGGGGTCGCAGTTCGGCGCGCCGGACGCCTACCTGTTCACGGTCCTCGGCTGGAATCCCCGTGTCGGCATGAGCCTGGACAAATGGCCAACCCTGAAGGCCTACAGCGACCGGGTGGCCGCACGCCCCGCGGTGCAGGCGGCGCTGAAGGCGGAAGGGTTGATAAAGTAGCTGATGCTATTGGGTCGGGGCGGGTTGCCGACTCGCCCCGGCCTCCGTCACAGAAAGTCCCGCAGCATGGCGACGAGCGGCCGGTCGGCCGGCGGCATCGGATAGTCGCCGAGCTGCTGGGGCCTTACCCATTTCACAGCCTGACCTTCCTGCGGCACAACCGTGCCGTTCCACCGGCGACAGACATAGAGCGGCATCAGCAGATGGAACGTGTCGTAGCGGTGTGAGGCGAAGGTGAAGGGAGCCAGGCAGGCCTCCTTCACGTCGATGCCCAATTCCTCCTTGAGTTCGCGGATGAGGGCCGCCTCCGGCGTTTCTCTGTCATGCACTTTCCCGCCGGGAAACTCCCATAGACCGGCCATCGATTTGCCCGCTGGGCGTTGCGCGATCAGCACGCGGCCGTCGGGATCGACGAGCGCCACGGCCGAGACGAGAACGGTCGGCAACGGCGGCGGCTGCTTCAGGGCCAGCCAGCGTTCCCGATCGAGCATCCGGCGCTCGACCCCGATCGGACCGCCGCGCGCCGGCGCCGGCTCCTGCGCAACGCCGCAATAGATCAAGCCCGTCTTCTCCTGCACGCGAACCGACGCCCGGTTCTCCGGCATGACGGACGCAACCACGCGGTCCACCCCGAGGGTCGCGAACGCATGGTCGACCAGGGCCCGCACCGCTTCTGTCGCATATCCGTTGCGCCAATGCGGCTTGCCGATCCAGTAGCCGAAGACGATCTCGCGCTTCTCGCAATCGTGCTCGAAACCGATGGCGCCGACGAAGGTCGCGCCCTCCCGCCGCTCGATGGCGAACGTGTTGTCGAAGTCCTCGACCTGGCCCCTGATCCAGGCTTCCGCCGCGCCGGGAGGATAGGGATGCGGAATGCTCGAGGTGAAACGGGCCACGTCCCACTCGCTCGCGAAGCGCTGCACGTCGGGCGCATCTTCGAGGCGCAGCGGCCGGATGATCAGGCGCGCTGTTTCAAGAACGAGGGCAGGGTGGCTCGTGGCGCCCGGCATGGCTGTCGCTACGCGGGCATTCCCGCGCCCGCGGGAATGCCCTCAACGGCATTGAGCATGGCGGCTGATCAGCTCCGGTAGTCGGCGTTGATGTCGATATAGCCGTGCGTCAGGTCGCAGGTCCATACCCGCGCCTTACCCTTGCCGATACCGACATCGACGTCGATCGAGATGTCGCGCCCCTTGATGTGGGTGGCGACGGGTGCTTCGTCATAGCCGGAGCGGCGCTCGCCCTTCTCCGCGATGGTGACGCCGCCGATGGCGATCCGCAGGCGATCGCGGTCGGCCTTCTCGCCGGCCTTTCCGACGGCCATGACGATGCGCCCCCAGTTGGCGTCGCCGCCGGCGATCGCCGTCTTGACCAGCGGCGAGTTGCCGATGGCAAGTCCGATGCGCCGCGCCGCGGCATCCGATGCGGCGCCAGTGACGTCGATAGTGATGAACTTGCCGGCGCCCTCGCCGTCGCGCACCACCAGGCAGGCCAGCTCGATCAGCAGATCTTCGAGTTGGGCGCGAAAATCGACAAGGTGCCGATCGGCAACGGACTTCACCGCACGATGCTTCGCACGGCCGGTCGCGCACAGCAGAAGCGTGTCGCTCGTGGAGGTATCGCTGTCGACCGTGATGCAATTGAAGGAACGGGCGGTGCCGCGCGTCAGCAGCGCCTGCAGCACGGGGGCCGGGATCTTCGCGTCGGTTCCGACGAAGGCGAGCATCGTCGCCATGTCCGGCGCGATCATGCCGGAGCCCTTGGCGATGCCGTTGATCGTCACGGCCACCCCGTCGATCGTCGCCGTCCGCGTGACCAGTTTCGGGAAGGTGTCCGTCGTCATGATCGCCGCGGCCGCGAGGGCCCAGGCATCGTCCCTCAGGTCGTCCACCATGGCCGGCAGCGCGCTGGTGATGCGCTCATCGGGCAGCGGTTCGCCGATGACACCGGTCGAGGCGATGAAGACCTCGCTCGGTCGACAGCCCAGCGCCGCCGCCACTGACTTGAGCGTGCGGTCGACGCTCGCCGTTCCGCTACGACCGGTGAAGGCGTTGGCATTGCCGGAGTTGACGATGACCGCCCGTGCCTTACCGCCTTTCAGGTGCTTGCGGCAGCGTTCGACGGGTGCCGAGGCCGTCAGCGAACGCGTGAGCGCTCCGGCAACCGTCGTGCCCGGATCGAAGGCCATGAGGCAGACGTCGGTGCGTCCTTGATAGCGCACGCCGCAGGCCCGCGCGGCCAGGCGCACGCCGGCGACCGGCGGCAGCGTGGGGAGGCTCTCCGGCGCCAGGGGCGAGCGCGGCGGCATGGTCGGTGCGGCCTGCGGGCGATGCCGTTACTGCTGCTCGACCGGCTTCGGCATGATCGGCGTGCCGTCGGGATTGAACTTCTGTACCGTGGCACCCTGATGCAGCGACTCGAGATAGGCGCTCATCAACTCGCCCGACAGCGTCTCCTGGATCTGCGAGCGCGCCTCCTCGAGTGTCGGCGGCGCCTTATCCCGCCGATCCTCGATGTTGATCACGTGCCAGCCGAAGTCGGTCTTGACCGGTTCCTTGCTGGTTTCGCCGACCTGCATCGCAAAGGCGGCCTTGGAGAACTCGGGCACCATCTGTCCGGCCGAGAAGTAGCCGAGATCGCCGCCGTTCTGTTTGGCCGAGGGATCCTTCGACTTCTCCTTGGCAAGCGTCGCGAAATCGGCGCCGCTGGCGAGCTGGGTGATGATGTCCTTTGCCTCGGCTTCCGTGTCGACCAGAATGTGGCGGGCGCGAATTTCGGATTGCGGCGGCGTTTCCTTCACGAATTTGTCATAGCGCGCCTTGATGGCGTCCTCCGTCATCGCCGCCTTGAGGTGACGGCGGATGAGGGCTTCTTCGATCACCTGCTCCGTGCGCTGAGCGATCTCGGCCTTCACCTCCGGGTCGTCCTGCAGGTTCTGCTTCCGCCCCTCCTCGGCCAGCAGGGTGAGATCGACGAGGCGGTCGACCAGCGCCGGGAAAATGGCGTCGATCTGCTGCTGGTATTGCTGCGGGAGCGACTTCGCGGAGGCAATGACGTCGGCACGCGTGATCTTGTTGCCATTGACGATGGCCACGACGGTATCGGGAGCCGGCTGACCTGCCTGCGCGGGGGCCGGTTGGTCCGTCTGCGCGAGGACCGGCCCGGGCGCCGCTGCCAGCAGCCCAAGCGCCAGCGTCGCGCCGAAAATGCGTGTCTTCATTCTGCCAATCCTCCGCAGGAAAATAACGTGCCGGGCGATCATCGCCGCAAGGTCCCCAATCCGGCGCGCATCATGCACACCCGACCCCACTGCAACAAGCATGCAATCATTGCGAGATGCAACCGGCGCGCCCGCGGGTTGCAAGGGCAGCCGCCGATGCCGCCGCATCGTTGACAGGGTATGCCGAGACGCCTATCTGTCAGGGGCCGCGCGGGCCGCCGGGCCGGCCCGCGCCCGTGGGGCTTGGCATTGCCTCGCCAATCGAGCTCATCAAGCGGATGTCCATGATTTCGTCACTCGCCAAGCGGATCTTCGGCTCCGCCAATGACCGCTACGTCAAGGGGTTGGACAAGATCGTCAAGGCGATCAACGCGCTCGAACCCGAGGTCGAGAAACTGCCAGACGCCGAACTCGCTGCCCGCACGAATTGGTTAAAGGAGCGCGTCGCCAAGGGCGAGACGCTCGACGACATCCTCCCTGACGCATTCGCCACGGTGCGCGAGGCGGCAAAGCGTACCCTCGGCCAGCGCCACTTCAACGTCCAGCTGGTCGGCGGTGTCGTGCTTCATCGCGGCATGATCTCGGAGATGAAGACCGGCGAAGGCAAGACGCTGGTGGCCACGCTTGCCGTCTATCTGAACGCCCTTGAGGGCAAGGGCGTGCATGTCGTGACCGTGAACGACTATCTGGCCCGTCGCGACTCCGAATGGATGGGGCAGATCTACAAGTTCCTCGGCATGACCGTCGGCTGCATCATCCCCGGCCTCGACGACAACCAGCGGCGCGCGGCCTATGCCTGCGACATCACCTACGGCACGAACAACGAATTCGGCTTCGACTATCTGCGCGACAACATGAAGTTCCGCCTCGACCAGATGGTGCAGCGCGAATTCAACTACGCCATCGTCGACGAGGTCGACAGCATCCTGATCGACGAAGCGCGCACCCCGCTCATCATCTCCGGCCCGATGGAGGACTCGTCCGAGCTCTACATCCAGGTGAACGCGCTCATTCCGAATCTCGTCGCCGACGACTACGAGAAGGATGAGAAGCAACGGCAGGTCGCGCTCACCGACAAGGGGGTCGAGCATATCGAAGCGCTGCTGGCGCCGAGCGGCATGATGAAGGGCGCCCACCTGTACGACTTCCACAATGTCAGCCTCGTGCACCACATCAACCAGGCGCTGCGGGCGCATAAGCTGTTCAGCCGGGACACCGACTACATCGTCAAGGATGGCGAAGTCATCATCATCGACGAGTTCACCGGCCGCATGATGCAGGGACGGCGCTATTCGGAGGGGCTGCACCAGGCGCTGGAGGCCAAGGAAGGCGTCAAGATCCAGCGCGAGACCCAGACCTACGCCTCGATCACCTTCCAGAACTACTTCCGCATGTATCCGAAGCTTGCGGGCATGACGGGCACCGCGATGACCGAAGCGCCCGAGTTCATGGACATCTACGGCCTCGAGGTGATCGAAATCCCGACCAACCTCGACTGCATCCGCCGCGACGAGGACGACGAGGTCTATCGGACCTCGAAAGAGAAATACAAAGCCATCATCGATCTCATCGAAGAGTGCCGGGCGCGCCAGCAGCCCGTGCTGGTCGGCACCGTCAGCATCGAGAAATCGGAAGTGCTGGCCGCGCTGCTGAAGCAGCACAATATCCCGCATCAGGTCCTGAACGCCCGCTACCACGAGCAGGAGGCGTACATCATCGCCCAGGCGGGCGTGCCGGGCGCCGTGACCATCGCGACGAACATGGCCGGCCGCGGCACCGACATTCAGCTCGGCGGCAATTTCGACATGCGCGTCCGCCAGGAAGCGGCCACCATCGAGGACGCCGCGGCGCGCGAGCGCAAAATCGCGGAAATCCGCGCCGACGTCGCGGCGCAGAAGGAGGTCGCGCTCCAGGCGGGCGGCCTCTACGTTCTCGGCACGGAACGGCACGAGAGCCGGCGCATCGACAACCAGCTGCGCGGCCGCTCGGGCCGTCAGGGCGACCCCGGCGCCTCGCGCTTCTTCCTGTCGCTCGAAGACGACTTGATGCGCATCTTCGCCGCCGACCGCATGGATTCGATGCTGCAGCGGCTCGGCCTGCAGGAGGGCGAGGCGATCGCCCATCCCTGGGTGAACAAGGCGCTGGAGAAGGCGCAGCAGAAGGTCGAGGCGCGCAACTTCGACATCCGCAAGAACCTGCTCAAGTACGACAACGTGATGAACGACCAGCGCAAGGTGATCTACGAACAGCGCAAGGAACTGATGCGCTCGAACGACGTCTCGGAAGAGATCACCGGCATGCGCCACGAGACGATCGACGAACTGGTCGGCAAGTTCATCCCGGAGAACGCCTATGCCGAGCAGTGGGACACCAAGGGCCTGCACGAGGAGGTCCTGCGCGTCTTCAACCTCGACCTGCCGGTCGCGGACTGGGCCAAGGAAGAAGGCATCGACGACACCCAGATCCGCGAGCGCTTGACCCAGGCGGCCGACCGCAAGATGGCGGAGAAGGCGGCGAACTACGGGCCGGAAGTCATGCGCATGGCGGAGAAGAGCCTGCTGCTGCAGATTCTCGATCAGTCGTGGAAGGAGCACCTCGTCAGCCTTGAATATCTCCGTCAGGGTGTCCAGCTCCGCGGCTATGCGCAACGCGATCCGCTGAACGAGTACAAGCGCGAGGCCTTCGAGATGTTCGAGGCCATGCTGGCGCGTGTGCGCGAGACGGTGACCGGCGTCCTCAGCCACATCCAGATCCAGGTGCAGCGGCCGGAAGAGGCCGAAATGACCCGCCCGATGCCGAAGGTGCAGGCCATGCATCCGGAGCCCGCCATGGCGATGGCCGGCGCCGACGGGCCGCTCACCGGCGGCAACGGCTCGGCGCGCGCCGCACCGGCGCGCCGTCCGGGCGATCAGGGGGGCGCCCCTGTATCGCGGAATGCGCCCTGTCCCTGCGGTTCGGGACGCAAATACAAATACTGCCACGGCAAGATCTGACGCGAGTCTCGCCGGACCAGCGTCGGGCTAAGCGAGCCCCCGCTTGCCCATCTCCAGGTATTTCTCGCGGCGGTCCTGGCGGAAGTCGATGTTGCTGCCGTTGACGAGGCCGGCGAGGGTCCGGTCGAGCGCCTCGCCGAGGGCGGTGACGGTGGCCGCCTTGTCGCGATGCGCCCCGCCCATCGGTTCCGGCACCACCTGATCGACGACGCCGAGCTGCAGCAGATCCTGGGCGGTCAGCTTCAGGGCCTCGGCCGCCGCCTCGCGGCCCTCCTCGCCGCTGCGCCAGAGGATCGACGCGCAGCCCTCGGGCGAAATCACCGAGTACACCGCGTGCTCCAGCATCACGACCCGGTTGGCGGCGGCCAGCGCAATGGCGCCGCCCGAGCCGCCTTCACCGATCACGGCCGCGACGAAGGGGACGCGCAGCTTGAGGCAGGTCTCGATGCAGCGGGCAATGGCCTCGGCCTGACCGCGGGCCTCGGCATCGACCCCGGGATAGGCGCCGGGGGTGTCGACCAGGGTCAGCACCGGCAGCCGGAAGCGGTCGGCCAAGTCCATCAGGCGCTGCGCCTTGCGGTAACCCTCGGGTCGCGCCATGCCGAAATTGTGCTTCACCCGGGTAGTCGTGTCGGCCCCCTTCTCGTGGCCGATGACCATGACCGGCTTGCCGCGGAAGCGGCCGGGCCCGCCCATGATCGCCGGGTCGTCGCCGAAGCTGCGGTCGCCGGCGAGCGGCGTGAAGTCCTCGACCAGGGAGCCGATGTAGTCGACCGCG
>Ga0335076_10008645_pt1 | contig 10286 bp, 9 predicted proteins | sample Lox_Sample_25_FD_206717 | JGI IMG/M metagenome (GOLD analysis project Ga0335076, IMG submission 206717) | Soil microbial communities from Loxahatchee National Wildlife Refuge, Florida, United States - Lox_Sample_2.5 | ecosystem: Environmental > Terrestrial > Soil > Wetlands | place: USA: Florida...
TGGAGTCCAGCCTGTTCGTTTCCGTTACCACCTAAGCGCTAGGGGAGATTTGCAATGGCGATGACGCCTGATGACGTATTGAAGTTGATCAAGGACAAGGAGGTGAAGTTCGTCGACGTACGCTTCACCGACACGCGCGGCAAGGAGCAGCACGTTTCCGTGCCAGCGAAGTTCTTCACCAAGGACAAGTTCACCGACGGCCACGCTTTCGACGGCTCGTCGATCGCCGGCTGGAAGGGCATCCAGGCCTCCGACATGCTGCTCATGCCGGATCCGAACACGGCGCGCATGGACCCGTTCACCGACGAGGCGGTGCTCAACATCACGTGCGACACGATCGAGCCGACCGACGGCAAGCCCTATAACCGCTGCCCGCGCGGGATCGCGAAGCGCGCCGAGGCCTACCTCAAGTCGACGGGCATCGGCGATGTGGCCTACTTCGGCCCCGAGCCCGAGTTCTTCATCTTCGACGGTGTGACCTGGACGGTCGACATGTCCGGATCCTCGGTCAAGATCAAGTCCGAGGAAGCGCCCTGGTCGACCGGCATCGAGTACGAAGCCGGCAACATGGCGCACCGCGCGCCCGTGAAGGGCGGCTACTTCCCGGTGCCGCCGGCCGATACGCTGCAGGACATCCGCAACGCCATGGCGCTCGCGCTCGAGCAGCAGGGCGTCGAGGTCGAGGTGCACCACCACGAGGTCGCGGCCGCGGGCCAGTGCGAAATCGGAACTCGTTTTGCCCCCCTGGTGCAGCGCGCCGACTGGATGCAGATCCTCAAGTACACGGTGTGGAACGTCGCTGCCTCGTACGGCAAGACCGCCACGTTCATGCCGAAGCCGGTCGTGGGCGACAACGGATCAGGCATGCACGTGCACCAGTCGGTCTGGAAGGGCGGCAACAACCTTTTCGCCGGCAACCTGTATGCGGGCCTGTCCGACTTCGCGCTGCACTACATCGGCGGCATCATCAAGCACGCCAAGGCGCTGAACGCGATCACCAACCCGGGCACGAATTCCTACAAGCGCCTGGTGCCGGGCTTCGAGGCGCCGATCAACCTCGCCTACTCGGCGAAGAACCGTTCGGCGTCCTGCCGCATCCCCTACGTTTCCAGCCCCAAGGCGCGCCGCGTGGAGGTTCGCTTCCCGGACCCCACCGCCAACGCCTACCTCGCGTTCTCGGCGATGCTGATGGCCGGCCTGGATGGCGTGCAGAACAAGATCCATCCGGGCGACCCGATCGACAAGGACCTGTACCACCTGCCGCCCGAAGAGGCCGCCAAGGTGCCGCACGTCTGCGCGTCGCTGGAAGAGGCGCTCGGGCACCTCGAGAAGGATCACGCGTTCCTGACCAAGGGCGGCGTGTTCGACGAGGACTTCATCGAGTCGTACATCGCGCTCAAGATGGACGAGGTCACGCGCTTCCGCATGACGACCCACCCGGTCGAGTTCGACATGTACTACAGCTCGTAGGCCGCCAGTCCGGCCATGCGTTGACGAGAAGGACGGGCTCCGGCCCGTCCTTTTTGTTTGGGCTGGTTTGTGGAAAAGCCCTATGTGGCATAGACTTAGCTATTCTTTGGCAAGTTAGGCGAGGGTCATGCCTCATTTTGGTGCGGTATGCGTCCTGATCCTCGGCCTGACGGCTGCGGCTTCCGCGCTCGCCCAGGGCAAGGTCGAGACGCTCTGGAACTGCAAGGACAAGACCGGCCGCACGACGCTCACGAACCAGAAGGCGGACACGGTCGACAAGGATTGCCGCATCGTGCAGCAGGAGCGCGTGAGCGTGTCCGCTCCCGAGAAGCCGCGCGCCAAGACCCCGGCAAACTTTCCCAAGGAAGACCGCGTCGCGGCGAAGACGAACCAGAAAACCACCCTGGAGCGCGAGCTGTCGCAGGAAGAGGCGATGCTCGCCGATGCGAAGCGAAAGCTCGCGGAGCAGGAAGCGATCCGCACCGGCGACGAGCAGAACTACGCCAAGGTGATCGATCGCCTGAAGCCCTACCAGGATACGGTCGAGGTTCACCAGAAGAACGTCGAAGCGCTCAAGCGCGAGCTGAGCAATCTCGGACGCTGACCCCGGGCCGCCCGCGCTGGCCATGGCCGCCGCTCCCTACGCCGGGCTGGAAATGCTTGCCACCGCGGTCGTCGTGCTGGACGACGATTACGTGGTCCGCTACGCGAACCAGTCGGCGGAGAACCTGCTCGGCTCGGCGGCCAAGGCGCTCGTGGGGCAGCAATTCCTGCCCCTGTTCTCGGACGCGCCGCGGCTGGGCAGCCTGCTCTCGGAGGCGTTCGAGGTGCACTGGAGCTACCGCACCTTGACGTTGAATTACGAGCGCGTCGGCCAGGAATCGCTGCCGCTGTCCTGCACGGTGGCGCCGATCGACGTGCCCGCCACGCGCCTGCTGATCGAGCTGCGCCCGATCCAGGAGCAGCTGCGCCTGGAGCGCGAGGAGCGGCTGCTCGACCAGCAGGAAACCACGCGCGAGCTGCTCCGGAACCTCGCGCACGAGATCAAGAATCCGCTGGGCGGGCTGCGCGGCTCGGCGCAGCTGCTTGAGCGCGAGCTCGAGCGCCCCGACCTCAAGGAGTACACCCAGGTCATCATCAAGGAAGCCGACCGGCTGCAGATCCTGCTCGATCGCCTGCTCACGCCGCGCCGGGCCGTCCAGCTGGCGCAGCTCAACATCCATGAGGTGCTGGAGCGCGTGCGCGCCCTCGTGCAGGCCGAGTTCCCGGCCGGCATCTCGGTGCTGCGCAACTACGACCCGAGCGTGCCGGACATGGTCGGGGACATGGAGCAGCTCATCCAGGCAGTCCTCAACGTGGTCCGGAATGCCGCCCAGGCGCTCCTTTCCGGGGCGAACGGGGGCAAGGGGGGGACGATCATCCTGCGGACCCGGGCCGCCCGCCAGGTCACCATCGCCCGCCAGCGGCACAAGCTGGCACTGGAATTGCAAGTGATGGACGACGGGCCTGGGGTGCCCGAGGACATTCGCGACCGCGTCTTCAACCCCCTCGTGTCGGGGAGGGAAGGGGGCAGTGGCATTGGCCTCGCGCTCGTACAGACCTATGTGCAAAACCATGGCGGCGTCGTTGAATTCGACAGCCGCCCGGGGCGAACCGTATTCACGCTATTGCTGCCATTGACATGAAACCGGTCTGGATCGTCGACGACGATCGCTCGATCCGCTGGGTGTTCGAAAAGGCGCTCAGCCGCGAGGGCATCTCGTACAACTCGTTCGCGTCCGCGCGCGAGGCGCTGGACGCGCTCGCGGGCGGCGCGCCGCAGGTGCTGATTTCCGACATCCGCATGCCCGGCAAATCGGGCATCGAGCTGCTGCAGGAGGTCAAGGAGAAGCACCCCGCGGTGCCCGTCATCGTGATGACGGCGTATTCAGACCTCGAGTCCGCGGTGGCCGCGTTCCAGGGCGGCGCCTACGAGTACCTGCCCAAGCCTTTCGACGTGGACCAGGCGGTGGAGCTGATCCGGCGCGCGCTGGACGAGAGCCAGCGCGAGCAGGCCGCGCTCGAGCCGGTCGGCGAGGTGCCCGAGATCCTCGGCCAGGCGGCCGCCATGCAGGAGGTTTTCCGCGCGATCGGCCGCCTGTCGCAATCGAGCGCGACCGTGCTTATCACCGGCGAATCGGGCACCGGCAAGGAGCTGGTGGCGCGCGCGCTGCACCGGCACAGCACGCGCGCGTCCAAGCCCTTCGTTGCCATCAACACGGCGGCGATGCCGAAGGACTTGCTGGAATCCGAGCTCTTCGGCCACGAGCGTGGCGCCTTCACGGGCGCGCAGGCGCTGCGCCGCGGGCGCTTCGAGCAGGCCGAGGGCGGCACGCTGTTCCTCGACGAGATCGGCGACATGCCCGCGGAGCTGCAGACGCGGCTGCTGCGCGTATTGTCGGACGGCACCTTCTACCGCGTGGGCGGGCACCAGCAGCTCAAGGCCAACGTGCGCGTGATCGCGGCCACGCACCAGGACCTCGAGAGCCGCGTGCGTGAGGGCGCGTTCCGCGAGGACCTGTACCACCGCCTCAACGTGATCCGCGTGCGCATCCCGTCGCTGCGCGAGCGCCGGGAGGACATCCCGCTGCTCGCGCGCCACTTCCTCGCGCGCAGCGCCAAGGAGCTGGGCGTCGAGCCCAAGCGGCTGTCGGACGAGGTGCTGGCGCACCTGGGTCGCATGGACTTCCCGGGCAACGTGCGCCAGCTCGAGAACCTGTGCCATTGGCTCACCGTCATGGCGCCGGGCCAGGCGATCGGCATCGCGGACCTGCCGGCGGAATTCCGCGGCGAGTCCGCGGTCGCGGCGCCCGCGGCGGTGTCGGATTGGGTCGCGGCTCTCGAGCAGGAGGTGGAGCGGCGCCTCGCGCGCGGCGAGACCGGCCTGCTCGACCAGCTCTCGCGCCAGTTCGAGCGCTCGCTTATCGTGAAGGCGCTGACGCGCACGGGCGGGCGGCGCATCGAGGCGGCCAACCTGCTCGGCATGGGCCGCAACACCATCACGCGCAAGATCCAGGAACTCGGCATCGGCGACGCCGATACCTAGCCAGCTACGTCTTTGCCGCCTTCCGGTTGGCTTCGAGGCGCGCGTCCACTATCGCGACGATCTCGTCCACGACCGGCGAGCGCATGCCCTTCTGCGCGCCGATCAGCTTGACGAGCTTGTCGGTGCGCTCGATGTTCGGCGCGCCCGCGCCCACGGCCCGCGCAGCGGAGGAGGGCGTGAGCAGCGATTGCGCGGCTGCAGCGTATTTCTCGAAGGGCACCATGTCCTTCCCGCTCGCGCCGAGCGACACGCAGAGCTGCACGACGTAGTCGTAGACCGCGCGCGAGGCCTCGGGGTCGGAGTGCACGGCATCCTTGATCGGGCGGATGCCGTCCCGCTGGATGCAGCGGTAGTTGCCGGCGAGCAGCATGGCCCATTTTGCGAGCGGCACGAACACCGAGTCGTGCACCTTGAGCTTCACCGGTAGCTCGATCTTCTCGCCGCTCACGTCGAAGCGCGCGGCGTCCACGTCCGCCTCGAGCCGGCGCAGGATCGCCGTGTGGGCGTCCGAGTCGAAGCGCGCCGCCTTGAAGTTGGTCGGCAGCCGAACCTGCAGCACGTTGACCTTCTCCTCGGGCGGGCGGAAAGCCTGCGGGTCGGGGCTGCACAGCGTCACGAGCTTGGGGTCGAAGCCGTCCCACACTGTCGGGTCGGTATAGCAATCGCGCAAGCCTGCCACCTGCAAACCCGGGATGCGCGCGAGGTAGGGCAGCGGCGGGATGTTCATGATCGACATGCAGGGCACTCTAGCCTTCGCCACCGCATCCAGAAGCTCGCGCACCCCGGGCGAGCGGTACTGCGGCTCCTGCATCGCCAGCACGACCAGGTCGTAGTCGGCCGGCTTGACCGCTGCCGGGCCATCCGCCGAAAGCTTGCCCGGCAGCTTGCGCGAGGGGACCTCCACCAATCCCTGGCGCCCCTTCACGGGCATGCGCACGATGGCGCCTTCCTTGTTGAACAACTCCACCTCGGCCGGCAGGCAAACCAGCTTGGCGTTGTGGCCGGCGAGCAGCAGCTTGGTGGCGAGCAGCGACCCATAGGACGCGCCCAGCAGCAGGACGTTGTAGGCCTTTTTCATGATGCGGAATCCAAATTCGTGCAGCGGAAGCGAAGGCTAGCCTGCGCCATCGCGGCCGCCATCTAGCAGCGCAGCAAACGAGAGACCGCTACGCGGCTGCGGAGAATTCGGCGATGACGGGTGCGTGATCCGACGGACGCTCGAGCTTGCGCGGCGCCTTGTCGATGCTGCACGCCGTGCAGGCGCCGGCGAGCGGCGCGGACAGGAGGATCTGGTCGATGCGCAGCCCGGCATTGCGGCGAAAGCCCAGCATGCGGTAGTCCCACCAAGAGTAGGTCTTCTCCGGCTGCTCGAACAGCCGGAAGCTGTCTTTGAGTCCGAGCTCCAGCAGCGCGCGCCAGGCGCTGCGCTCGGGCGCGGACACGTGCACTTGTCCTTCCCAGGCCTTGGGATCGTGCACGTCGCGGTCTTCCGGCGCGACGTTGAAGTCGCCCGCGACGGCGAGCTTCGGGTGGCGTCTCAATTCGCCGGCGACGTGGCGACGCAGAGCCTCGAACCAGCGCAGCTTGTAGGCGTACTTGTCTGAGCCGACCGCCTGGCCGTTCGGGCAGTAGACGCATATCACGCGCACGCCGTCCACCGTGGCGGAGATCACACGCCGCTGCTCGTCCTCGAATCCCGTGATGCCGGTCGACAGATCCTGCATCCCCGAGCGCGCCAGGATGGCCACGCCGTTGTAGGTCTTCTGTCCGAGCACTGCCGACTGGTAGCCCGCAGCCTCGAGCTCGGCGCGCGGATACTTGGCTTCCTCGGTCTTCAGCTCCTGCAGGCAGACGACGTCGGGCCGCGCGGCCGCGAGCCAGTCAAGCAGCTGCGGCAGGCGCACCTTGATGGAATTGACGTTCCAGGTCGCAAGTTTCATCTTGCGACGCGGGGCTACTTCGTCTCGCTCGGTAGTCCGTATTGGCCGGGCTTGGGTGCCGGGCCGGTGAGGCCGCTCGGATCATAGGGCCCGGGCTTGGGTGCCGGACCTTGCAGGCCGCTCGCGTCATACGGCCCGAGCTTTTGCGGCGCCACGCTCTGCACCGGCTTCGCGGCCGGTTGCGCGTCGGGCGCGGTATATCCGTCCGGCGGCGGCGGCGCCTTCTGCGAGAGCGCGGGCAGCAGTCCCTCCTTGGGGTAGCCCGCGCTGTCGAGCAACGCGTTGAAGGCGCCTTTCTCATACCCGCGCTCCATCGTGCGGCCCACCACGAGCACGGGCACCTCGTCGCCGCCCGAGACGCGCTTTAGCTCGGCCGCGCTGTCGGGATCCCAGGCCTGCACTTCCTTGAACGGGATGCCGCGCTTGTTCAGCAGGTCCCGTGCGTTCTGGCAGCCTTCCTTGCAGTTCGGCGCCGTGTAGAGCGTGACCGGGAAATCCTTCTGCAGGCGAGCGAGCTCGAAGGGCACCGCGGGCGCGCCCGGCTTGGCGGTGGTGTCCGTGCTTTTGCGCACGTCCTTCGCGCCCGGCGGCGGCGGCGTATCGGAGAACTGGACCTTGCCGTCCTTGTCGATCCAGCGATACTGCTGGGCGGCCGCCAAGCCCGCACCAAACGCGGCAGCGACACCAAGCGACAGCAAAAAGCCCTGACGGATCATGGGGAAATCATACCACTGTGCCTCAGCAGCGCATCCACGCGCGGCGCGCGCCCGCGAAAGGCGCGGAAGGATTCTGCGGCGGGACGCGTACCGCCCACTGCGAGGATCTCGTCGCGAAAGCGCTTGCCGGTTGCCGGATCCAGCACGCCGCGCGTGTCGCGCATCTCCTCGAACGCGCTGTAGGCGTCGGCAGAAAGGACCTCGGCCCACTTGTAGCTGTAGTAGCCCGCAGCATAGCCGCCCGCGAAGATGTGCGAGAAGCTGTTCGGAAAGCGGTTCCACTCGGGCGGCGTGAATACCGCGACCTCGCGCCGCACCTCGTCGAGCAGATCGAGCGCCGAGCGCGCCTGCGCCGGATCGAAGTCGTCGTGCAGGCGCATGTCGAAGACCGAGAACTCGAGCTGGCGCAGCATGTCGAGGCCGGACTGGAAGTTCTTGGCGGCGATCATCTTGTCGTAGAGCTCGCGCGGCAGCGGCGAGCCGTGCATTTCACCCGGCCCGACGTGGCGCGTCATGCCCTTCAGCACGTCCCATTCCCAGCAGAAGTTCTCCATGAACTGGCTGGGCAGCTCAACTGCGTCCCATTCGACGCCGCTGATGCCGGACACAGCCATCTCCTCGGCGCGCGTGAGCAGATGGTGCAGCCCGTGGCCGAACTCGTGGAACAGCGTGATCACCTCGTCGTGCGTGAACAGCGCCGGCATTGCGCCGACCGGGCGCGAGAAGTTGCAGTTGAGGTAGGCGACAGGCTGCTGGATCCCCGCGCGCGCGCGCCGGCGCGAGATGGCGCTGTCCATCCACGCGCCGCCCTGCTTGGTCTCGCGCGCGTAGAGATCGACGTAGAACTGGCCGACCGGCTCGCCGGCGGCGGTTGAGATCTGGAAAAAGCGGACGTCCTCGTGCCAGGTCTCGGCTCTGGCCTCCGAGACGCGCAGGTCGTACAGGCGCTCGACCAGCGAAAAGAGGCCCTGCAGCACCTGCGCTTCCGGGAAGTACTGCTTCACTTCCTGGTCCGAGAATGCGTAGCGGCGCGCGCGCAGCTTCTCCGAGGCATAGGCGAGGTCCCAGGACTGCAGCGCCTCGATGCCGAGCTCCTGCCTCGCGAACGCGCGCAGCTCGGCGAGGTCACGCTCGGCGAACGGGCGCGCGCGGCGCGCAAGATCGCGCAGGAACGCGAGCACCTCGGCCGCCGTCTGCGCCATCTTGGGCACCAGCGACACCTCGGCGAAGTTCGCGTAGCCGAGCATGTTCGCGTCCTCGCGCCGCAGCCTGAGCATGCGCGCGATGAGCGCGGTGTTGTCCCACTCCGGCTTGCCGAACTCGGAGGCGCGCGTCGCCGATTCGCGGTACAGCGTCTCGCGCAGCGCGCGGTCCTCCGCATACTGCATCACCGGCCAGTAGGAAGGCATGTGCAGCGTGAACTTCCATCCATCCTTTCCGTCCTTCTGTGCGGCCGCGCGCGCCGCCTGCCGCACGTCGGCCGGGATGCCGGCGAGGCGCTTCTCGTCCTCCACGAAGAGCGCGTAGGCGTTGGTCGCGTCGAGCACGTTTTCCGAAAACTTGGCCGACAGCGCGGCGAGTTCCTCCTGGATCGCGGCGTAGCGCGGCTTCTTGTCGGCGGGCAGCTCGGCGCCGCCCAGGCGGAAGTCGCGCAGCGTGTTCTCGATCACTTTCCTGCGCGCCGGGGAGAGCGCGGCGTAGCCCGGCGAGGCGGCGAGCGCCTTGTATTTCTCGAAGCGCGCGGTGTCCTGCCCGAGCTCGGTCCAGTATTGCGTGATTTTCGGCAGGCTCGCGTTGTATGCCTCGCGCAGCGGCGGCGTGTCCATGACCGCGTGCAGGTGCGCCACCTGTCCCCAGGCGCGGCCGAGCTTCTCGTTGGCGTCCTCGACCGGCGCGACGAAGTCTTCCCAGGTCGCGGGCGCCGCGGCCGTGCGCTCGCGCGCGGCGCGCGCCTCCGCGAGCAGCGCGTCGATCGCCGGCGCCACGTGCTCCGGCCTGATCGCGGCGAACCGGGGCAGGCCCGAAAAATCGAGCAGGGGGTTGTCCAGCCTTGGGTTATCCAATCGTCAGCTCCGCTGCACGTACCGTGTTGGCGATCAGCATCGCGACCGTCATCGGCCCGACGCCGCCGGGAACCGGCGTGATGCTGCCCGCCACTTCCCGCACGCCCGCGAAATCCACGTCGCCGGCCAGCTTGCCGTCGGCCAGGCGATTGATCCCCACGTCGATCACGCAGGCGCCCGGCTTCACCATGCCGCCGGTGATCATTCCCGCCTTGCCCACGGCGGCGACGAGGACATCCGCCTGGCGCGTGACCGCCGCGAGGTCCGCGGTCTTCGAGTGGCAGATGGTGACGGTGGCGTCCTTTTGCAAGAGCAGCAGGGCCATCGGCTTGCCGACGATGGTCGAGCGGCCGACGACCACCGCATGGCGGCCCGCGAGCGGCACGGCGGCGTGCTCGATCAGGCGCATCACGCCCGAAGGCGTGCCGGGGACGAAGCCCGGGCGCCCCTGCACGAGCGCCCCCAGGTTCGCTGCGTGAAATCCGTCGACGTCCTTGGCCGGCGAGATCGCGGCGAGCGCGCGATCGGCGCTGATGGCTTTCGGCAGCGGCAGCTGCACCACGATGCCGTGCACCGCGCGGTCGGAATTCAGTTCCGCGATGCAATCCAGCAGGCGGCTTTCGGAAATGCTTTCCGGAAACTGCCGCAGCGCCGATCGGACGCCGGTCTCCTCGCAGGCGCGGATCTTGTTTCGGACGTAGACCTGCGATGCGGGATCGGCGCCGACGAGCACCGCGGCGAGCCCGGGCTGCACGCCGCGCGCGGCCAGCGCGGCGACGCTGGATTTCAGCGACGCGCGCAGCGTCGCGGCGAGCGTTTTGCCGTCGATCAGCGTTGCGGGCATGGCATACTATAAATCACCCCTCAATCGCATCTCGAAGCCCAGGCCACAAGCCCAAGCCGGAGGAAGCCATGTCCGCCGTTCCGCAACAACCCGCGGCCAACGATCCCGATTCCCTCGAGACCCAGGAGTGGCTCGACGCGCTGGAAGCCGTCATCGAGCGCGAGGGCG
>Ga0335076_10008646_pt1 | contig 10286 bp, 9 predicted proteins | sample Lox_Sample_25_FD_206717 | JGI IMG/M metagenome (GOLD analysis project Ga0335076, IMG submission 206717) | Soil microbial communities from Loxahatchee National Wildlife Refuge, Florida, United States - Lox_Sample_2.5 | ecosystem: Environmental > Terrestrial > Soil > Wetlands | place: USA: Florida...
CACCGCGTGCACGGCTTGTGCCTGCTCCGGCGTGGCGGTGCGTCCCGTGCCGATGGCCCATACAGGCTCGTAGGCGACGACGATCTCGCCGGCGCAATGCGCCAGCGTGTGGATCACGGCGGACAGCTGCCGCTTGACGACGCTGTCGGTATCGCCAGCCTCGCGCTGCGCCAGACTCTCGCCGACGCAGACGATCGGAGTCACGCCCTTGGCCAGCGCCGCCTTGGCCTTGTCGGCCACCAACTGATCGCCCTCCTGGTGGTACTGACGGCGCTCGGAGTGGCCCACGATGGCGTAGCGGCAGCCGAATTCGGCCAGCATCGCCGCCGACACTTCGCCGGTGTACGCACCTTGCTCGTGCGCCGAACAGTCCTGTGCGCCCCAACGCAGGTCACTGCCCGCGAAGGCGACTGCCACCTCGGCGAGGTAAGGGAACGGCGCGCAGACGGCGACGTCGCAACCGTACGGCCGCGCCTGCCGCATCGCCGCCAGCAGCGGCTCGTTGGCAGCGCGGCTGCCGTGCATCTTCCAGTTTCCGACGACGAGCTTGCGCTGCACGCCCGCCCTCACCAGCGCAACACGATCTTGCCGACGTGCTCGCCCGATTCCATCAGCCGGTGCGCGTCGGCGGCCTGGGCCGCATCGAACACGCGGTGCACGATCGGCTTCACGCGGCCGGCCTCGAGCAACGGCCACACCTTGCCCCGCAGCGCCGTGGCGATCGCAGCCTTGAAGGCCTCGGGTCGCGGGCGCAGCGTGGAACCGGTGATCGTCAGCCGCCGGCGCAGCACGTCACCGGCGTTGAACTCGCTCTTGATGCCGCCTTGCACCGCGATGATGACGATGCGCCCCTCGTCGGCCAGGCACTGCACCTCGCGCGCGACGTACGAGCCGGCCACCATGTCGAGCACGACGTCGGCGCCGCGGCCATCGGTGAGGCGCTTGACTTCCTCGACGAAGTCCTGCTCCTTGTAGTTGATTGCCGCATCGGCACCGATCGACAGGCAGGCCTTGCATTTGTCGGCGCTGCCGGCGGTGGCGATGACGCGCGCGCCGAACGCCTTGCCGAGCTGGATCGCGGTGACACCGATGCCGCTGGTGCCGCCCTGCACGAGCAGAGTCTCGCCCGGCAAAAGGCGGGCGCGGTCGAACACGTTGGTCCAGACGGTGAAGAAGGTTTCGGGCAAGCCCGCCGCCTCGACGTCGCTCAAACCCTTGGGCACCGGCAAGCACTGCGACACCGGCGCCAGGGCCAATTGCGCATAACCACCGCCGGCCACCAGGGCACACACGCGATCGCCGACCTCGAGGCCGGCGGCCTTCATCGCGGCCGCATCGCCGCCGATGATCTCGCCGGCGAACTCCAGGCCTGGCAGGTCGGAGGCACCGGGTGGCGGTGCATACGCACCCTTTCGTTGCAGCACGTCGGGCCGATTGACGCCCGATGCCGCCACCCGCACCAGCACCTCGCCCGCACCCGCTTGCGGATCGGGCCGCTCGCTGAGCACCAGGACTTCGGGCGCACCGAAGCCCTTGATCTCGACGGCCTTCATCTCGACCCCGCGATTACTCGACCTGCGCCGCCGGCGGCTGCTGTTGCTGCTGCTGCGCCTGATCGACGCCCTGCTCCGCGGCCTCGCGGGGCTCGCGCTCGCGACGTGGCGGACGGTCGCCGCGATCTCCGCGGTCCCCCCGGTCGCGACGCGGCGGCCGATCGCCGCGCTCGCCACGGTCGTTGTCTTCCATGCCTTCGGGCCGGTCGAGCAGCGCCTTCATCGACAGCTTGACGCGGCCCTTGTCGTCGGTCTCGAGCACCTTGACCTTGACCACCTGGCCTTCGCTGAGCACGTCGGTGACCTTCTCGATGCGCTGGTGCGCGATCTGGCTGATGTGCAGCAGGCCATCCTTGCCGGGCAGCAGATTCACCAGCGCGCCGAAGTCGAGAATCTTGGTGATCGGGCCTTCGTAGACCTTGCCGACTTCGACGTCGGCGGTGATCTCCTCGATGCGCTTGCGCGCAAAGGCGGCCTTGTCGGCGTCGACCGAGGCGATCGTGATGGTGCCGTCCTCGGCGATGTCGATCGTGCAGCCGGTCTCGTCGGTGAGCGCGCGGATCGTCGCGCCGCCCTTGCCGATGACGTCGCGGATCTTCTCCGGGTTGATCTTCATCGTGTACAGCCGTGGCGCGAACTGGCTCACCTCGGCCTTCGCGCCACCGACGGCCTCGACCATCTTGGCCAGGATGTGCAGCCGTGCTTCCTTGGCCTGCGCCAGGGCGACCTGCATGATCTCCTTGGTGATGCCCTGGATCTTGATGTCCATCTGCAGCGCCGTCACCCCGGCGCCGGTGCCGGCCACCTTGAAGTCCATGTCGCCCAGGTGATCCTCGTCGCCGAGGATGTCGGTCAGCACCGCAAAGCGGTTGCCTTCCTTGATCAAGCCCATCGCGATGCCGGCGACATGTGCCTTCATCGGCACGCCGGCGTCCATCAGGCTCAGGCAGCCGCCACACACCGAGGCCATCGACGACGAGCCGTTGCTCTCGGTGATCTCGCTGACCACACGCATCGTGTACGGGAACTCCTCCTTGCTCGGCAGGCACGCGATGAGCGCGCGCTTGGCGAGACGGCCATGACCGATCTCGCGCCGCTTCGGGCTGCCGACGCGGCCGGTTTCGCCGGTGGCGAACGGCGGCATGTTGTAGTGAAGCATGAAGCGATCTTCGAACTCGCCGGCCAGCGCGTCGATGCGCTGCGCGTCGCGTTCGGTGCCGAGCGTCGTGGCAACGATGGCCTGCGTCTCGCCGCGCGTGAACAGCGCCGAACCGTGGGTGCGCGGCAAGACGCCGGCACGGATCTCGATCGGGCGCACCGTGCGGGTGTCGCGGCCGTCGATGCGCGGCTCGCCGGCCAGGATCTGGCCGCGCACGATGCGCGACTCGATCTCGAACAGCAGGCCTTCGACCTTGACGGTGTCGAACGCCAGCCCCTCCTCGGTGAGCGCGCCGATCACGAAGGCGTAGGCCTCGCGGCAGGCCTGCGTGCGCGCCTGCTTGCTGCGGATCTGGTAGGCGGCACGCAGCTTGTCTTCGCCCAGCGCAGCGACCTTCGCGATGAAGGGCTCGTCCTTGGCGGGCGCTTGCCAGTTCCAGGTGGGTTTGCCGGCGTCGCGCACCAGCTCGTGGATGGCCTCGATCGCGATCTTGCCCTGCTCATGGCCATAGACCACGGCGCCGAGCATCACCTCTTCGGGCAGCTGGTCGGCCTCGGATTCCACCATCAACACGGCCGCTTCGGTGCCGGCGACCACCAGGTCGAGCTTGGAATTCGCGAGCTCGCTCTTGCCGGGGTTCAGCACGTACTGGCCGTTGACATAGCCGACGCGCGCGGCGCCGATCGGGCCATTGAAGGGGATGCCGGAGATGGCCAGCGCCGCCGACGCGCCGATCAGCGCGGCAATGTCGGCCTGCACCTCGGGGTTCAGGCTCAGGACGTGCACGACGACCTGCACTTCGTTGAAGAACCCGTCCGGGAAGAGCGGGCGGATCGGGCGGTCGATCAACCGCGAGGTCAGCGTCTCGAGCTCGCTCGGGCGTCCCTCACGCTTGAAGAAGCTGCCAGGGATCTTGCCGGCGGCGTAGGTCTTTTCGATGTAGTCGACGGTGAGCGGGAAGAAGTCCTGCCCCGGCTTGGCGTTCTTGGCGGCGACGACCGTGGCGAGCACGACGGTGTCGTCGATGTTGACCAGCACGGCACCGCCCGACTGGCGGGCGATCTCGCCCGTCTCGAGCGTCACGCGATGCGGGCCCCATTGAAATGTCTTGGTGACCTTGTTGAACAGGCTCATCGATTGGCTCCAGTTGCGCATGCACTGTGCGGCGGCATGCGGACCGGGAGCGGTGGGACACGACGGCGCGATGCCATTCCAGCAAGGCTCGCAACCCGAGCCTCGTTGGAATGACACAGCAGCGCCAAGATGGGTGCCTCGCTCCGCAATCGGCGGCCGTGACCCGAGTGGCCACGGACTGCCGAACGAACGGCCGCTACTTGCGCAGGCCGAGTTTGTGGATCAGCGCCGAGTAGCGCTCGGCGTCGTTGTTCTTCAGATAGTCCAGCAGCTTGCGGCGCCGGCTCACCATCCTGAGCAGGCCGCGGCGGCCGTGGTGGTCCTTCAAATGCGTCTTGAAGTGCGGGGTCAGTTCATTGATGCGCGCGGTGAGCAGCGCCACTTGAACTTCGGGTGAGCCGGTGTCCTTGGCGCCGCGCGCGTTGGACTTGACGATCTCGGCTTTCTGGCTGACTGCCATCGACATGAACGATTTCCTCAAGACGTGAAACCGCCCGCGCAGACAGCCGGATGCGGTTTCAGTGGCCACTTGCGGTCGCAGGTGAAACCGACCCGCGCCGTGCTTGCCGTCCTCCCGGGGCGAACCCCAGCAAGAGCGGACCGCAATTATAGCCCGAGGGCCTTGGCCAGCCGGGCCACCCCGCGCGTCAGCCGCTCGGGCTCGCGCGAGGCGAAGCACCAGCGCAGCCAGCCCTCGCCCTCCGGCCCGAAGGCAATGCCCGGCGCCAGCCCGAGGCCTTGCTCGGCCACGAGGCGATTGGCCAGGGCCAGGGAATCGGTCTGGCCCTCGATTCTCAGGAAGGCATACAGGCCGCCATCGGGCACCGCCACCGTGACACCAGGCAACTGACGCAGCTGGGAGAGCAGCAGGTCGCGGCAGGCCCGCAGGCGCTGCACCAGGCCATCGACGAAGGCGTCCCCCAACGCCAACGCGGCGAGCCCACCGTGCTGCACGAACTCCGGCGCGCACGAGGTGTTGAACTCGATCAGCTTGCCGACCTGCGCCACCACGCCATCGGGCACCACCATCCAGCCGAGGCGCCAGCCGGTCATCAGGAAGCTCTTGGAGAAGCTGTGCACGACGATCAGGCGATCCTCGGACGATGCAATGTCGAGAAAGCTGGGCGCAGAGCGTCCGGCGCCGAACCACATGCGCTCGTACACCTCGTCGGCAACCAGCCAGGTGCCGGTGCGCCGGCAATGCGCAAGCAGCGAGCGCTGCTCGTCGCGCGTGAGCGTCCAGCCGGTGGGATTGTTGGGTGAATTGACCAACAGCACCCTGGTTCGCGGCGTAACCGCCTCGATCAGCGACTGCACGTCGAGCCGCCACGCGCCGGACGCGTCGGGGGCCAGGGCCACACGGCGGACATGCGCACCCATCATCGTGGGCTGCTGCGTCAGGTTGGGCCACACCGGCACCACGGCCACCACTTCGTCGCCGGCACCGGCCAATAGCTCCGTGGCCAGCATCAGCGCGCTGACGCCCGAGCTGGTGACTGCGATGCGCTCGGCGCTCACCGGTGGGTGCAGGCTCGACGTGTAGCGCGCGATCGCGTCGCGCAGCTCGGGAAGCCCGAGGTTGTGGCCATAGAACGTCTCGCCGCGCTCGAGCGAGCGCATGGCGGCTTCGCGCACCGCCAACGGCGTCACCTCGTCGCTCTCGCCGAACCAAAACGCCAGCACATCGGGGTTCTTCAGCGCGGCGTTGGCGACCTCGCGAATGCGCGAACTCTGCATCGCGACGACGATGTCACGCATCGAACGCCCCCCCTCCGAGGCCAACGGCCGCCAGGCCAAGCCCGCCCGCCGACCCGTGCCTCTTGAAATCCGTCTTCGCGCTGCCAATTCGTGTCCAAGGGTCGCGATTCCGCACCCGCCGATTCAAAGGGATTTCAACCATGTTCCTCGTTCCGCTGACTCGCCGTGCAAACTGGCTGCGCAGTTTCGATCGTCTGCTCGATGCGTCGTTCGACAGCCCCTTCGCCAGCGATGCGCAAGCCGCGCTGCCGCGCACGCCGGCGCTTGACGTCGCCGAATCCGACCAAGCATACACAGTCACGCTGGACCTGCCCGGTGTGGCCAAGGACAACGTGAAGGTGTCGATCGAGGGCCGTCGCGTCCAGATCGAGGCGAAGTCCGAGAAGACCGAAGAGCGCAAGGACGGTGACCGCGTGCTGGTTCGCGAGCGCAACGCGTCGAACTACGCGCGCAGCTTCGTGTTGCCGGTCGAACTCGACCAGGAGCGCTCGAGCGCCAAGCTGGACAACGGCGTCCTGAAGCTCGAGTTGGCCAAGCGCGCCAACGCGAGCGTCAAGCAGATCGCGATCAACTGACGATCGCTGCGCCGGGCGCCGACAGCTGGTCAAGCGGCCAGCGCGGCGCCACGTCGAACGCATGGCCGCGCGGTGCCTGAGCACCGCGCTGCAGTCGCATCGCCGCGGCCAAGGCGATCATCGCGCCGTTGTCGGTGCACAGGGCCGCCTCCGGGTAGTGCACGCGATAGCCGCGCCGCTGAGCGGCCGCGTCGAGCCGTTCGCGCAGCGACCGGTTGGCGCCGACGCCACCTGCGACGACCAGGCGGCCGAGGCCGGTGTCCGACATGGCCTTCGTCGACTTGCTCACCAGCACGTCGACGATCGCCGCCTGGGTCGCGGCCGCGAGGTCGGCGCGCTGGCGGTCCGTGGGCGTCGAACCGAGCTTGCGGTGCTGCAGCCAGACCGCCGTCTTCAGACCGGCAAACGAGAAGTCGAGGTCCCCGCTGTGCAGCAGCGGCCTCGGCAGTGCGAATGCGTCGGCGCGCCCACGCTCGGCCAGCGCAGCAAGCGCCGGTCCACCGGGATAGCCGAGCCCCAGCAGCTTGGCCGTCTTGTCGAACGCCTCGCCCGCGGCGTCGTCGACAGTCTCTCCGAGCAGCGTGTAGTCGCCCACCTCGCGTACCTGCATCAACTGCGTGTGGCCCCCCGACACCAGCAGCGCAACGAATGGAAAGCATGGCGGGTCGACCGACAGGAACGGCGACAACAGATGGCCTTCGAGGTGATGCACCGGCAGGCACGGCTTGCCGAGGGCAGCCGCCATCGCCACGGCGCTGGCCGCGCCCACCAGCAGCGCACCGGCGAGGCCGGGTCCGCGCGTGTACGCGACGGCGTCGACCTCGGGCAAGGCGCAGCGCGCTTCATCGAGCACCCTCTGCGCGAGCGGCAACACGCGACGAACGTGATCGCGCGAGGCCAACTCGGGCACCACGCCACCGTAGTCGCGATGCATCGCGGCCTGGCTGTGCAGTGCATGTGCCAGCAGCCGCGGCACCTCGGACCCTTGCGCCTGCACCAGCGCTACACCGGTCTCGTCACACGACGATTCGATCCCGAGGACCTTCATCGAAGCCACCAGTAACTGCTCGTATCCGTTTGCTGGATCGCAGCAATTGGCTGAAATACGTCACACATCGCCATGAGGACATACCCGCGGGTCGCGCCGTCGTGCTTGTTGAGCGCGTACCGCACGGTTACGCTTGCGACGCTCTCCGCTGCAATCGTGGCGAAGTTTCTAAATTGAACCGTTGGGACCATGAAAGAGTTCAAGCTCACGGCATGGCCGGAACTGCCGGCACCGTACCAACGAATCGCCTATCGACGCATGCTGAGCGACATGTCGCATCGCTTCGTCACCGCGCAACAGCTTTGCGACAGCTGCGGCGCGACCAAGTTGGAAGTGCGCGTGTTCCTGCAGATGCTGGCCGAGCGCGGGCTGCTGCACGAGCGCGACCACGAAGACCCCAATGGCTTGCTGGGGCCGCTGGGCGGCTGGCTGCGCCGCGCATTGAACGGCGAGAACCTGACGCACTGACGCTGCAAGTCCACGCGCCGATCATGCAAGGCCCGTCGATGACGGGCCTTGTTCGTTCCGGGCCGCCCCCGGCCCGCCGGCTCAATGCTTCTCCTTCGCGTGGTTGATCGAGTACTTCGGTATCTCGATCGTCACGTCGCGGTTGGAAAGGATCGCCTGGCACGACAGGCGCGATGTCGGCGTCAGGCCCCAGGCCCGATCGAGCAGATCTTCCTCGGACTCATCCATCTCGCCGAGCGACTCAAAGCCTTCGCGCACGATCACGTGGCAGGTCGTGCAGGCGCAACTCATCTCGCACGCGTGCTCGATCGCGATGCCGTTGTCCAGCATGGCCTCGCACAGCGACGTGCCGACAGGTGCCTCGATGGTGTCGCCCTGCGGGCAGTACTCGGGGTGCGGGAGGATGCGGATGACCGGCACCGCTCAGACCTCCTCGATGCGACGGCCGGTGAGTGCCGAACGGATGCTGCGGTTCATGCGCATCGCGGCGAAGCCTTCGGTGGCGCCGGCCAGCGCATCGAGCGCTGCACGGATGGCCGCAGCGTCTTCCGCCACACCTGCCGACTCGAGTTCGACCATGCGCAGATCGATCGACGCACGCTCGGCCGCATCGAGCAGGTCACCATCGGCGGCCAGCGCCGACCGGGTCGCCAGCAACAGGCGCTCGGCATCGACCCGCGCTTCGCGCAACGAACGCTGGTGCATGTCGGCCTCGGCGCTGCCAAAGCCCTCGCGCAACATGCGCGCGACGTCGGTGTCGGACAGGCCGTAGCTCGGCTTCACCACCACGGAGGCTTCGACGCCGGCAGTCAACTCGCGGGCCGACACCGACAGCAAGCCATCGGCGTCGACCTGGAACGTGACCCGGATGCGCGCGGCGCCGGCCGCCATCGGCGGTATGCCGCGCAACTCGAAGCGTGCCAGCGAGCGGCAATCGGCGACCAGCTCGCGCTCGCCTTGCACCACGTGAACGGCCATCGCGGTCTGGCCATCCTTGAAGGTGGTGAACTCCTGCGCCTGGGCCACCGGAATGGTGGTGTTGCGTTCGATGATGCGCTCGACCAGGCCACCCATGGTCTCGAGGCCCAGGGACAGCGGAATCACGTCGAGCAGCAGCAGGTCACCGTCGCGCGAATTGCCGGCCAGCGCGTTGGCCTGGATCGCCGCGCCGAGCGCCACCACCTGATCGGGGTCGAGATTGGTCAGCGGCGGCCGGCCGAAGTACGCCCGCACCGCGCGCCGCACCGCTGGCATGCGGGTCGCCCCGCCGACCAGCACGACGCCCTGCACCTCTGACAAGTCGATGCGCGCGTCGCGCATCACCTTGCGCAAGACGGCGATCGTGCGCTCGACCAGAGGCCGCGTCGCGTGATCGAACGCGTCGCGATCGATCGTCACGTCGAGGGTTGTGCCGACCAGCGAGGCGCGGACGCGGGCCGTCGCCTCGTCGCTCAACGCCTCCTTGGCGGCACGCGCTGCGCTCAGCACCGCTTGCTTGTCATGCGGCGTCTCGGCGGTCAGGCGGGCCTGCGCGAGCGCCCAGGCCGCAAGCGCGCGGTCGAAATCATCGCCGCCGAGCGCCGAGTCGCCGCCAGTGGCGACGACCTCGAACACCCCGCGCGAAAGGCGCAAGAGCGACACGTCGAAGGTGCCGCCCCCCAGGTCGTAGATCAGGTACAGGCCCTCGCTGCCGTTGTCGAGGCCATAGGCGAGCGCTGCCGCCGTCGGCTCGTTGATCAGCCGAAGCACTTTGAGCCGGGCGAGCTCGGCCGCGTCCTTGGTCGCCTGGCGCTGCGCGTCGTCGAAGTACGCGGGCACCGTGATGACCGCGCCGAACAGCTCGCCTTCGAACGAATCCTCCGCGCGCTGCCGCAACGTGGCCAGGATCTGCGCCGACACCTCCACCGGCGACTTGAGGCCCTGCGGTGTGCGCACGTGGACCATGCCGGCGCCGTCGACCAGCTCGTACGGCAGCCGCCCTGCGTCGGGCAGGTCGGCCAGCCTGCGACCCATCAACCGCTTGACCGAGGCGATCGTGTGTTCCGGGTCGGCACCCTGCATCGCCTGCGCGCGGGTGCCGACCTCGACGCCGCCGTCGGTGCGGTAGCGCACGATCGACGGCAGCAGCACACGCCCCTCGGCATCGGGCAGGCAGCTGGCCTGGCCGTGGCGCATGGCGGCCACCAACGAGTGGGTGGTTCCGAGGTCGATACCGACCGCCACGCGGCGTGTGTGCGGATCGGGGCTTTGTCCGGGCTCTGACAGCTGCAGCAGGGCCATCTTCGTCAGCCCTCCAGCCGCTCGAGACGCTGCTCCACCTCGGAACGCAATCGCGCCAGGAACATCCACTCCCGCAATTTCGGCAGCGCCGCGCCGCTGTCGTGGTGCACGTCGAGGTCGGCAGCCACCCCGGTCTGCACCGCTTGCAGCCGCGCCCGCACTTGCGCGTCCAGGGCCTGGACTTCGTCGGCCGACGAGGTCTCGGCCAGCGACTCGTGCCATTGCATCTGTCGCGACAGCACGTCGTGCGGCACCGGTGTCGCGTTGGCGCCTTGCACCGGGCGACCGTCGAGTTCGCACAAGTAACTGGC
>Ga0335076_10008647_pt1 | contig 10284 bp, 5 predicted proteins | sample Lox_Sample_25_FD_206717 | JGI IMG/M metagenome (GOLD analysis project Ga0335076, IMG submission 206717) | Soil microbial communities from Loxahatchee National Wildlife Refuge, Florida, United States - Lox_Sample_2.5 | ecosystem: Environmental > Terrestrial > Soil > Wetlands | place: USA: Florida...
GCATCGCGGAAAAGATCGCTGCCGTTCCCGGAGTCACTTCCGTCGGCTTTGCCGCCGCGCTTCCGATGGAGGCTGCCGATCCCAACTGGGACGAACTTAGTGTCGAGGGCAAGACTTACGTCCGTGGGGAACCTCCGTTGCGCATGTTCAACTACGTCTCGCCGGGATACTTCCACGCAATGGGCACCCGCATACTTGCCGGCCGCGACTTCACCTGGTCCGACCTCTACGACCTTCACCCCATGGTGATGGTCTCGGAGAACTTCGCCCGCGAAAACTGGGGATCGGCAGCAGCCGCGGTGGGCAAGCGTGTTCGCCAGTTTATTAACATGCCCTGGCAAGAGGTGATCGGCGTAGTTGAGGACGTCAGTGTGCACGGGGCAGACAAAGATGCGCCTGCCATCATTTATTGGCCCGCCATGCTCAATGATCCGTACACGGCGAAGCCTGCCATTGCGGCGACCAACTCCGCGACTTTCGCCATTCGCAGTTCCCGCGCGGGAGAACAATTCTTTCTCAACGAACTGCAACGCGCGGTCTGGTCGGTTAACTCGGATCTTCCCCTGGCTTCCATCCGCACCATGCAAGAAATCTACAGCCAGTCGATGGCGCGCACGTCGTTCACACTGGTCATGCTGGCGCTCGCGGGCTTCATGGGATTGGCTCTCAGCATCATTGGCATTTACGGCGTCGTCTCCTACGCGGTCTCGCGCCGGACGCGCGAAATCGGCATTCGCCTGGCGCTCGGCGCCCAAAAGAGCGAATTGCGCTGGATGTTCGTTCGCTCGGCCCTCGCGATGGCTGCATTCGGCATCGCCCTTGGCCTGCTGGCCGCATCGGTGATCGTGCAATTGATGAAGTCGTTGCTATTTGGCGTGACCCCGCTGGATCCCTGGACCTTCATCGCCGTGCCGCTGATCCTGACGGCGGCCGCTGCACTCGCCAGCCACCTCCCGGCGCGACGCGCATCCCGCCTTGATCCGATTGTGGCGCTCAGGTATGAGTAACGTTCGAGCTTTCAACTGAATGAAAGCGGATTTTTTGCGTAGGCATTTTGGAAGCGCCGTGCGTGGGTGACGTGCGTGCCCGCTATTTCTGCGGCTGCTTCTTCTTGAACAGTCCCATCACGCTATTCAGCGGATTCTGCTGCTGCTGGTTTTGGTTCTGACCTTGCGCTCCCGGCGCGCCCTGGCCTGATAGGATTCCCCCCAGCAGTCCCGTAGCAATGCCTTTCACGTCGGGCGTGAACTTCGGATCGGAGGTAGTGCCGGTCACGCCAAACGGAATTCCCATTCCTCCTACGGCAGCCTTCATCTTGAACGCCAGTTCATTCGACGGACTGACCGTTCCATCTCCGGTCAGAATGCCAATCGATGGAACCGTGAGGTTGAGATTGCTGACCGCAGTGCCTTGTGGCGAATTCTTGGCATTGGCGCTGAGATTCTGAATGGTGGTGTCGTTTCCAGTGCTTTTGCCGGCCAGCGCGGAGACCGCCGCGAGTTTCTGTCCCAGATTGAAGTTCGCGAGCTGCGTATTCTCGAGCTTCACATTCCCTGTAGTTACTAACTTGTTCACAGGGCCGGTGCTGTCCATGGCGACGTTCAGATCGCCCCCTTTCAGGGTTGCATTCGGAGGCAATACGATCCCGAATGCGGGCAGCATGGCTTCGAGATCATCTACCGGCATGTTCGGGCCATTTAGTTTCAAATTGACGGTCGTCACCTGGCCGTGCGCATCGAACGTGCCAGTCAGGTGCGCGACCGCCTTGCCCATCGCGACATCACATTTCGTGATGTCACCAGTTTGTTTGACGAGATCATAGACGGTGGCGAAGTTCACATCGACCGGACGTCCGGCCGGTTTCCCCTTCTGCGAAACCTGCAGATTGCTGGCTTTCGCCGTTCCGGCCACCTTGGCGTGGTGTCCGTCGGAAACCACAGTGGCGTCGAGGTCGGCGATTCCACCCAGGCCCATTGCCGGATCAATGAATCCCGAAGTCGCCAGATTCATGTTCTGCACCGAAAGCTTCGCATTCACCGGAGTGAGCGCGGCGTTGGTCGCGTCGATGGGGCCGGCGTTGCCGGTGAGTTTCATCGTGCCGCCCGAGGGAGTGTTCGCAGTCACTTCAACCGGGAACGATGAGGTGAACGAGAAGTTTGTTACCTGAACATTAACTTTATCGTACACACGCTGCTTTTCTGTCGAGTCGGCGCGCGAAACCGTGAGCCGGCCATCGTTGATATTCAGCTTCGCCACCGAAAGACTGGGGGTGCTGGAGGCCGACGAAGATGAGCTAGGGGTTGTTTGCGCCGTCTCGGCATTGGAAGCTCCTGGCTTTGCTCCAGCCGGTTCGGGATGCGCTGCGGTCCCAGTACGACTGCTCGGCGCAGCCGCCTTTTTTTGCGCTTCCGTTTTGGATGGTGTTTCGGGCGCCGGCGGAGCTTCTGGAGCGGCCGTCGAAGTGCCGGGCTTTTGGCCGATGCTCGAGAAATTCCACACTTGACCGTTGGCTGATTTCACCAGGCTGATCTCCGGCTGATTCAACGTCAGATTGGTGACGTTGAGAGTCCGGTGGAAGATCAGCGGGAGCATTTCCACGCCAACTTTCAGCGATTTCGCCTGCACAAACGGCGTGTGGCTGAACTTGGGGTCGTCGGCAATCGAAATATTGTCGGCAGCGACCGAGCCGGAGAACAGCGACAGCGACAGGTTTCCTACTTTGACTTCACGACCGAGCGTGTCAGTCAGCTCCGACTCCAGCTTCGGGCGAAACGTGTTGGCATCGATGAAGAAGGGAACCGCGATCGCGATGACGATCAGGACCGCGATGATGATGACTACAATTTTCAGGAATCGTTTCATGATCTACCTCCTGCCCGGGTGGGCATGATTGCGGTCTTACTGAAGCAGACCTGAAGCCGGCGCCAGTGTATCACCGCGTTTCCTGCAGAAGCTCGGGAGATGGGATTGAATTTGTTCCCTGTTTCTCCTGGTCGCCGCTGGTGCGGCGGGCCGCATCGAGTTCCTTCTGCGCCTCGGCCTTGCGTCCCATATGTTGCAGAATCTGCCCGCGGACGTAATGAGCTTCCGGACTCTTCGGGTCCAGTTTGACTGCCGCATCGGCTTCGGTCAGCGCGGGCGCGGATTTCTGTTGCCGCTGAAAAATTTTCGCCAGACCCAGGTGCGAGCTGACCAGGCGCGGATCCCGCTGCAATGCTTCGCGATAGCTCTTTTCCGCGTTTTTATCGTCTTCCATCAGCCAGTAGACGCTTCCCAGCTCGTCATAGTCCAGGGCCAGATCGGGTTCGATTGCCGCATCTTTCAAAAACTCGTCGCGAGCGGCCGCATACTCCTGTTTCTTCAAATGCGCCAACCCCATATTGAAGTGCACAAATGGCAATTTGGGGTTGCCCGCGGCGGCGGCGTCAAATTCCGCCAGCGCCTGGTCATAATGTTCAAGATTCAGATGATATTTTCCGGCGAAGAGATGGTATTCCGGCGTGCCATTTCCAACTTTGAGCAGCTGCTCGGTCGCGCGGTCATCCAGTTCCTTCCGACCGGCGCGGTGAGCGGCGTTCGACAATACATATAAATACGGAAATTCCCCCGACTCCTGCGACCATAACGGCTCAAGCGCCGAGGTGGCCTCCGCCCAGCGTCCCGCGAAGAAGTAGCAGAGTCCCAGCAGATACCTCGGCTGCAGCGCCTCCGGCTGCTCGCGGACCACCGATTCGAATGGCGGAATCGCCTTGAGAAACTCATTCTGCCGGTAATAGGCCAGCCCAATATTCAACCGGACGCCTGCCACCCGTGGCATTAACCGCTCAGCTTCCTCGAGCGACCGCAGGGCTCGGTTCCACTGCTTCTGGCGCATGTAGACCACGCCCAGATTCGCGTAAGCTGGCCCGGACTGCGGATCCAGATGAAGCACCTGTTTGAAATCCTGCTCGGCGGCATCGAGTCGGCCGCGCGCCAGAGCTTCCTGACCTTTTTGAAAAACTTGTGCCGGATCGATGGACGGGTGGGGCGGTGCGGGAGCGCTCTGCTGTCCGGCGATCGCAACCGGAAGGAGTACGAACAGAACGGCCGCGACCGGTTTCACTGTGATTCCCGCCCTTGACACTCGTGATTACTCTCTGCTGTAGTGTCCGCCAGCGTCGCCTCGGAAGCAAGTTGAGGCAGTTGCGCGTCAATGTCGTTCCTGCTCCTTTGATCTCGGATGTAGGCCCTGCTATGGTGACCATTCGTGATGTGGCGAAGGAGAGCGGGTTTTCCTCGACCACCGTATCCATCGTTCTGAACAACGCGCCGCTGGCGCGCTACATCCCCGCGGCCACCAAAAAGAAAATCGAGCGGGCCGCGCAGAAGCTCGGATATCGTCCCAACCAGTTCGCCCGCTCGCTACGCAGCAAGCGCAGCCACACAGTCGGCGTCATGGTCTTCGACATGACCGACCCCTATTGCCTGCTCGTGCTGCGCGGGATCGAGAACACGCTCTATCAGTCATCGTTCCTTCCAATCCTTACGGACGTGCACAACGAGCGTAGCCGCTTCGAACGATACCTCGAAATGCTGCTCGACCGCCGCATCGAGGCGCTGATCGTCGTCGCCAACTGGCTATTTCTCGACATCAACCTGCTGGGCGACCTGGAAAAGAGCAGCATCCCCACCGCGATGATCGGGTTCGAACTCAAGACCGACTCCATCAGCTCGGTCATCGTCGACAACGAAGTCGGCGGCCAGCTCGCCCTCGAACATCTGTACTCGCTCGGCCATCGGAAGATCGCCTTCATTCGCGGACCGAAGGGGTTGACCGACAGCTCCCCGCGCTGGCGCGGCATCCGCAGTTGTGCCCGCCAGTGCGAGATCGAGCTCGATCCCAAGCTGATCATGGACATTCCCGAATCGCGAGATCCGATCTCCAGCTTCGAGTCGGGACACAAGCTGACCGAAGACCTCATCCGGCAGAAGCGTCCATTCACCGCGCTGCTCGCCTTCGACGACATGAGCGCCTTCGGCGCGATCCGCGCCCTGAACAAGGCCGGCATTCGCGTACCCGAGCAGTGCTCGGTGATCGGCTTCGATGACGTTTCCACTTCAGCGATCTATTCGCCCGCTCTGACGACAGTTCGGCAGCCAATGGAAGCCATGGGTGCGTCGGCGGTCGGAATTGTGGTCGACGGTATTAATGCCGTACTCGAAAAACGGGAGCTCAGCGCGACTCATCGCAAGGTGGCGCCGGAACTGGTGGTGAGGGAGTCGACGCGGAGCTTGGCGTGAAGGGCATTGCATCCCCGGGTGGCCCACCCTGCGTGGTTTTCGTGGGGTGGAGACGGGAACATCGCTTTTTTCTTGACAGTAACGATGACATAAAAGCACTATTCATACGTTTTAATAGTCCCGGTTTCGGGGTCTCACCAGCCGGAAAAAGTTCTGTGAAACAAGAGTCGAGCCGCGAGGCTTGGCAAGGAAACGGTCGCTCGAATGAACCGGCGCGGTCCCTGCCCGCGCTCTATGGGAGAACTATCGACATGAAATCTTCTCGTTTATTGCTGGGAACTTTGTTGGTCCTGATGATGGCTGCCGCAGGCTGGGCACAGACCACCGGCTCCATAACGGGCACCGTGAAAGATCCTTCCGGAGCTGCGATTGCCGGAGCCAATGTCGTGGTCGCCAGTCCGGAGCGCGGCATTAACCGCCAGATGTCAACGAATTCGACGGGAGAATATACCGAGTCGGCGCTGCCTGAAGGGTTCTACGACGTCACTGTCACGGCGACGGGTTTCAAGAAGTTCGAAGCTCGACGCGTGAAGCTCGACGTTGCCGAGAAAGCACGAGTAGACGTCACGCTGCAAGTGGGCGCAGCGACTACCGAGGTGGTGGTCGAAGGCGAGAATGTGGCGCAGGTGGAGACCCAGTCCTCCGAACTTGCCGGAACTGTCACGGGCAAGCAAATTACCCAGCTTGAGCTTAACGGGCGCAACTACACGTCGCTCATCACCCTGGTTCCGGGTGTGAGCTTCGCACCAGGTGCCCCAGACGAGCCAGCGGTCGGAATCTCGAACATCTACTTCAGCGTCAACGGTGGCCGCACTGAATATAACAATTGGGAACTGGACGGCGGCGACAACATGGATAACGGCAGCAACAACACGCTGAACGTCTATCCCAGCATCGATGCGATCTCAGAATTTAAGGTATTGACCTCCAACTACGGCGCGCAGTATGGACGCAACGGCTCCGGCACCATCGAAGTCGAAACCAAGGGTGGAACTAAAAGCTTCCATGGCGATGTTTATGAATTCGTCCGCAACGATGCGTTTAATGCGGTCGATTACACCGATCAGGTTTCCCACGGAGGCGACGGGAAAGCACCGCCGTATAAGAAGAACGACTACGGCTTCACCATCGGCGGGCCAATATTCATTCCTCATGTCTATAACACGAATAAGGACAAGACGTTCATCTTCTGGTCGGAGGAGTGGCGCAAGGATCGTCTTCCCAACGGCTATAGTTCACCGGTGCCGTTTAGCGCCGAGCGTACGGGCAATTTCAGTGACCTGTGCCCCAATCCAGTAACCGGGTCCTCGGCGGATTGCCCGATTAATCCGGCGACTAACCTGCCGTTCCCCGGAAACACGATTACACCAACAGCGACTGGGTTGGCTCTTGAGGCTCTGATTCCCGTGGGCACGATTGACTCGCCTGGTGCGTCGGTCTTTAGCAAGAACGCGCTGCTGCCGACGGATTGGCGCGAAGAGCTGTTTAAGATCGATCACAACTTGACGAGCCACAATCGCCTCACTTTCCGATACATCCACGATTCGTGGAGCACCCTCGAGAGCAGTTCCATCTGGTCCGGATCTTCGTTCCCGAACGTGCAGACCTTCTTCAACGGTCCGGGAATCAGCATGGTGGCGCGCCTGACCAGCAACATCACCCCCACACTGCTCAACGAATTCGTTTCCAGTTACACGACTGACCATATCTCGTTCAAGTCTCAGGGTGCCTTCGCTCAACCTTCGGGTTTCGCTATGGGATATTTATTCCCCAATGGGGGCGTAGGCAAACTGCCGGCAGTTACCCTCACAGGAGGAATTTACGGGGGAATCTATGAGGATGCCGCAGGCGAATGGCCGGAGGGTCCGTACAACACGAACCCCACGTACACCGATCGCGACAACATGACGAAGATCGTGAGACGCCATAACCTGCAGTTTGGGGCGTACTTGGCTGCCGCACAGAAAAACGAGCTGAGCAGCGTACCACTCGCGGGTTCCCTCACGTTCGATACAAGCTCTCCGGTGACCACGGGCAACCCGTTTGCCGATATGCTTTTGGGCAATATCGCCAGCTTTCAACAGGGAAGCCAGCAAATTAAGTTTTATAACCGTTACAAAATCGTCGAGCCTTACTTCCAGGATGACTGGCGCATCACCGATCGCCTCACTCTGAACCTGGGTCTTCGTGTCAGCCTGTTCGGAACATACCGGGATCGCTATATGCACACTTACAACTGGAATCCCGCGGTCTATGCTGCTGGCGTCGCAAATGCACCTCAAATCGACGATGCCAACGGCACTTTGACGGGCAACGCTTACTCGCTTGTGCCTGGCGTGGGCAATCCGCTACTCGGTTTGGAGCTGTGTGGCGGCAAGGGAGGTCCCGTAACCCTCGCTGGATTTCCTGACGCGGCGGTGGCTGGCAATTCGAATCCCGGCTGCGAGCAAGGGCACCTATTCAATCCGGGTCCACGCATCGGTTTCGCCTGGGATCCGCGGGGAAATGGAAAGACTGCGATCCGCGGCGGATACGGTATTTTCTTCGAGCATACCAACGGCAATGAAGCCACAACGGAGTCTTTGGAAGGTGAAACCTCACCGCTATTGCAGACCGAGACTCAGAACAATATCACTGGCGCGGGTGCGAACGGCGGTTATAGCACCATCGGTGGAGGTGGCGGAGCTTTGTCTCCTACATTCCCCTTTAGCTTCCTGAGCATCCCGAGTAAGGCAAGATGGCCTTACATTCAACAGTTCCATTTGGACATCCAGCACGAACTTCCGCAGCATGTCATCGCGCAGGTCTCCTATGTAGGCAGCAAGGGTACACACCTTGGGCGCCAGCGTGATTTGAACCAGCTGTATCCAGCGACCCAAAACCCCTACGGGCCCGGCCAACAGATTACAGCCGCCGATTGCGCCGGAATCTCCCTGGCTACTGGAACGTCTATTGCAACGGCTACCCCGGGTCCTGGAACCACCTATACAACATCTCAGACCGGCGGCTGGGCCACGAACCTGGCGGTTGCGTGCGGAAACACTGCGGATCCGTACCGGCCTTACTACGGTATGAGCACCATCACCGATATCGAACCGGCTGCCTCCTCGATCTATCACGCGTTGCAGCTCTCGGCGAGGAAGACGGTGGGAGATTTGAATATGACGGTTGCGTACACCTGGAGCCACTCTATCGACGACTCCTCGGATCGTTACGACAACGGGTTCGTTAATTCTTACAACCTTGCTTTCACCCGTGCCAGTTCCCAGTTTGACCAGCGTCACTTGCTGAACATCAGCTACGTCTATGACCTGCCCTTCTTCAAGAAGCCCGGCCTCACCCATACAACATTAGGCGGCTGGGAGTGGTCCGGTATTGTCGCCTTCTCCACCGGTGTGCCACTGAACATAACCAACGGCACGACCTATGGCGACAATGCGGGTGTTGGCAATGCCGTGGGAAGCGGATCGTTCCCGGATGTGATCGGCAACCCCAAGGCCAACGTTCCGCCAGCAAGTGCGGTTACCTCCAACGCCTATGCTGGTTATTTCTACAACCCGGCAGCTTTCACGGCGCCGACCGGACTCACGTTTGGGGACACTGGACGAAACTATCTGCGTAACCCGAACCGTACGAACTTCGACATGGCGTTGTTCAAGCACTTTGCCATCAAGGAGAGTATGGCCTTCGAGTTCCGCGCAGAAGCTTTCAACGTCTTTAATCACTCAGAATGGACAGGGCCTTCAGGGACGGTTGGCAGCGCAAGCGTCTTCGAGATACCCGGTGCCCACAACGCCCGTATCCTTCAGCTCGGCGCGAAGTTCCTGTTCTAAATCTCCACTCGCTCGTTCCGTGAACACACCCGGCCTCGCAAGAGGCCGGGATTTTCTTGTGTCGATGACTGAAGGCCTGACGCAGCGGCGGACTGCGGCATCTCTATCGAACAAGAAAACCCACCCAACGAAAACCGCGTTGGGTGGGCAGCCTGGGGTTGCCCCTTATTACGGATTCAGTTCCGCCCTCAGCCGCTTCGATAGCTTCTCGATCTCTTTCAGTTTCTGGATGGTGTCTTTCGGCAGCGCGCCTCGTCGGACACTGGCCACATCTGTCGGGATCGTTTGCGCGGTCCTTGCAAGGTCGTCGGCTTCCTGCTGCAATTTCGCGAGATCGATATGATGCTGCGGCAACTTCGCTTGGTCCGGAGCCGTCTTGCCGGCATTCGGGTCCATGGGGGCGGGAGGCGGTGGCACGCCGGGAATATAAACGTCCTTCATCTGCGCGTGGGCGGGCAGCAGAAAGATGAGCAGGATACCGGAAAGAAGATCAAGTCGGATCACGGCAGGCCTCCACATCGAAGCGCGATCTTGCGGGTATTCTACTCGCGCCGACGTCATCCTGAGGAGCGAGCCAGCGCTCCGAAGGACCTTACTACCCGCGGGCCTGACCGATGCTGCTGAAAAGGGTTCCGCACTGCATGCGCGGCGGCCGTTCCCATCCACTTCATCGACAGTGGAAGCTCTCGTACGGTCCCTCGCGCCGCGCCGCCGCCGCTCAGGATGACAGAATCGCTACGAGCGCGAACCCGTTCCGACCGGAACTGCCGCTGGCGTTCCCACCGCTTGCAGCGCGTGCTCTAAATCTGCGATCAGGTCGTCTACATTTTCGATCCCGACCGACAGCCGCACCATCTGGTCGGTGACTCCCATCTTCTCGCGCAGTTCGGCGGAGATCATCGCGTGCGACGTCAGCACTGGAATCGAAACCAGCGACTCGACTCCGCCAAGGCTCGTTGCCAGCGTGAACAGGCGCATGGCCTCGCTGACGCGCCGGGCATCGTCGCCGGTGCCATCGACCTCGAAGGTGACCATGCCGCCGCCGCCCCACATCTGATCGCGCGCGATCGCATGCTGCGGATGGCTCTTCAAAAATGGATAGTGCACGCGGCGGACTTTATTGTGCTGACCCAAAAACTCTGCGACGCGCAACCCGTTTTCGTTCTGCCGC
>Ga0335076_10008648_pt1 | contig 10284 bp, 12 predicted proteins | sample Lox_Sample_25_FD_206717 | JGI IMG/M metagenome (GOLD analysis project Ga0335076, IMG submission 206717) | Soil microbial communities from Loxahatchee National Wildlife Refuge, Florida, United States - Lox_Sample_2.5 | ecosystem: Environmental > Terrestrial > Soil > Wetlands | place: USA...
TCCCCACGGCGGCGATCAGCCGTTCAAACAGCTTACCCAAACTCTGTCCCCCAGCATCCCCTACGTGACGAGATTCTTGATGAACTCGACGACCTTGAACGACACGAGATCGTTCCACGTTGCAAAAAGCATCAGCCCCAGCACAACCGCCATGCCGATGCGCATCCCCCACTCCTGCGCCCTTTCGCCCAGCGGGCGGCCGCGTACGCCCTCGATCGCAAAGAAGGCCAGGTGGCCGCCATCGAGAAGCGGTATCGGAAACAGATTCAAGAGGCCGAGGTTGACCGAAAGCCTCGCCATGAGATCGATGAACGGCAGGACGCCAAGCTGCGCGACGTCCCCGGCGACCTTGCCGATGCGCAGGACGCCGCCGAGTTCGTCGCCCGGACGGGCGCCGATCGCCATCTGCCAGACCGACACGAGAATCTGCGCCGACATCCGGTAGGTCTCCTGCATCGATACCCACACGGATGTCAGGGGGTCGTAGCGGACCAGCTGGCCCTTGCCGGAGCTTTCAATGCCGAGCCGCCGCAGCTTGTGGAGGTTGCCGAAGATATCCGTCTCCTCGACAACCTGCGGCGTGACGGCGACGTGGAGCTGCTGACCGTCCCGCTCGATCAAGAGATCGAGTGTGTTGTTGAGGTTGAGCTGCAGCGCTTCGGCGATCTCGTCGAACCGCTGCACCGAATTGCCGTCGAGACTGAGGATGCGGTCGCCGGGCCGCAGGCCCGCGCTGGCCGCCGCCGAATTCTCCCGCACGGCGCCGATCACCGGCTCCGTGAACGGCTGTCCCAGGGTCGTATACAAGACCGCGTAGATCGCGATCGTCAGGACGAAGTTGGCCGCCGGTCCGGCGAAGACGATGGCAGCGCGCTGCCACACCGCCTTATGGTGGAACGACACCAGCTTCTCGGCGGCGGTCATGTCGCGTTCGCGGCCGTCGGCTTCCAGGATGCGTTCGGCCTGGCCGAACATCTTCACATAGCCGCCGAGCGGCAGGGCGCTCGCCTTCCAGCGCGTGCCATGCCGGTCGGTGAAGCCGAACAACTCGGACCCGAAACCGAGAGAGAAAACCTCGACGCGCACGCCGCAAAGCCGAGCGACCCAGAAATGGCCGAGCTCGTGGATGAACACCACGACCGTCAGCAGTATCAGGAAGCTCAGGATGTAGTGCGGGGCGCCGGTCAACAATTCCATTTGATGCGAGTTCCGGATCTTTCGGGGCTTGCGAACGAAACAGGGTCGGACCGCCAGCAAGGCCGCGGCAGGCTTAGCATAGTTGCACCGGGCTGCCTATAGCCGCGGGCCAGGGCCGGCCGCAAGGGGGTCACGGCCCCAACAAGATGGTGTGCTGCACCGCCCAGCTCAATCCGGCCACGGCGAGGCTGACGGCGAGCAGTCCGTCGACGCGGTCGAGCACGCCGCCGTGGCCGGGGATCAGATTGCCGCTGTCCTTGACTCCGAAATGGCGCTTGACAGCGGACTCGAACAGATCGCCGGCCTGTTCCACGATCGCCAGACCGGCACTCAACAGCACGACCGTCCAGACCGACGGTACGGACAGCCAGACCGCCGCGGCGAGGCCGACGAGCCCCGCTGCGACGATGCCGCCGAGAAGCCCGGCCCAGGTCTTGTTCGGACTGATCCTGGGAGCCAGCTTGGGGCCGCCGATACTGCGCCCCGCGGCATAGGCGCCCGTGTCCGTCGCCCAGACCAGGGCGAGGACCCACAGCAGCGTCGCCAGGCCGCCATCGAGCATGGCGCGTATCGATGTCAGCGCCAGGCACGGCAACCCGACATAGGCGACGCCCAAGGCGAGCCACGGCCGGCCGCCGGATTGCTCGAGCGCCGCGGCGGCGGCCGTCGCGACGACTCCAACCAGCAACGCAATCAGGGCGACTCCCATGCTCCAGACGGCGCCAATGGCGACGATCAGGGGTGCGACGGCTATCGTGGCCATGCCAACCGGCGAAGCCGCACCGCGGCCGCAGAGGCGCGCCCACTCCCACGCCATCAGGGCACCCGTCGCGGCGATGAGGATGTCCCAGAAGGGGCGGCCGAGAAACGCCGCCACCAGCGGTATCGGCGCCAGAGCGAGCGCCGATATTACCCGCTGACGCAGGGCGCTGCGCTCAGTGGGTGGCACCGTATCGACGGTCGCGGCCGTGATATTCGCGGATGGCATCTTCGAGATCGCCCTTGGAAAAATCCGGCCACAGGCGATCGAGAAAGACCAGCTCGGCATAGGCCAGCTGCCAGAGCAGGAAATTGCTGATGCGCTTTTCGCCGCTGGTGCGGATGACGAGATCGGGATCGGGAATACCGGCGGTGAGGAGATGACGGGCGAACGCGGCCTCGTCGATGTCCTCGGGGGCCAGTTCGCCGGCCTTTACGGCCGCCGCCAGGCGGCGGGCCGCCAGCGTGATCTCGCTGCGGCCGCCATAGCTCAGGGCCACCGTCAGATTGAGGCGGACGTTCGCCCGCGTGCGCCGCTCGGCCTCGTCGATCAGCGCCACGATGTCATCGGCCAAGCGGACGCGGTCGCCGATGACGCGGATGCGTACGCCGTTGCGATCGAGTTCGGCGATCTCGCTGCGCAAGTAGAAGCGCAGCAACGCCATCAGGTCGTCGATCTCGGCGGCGGAACGCTTCCAGTTTTCCGACGAGAAGCCGAACAGCGTCAGATAGGAGATGCCGATCTCGACGGCGCCGGCCACGGTGCGGCGCACGGCCTCGGCGCCGCGCTGATGCCCGAACGCGCGCGGCAACCCCCTGGCCTTGGCCCACCGCCCGTTGCCGTCCATGATGATCGCGACGTGGACCGGAGGCGCAGCGCCGGCGGATGACGGGAGCGCTTCCATCAGACGTGCAGGATTTCCTTTTCCTTCTGGGCGAGCGCCTCGTCGATCAGCCGGATGTGGCCGTCCGTCACCTTCTGGACCTCGTCGGCACGATGACGGTGATCGTCCTGCGAGATCTTGCCGCCCTTCTCCAGCTTCTTCAGTTCGTCCATGCCGTCGCGCCGCACGTTGCGCACGGCGACGCGCGCCTGCTCGGCATATTTGTGGGCGATCTTCGTCAGCTCCTGGCGCCGCTCCTGGCTGAGCTCCGGAATCGGCACGCGGACGAGCTGGCCGTCCGACATCGGGTTGACGCCGAGACCCGCATCGCGGATCGCCCGCTCGACGGCCGACACCAGGCTGCGGTCCCACACCTGCACGCTGATCATGCGCGGCTCCGGCACGTTGACGGTGCCGACCTGCGACAGCGGCATCTCGTTGCCATAGGCCTTGACCATGACGGGATCGAGCAGATGCGCCGACGCCCGGCCGGTCCTCAGCCCTGCAAACTCCCGTCGCAACACGTCGAAAGCACCGTCCATGCGGCGCTTCAGTTCGTTGATGTCCGCCCCAGACACGGTCCTACCCCTCATCCTTGATGATCGTGAACCTGCCCTTGCCGGCCAGAACGTCGGCGAAGGCCCCCTCCTCGTGAATCGAGAATACCAGAATCGGAATCCGGTTTTCACGCGCCAGCGAGACGGCGGCCGCGTCCATCACCTTGAGGTCCCGCGAGAGCACTTCGAGGTAGCCGAGCCGGTCGAAACGCTTGGCGTCGGGCTGCTTGCGCGGATCGGCGCTGTAGACCCCATCGACCTTGGTGCCCTTGAGCAGCACGTCGCAGCCCATCTCCGAGGCGCGCAGCGCGGCCGCCGTATCGGTGGTGAAGAACGGGTTGCCGGTGCCGGCGGCGAAGATGACGACGCGACCCTTCTCCATGTGCCGCAGCGCGCGCCGGCGGATATAGGGTTCGCAGACCGCCGTCATCGTGATCGCCGACTGGACGCGCGTGCTGACGTCGATCTGCTCCAGCGCATTCTGCATGGCGAGCGCGTTCATCACCGTGGCCAGCATGCCCATGTAGTCGGCCGCCGCGCGCTGCATGCCCTGCGTCGCGCCGGTCATGCCGCGGAAGATGTTGCCGCCGCCGATGACGAGGCAGACCTCGACGCCCATGTCGTTGACGGACTTCACGTCGCGGGCGATGCGGACCACGGTGTCCTGGTCGAGGCCGAACTCCCGCGCGCCCATCAACGCTTCGCCGGAAATCTTCAGCAGCACGCGCCGGTAGATGGCCTTCAGCGGAACTACGCTTCGTTCTGCCTGTCGGTCCGCCATGGGTTCGATCATCTCCTGTGCCCGCCGAGACATGCCCAGAGGCGGCGCGCCGCCCAGCACACGATGATACCAGATTCGGCGGCAGCTACCCGATTAAACCCGGATTTCCGGCGAAACTGTGGCAAATCCGCCGGCCGTCGGCCGGAGGGTCAGTCGGCCTTGGCGCGCTCGATGCCCTCGCCCAGCGCCATGCGGACGAAGCCGGTGACCTTGATCGGCGCCCCGACCTGCTTCGCCGCCTTGGCGAGACCGTCGCTGATCTTGACGTTGCCGTCGATGAGATCCGACAGCGGGCCCTGGTAGGTCTGCTCCAGCAGCGCGACGTCCTCGAAGAACTTGCGCAGGCCACCCTCGACCATCTTCGGGATGATCGCCTCGGGACGGCCCGAGGCCTTGGCCTTCTCGGTAAGGATGCCGCGCTCGCGCTCGATCGCCGCCGGGTCGATGGCGTCGGCGCTGACCGCCTGCGGGTTGGCGGCCGCCACATGCATCGCGAGTTGCTTGCCGAGGGCCGCCAGCTTGTCTCTGTCACCCGTCGACTCGAGGGCGACCAGCGTGCCGATCTTGCCGAGGCCCGGCGCCAGCGCATTGTGGACGTAGGCGGCGACCACCCCGGGATTGGCCGTCACGGCGGCCATGCGGCGCAGCGACATGTTCTCGCCGATGGTCGCGATCAGGTCCGTGAGCTTCTCGGCGACCGACTTGCCTTCGCCGGGCAAGGCCTTGGCGGACAGGTCGGCGAGGTCCTTGCTCTGGACCGCCAGCTTGGCGACGCCGTTGACGAAGGCCTGGAACTTGTCGTTGCGGGCGACGAAATCGGTTTCGGAATTGACCTCGACCACGGCACCGCGGCCGCCGTCCACCATGGCAGCGACCAAGCCTTCGGCGGCGACGCGGCCGGCCTTCTTCTGCGCGGCCGCCAGCCCCTTCTTGCGCAGCCAGTCGACGCCGCCCTCGAAGTCCCCGCTCGTTTCCGTGAGCGCCTTCTTGCAATCCATCATGCCGGCGCCGGTGGCTTCCCGGAGCCTCTTGATGAGGTCAGCCGTGATCTCGGCCATCGTCGAACCCTCTCGTCAAATGTCGCTGTTGCAGCCCGGACGCGAACGCTAGGCGGGATGGGCTTCCTGACCGGCAGCCTCGCCAGCCGCTGCCTCCGGCGGCAGGGGCTCGGCCGGCGCTTCCGCCTCGCCCACGTCGCCGCCGGTCTTGATCACCTCCTGCTGGATGCCGTCGAGGACCGAGTCGGAGATGAGGTCGCAATAGGTGGCGATGGCGCGGATGGCATCGTCATTGCCCGGGATCGGATAGGTGATGCCCGTGGGATCCGAGTTGCTGTCGATCACCGCCACGACCGGAATGTTCAGCTTGTTGGCCTCGGCGACGGCGATGGCTTCCTTGTTCGTGTCGATGATGAAGAGGATGTCCGGCTGGCCGCCCATCTCCTTGATGCCGCCGAGCGCGCGATCGAGCTTCTCGCGCTCGCGGCTGAGATTGAGCAGCTCCTTCTTGGTGAGGCCCGCCGGGCCCTGCGCCAATTGTTCATCAAGCGCGCGCAACCGCTTGATAGAATTCGAGATCGTCTTCCAGTTCGTGAGCATGCCGCCGAGCCAGCGGTGGTTGACGTAGAACTGGCCGCAGCGCTTGGCGGCGTCGGCGACCTTCTCGCTCGCCTGCCGCTTGGTGCCGACGAAGAGCACGCGGCCACCGCCGCCGACGACGTCGCGCACAGCTTCCAGCGCGCGGTGCAGGGCCGGAACGGTCTGTTCCAGATCAATGATATGGACGCCGTTCCTCACGCCGAAGATGTACGAAGCCATCTTCGGGTTCCAGCGCCGGGTGTGATGTCCGAAATGGACGCCAGCTTCCAGGAGCTGGCGCATCGTAAAGCTTGGCAACGCCATGATCGGTTCCTTCTCCGGTTGGCCACCGCGGGCGTCGGTCCAGACCCGAAGGCCGGACACCGGAGCGACCCGGCGGGATGTCTCCCCGCCCGACCGCGACCCGCGTGCGGATTTTGAAGCGGCCGAGTTGATACCGGTCCGCCGCCCTCCGCACAAGGGCGAAAATGAGCGAAGGACCCCATGCCCAGCGGGAAACCGGACCCAGGCCGATCCGATGAAACGTCGATTCGTGCAAAATAACCTTACGCATCCCCTCCCGGACGACGAAGGCGCCGATGATGCATCCGGACCCGACAAGCAGGCTGCCGGGCCGCATCCGTTTTCCTCATTCACAATGTCCAAGAACGATCTTGACAGTATATGAACAAATCGGGAACATTGCAACCCGGTTGTGCTTAGCGGCCGCCAGGCGTTCGGCCGGGCTGTATGATCGCGTGGCACGCCGGCCATCGGCTCAAGGGGAAGGTCCATGGGTCAGCACTTCGTCTGCCTGACGTTCGATCTGGACAACGCGTCCGGTGCTATCGCCCGGGACATGACGACGCCGACGATGATCTCGCGCGGCGATTTCGGGATGGTGGCAACCGAGCGGCTCCTGGCGCTGCTGCAGCGCCACCGCATCCTCGGCACCTGGTTCATCCCAGGCCATACGATCGAGTCATACCCCGCCTCTTGCACCGCCGTGGTGAAGGCCGGGCATGAGATCGGCCACCACGGCTGGACACATCGCGTGCCGGCCAGCCTGGGGCGCGAGGCGGAGGAGCAGGAGCTCATCCGCGGCAACGACGCCATCAAGCGCCTGAGCGGCCGCCAGGCGCGCGGCTATCGCTCGCCGGCCTGGGACTTGAGCCCGCACTCGATCGAGCTGCTGCTCAGGCACGGCTTCGTCTATGACAGCAGCCTGATGGGCCACGACTACCTGCCCTATCAGGCGCGCGAAGGCGACGTCGTCACGCTCGAGGCACCGATCGTCTACGGCAAGGACACGGCGCTCGTCGAGATGCCGATCAGCTGGAGCCTCGACGACTACCCCGTGTTCGAATACATGCGCATGCCCAACGCCATCCAGGCCGGCCTGATGAACGCCGGCCTCGTGGCCGAGAACTGGCTCGCCGACTTCGCGTACATGCGCGACACCTACGACTGGGGCGTCCTGACCTACACGTTCCACCCGCACGTCATCGGCCGTGGCCACCGCATGATCATGCTCGACAAGCTCATCCAGGCCTTGCGCGACGGCGGCGCCACCTTCGTGACGATGGAACAGGCGGTGGGCGAGTATCGCGCGAAGTATCCCGACGGACGCAGCGAGCGCGGCCGGTAGGCGCATGGCGCAGGCCGACGAGATCTTCGACGACTATTCGTTTGCGGCCCTCTACGACGATTTCAACCGATGGGCGCCGAGCGACGAGTTCTATCTCGCCATGGCGCGCCAGATCGGCGGACCGGTGCTCGATATCGGCTGCGGCACGGGCATGCTCGCCTGCCGCATCGCCGCCGAGGGCGTGCACACTGTCGGCGTCGATCCGGCGGACGGCATGCTGCGCGTCGCTCGGTCGCGGACCGGCGCGGAGCGGGTGCGCTGGGTGCACAGCGACGGCCAGAGCCTGCGACTGCCGGGCCGCTTCGACTTCATCTACATGACCGGCCATGCCTTCCAGGCGCTCCTGACGGATGACGATGCGGTGGCCGTCCTCAAGACGATGGCGCATCACCTGAGCGGCAAGGGCAGCATCGCGTTCGACACGCGCAACCCGCTGCGCCGGGCGTGGGAGTCATGGACGCCCGACAATGCCTGGGTCGTCGACACGCGCGATCATGGCCGTGTCGAAGAGAGCCATGACACCACGGAAGAAGCCGGTGGCATCGTCGCGATCACGCATCGCTATCGCCTCCTCGACCGCGGCACGGAAAAGGTCGGCCACAGCCGCATCCGGTTCGTCAGCCGCGATCATGTGGCCGGGTTGCTGGCGCGGGCCGGCCTGAAGCCGACGGCCTGGTACGGCGATTGGGACCGCAGCGCCTTCTCGCCGGAGAGCAAGGAGATCATCCCGGTCGCGGTGCGAGCGTGAACGGGCCGCCCTCAGCGTCATTCAAACCTGACCAACTTTCACAATCGTGACTCCCCCGCGAAAGCGGGGGTCCAGGGAGCATCGCACGTCGCTTGTCCCTGGGCCCCCGCTTTCGCGGGGGAATCAACCAGAAGGAATGAAGGCCGGTGGCCTAATGCAGGCTCGGGCCCTTCAGGAGTTTGCCGCGGTCGGTCGAGGTGACGCGCACTTCGAGGGTGCGGCCCTCGCGGGCGATCAGCAGGGGCACATCGACGCCGGCCTGGCCGAGCGACCAGACCCGGCGATAGAAACCGGCGAGCCCGGCGGCCTCGTCACCTTTCACGGCGAGCACGATGTCGCCGATCCGCAGGTCGGCCTGCTGCGCCGGCCCGCGGCCCGCGAGCCCGGCGACGACGACCTTGTCTTCCACCTCCGTGGCATAGAGGCCGAGCCAGGGACGCGGCGGGCGGTTCGGGCGGCCGTAGGTGAGGAGATCGTCGAGGATCGGCTTCAAGAGGTCGATCGGCACGATCATGTTGAGGTCTTCGTGCTTGCCGCTCCGGGTCTCGCGCTGCAGCTGCAGCGAACCGATGCCGAGCAGGTCGCCGCCGGGTCCGATGAGCGCCGTGCCGCCCCAGTTGGGATGCGGCGGCGCGGTGAAGATCGCTTCGTCGAGGACGTACTCCCAATAGCCGGCGAACTCCTGCTTGGCGACGATGCGCGCCGCGACGGAGTGCTGGCGGCCGCCGATGCCGCCGACCACGACGCTCTCGCCGATGGCGGCGGCGGCCGAGTCACCGAGCGGCAGCGCCGGCAGATCGACGCGCGCGAGCGCCTGCACCAGGCCGAAGCCGCTCTCCTGATCGTAGGCGAGGACGTGGCCGGCCACGCCGCGGCCGTCGCTGAGGCTGAGCCAGATCGATTCGGCCTCGACGATCAGGTAGCCGATGGTGAGGACGACGCCGTTGCCGCGGATGAGCACGCCGCTGCCGGCCCGCTCCGTACCCAGGACCTCGGCCGTGAAGGCATCGTCGGGAATCGTCGCGCGGATGCCGACCATCGACGCCAGCGCGCGATCGAGATCGAAATCATAGTCGTCCGGCTTCGGCTGGACGGCGGACGAGACGCTCCAATCGCTCATGGACGACATTCCGAGGCTGCGTTTCCGTGGACAGGGCGCAAAGGATACGCGCGAGTGTCCGATCGGGTCCACGCATAATTGTCGAATCACGATTGCGGCTGGCGATGCGGCTACGCCAGCAGCAGCGATCCGAACGCCGGCGCAACTCACATGCCGCCGTTCATTCCACCATGCATGCCGCCGCCCGTGCCGCCGCTGTCGGGTCGCGAACGATCCATCCCGCCATCCCGCTCGTCATGCTGCATGCCGGCGGTTCTGGCGCAGCCCGGGAGCGATGACAGGGTCAGGAGCGCGAGCAACAGCACGCCGACCCGGATGATGTGACACTTGCCGTGCATTTGGCGCTTCCTTCCTCGGCTGGGTCCGACCGGACTACGGCAGCCGGCGCATTCCGGATGCATCGCAAGAACAGGATCGCGAACCCGCATATTCCCCGCGCCGGACGCGAAACCGGCGACCGCGGCGCTGCGCCGCATCCCGACTGCGCCGTTCACGACATCGGACTATCAGGACCGGGCCACTCGGACCATCTTCTGACGATTGCCCGCACGGCAAAGAAGAAAATTGTGATCTTTATCACAGTACTGTTTCACCTCTTTGGCAATGCTACGAGTCGTATAAGTGTCGACGAAATATCGCGCCGCCGCCCGGCCGCAAGAGGCTTGATCGGCCGGCCCCGCGCGAGAGCAATCCGAACGGCCGCAGGCGTTCGTGGATTGTCGGCCGTTCCCGAGATCGAACTGCATTGCACGGCTTGCCTAAGGCGGGCCATCGAATCCGTGCGCCGGACCCTCCGTCGGAGGCGCACCGGAGACGAGCAACACAGATTTAACGGCGGGACATTCATTGAGTGGAGTTGCAGTCATGGCAATCGAAGCTGATTTGCGCGTAAAGGAATTGCGGGATGCCGTCGATGACGCCGTGCAGCAGTTGCGGGCGGCGACGTTCACGCTGGTTTCAGTAGGCCTCTACCTGTTCGTCACCGGTCTCGGCACTGCGGATCGCGATCTTCT
>Ga0335076_10008650_pt1 | contig 10283 bp, 7 predicted proteins | sample Lox_Sample_25_FD_206717 | JGI IMG/M metagenome (GOLD analysis project Ga0335076, IMG submission 206717) | Soil microbial communities from Loxahatchee National Wildlife Refuge, Florida, United States - Lox_Sample_2.5 | ecosystem: Environmental > Terrestrial > Soil > Wetlands | place: USA: Florida...
ACCGGGCTGATCACCGAGCGCGGCGTGCTCGGCGCCGACAGCGCCTCGCTCAAGGCGGCGTTTCCGGAAAAGATCGCGGCTGCGGCAGAGTAGGTCCGTCATTGCTGATGGCAACCTAACTCAGCTTCAGCCCCGTCGCGGCCTCAAGCTCGGCAATCGCCTGCGGCGCGCTTGTGACCTTGATCGTGGTCATGCCCATCTCGCGCGCCGGCTTCAAATTGACGCCGAGATCGTCGAGATAGACGCACCTTGCCGGATCGACGGTCAGCGCATCTGTCATCATCCGATAGATGCGCGGATCAGGCTTGCGCAGTCCGATCTTGGCGGATTCGATGACATGGTCGAACAGCACCATCACTTCGGCGATGTAGAGCGAGCGGCCGCTGGTGCTGCCGATCGCATTGGCCGGAAGATTGTTGGTGATGCACCCGGTCTTGAATTTTGCCTTGATGCGCTTGAGCACGTCCACTATCTCCGGCCGGATGTCGCCGGACAACAGCGGCAGCACATCCTTGCCGCGAACTTCTGCGCCGAGCGCGCGTGATTCCTCGGCAAACAATTTGTCGAATGTCTCGAGATCGACCTCGGCGCGCTCGAATCTGGCCCAGGCGTTTTCAAGGTGATTGGCGGCGTTGGTACGGCGGATGATATCGGCGGGAAGTCCGCGCTCGCGCTCGAAGCGCGCGAACGCTTCGAACGGCGAGGTCGTCACGACGCCGCCAAAGTCCCAGATCACCGCTTCGATCATCAAATCCCTCGTGACTCATGCCCAATCTCGCCGGACCGGCTAGCACGGCAGGCGGATCGATGCCAGCCTTTGCCACCGTGGGGCGATCAAGCTATTGCTGCGCTTGTGAAAGTCTTCCCTCTCATGGCTACAGCCGCCGCGCTGCTCTTGCCTCTCCCGGCCAACGCCATCGTCGGCGGCGCATCCCCGGCCGCGGACGGCATCGGCCGTTCCGTCGTCACCATCGTCGGCTCACGCGGCAATTTCTGCACCGGCAGTCTTGTCGCTCCGACCCTGGTGTTGACGGTCGCCCATTGCGTGCAGCCGGGTGCCGACTACAAGATCGTCGAATATGACGCCGACAAGAAGCCGCAGCTCAAGGACGTCAAGGCCGTCGCGATCCATCCCGGCTTCCAGATGCAAGCGATGCTCAATCATCGCGCGACCGCCGATGTCGCGCTGCTGCGGCTCGAGGGTCCCCCAAAGGGAAAAGTTCCCTCCGCGCTCGGGGCGCCGCAAATGCCGCTTCTCGCCGGCGCGAGATTCACCGTTGCAGGGATCGGCGTGACCGTCCGCGGCGACGGCAAGAGCGGCGGTACCATCCGCAAGGCGGATCTGGTCACAACCGGCAAGCCGGGCACGTTGCAGATCCGCCTCGTCGATCCGGCGACGCAAGGTGCGCGCGACGGGCTGTCTGCCTGCACCGGCGATTCCGGCGCGCCGGTGTTCGAGGAGCAACCCGCAGGGGCCGTGATCATCGGTGTCGTCAGCTGGTCGACGGGCGCGAATAACGCCGCGGGCTGCGGCGGCCTCACCGGCGTAACGCCGCTAACGCTCTACCGCGACTGGATTGTGCAGACGGCGCGGCAGTGGGGCTTTGTGCTCTGATTTCAAACGTTGTTTGATTCTTGATCCAGATCATTTCCCCCGCACGAACGTGGGTTGACCGTGGCGGGCAATTGAGGCCAGTTGCGGTCTCCGGTCCCACGAACGACAGAACAAAGCCGATGAACGTCGAAGCCGCCCGCTCCATCGCCGCCGCACCATCGCCGGCCACTGAACATTTCGATGTCCTGATCGTCGGAGCCGGAATTTCCGGTATCGGCAGCGCCTATCACCTGACAACGCAGCTTCCGGGCACGAGCTTTGTGATCCTGGAAACCCAGGAGAGTTTTGGCGGTACCTGGCTGACGCATCGCTATCCCGGTATCCGCTCCGACAGCGATCTCTACACATTCGGCTATCGCTTCAAGCCATGGGTCGGTCCTCCGATCGCAACCGCCGAAGAAATTCTCGCCTATATGAACGAGGTGATCGAGGACAACGATCTCGCAAAGCACATCCGCTACCGGCACAGGATTTTGCGCGCGAGCTGGTCGAGCAGCGAGAATCTCTGGACTGTCGAAGCCGAGAAGACGGACACTGGCGAGAGGATCGCAATCAGCGCGAACTTCCTCTGGATGTGCCAGGGTTACTATCGGCATTCGGAAGGCTATACGCCCGAATGGGAGGGTATGAAGGATTTTGCGGGCCGCATTGTGCACCCGCAAACCTGGCCGGACGATCTCAACCTCAAGGACAAGAAGGTGGTCGTGATCGGTTCCGGCGCGACGGCTGCGACCCTGATTCCCTCGATCGCGGATGAGTGCGCGCATGTCACCATGTTGCAGCGCTCGCCGACCTTTTTCCGGCTCGGGCGCAATGCCATCGAGATCGCCGATGAGCTGCGGCGATTGCAGGTCAGCGAGGACTGGATCCACGAAATCGTGCGACGCAAGATTCTGTTCGAGCAGGACGCGTTCACGCGCCGCTGCCTGGCCGAACCGGAGCAGGTCAAGAAGGAGCTGATTGGCCAGATCAGCGCCGTGCTCGGTCCCGACTATGACGTGGCGACGCATTTCACGCCGGGCTACCGCCCCTGGCGGCAGCGCATTGCCTTTGTGCCGGATGCCGATCTGTTTCTGGGCATCAAGAACGGCAAGGCATCCGTCGTCACCGACGAGATCGAGCGCTTCACCGAAAACGGCATCCTGCTGAAATCCGGCAAAGTGCTCGACGCCGATGTCATTGTCACGGCAACCGGCTTCAATCTCTCGATCCTCGGCGATATCGCCTTCGCCGTTGACGGCAAGCCGCTGGATTTTGCCGAGACCGTCACCTATCGCGGCATGATGTTCACAGGCGTGCCCAACATGGCCTGGGTGTTCGGCTATTTCCGCGCGAGCTGGACGCTGCGCACGGACCTCGTGGCGGATTTCGTCTGTCGCCTGCTCGCGCACATGAAAGAGAAGGGTGCGAAAAAGGTCGAGGTGGCTCTGCGCGCTGAAGATCACAACATGCCGCTGTTGTCCTGGATCGATCCGGAAAATTTCAATCCAAACTATCTGATGCGGCACATGCACCTGCTGCCCAGGCGCGGCGACAAGCCGGAATGGCAGCACAGCCAGGATTACTGGACCGAGAAGGATGCGTTCCAGGCCATCGACCTCGACGACAAGGCGTTCGTCTACAGCTGAGGTTGATTTTGGTCTGGACTCATTGCCGTTTCGGCTGCGGCCGTCGCGGTGGCGCGGTCGGCTGCGGCGCAGCCGCGGGGTCGATCTTGCGGACCATGCTGTTGGCGGTCTCGCTGACGTCGACAAGCATTTTCCGGCCTTCCTCGAGGAAGACGGCGGATTTCTTTTTGTAGGTATCCGCAAGCTCGTGGAGCGACTTCACCTTCTCGAACAGCTCCTCGGCCTTGCCGTCGGCAAATCCGGGCAGCACGCCGCTGATCTTGTCCACGGTGCTGTCGAAGCCGGCCACGGCCGCATCGGCCTTGCCCACGATATTGTCGATGGTATCGCCCTTGCTCTTCAAAGAGGCCGTATAGGTCTCGAAGGAGAGCAGCGCATCCTTGATTGCGCCCTGGTTCTCGACAATGACGCGGTCGACATTGTGCAGCGTATCGGTGATCGACTGTTGCTCGCTCCAGTCGGCGGTCAACACGGGGACGCCGTCGGCGTCGATTGGCACGGGAGGCGCCGCCGGGGCGCCGCCGACCAGCGCGATGTCCGCGACGCCGGTCAGTCCCTGAAACTCGATGCCGACGGCGGTATCGCTGCGAAGCGGCGCGGCGTTGTCGAGCATCACCATCGCGACGATCCGGCGCGGATTTTCAAGCTTGATCGATCTGATGATGCCGGCGGGAACGCCGTCGAAGGTCACGGTGCCGCCCTTGCGCAGGCCGCTGGCCGAGCCGTTGAAAACGATGCGCAGCGGGCCCTGGTTGCGGACGCCGCGGATCTTCTGGATGGCGATCATGCCGACCAAGCCTGCGGCGATCACCGCAAGCATGGTCGTTCCGATCACCAGGTTGGTGGTCTTCATGCGCTGATTGTATGGGCAAAGCGCGCGAAGCGAAAGCTCAATGAGCCGACCCTCAGGGGTACGGAATCAATGGCTTGCGGCGCGCTTTGCAGCCTCGTTGTTCAGCACGATCAGGGCGTCGACCGCAACGCCGGTCCTGGGATTGATCAGGAACGGGTTGACGTCGATCGAGGCGATGCTGTTGCCGGCGTCCGCGATCAGATTGGAAAGCCCGACCAGCGCTTTCACGACCGATGGCTCGTGCAGCGCAGGCTTGCCGCGATACCCCTTGATCTTCACGCCGGCCTTGGTGCGCGCAATCAGCTGTCTTGCTTCGGCGGCATCGAGCGGCGCACCGGCAAGCGCCACGTCCTTGAGGAGTTCGATGTCCACGCCGCCCGTGCCGAACAGCACCACCGGTCCCATTTCCGCATCCAGCGAGGCGCCGACCGCCAGCTCGAGGTCGGCCTTGACCTGCTGTGCGATCAGGATGCCTTCGAGCTTCGGCTTGTTTTTCAGCTTCCCGACCTTCGCGGTGATATCGTTGAACGCCTTCTTCACCTCCGCTGCGCTGTTCAGGTTCAAGACGACGCCGCCGATGTCGGACTTGTGCAGGATGTCGGGGCTGACGACTTTCGCGACCACGGGGAAGCCGATCTTTTTTGCGATCTTGACGGCTTCGGCAGCGCTCTGCGCGATGGCCTCTTGCGAGATCGGAATGCCATAGGCCTTCAACAGCCGCTTTGATTCCACTTCGTCCAGCGCCGCGCCCTTGGCGTTTTTCAGCGTTGTCTCGAGCACCTTGCGGGCCGAAGCCGTCGAGCTCGAGACGATGTCGGGCACTTCCTTGCGCAGCTTCGCGTAATCGATCAGCGATTTGATCGCGGTGACCGCGCGGTCCATGCCCTGCATGACCGTGACGTTCGGCAGCGATTTGCGCAGAGCTTTGGTGAATTCTGTAAAGCCGATCGACATCGCGCTGATATAGATTACGGGTTTGGAGGCATGGCCCGCCATCTCGTTCACGATGCGCAAATTGCGCTCGCGCAGCTCATGCGGCGCTTTCGGCAGCTCGGAATCGATGATGACGATGTCGGTGTCGGGGTCATCGATCATGATCTTGATCGATTGCATGTAGACCGAAGGGTCCACCACGGCGGCAAAGCCCGCGTCGAGCGGATTGCCCACGATCGAGCCCGGCCCCAGCATTCGTGCCAGCTTCTCGCTGGCATCCTGGTGGAGTGGAGCGAAATTCAGACCCGCCGCATGGAAGGCATCGAGCAACAATCCGCGCTTGCCGCCCGACAATGTCACGCACGCGAGCCGGTCGCCCCTGGGAGGCGCGGCATGCACGAAACACTCGGTGGTCTCGATCAATTCGTCCAGCCCGCGCACCCTTATCACGCCTTCGCGCGTGGAGATCGCATCGAAGGTTTCGATCGACCCGGCAAGCGCGCCGGTATGCGCCATGGCCGCGGCACGGCCGCCCTCGGATGCGCCGAGTTTCAGCGCGATCACCGGCTTGCCGGCGGCGCGCGCGGCCTTGCAGGCGTCGCGGAACGCTTTCGTGTTTCGCACGCCTTCAAGATATACCACGATCACGCGGATCTGCGGGTCGGCCGCAAAGTACGCCATCAAATCGGGCGTCTCGAGACCGGCCTCATTGCCGGTGGTGACCATGTAGCCGACGCCGACGCCGCGGTCCTCCAGCGCCTGGCGGATCGCCATCACGATCGCGCCGGATTGGCCGGCGATTGCGACTGCGCCCGCTTCCATGGTGACGATGCGGTCGTCGATATTGGTGAACAGGTTTTCGCCGGCGCTCAGATTGCCCAGGCAATTCGGGCCGGTCACGGCCATCCCGGTCTCGCGGATGACGCTCTGCAATTCGACCGCGAGCCGCTGGCTCTCCTCGTCCTGCAATTCGGAGAAACCAGATGTGACGATGGTCGCCGACCGCGCGCCGGCAGAAGCGGCGTCGCGGATCACCTGGGTGGCAAAGCGCGCCGGCACCAGCACCAGCACATGATCGGGCGGCTCGGGCAGACTCGCGAAATCCTTGTAGCAGGTGACGCCCCAGATCGTGTCGCGGCGGGCGTTCAGCGGATAAAGGCCGCCCTGGTACTTGTATTTGATCAGATTGTTCCAGATGCGCTCGGCATAATTGCCCGGTTTATCGGTCGCGCCGACCAGCACGATGTTGTGCGGGTGCAGCATGGCATGGATGCTTTTGACGACGGGGCTTGCGCCAGGGGAAGGCTGCCACTTGAGCGGCAGAGCGGACGCAAGGCTTACTTGAGCTTCCATGGCGTGTCCTCAAACCCTTTGTATTTCCGTGCCGCGGTGAATTCTCGCCCGCCGATTTTGGTCCTTATTACGGGCAGTCGGGGGAGGGTGGCAACTCGCCCGACACGCAAGCAGCCATGCAGATGCCTCTACCAGACTTCGCGTGGACGCCCGGGAGAAGCGATACCGGCGAGCAGCACCGCAAGAATGCCGGTGAGGAAAATCCCGTCGAAGGTTCCGGCGCCGCCAATCGAGGCGACGGGCGCGCCCAGCCCGCTGATCTTGTCCAGATTCCAGAGGTCGGCCCCGATGAGGGTTCCCATCGAGCCGCCGATATAAGCAAGCGGGGCGGCATATTCGCGCGACAGCAGAAACGCCAGGATCGCGGTCGCAACGACAGGCGCGAACACCGGCACCGCGATGCCGACGCCCTGCACCGGCGTTGCCATCGCATGGATGACGATGGCGATCACCGCGATTGCGATCGCGGCTCTCACCCAGAGCTGATAGCGCAGCACCAGATAGGTCGACATCAGGGTCGGGATCACGGCGCCGCCGACGTTCACCGCCAGGACCGTGCCGGGCCATGAGGTCACGTAGGGCACGACATAGCGCATGCCGAAGAAATCGACGACCTCACCCGAGCGGATGCTGTGGTCGGGCAATACCGTGATCGGGATGTTGAAATAGCTTCCGATCAGCGAGCCGAACAGCAGTAGCATCGCAGCTCCCGGGCCGATGCCAAGCCTCATATAGGCATAACGCAGGATGCGGAGCTGGATCAGAATGATCAGCACGGCAAACAGCAGCACCAGGAGGCCGAATAATCCCGGCGTCAGCGGCAGGTAATGGACCTGGGAACTCGTCATCGCCGTAATTTCGGGCTTCTCGGCGCGCCTGACAACCCCGCGCGGCGAGAAAGAAACATGTCGCCCGAACGGGCGATTGCGCCGACCTTGTTTACGAGGCTTTCGCCCTGGCGATGTCCGTGGCCGAGGCGATCGAAAAATTCTGCCGCAAGGTCGGTTTGTGGATCTTGCCGGTTGCGTTGCGCGGTAGCGCCTCGACGAAGCGGACCTGCTTGGGGCATTTGAAGCGCGCGAGATTGTTCGAACAATGTGCGAAGATCTCGGCCTCCGTGATCGACTGGCCTGCCTTGACGGCAACGATGGCCAGGCCGGTTTCGCCCCATTGCGGGTCGGGAATGCCGATGACGGCGGCCTCCGCAATCTGGCCGAGCTGGTGCAGCACGTTCTCGACCTCGGCCGGGTAAACATTCTCGCCGCCGGAGATGTACATGTCCTTCCAGCGATCGACGATGTAATAGAAGCCCTCTTCGTCGACGCGCGTCGCATCGCCCGTATGCAGCCAGCCGTCGGTGAAGGAGGATATGTTGGCGTCCGGCCGGTTCCAGTAGCCCGGGGTGACGTTGGGACCTTTGACCCAGAGCTCGCCGAGCTCGCCCGGCGCGACATCGCTGCCGTCGGGACGCACGACGCGCACCTCGGTGTGCAGCACCGGCTTGCCTGCGGAGCCCGCCTTGCGGGTGGCATCCTCGCGATCGAGCACGAGCACGGAAGGCGACGTTTCGGTCATGCCATAACCCTGCTGCAACGCGACACCGCGCGCCTCCCACAGATTGAGCAGCGGCACCGGCATCGCTGCGCCGCCGACGCCGCCAATGATCAGTCGGCTGAAGTCGGCGCTCTCGAAGGCGGGATGCTGCGCCATGAACTGGTAGATCGCGGGTACGCCGAAAAAGACGTTGATGCCCTGCGCCGGGTCGCTGATCAGTTTGAGCGCCAGACCGGGATCGAAGGCGCGCATGATCAGAACCGTGCCGCCGGCATGCAGCACTGGATTGGTGTAGCAATTGAGCCCGCCAGTGTGGAACAGCGGCAGCACGGTGAGGAGCACCGACGACGGCGTGACGTAGGCGGGACCGCCGAGATTGACGCAGTTCCAGAACGTCATGCCATGGGTGATCATGGCGCCCTTTGGCCGGCCGGTGGTGCCCGAGGTGTACATGATCGTCGAGACGTCATCGAGCGTCACGCGTTCGAATTGTCTCAGCGGAGCCGCGCCTGCTATTCCGGCCTCATACGAGCCGCCCGGACCGAGCTGCAGCGCGGAAGGGACGTCGCAGGCTTTCGCAACCGTGAGCGCGGTTTCGGCGAGATCCGTGTCATGGACCATGACCTTCGGCGCGGCATCGCCGACAATGAATTCCAGCTCGGGGACGGTGAGGCGGACGTTCAGCGGCACAAAGATCGCGCCGAGCCGGCCGCAGGCAAACTGCACTTCCAGCGTATCCGTCGTGTTCAGCGCCAGCACCGCGACGCGATCGCCTCTGTCGATGCCGAGCCGTTCGCGCAGATGGGTGGCGAGGCGCGAAATCCGCAGGTCGAATTTCGCATAAGAGAAGCGGCGGTCGCTCGCGAGGTCGACGACGGCGGTCTTCTCCGGCGTCCTGCGGGAAAAATGTGCGATCCAGTCGTAATAGCGAACGGTCAAGTCCGGCCTCCTCCCTGTTCGCGGTCGTTGCCGCAAATCCCTTGCGCGGATGCTTTCGTTGCGCACCATGCCAAAAGTCGGGGAGGTTCGGCTAGCCGCGTTTGTGCATGTGCGGTGCGGCATTGCGCAAGTTCGGCGGCGGCGCAAAGCTGTCTTGCGTTGAGCCGCTGACGCCAATCTATGCTGCCCCGCGAAATCGGCGCTGTCGCGCCGGCGACTGGACGCAAGTTGGGTTTGCAGGTTACGGCCATCTTGGCCCCGCGAACAAGGATTGGAAACCCATGAAAAGCCCGTTCTATACCGCCGAGCATGACGCTTTTCGCCAGGTGATGCGCCGCTTTGTCGAGCGCGAGATCGAGCCTTATGCCCATCAATGGGATGAGGCCGGCGAGTTTCCGCGCGAACTCTATGTCAAGGCCGCCGCGATCGGCCTCTTGGGCCTCGGCTTTCCGGAAGAATATGGCGGCGTCGCCGCCGACCAGTTCATGAAAATCGTGGCGTCCCAGGAGCTCGCGCGGGCAGGTGCGGGCGGCGTCAGTGCCAGCCTGATGAGCCACACCATCGGCTCGCCGCCGATCGCGCGCGCGGCACGTGCTGAAGTCAAGGCGCGCGTGCTGCCGCAGGTGCTGTCGGGGCGGAAGATTTCCGCGCTTGCCATCACCGAGCCTGGCGGCGGCTCCGACGTCGCGAATTTGCGCACCAGGGCGCGGCGTGACGGCGACCACTATCTCGTAAGCGGCGAAAAGACCTACATTACCTCAGGAATGCGCGCCGATTTCATTACGGTGGCGGTGCGCACCGGCGGCGAAGGCGCAGGCGGCGTCAGCCTGCTCCTGATCGAAGGCGACACGCCGGGCCTGTCGCGCACCAAGCTGAAGAAGATGGGATGGTGGGCGTCGGACACGGCGACCTTGCATTTCGACGAGTGCCGCGTGCCCGCGGCAAACCTGATCGGCGAAGAAGGCCAGGGCTTCAAGCTGATCATGCATAATTTCAACAGTGAACGCATGGGCATGGCGGCAAGCTGCACGGCCTATGCCCGCGTTTGCGTGGAAGAGGCCATCGCTTACGCCAAGGAGCGCAGGACCTTCGGCAAGCCGATCGCGCAGCATCAGGTGATCCGTCACAAGCTGGTCGACATGGCACAGCGCGTCGCAGCGTCGCAGGCGATGCTGGAGATGCTCGCATGGCGGCTCGAGCAGGGTGAGAGCCCGGTTGCCGAAATCTGCATGATGAAGAACCAGGCGACTCAGACCATGGCGTTCTGTGCCTCCGAGGCGGTGCAGATTTTCGGCGGCGCCGGCTTTATGCGCGGTATTAAAGTCGAGCGCATCTACCGCGAGGTCAAGGTCAACGCGATCGGCGGCGGCACCGAAGAGATCATGAAAGATCTTGCCAGCCGGCAGAT
>Ga0335076_10008651_pt1 | contig 10282 bp, 8 predicted proteins | sample Lox_Sample_25_FD_206717 | JGI IMG/M metagenome (GOLD analysis project Ga0335076, IMG submission 206717) | Soil microbial communities from Loxahatchee National Wildlife Refuge, Florida, United States - Lox_Sample_2.5 | ecosystem: Environmental > Terrestrial > Soil > Wetlands | place: USA: Florida...
GCTCGAGCGGCGGAGCGACCCCGACGATGATCGCCGCGAATATCATGGCGATGGCGAGCATCGCGGCAAAGGGCATGTCGGTGGCGGCAGCGTGGGAAAAGCCGATCATGCCCACCGTAGTGGGAAGAAGGAGCAGCAGCCAGCGCGCGGTCTCAGCTCCGTAGATGCGCAATGCCAACCAGGCCACGGCGAGGGTGGCGAGCAGCGCGGAGAAGGCGCTTGGAAGCCGGGCTGCAGACTCATTTACGCCGAAGAGTTTGAAGCTGAGCGCGGCACCCCAATAATAGAGAATGGGCTTCTCAAACCAGGGCTTGCCGTAGAGACGTGGTGTGACCCAGTCTCCAGTCTCAGCCATCGCGCGGGCGATCCACGCATAACGTGGTTCATCGGGGCCGACCAGACCGATGGCGCCGAGATTGTAGAAGTAGCAGACGTAGAGCGTGGTGAGAATCAGGACGCTCCACGCGAGGCGTGAGAGAAGTGGAGTGGATGGCGTGTTCGCGCTAGAGTTGTCAGTTTGCGTCACGGAAGGATGAGTCTAGCATTGTCAGTGTATCGTGGGAGGTGTTGGCGGTGGGCACGACCGTGGTGGACCTCAATTGCGAATTCATTTTGACAGAAAAAGCGGGAGCAGGACGCCTGCGCTCCAAAGGAAGAGATGATTGAGTGGCTGCAGTATGCAGTGGCCTGGATGTTCGTGAAACTCCTGGGCGTGCTGCCACGTTCCGTGGCGCGCTCAGTGGCTACCGTGGCGATGCGAGTCCTTCTGGTATTTCTGCCGAAGCTGCGAAAGACCGCGGAAGTTAACCTGAAACTGGCCTTTCCCTCATGGACAGAACAGCAGCGCGCCGCCGTGATGAAGGGGATGACTCAAAATCTGGCGTGGATGGCGGCGGAATTTTCGCGCCTGCCGCAATATACCCAGGTAAACATTGAAGACATCGTCGTGCTGGATGGTCACGAAAATTTCCTTGAAGCGCAACAGCGCGGGAAAGGCGTGATTTATCTGACCGGGCACATTGGCGCGTGGGAGCTATCTTCCTACGCGCACGCGTTGTACGGATTCCCGCTGCACTATATGGCGCGACCTCTCGACAATCGCCCGTTGGACGCGCTGGTGAACCGTTATCGGGGCTTTTCAGGGAACAGGCCCATCTACAAAAATGAGGCGGCGCGGACGATATTGCGGGTATTGAAGGGTGCTGGAACCGTCGGCATTTTGGCGGATCAGAACACCATGCCGGACGAAGGGGTGTTTGTGGATTTTTTCGGGGTGCCTGCGTGTACGACCACGGGAATAGCACGGGTGGCGTTGCATACGGGTGCGGCAGTGGTTCCGGGGTATGCCTATTGGGACGCGCAACTGGCCAAATACCGGCTGCGATTTGAGCCTGCCGTGGAGCTGGTGCGAACTGGAGATAACGAGCGGGATATTGCGGAAAACACGCAGAGGTTCGCGAAGGTGTTGGAGGCAATCATTCGAAAGTATCCCGAGCAGTGGGTGTGGATTCACGCACGATGGAAGAACCGGCCGAAAGGGGAACGTCCGGTGTACGAGTTTCTCTCCTGATTGAGAAAGGATGCGTTGAAGAGCACAGTGGAGAGCACAGAGAAAGAGGTCAGGCGATGAAACTGACAGCGAGAGAAATTGCGGAACGAATTGGGGCGAAGTTGGAAGGAAATGGCGGGGTGGAATTGGTCGGCGTGGCTGCGCCCGAACGGGCAGGGTCGAATCATCTCATCTATGTAGAAACGAGAAGGCATCTGGAGCGCGCACAGGACTCAAAAGCATTGTGTGTTGTTGCGGGCGAAGGGATGGCGCTGGAGAGAAAAACGGTCCTCCGGAGCGCACAGCCGAAAGTGGCGTTTGCGAAGGCAGCCGCAGTGTTGCTGGATGAGGTGCCGATCGCGAAGGACGTGCATCCAACGGCCATCACGGCGTCGGCCCGTATCGGTCAACGAGTGGGGGTTGGGGCGTATACCGTAATTGGAGAAGGTGCGCACATCGGCGATGGTACTCAGATCGGAGCGCAGTGCGTGATTGGGGCGGGATGCTCGATCGGGGAGCATTGCAGGATCCATCCGCGAGTCACGTTGTATCCCGGGACGCGGGTTGGAAACTCCGTGGAGATTCACTCGGGCGCGGTCATTGGCGCGGATGGGTTTGGCTATGCGTTCGATGGGGAAAAATACTGGAAGTTCCCCCAAGCAGGAATCGTGGAGATCGGGAATAACGCGGAGATTGGCGCGAACGCGACGGTGGATCGCGGGTCGCTGGACGACACGCGAATCGGCGAAGGAGTGAAGATCGACAACCTGGTACACGTGGGACATAACGTGCAAATTGGCGCGCATACAGTGATTGCGGCGCAGACGGGAATTTCCGGTTCGAGCAAATTGGGGCACCACGTCGTGTGCGGCGGGCAGGTGGGCATTGCCGATCATTGCACACTGGAAGACCAGTCGATTGCTGGGGCGCAAGCAGGAATTCCGACGGGAAAGACGATCCGAAGGGGACAGCCAGTTTGGGGAACACCAGCGCGGCCGCTGGACAAATTTAAGGAAGCGTATGCGTGGTTTGCGCGGTTACCGGAATTGGGGGAGAGGATTAAGAAACTCGAGGAGAAAAACGCGGTGTCGAAATAGCCGCGAAACACAGGGCGCTAGCGAATGAAAGATACAGTGGCAACAGACAAAAGTTTGTGGAGATTGATCGTGGTCGGTGGCCACACCCGAAGCATCGGAAAGACGCAACTGGTGTGCGACGTGATTCGCGCTTTCCCGCGAGCCGAATGGATGGCGGGAAAGATCACACAATACGGCCATGGCGTGTGCGCCCAAAATGGGGAAAATTGCGATTGCGCGCCAACCGATCATGTCTGCGCGCTGGATTGGGAAACGCGCGCCGACACGGGCACAGACAGTTCGCGATTCTTGGAAGCGGGAGCGAAACGGTCCTTTTGGCTGAGGACGAAGCAGGGTTACCTGGCGGAAGGCCTGCCACTCTTGCGAAAAGCACTCGAGGAGGTAAGTCGCGAAGAAGAGAATCGCGCCACGACGGAGAAGCCCTTTGCGGTAATCGTGGAGAGCAATTCGTTGATGCAGTTCGTCAAGCCCAGCCTGTATTTTGCGGTAATTGATCCGATGAAGGACGATTTCAAGGAGTCGGCGCAGATGGCCCTGGATCGTGCACACGCCCTGGTTTTGCGAGGCGAACTTCGGGCGGACGCGCCTCCGGCACCGTTATGGATGCGATTGCCGGAACAGTTGATGAGGGAAAAGCCGTCAGTTTTGCAACGAGAAGGGCAAGGACTTCCGGAACCGTTGCAGGCATTAGTGCATCGAATGTTAGAACAAGGACCGGCATCGCGGCTGTAGGCCAGGGCGACAACGAAGGGTTAGCAAGTGAGCATCTTAATCGTTGACCGGATTTGTAGGTTGCGGCGATAATAAAAAGGTACTGGTGGAGCCCGGCTCGCCGCACGTGGAAGTTCAACGGAATATGTAAGTTAGCTCCGGTTTCAGGATAGGCGAGTTGGGGTGTACTTACGCCGGGCCGGAACGCCGGGTGTAAAGGGAGCCTGAATGGCGTCGGTCGTACGAGTCGGAGAGGAACTGCCGGTTGCGCCGGCGCCTGCTCCGTGGCGGCAGGAAGACTGGGCTGCACGCGTCGAAACTGCCGTCAAGAATGGCGCCGAGTATTTGCTTTCCTTGCAAACTGAGGATGGGTATTGGCTTGGAGAACTGGAAGCTGATACTACCCTGGAATCCGACTACATCTACTACTTGTACGTTTTAGGTCAGGCCGAGCCTAGCCGCATCGCCAAGCTGGCAAATTATGTGCGCCGGCGGCAGTTGGATACCGGCGGGTGGCCCATTTATCCGGGGGGCGCCTCCGAACTGAATGCGACCGCGAAGGCGTATTTTGCCCTGAAATTGGCGGGAGATTCGCCGGACGCGCCGCATATGGTGAAGGCGCGGGAAACCATCCATCGCCTCGGGGGCCTGGAACACACAAATTCCTACGTAAGATTTTATTTAGCGCTGGTTGGCGCAGTGGGTTGGGAATTGGTTCCGGCCATTCCGCCGGAGTTGATGCTCCTTCCGAATTGGTTTTATTTCAATATTTACGAAATGTCGTCATGGACGCGCGGGATTGTGATCCCGATGGCGATTCTTTCGTCGCTGCGTCCGGAATTTCGATTGCCGGAGCATGCACGTGTCGATGAACTATTCAAGGATCCATCGCAAAAGACAGCGGCGTTCAGCTGGAGCAAGCAGATCCTGTCCTGGAAGAATGTGTTTTTAGCGGTAGATCGCGGGCTGAAATTGTATGAGAAGCTGCCGTGGAAGCCGTTGCGACAGAAAGCGCTCCGTGAAGCGAAACAGTGGATGGTGGAGCACCTGGAACGGACCGAAGGCCTCGCGGCGATTTATCCTTCGATGATGAATTCAATTTTCGCGCTGATCGCGCTGGGGCACGGGCCGGATGATCCTCTGACGAATCGGGAAATCAAGGAATTTTCGCGATTTGAAATTGAGGAGGATGACACCATCCGGTTGCAGCCGTGTGTTTCTCCGGTATGGGATACCTGTATTGCCATGGTCGCCCTGGAAGAAGCGGGATTGCCGGCAGACCATCCAGCTTTGGTGAAGGCCGCGGAGTGGCTGCTTTCGAAACAGATTCTGGGCGGAGGCGACTGGCAAATCAAAAATAAGGATGCCGAGCCAGGTGGCTGGGCGTTCGAGTTTCGCAACGATTTTTATCCGGACGTGGATGACACGGCATTTGTGTTGATGGCCCTGCAGCGCGTGAACCTTCCCGATGCGAAGCGCATGGAAGGGGCGATACGCCGGGGCATTCAGTGGCTGTTGAGCATGCAGAATCGCGATGGAGGTTGGGGCGCGTTCGACCGGGACAACGACCGGCAATTGCTGTGCAACATCCCGTTCGCCGATCACAACGCGATGATTGATCCATCGACCGCCGATGTGACTGCACGCGTACTCGAGTGCCTGGGACGCTTTGGCTGGGCGTCGGAACATCCAGTGGTGCAGAAGGCCGCGGCATTCCTGGCGAAAGATCAGAGCAAGGATGGGTCGTGGTTTGGACGTTGGGGCGTGAATTATGTGTACGGCACCAGTGGGGTGCTACGCGCCTTCGAAACGGTTTCGATGACAGCACAGGATTACTGCTTGCGTGCCGTGAACTGGCTGCGTGAGGTGCAGAAGGCAGATGGAAGCTTTGGGGAATCCCTGAACAGCTATGAAGTCGTATCGAGTAAAGGGCAAGGGAACAGCACGCCATCGCAAACGGCTTGGGGATTGATTGGGCTGATGGCAGGGGCGGACCCGAACGATCAAGCCATTGCTAAAGCGGCCGCTTACCTGGTGGGCCAGCAGCATGCGAATGGCTCCTGGAGTGAGGAAGATTTTACGGGAACAGGATTTCCGGGCGTGTTTTATCTGAAGTACCACTTGTACATGAATTCGTTCCCAGTGTACGCACTAGCCCGCTATCGGAATCAGGCGCGGCGAGCCGCGGAATATTGCGCTGTGAAATTCGATCCAAGCGAGTTTCGGCTACGCAGCGGCCTATATACATCTCGCGAGCGGCAGGCGTCCTAATAAGAAATGCGGTACCCCTGGGGACTGGTTTTCGATTCCGCGAAACATATCATAGGGAAAAAACTGCGTGGCGAGCGAAGATTTCCGGTGATGCTCACGCTGGAGCCCCTGGGCCATTCCGCGCCGAGCTATGCTCCAGGAAATGGCGGTAAAACGGAAGAGATCCTGGTGGCGCTGACGGTGGAAATGTGCGTGGCAGCGGTGGAGGAGTGCCGCGCTCCGCTTGTTTCAATTTGTGGGAACGAACCGTTGGAGTACCCCGAGATCGCCATGCTGACACGGGCAATTCTGGATCGTGGCCGCCACCTGTTTTTGTGCACAGATGGCCGGCTGATCCGGCACCGGCTGCACATGATTCCGCCGTACGCGAATTTCTTCTGGAACGTGAAGTTGGACGGAACGCAATCGGTGCACGACCGGCGGGCAAAACGGACCGGACTTTTCACGGAAGCGATGGACGGGATCAGGGCCGCGAAGAATGCAGGTTTTTTAGTGGTTGCCAGCAGCACGGTTTGCCCGGACACGGATATACGCGATTTGGAGCAACTGTACGAGAAGCTGCACGGAATGCACGTCGACGGATATATGCTTTCTCCGCACTACCCGGAACAAAGACTATGTCGCGAGGGAAGCGCGAAGTTCCACCAGCAGATGCACGAGAAATTTTGTGAGGCGAGCGAGAGGCTGCGTGATTACAACCTTATGATGTCGCCGATTTATCTGGAGTACCTGCGCGGCGAAAGGGAACTGGACTGCAGCGTGTGGGGCGGCCCCGTATATGGACCTCAGGGATGGGCGGGTCCGTGCAGTTTGTTGAACGTGAGATATGCAGACAGCTATAAAACGCTGCTCGAGGATACCGTCTGGGAGAACTACGGACGCGGATTGAACCCGCGGTGCGAAAACTGCCAAAGTTCCGAAGGATATGGTACGGCGGCCTTGCTGGGCCTGAACCCCAAAGCAGGCGATCTGTGGAAGATGCTGGCCTGGCAGTTTGGGGGGAATTTGGGCGAGAAGCGCGAGAGCTCACGGAAACTATGACGACGTTGGTGACAGGGGCGGCTGGATTTCTGGGGAGCCATGTGACCCGGCAATTGGTGGCGCGAGGAGAAGTTGTTCGCGTGCTGATGCGTCCTTCGAGCAACAACCGCGCGATCAGCGATTTGTCACTGGAATATGTAACCGGGGACTTGCGGGATGCGGCTTCGCTGGAACGCGCCATGAAAGATGTGAAACGCGTGTTTCACGTAGCGGCGGATTATCGTTTGTGGGCGAAGAACCCGCAGGAAATTTACGATTCGAATGTCGGCGGAACGAAAAACCTGCTTGCGGCTGCGAGGACTGCCGGTGTGGAACAACTGATTTACACGAGTACCGTGGCGACGATAGCGGTAGACCGGCCGGAGTTGCCGAATGAGGCTACCGATTCGAAGCTGGAAGAAATGATCGGGCACTACAAGCGTTCGAAATGGATGGCGGAACAAGAAGTGTTGCGGGAGGCGCGCGCGGGTTTGCCGGCAGTCGTGGCTATGCCGACTACGCCGGTAGGGCCATGGGATTGGAAGCCCACACCGACAGGAAAGATTATCCTAGATTTTCTGAACGGGAAGATGCCCGGTTATGTGGAGACGGGATTGAATTTTGTTGGAGTCGAAGAGTGCGCGGCAGGGCACCTGCTCGTTTCCGAACGCGGGCAGATTGGCGAGCGGTACCTTCTGGGCGCGGAGAATCTGACTTTGAAGGACCTGCTGGACGGTTTGGCGAAGATTACCGGTCTGGCGGCGCCGACGATGAAGATACCGCACGGGGTAGCATTGGGCGTAGCCTATGTGGAAAGCGCTTTGTCGCGGCTGATTGGAAGGGAACCAGGGATTCCAGTCGAAGGAGTGAGAATCGCCCAGCACAAGATGTTTGTGGATTGCTCGCGGGCTCAGAGAGAGATTGGATTTCAACCGGGGCCGGTCGCGGCGGCGCTGGAACGGGCGGTGCGGTGGTACCAGGCGAATGGCTACGTGAAGGCCGGGCGCGCGAAGAAAATGAAATTGGCAGCGTGAGCGTGCGATGAGGGTCCTGGTGACATTTGCAGTCGATGCCGAGTTTGCGCCGTGGCGCAAATTGCGGAGATTTCGCTGGATCGACTATGACGGGCTGAATCTGTGGCGAACGGATATTGGTGATTTGGAAATCACCGTGCTCGTTACCGGCATCGGTACGCAAGCCGCGGCACAAGCAATGGGTCTGATGATGCACATGGCGGATGATAACCGGTACTTCGACGTTTGTATCTCGAGCGGACTGGCAGGGGCGCTGCAAGGCGGGTTGGCGCCGGGCGACATTATTGCGCCGCAGGATTTGATAGCCGAAGTCCAGCATGCTGACCTGCGGTCAGACCGGCTGAAAGTTGATGGAGAACTAAGAAAGCAGGCGCTGGCAGCAGGTGCGACTCCCGCGGATTGCCTGTTCACCACGGACCGGGTATTCGTGAAAGCAAGTCACAAACAGAGCTGCTCTTCGAGGGCGCAATCGGTCGATATGGAGAGCTTCGACATCGTAAAAGAGGCTAGCGCCTGGGGCGCGCGAGCGGTGGTGGTTCGCGCGATTAGCGATACCGCGGATGAGGATTTGCCCATCAATTTCAATCTGACATTATCTAAGAAAAACGAAATCAGTTTGCTCAAGGTGCTGCGGGAACTTGCAAAAAATCCGCTTGTGTTGCCTGCGTTGCTGCGATTTGGACGACAGAGCCGGTTCGCAGCACGGCGGCTGGCGCACTTTCTGGACGAATACGTTCAGAACGTGCCGGTATCGGGCCAAGTAGATTTATCGCAAAGGATGGCGTCGAGATGAGCGGGGCAGGCACTGTGGTGGAGCGGGTCAGGACGTTAGGGCCGATACCGAAGACCATGCGGGCCGGGGTGTACCGCGACCAAGGCGTGGTGCGGGTCGAGGAGGTGCCAGTCCCGGAAGTCGAGGACGGCGAAGTGCTCATCAAGGTGGCGGCGTGCGGAATCTGCGGGACGGATATCAAAAAGATTTTTCAACGATATGTGGAACCGCCGCAGATTCTCGGTCACGAGCTGGCCGGCACGGTGGTGGGTATTGGACGCGGTGTGACGAAATGGAAGTTGGGAGACCGCGTAATGAGTTTCCACCATATTCCGTGCAATGAGTGTTTCTATTGCAAGAACCGGCTGTTTTCGCAATGCAAACAGTACAAAACCACAGGCCTGACGGGTGGATTCACACCAAATGGCGGCGGATTTGGGGAGTACGTAAAAGCCATGCCGTGGGTGGCCGAGCGAGGGATTGTAGCGTTACCGGATGATGTGAGTTATGAAGAGGGCACATTTATTGAGCCCATCAACACAATCCTAAAGGCGGTGCAGAAAGCGCGAGTGATCGCTGAAGAAACAGTGCTGATCGTGGGCTGCGGGCCCATTGGCCTGCAGTTGTTGATGGTTACCAAAACGGCCGGTTCACGCATCTATACCAGTGACCCGATGGCAACCCGTAGGGCGAAGAGCCTGAGGCTGGGTGCGATAGAGTCATTTGACCCTATCGGTGGTAAGCTTGTGGACGAAATACGGGCTCGCACGGGGGGTCGCGGAGCAGATGCGGTTCTGGTAGCTGTGGCGCATCCAGCGGTGGTGGTGGAAGCGCTGGCAGCTGCAAGACCCGGGGGTAGAGTCCTGCTGTTTGCTGCGAACGACCCGGTGACAAGAATAGAGTTTCCTGCAGCAGCAGTGGGGATCGACGAGAAGGAAATCCTAGGCAGCTATAGTGCGGCTGTAGACATCCAAGAAAGCGCAGCAGCACTGGTGCTGGAGAAGAAACTGCCGGTGATGGAAATAGTCACCCATAGGTTTCCATTGGCTAAAATCCAAGAAGCACTGGAATTGGCAAACCGACCCACGGAAGACTCGCTGAAGGTCTTGATCGCACACGAATGAGAGTGAGCTCGACAAAGAAGGCGGAAATGGGCGTTGAAGAGGTACTGGCGCCTGCGCGGATAGCCGTGCCGTCGAAGATGACGGCGGCGGTCTTATATGGAAGTGAAGACCTGCGGATCGAGCAGATCGAAGTTCCTTCGCTCGCGCCGGACGAGGTATTGCTGCGTGTGCGACTGGCGTTGACAGACGGCACAGATTTGAAGGTTTGGAAGCGCGGCTATCACGCCAAAATGATTCAGCCGCCGGCGGTGTTCGGGCACGAAGTGGTGGGCGAGATCGTCGCGATGGGAAAGCGCGTCGACGCGAAATGGCGGGTGGGTACGCGGGTGATTGCGGCCAACTCCGCGCCCTGTTTCCGCTGTTACCATTGCCGGCGGGGCCAGGAAAATCTTTGCGACGACCTGCTGTTCAATAATGGAGCGTATGCCGAGTACATGCGCATCCCAGGCCGAATTGTGCGAGAGAACATGCTGGAAGTGCCGCACTCGGTCGACGATCATAGCGCGGCGTTTGTGGAGCCGCTAGCTTGTGTGCTGCGGGGAATTCACGAAATGGAAGTGCGGACGGGCGACACAGCTGCGGTGATCGGATGTGGGCCTATCGGACTGAAGTACGTGCGCATGCTATCGCGGCGGGGAGTGCGGGTGATTGCGTTGGCGCGACGCGAAGGACCGTTGGCAGTAGCGAGGAAATTGGGAGCGGCG
>Ga0335076_10008652_pt1 | contig 10281 bp, 6 predicted proteins | sample Lox_Sample_25_FD_206717 | JGI IMG/M metagenome (GOLD analysis project Ga0335076, IMG submission 206717) | Soil microbial communities from Loxahatchee National Wildlife Refuge, Florida, United States - Lox_Sample_2.5 | ecosystem: Environmental > Terrestrial > Soil > Wetlands | place: USA: Florida...
CAAGTTGGTGTGCGCATTCGCGGTACCGATTCGCAAGGCAAAGCGTTTGAAGAGGAAGCGTCAACGCTGGCGATCAATGCGCATGGTGCGTTGGTGCAATTGCAGGCAAGATTGACCAGCGGGTGCAGCGTGTTGATGAGGAACGGGCGGACGCAGGAAGAGCAAGAGTGTCACGTGGTGTTTCTGGGGCCGGTGCGTTCGGGCAAAGCGGAAATTGGCCTGGAGTTCAAGGAAGCGTGCCCCACCTTCTGGCGCGTGGCCTTTCCGCCGGAAGACTGGACGCCGCGTCATCCGGAAGCGCGCACGGTGAGTCCGACGGGTGTGCCCACCTCCAAGAAGTAAAGCCGAAAAAATCCTGATAGAGTAGGCAGCGATGCGCTTTTGCGTGTTATGCCTGATCTTGCTCGCCACTGCGGTCACTTCCTGGTGGTCGGTGCAGCGTACGGGTGTGGACGCTAACTTGAGGGGAGTGGCGCTGGTTGTGCATCGCGGAAGCGTGGCGATCTGGGCCGCGGGTTCGAAGGGTACGGTGGTGCGTTCGCCGGATGGCGGGAAAAATTGGGAGTCTCTGCACATTCCGGGCGGAGAAGGATTGGATTTTCGGGGCGTACAAACCTTCGATGGCAAGTCCGTGTATGTGATGTCGAGTGGCGAAGAGAAAGCGTCGCGAATTTATAAATCCTCGGATAGTGGAACCACGTGGGTGCAGCAATACACGAATCAACACAAAGGATTTTTTCTGGACGCGCTGGTTTGTTCGGACGAGAAGCATTGCTTCGCGCTGAGCGACCCGGTGGGCGGGAAGTTCCTGTTGATTGCGACCGCCGACGGAGAGAAGTGGCAAGAGCTGCCGCAAACGAACATGCCGGCGGCGATTGCTGGGGAAGGCGCTTTCGCGGCCAGCAACTCCAGCTTATTGCTATATGACAAGACGGAAATTTACTTCGCGACGGGGGGAACAAAAGCGCGCGTGTTTCACTCGGCGGACCTGGGCCAAAGCTGGACGGTTGCGGAGACGCCAGTGCTGAGCGGCAAGCCGTCTCAAGGGATTTTCTCCATCGTACGCGCCGGCGACACTGTCGTCGTAGTTGGCGGGGATTACGCGAAGCCGGACGCGCACGAGCGGACGGCGGCATATTCCACCGATGAAGGCAAGACGTGGCATTTGGCCGAAGAGATGCCCAGCGGCTACCGCTCAGCGGTGGACACGTTCGATGCTGGATTCGTGGCTGTGGGACTGAATGGAGCGGAGACCAGCCGCAATGGGATTCATTGGAAGCATATCGATTCCCCGGGATTGAACGCACTCACCTTCATTAGCGGGAAAGGTTGGGGCGTAGGGCCGAAAGGCACAGCCGCGGCGTTCGTCGACCAGACGGAGTACGGAGCTGCCGACAGCGCGAATCCCTGAGCAGCAAGTGCCCAGACAAACGGCACCGCCGTTCAGCGCAAGGCCTGCTCCAGATCGTCGATCAAATCCTGCGGATCCTCCAATCCGATCGAGACGCGGACCGTGCCGGGTTCGACGCCCGCGTGGCGCAATTCTTCTTTGCTCATTCCGTAGTGAGAGCCGTAGACCGGAAGGATGACGAGCGATTCGACGCCGCCCAGGCTGGCAGCAAGTAAAAACAGTTTGGTGCGATCGCAGAAACGGCGCGCTGCGGGCAAGCTACCTTTGCAATCGAAGGCCAAGAGCGAACCGAAGCCGCGCATCTGTTTCTTGGCGAGCGCATAGCTGGGATGGGATTTGAGGCCGGGATAATGGACGCGGGCGACTTTGGGATGCTTTTCGAGGAATTTGGCGACGCGCAGCGCGGTTTCGCATTGACGTGGCAAACGGACGCCGAGCGTCTTGATGCCACGCATTAGGAGATAGGCGACACCCGGGTCCATCACCGCGCCGAGAGAGGAAATCATGTGGCGAATACCGGCGATGTACTGCGCCTTGCCGGCGGCGACGCCGCCGAGCAGGTCGGAATGGCCAGCGAGTCCCTTGGTGACGCTATGAATGACGATGTCGAAACCGTACTCGATGGGATTCTGCAGCAACGGTGTGGCGAAAGTGTTGTCCACGATGCTGATCAAGCGATGCTTGCGCGCAAAGGCCGCGGCTTTGCGCAGATCCACCAAATACAAGGTGGGATTCGTGGGAGTCTCGACGTACAGGCATTTTGTTTTGGGCGTAAGCAGTGCATCCAGCCCTTCCAGCGAAGCGTCAACGTGGCGGGTAACGATGCCAAAGCGCGGCAGGATATCGCGCATCATGCGGTACGCGCCACCGTAGACCTGAGAAGTCGAAATCATCTCGTCGCCCTGGCTTAGAAAGGTCAGCAGGGTGCTGGATACTGCGGCCATGCCGGAGGAGGTGACGACGGCGTCTTCGGCTCCTTCGAGCGCGGCGATTTTCTGTTCGGCCATGGCCAGGGTGGGGTTGCCATCGCGCGTGTACATGAACGCTTTGCTTTTGCCCTGGGCCCAGCGCTTTAGTTCTTCGGTGGATGGCAGAGTAAACGTTGAGGAACGCACGATGGCGGAAGTTACCGGAGCGCCGACGCCGTGCTTGGGAGGCTCGCCGGCGTGAATCGTGCGGCTTTGCGGACGGAGAGGTGGGTGAACCGGCTTTTTCATGTACTGGATTATTCGATGCCCTAACAAGAAGCAGCAACCTCCAAATTGGCGGCGCGGAAACTTCTTGTTTTCAACCGTGAAAGGATGATGGTGTCTTATTTATCTATAGGTACTTGACACATCAATTATTCTGCGCTTAGGCTCGATTAGATATGGAGCCAGAAGCTTCCCTCTCTTGGCTGGCGCTTACGTTGACGCCGGGCGTGGCCGCCCGCCTGACCGGGCGACTGCTGCGCGAATTCGGCACACCGGAGGCGGTGTTTCGCGCGAGCCTGACCGCGCTTGAAGCTTGCAATCTTCCTTCGCCTGCCGCACAAGCTATCTTCAAGAAGCAGACGTTCTGGCGTGCGGAAAAAGAAGTGGCGGCCATCCGGCGAATCGGGTGCCGCATCGTGACGTGCACCGAGCCGGAATACCCGCAATCGCTGTTGCAGATTTATGATCCTCCGGCGCTACTGTATGTCCGCGGCGACGCCAGCATCTTAAACGCACCGAGCATCAGCATTGTGGGGACGAGGCGTCCCACAGTGTACGGGACGCAAATCGCAGAGCGCATGGGGCGCGACCTGGCCAAGCGGGGTTTGGTGGTGGTGAGCGGGCTGGCGCGCGGGGTAGACGCTTTGGCCCATAACGGAGTAACTGCCGTGGGTGGGCGGGCCATCGGAGTGCTGGGAACGGGGATCGATGTTTGCTACCCGAAGGAAAACAGGAAGCTATTCGAGAAAGTTCTGGAAAAGGGAGCGATTCTGAGCGAGTTGCCCACCGGATCGCACCCGGCGCCGGAGAATTTCCCGGTGCGGAACCGCATCATCGCCGGGATGCCATTGGGGGTACTGATCGTGGAGGGCAAACAGTACAGCGGTTCGTTAATCACCGCGCGGCTGGCGATGGAGTTTGGACGGGAAGTTTTTGGCGTGCCGGGGAACGTGACGCAGGAAATGAGCTTCGCGCCAAATCAACTGATCAAGCAGGGAGCGAAGTTGGTGACCGGCGCGGAAGATGTGATCGAAGAGCTGCCAACACCAGTGCGAGCCGTTTTGCTGGCGGCAGAGGCAGTGGCGTCGGAACAACTAAATCTGCTTGCCGCAGAGGGCTTAAGTGATGCAGAAAAAAGGATTTATGAGCTTTTAAGCACCGAGGAACCGAGGCACATTGACGACCTGCTGGAAACCACTGGGTTGAATTCCAGCGAAGTTCTGGCTACCCTTTTTGAATTGGAGATGAAAGGCATCGTACGGCAATTGCCGGGGAAGCAGTTTACCAAGGTCTTGCTGTAAGCGGGGAAAGGGTTGTCGCCAGGACCTGCCCCATGCATCGAAAGGAAGCCGCGGCGCATCAGAAGGTGTCGCCGCTGGCCAAGGAACATAGATAAGGTAGCGAGAAAGACACATTCCGCTTTACCAGCCCCTTCCAGCGGAAGCAAGTAAGGTTAAAAAGGAACAATGGCACGATCACTCGTGATCGTCGAGTCGCCGGCAAAGGCGAAGACGATCAACAAATATTTAGGCAAGAACTACACGGTTAAGGCGTCCGTCGGGCACGTACTGGACTTGCCGACCAAGACGATCGGGATCCGTCTGCCCGTGGATGAAGACGAAGTTAAGGCAAGCAAGAAGAAAAAGAAGCGTAGCAAGAAAGCCGTGGCACCCAAGCCGCCGTTGAAGCCGGTGTCGATAGACGATCCGAAGATCTTCGAGCCGACGCTGCAAGTGATCCCGGGCAAAGGCAAAGTCATTAACGATTTGAGAAAAGCGGCTACCACGGCGGAAGCCGTTTATCTGGCGGGGGACCCGGACCGCGAAGGAGAAGCCATTTCCGCGCACTTGGCGATGGTTCTTTCCAAGCCAGCAAAGTTTTTGGTGCCCGAGGAAGAAGAGAACGCCAACGGAAACGGCAAGAAGGACGGCACTGCGAACAGTGAGAAGGCGCCGGAGCCTGCGCCTGGAAAGAAAGGCACCAAAGGCAAATTCAGCAAGAAGGCGGCGGAAAAAGACCGCATTGAGATCGAGCCCATCGATCCAAAGAAGATTTTTCGCGTTACGTTCAACGAGATTACGCCCAAGGCGATTCGTGCGGCATTCGAGAAACCGCGGCAGGTGGACGCGCAGCTTGTGGATGCGCAGCAGGCGCGGCGCGTGCTGGACCGCATCGTGGGCTACAAGATTTCGCCGCTGCTGTGGGACAAGGTTCGGCGGGGGTTGAGCGCGGGCCGCGTGCAGACCGTGGCGTTGCGTTTGATCGTGGAGCGCGAGCAGGAGATTCGGGCGTTCGTTCCGCAGGAATATTGGACCATCCACGCGATGCTTGACGCGGGCGAGCCGCCCATTTTCGAGGCCAAGCTCAGCAAGAAGAAGGGCGAAGACATTGAGGTAAAGAATCAGGCTGCCGCGGACGAGATCGTGAATGCGGTGAGCAAGGCCAAGTGGCAGGTGGAAAGCGTCACGCTGAAAGAGAAACGCCGCAATCCGCCGCCGCCGTTCACAACGTCGAAGCTGCAGCAGGCCGCTTATAACCGCCTGCGGTACACCGCGAAGCGCACCATGGCGCTGGCGCAACGTTTATATGAAGGGGTGGAGCTGGGCGAAGAAGGGTCGGTGGCGCTGATTACTTATATGCGCACGGACTCCGTGCAAGTGTCCAACGACGCCTTGGCGCAGGTGCGGGAACTGATTCCCGAACGTTACGGCAGCAACTATCTGCCGGAGAAGCCGAATTTCTACAAGTCGAAGAAGGACGCGCAAGGCGCGCACGAAGCGATTCGTCCGACGGATGCGACACGGGCGCCGGAAGATGTGCGCAAATATTTGGAAGACGATGTGTTCAAGCTGTACCAGTTGATCTGGCAAAGGTTTGTGGCTTCGCAGATGTTGCCGGCGGTGTATGACCAGACCACCATCGATATTTCCGCGGCGGATTACACCTTCCGGGCGACCGGGTCGATTCTGAAATTCGACGGCTATTTGAAGGTGTACCAGATTCCGGCGGTAAATGCCGACCGCGAAGATGATGAGAAGGACGACGAGGGCGAAGGCAAAGCGCTGCCTCGCGTGAGCGAAGGCCAGGTGCTGAAACTCGATTCCATCCGGCCGGACCAGCACTTCACGGAACCGCCGCCGCGGTACACGGAAGCAACGCTGGTGAAGGAGTTGGAAGAAGATGGCATCGGGCGGCCCTCCACGTATGCTTCGATCATTTCGACGATTGTGGAGCGCGAATATGTGAAGAAGGACCAGGGGCGCTTTACGCCGACGATGCTGGGCGAGCGCGTGTGCATGCTGCTGATCAAGAGTTTCGAGGACGTCTTCGACGTGCGCTTCACGGCACGGCTGGAAGATGAACTGGACGAAATTGAAGAAGGCAAGCTGCCCTGGCGGGAATCGGTGAAGGAGTTCTGGGAGAAATTCGTAATCGATCTGGAAAAGGCCGGCGATGAAATGATTTCGTATAAAGCCGGCATTCCTACGGGGAAAAAGTGCGAAAAGTGCGGCGAAGGCGAATTGCTGGAACGCATTAGCCGGCACGGCTTCTTCCTGGGATGTTCGCGCTATCCCGATTGCGATTTCATCCAGGACATGTCGGAAGAAATTCCGGAAGACGCCGAAAACAAGGTGGAGTATTGCGAGAATTGCGGGAAGGAAATGGCGTTGAAGCGGGGGCGATTTGGCGCGTTCCTGGCGTGCACCGGGTATCCGGACTGCAAAACGACGCGCCGTTTGGTGGCCGGCACGCGCATCGCGCACCAGCCGGACGAGCCGTTGGACGAGAAGTGCCCGCTGGACGGCAACGGCCTGGTAAAGAAGCACGGACGGTTTGGAGAGTTCATCGGCTGTTCGGGCTACCCGAAGTGCAAGTACACGCGGCCCATCACCATGGGCATCAAATGCCCGAAGTGCAACGAAGGCGAATTTGTGAAGCGCGGAAGTATGGGCAAGGGCGGGCGCGGGCGATTCCGTGTGTTCTACGGTTGTTCGCGGTATCCCGATTGCGATTTCACCACACCGAATATGCCCATCGCGCAACCGTGCCCGAAGTGCGGCGCACCGTTTATCGTGGAGAAGAAATCGAAGATTGGCACGGTGTACGCTTGCATTAAAGAAGGATGCGACTGGGAAAAGCTGGCTCCGGAAGAAAAGCCGGCCAGCGCGCCACAGCCGGAAGAAGCGCCGGTAGCGGTGAAATCATAGTCAGCTTCCACGGCGGTAGATAGATAGTCCGCAACAAGCCCCCACGATCGACAGGCCCTCGAATCCGAGTATGCCTATAATTACAAGCGAGCTGTGATGAAATTGGCGATCCCGAAATTTCTGGAGTATCTGCGGTCGGTGCGCAACGCTTCGCCGCACACGATCATCAACTACGCGAACGATCTAGAGCAGTTTCAGCAGTTTTTGACGCCGCCGGGCACGGAAACGCCGGCGATGACCAAAATCGATCATCAAGTCATACGCGAGTACATGGCTTATTTGCATGACGGCGGGCTGGAGAAAAGTTCCATCGCGCGCAAGCTGGCGGCATTGCGTTCGTTTTTTCGCTACTGCGTGCGCGAAGGCATGTTGAAAGATAACCCCGCGCGTCTGGTGGCGACGCCAAAATTGCCGAAGCGCATTCCCACGGTGCTTTCTGCGGAAGAGATGAGCGGGTTTCTGGATCAATTGGCCAGTGTGCAAGACTCTGGCGGAAAGCGCGGCCGCAAAACTAACGCGGCGCGCGTGGCCGCTTCGAAGCGATCGAATGCGCTGGTGAAGATGGAAGATGGCCTGTTGCTGCGGCGCGACCGTGCGATTCTGGAATTGCTATACGCGGCGGGATTGCGCGTCAGCGAACTGACCGGACTGGATTTGGTGGATGTAGACCAGAAGGATCGGGTGGTGCGCGTGATTGGCAAGGGGCGCAAGGAACGAATTGTCCCCTACGGAGCAAAAGCGGGCGAAGCGCTGGCGCTCTATTGGCCCGAGCGTGAACGCTTACTGCACGAAAACCATCGCCAGCCTGGAGGGACCGATCCGCAGGCAGTGTTCCTGAACTATATGGGGCGGAGGCTGACGCAACGCAGCGTGGGCCGGATTGTGAAGAAATATGTGCGGCTGGTGAATATCAACTGGGATTTGCATCCGCACTCCTTGCGCCATGCGTTTGCCACGCATTTGCTGGCAGACGGCGCGGACTTGCGGGCGATTCAGGAACTGTTGGGGCACTCTTCGCTTTCCACGACGCAGAAATATACGCACGCGTCGATGCGGCACTTAATGGAGATTTACGACAAATCGCATCCGCACGCGTGAGCCGCGCGCGGCGTTGCACTTTCCTTGAAAGATTCCAGTACACTAAGGCGAATCCACCTGACCGCTGAAGAGTGTCCAGGCCAGTCACGGATACGGTTCAATCGACGGGAGAGAACACGAATGCGAACTGCGACGCGCAAATGGGTGTGCTTGGCGGCAGTGTTGCCGGCAATGTTGCTGGCGCTGCCGGTGGGCTGCAAGGCGCCGGCGAGTCCGAGTAAGGACTGGAATGGACTGGTCGACGAGTATCTGGACAAAGTTTATTTTCCGCAGAACCCCTCGGTGGCCACGCAGGATGGGCTGCACCAGCATGATTCAGAGATCGAGCAATACTCGCAAAAGGCGATCCAGGAAGAGATTGGCGCGCTGCACACTTACGAGCAGCGCGTGGCGCAATTTCCCCCGGCTGGATTAACGGCAGTGGAGGTGGCCGATCAGCAGATTCTTCTCGGCGAGATTCGCAGCCAACTGCTGACGCTGGAGACGCTGCGGCCGCGGGAGAAAAATCCGGATTTGTATTCGAGTAGCGCTGCCGGAACGATTTATGTACTGATGGTGAGGAAGTTTGCGCCTCCCGAACAACGGTTGCGAAGTGTGATCGCCCGCGAACAGAAGTTGCCGGCGATTTTCGCATCGGCGCGCGAGAATCTGCAGAATCCGCCGGCGGAATACACGCAAATCGCGTTGGAACAGCTCCCGGGGATCATCGGGTTCTTCCAGAAGGATGTGCCGACGGCATTTGCGGAAGTGAAAGATACTGCCTTGAACGCGGAGTTCGCCAAGTCGAACGCAGCGGTGATCGATGCGTTGCAGCAATACCAGACGTGGCTGAAGACGGAGCTGTTGCCGCGCTCTCACGGGGACTTTCGAATTGGGGCAGAGAATTTCTCGAAGAAGCTGCAGTACGAAGAGATGGTCGACACGCCGCTGGACCGGCTGCTGCAGGTTGGATTCGATGACCTGCACAAGAATCAGGCGGAGCTGCAACGGGTGGCGAAAGAGATTGAGCCGCGCAAGTCACCGCAAGAGGTGGTGGCGGAACTGGCGAAAATGCATCCGGCACCGGACAAGCTGTTGCAGACCTTTGCAGGCACGTTCGACAGCTTGATTTCGTTCATTCAGGCGAAGCACATCATCGACATCCCTGCTGGTCCGAAGCCGATGGTGGTCGAGACGCCGCCGTTCGAACGCGCCACCACCACGGCCTCGATGGATACGCCCGGTCCGTTCGAAACCGTCGCGACGGAGTCGTATTTCCACGTGACGCTGCCTGCGCACGGCGATTCGCCGCAAGACATCGCGAGTTTGATGGCGGGCTTCAATATCGGCACGATCGTAAGCACATCGGTGCACGAAACCTATCCTGGGCATTACCTGCAATATTTGTGGACCAGCCGCGCGCCCTCGAAGCTGCGGAAGGTTTTCTATGCGAATACCAACGGCGAAGGCTGGGCGCACTATTGCGAGCAGATGATGCTGGACGAAGGGTATGGGCAGCCAGGCGTGGGAGCCAAAGACGAGCGCGAAGCGAAGTTCATTCGCCTGGGGCAATTGCAAGATGCCCTGTTGCGGGACGCGCGGTTCGTGGTGGGAATCAAGATGCATAGCGGCCAGATGAGCTTCGACGAAGCGAAGACTTTTTTTGTGCAGGAAGGGTTTCAGTCAAAGAAGATCGCGGAGATCGAATCAAAACGAGGAACTTCGGACCCCACGTATCTGTATTACACGCTGGGGAAATTGCAGATCTTGAAGCTGCGCGAGGATTACAAGAAGAAAATGGGCGCGGGGTTCAACCTAGGCGAATTCCACGACAAGTTCATGGGTCAAGGGTTCCCGCCGATCGCGGTGGTGCGGCAAGCGCTCCTCGGTGACAACTCGCCGACGTTGTGAGGTAGGCGAAAGTCAGGGGTGGAAAGAAACGATGTTGACCGTTCGAGAAGCGCGGGCCGGTGACTCCGATGCGGTGTGGCGGATCCTGGAGCCGGTGTTGCGGGCCGGCGAGACCTACACCTTGGCGCGAGAACTGAGTCGCGCCGACGCTTTGGCGTTCTGGTTTGCCGCGGGCCATGAGGTCTTCGTCGCGGAAGACGAAAATGGCGTGCTGGGGACGTACTTCTTGCGAGCGAATCAAAAAGGTGGCGGCGCACACGTAGCCAATTGTGGGTACGTGACCGCGACCGAGGCCACCGGGCGAGGTGTAGCGCGGGCCATGTGTGCACATTCATTGGAACACGCAAAAAGACGGGGCTTTCGCGCGATGCAGTTCAATTTTGTGGTGAGCACGAACGAACGCGCGGTACGCCTCTGGGAATCGTTCGGGTTCGAGATTGTGGGGCGGCTGCCCAAGGCGTTCTCTCATCCCACGCTGGGC
>Ga0335076_10008653_pt1 | contig 10281 bp, 7 predicted proteins | sample Lox_Sample_25_FD_206717 | JGI IMG/M metagenome (GOLD analysis project Ga0335076, IMG submission 206717) | Soil microbial communities from Loxahatchee National Wildlife Refuge, Florida, United States - Lox_Sample_2.5 | ecosystem: Environmental > Terrestrial > Soil > Wetlands | place: USA: Florida...
CGCTGTCGGTCGACACCAACTGGAAGTCACCCAATGACTGGGACGGATGGGAGTGGAACTCATCTCTGTTCCCGGACCCCCAAGGTTTCCTGAACTACGCCAAGCAGCAAGGGATCCACGTCACGCTGAACGTCCACGCGAGCATCGCCGACGACGATCCCCAACTCCCGGCCACGCAGGCGCTCGCCGAGACGTCGCTCGCCGATGACAACTCGTGCTTCACCCCCAGCGGCACGTGCAAGGTATGGGACTGGAGCAGCGTGCCGCAGGCCGAGTCGTACTTCGCCCTGCACCAGCCGTTCGAGGCCGAGGGAGTGTCGTTCTGGTGGCTCGACTGGTGCTGCGATGCCTCGACCGCATCAGACCCGGGAGTGACACCCGACGCCTGGATCAACCATCTGTACGCCCAGGAGATGGCGAACAAGAACGAGCGGGGGTTCGTGCTGTCGCGCACCGGGAGCTCGTACCAGAACCCAGACGAGGTGTACGCGGCCGGTCCATGGGCCGGCCACACCTCGACGCTCGCGTTCACCGGTGACACGTGGGGCACCTGGAACACGCTCGAGTTCCAGGCCCAGCTTGCCGCCGACGAGGCCAGCATCGACGAGCCGTACGTCTCGGACGACATCGGCAGCTTCCTCGGCCAGCCTCCGGGAATCCCGTCCGGAGGAAACCCAACGGATGACCCCGACATCTACGACCGCTGGGTGCAGCTCGGGGCGTTCCAGCCGATCCTCCGCCTGCACTCGAGCGCCGGCAACCGGCTCCCGTGGGACTACCCCCAGCCGGCCAACGCCATCGCCGCGAGCTTCCTGCGCCTGCGTGAGGCACTCGTGCCGTACACATACACGCTGGCCGACGAGGCGGTGCAAACCGGCCTGCCGATCAACCGGCCGCTGTACCTGGACTACCCGAGCGAGCCCGCCGCCTATGCCAACTCGGGCGAGTACCTGTACGGCCCCGACGTCCTGGTCGCGCCGGTCACCACGCCCGGCACCGTGAGCACGCAGTCGGTGTGGTTCCCGCCGGGCGAGTGGACTGACTGGTTCACGGGCGCCACGTTCACGGGACCTTCCGAGCACACGCTGACCGTCCCGCTCGATCGGATGCCGGTGTTCGTCAAGGCCGGCGGCATCGTTCCCGAACAGGCTCCGATGAGCCACGTCGGCGCCCGGCCCGACGCACCCACGAGCATCAGGGTGTACCCGGGCGCTCCAGGCCAGTTCTCGCTCTACCAGGACGCGGGGACGGGAACCGGCTACGAGCACGGCCAGTACAGCCTCACGCCGATCGACACGTCGTCTTCGCCCGGCGGAACGCGCGTGAGCATCGGCCCCGCCTCCGGCCGCTTCCCCGGCCAGCCCAGCAGCCGGAGCTTCTCCGTCCGGATTGAGCGCCTGACCGCGCCACAGGCCGTGCTGATCAACGGACGCCGGGCCGCCTGGGCGTACGACGCAGGCTCCCACACGGTGACCGTCGCGGTCGATGACCTGGCCCTGTCCGCCACCGCCGTCGTTACCGAGATGGGCGGGACCCCGATCAGCTCGCCCGAGCCGGCCGCCGTCGAGCTCGGCATCAGTCCGTCGACGCCTCTGAGCCTGGCCGCGGGTGCATCCACGACCGTGACGACGACCGAGCGGGACGACGGTCCCGGCGGCGCCGGCGGAGTCTCGGTCAGCCTCACCGCCCCGTCCGGGTGGACGGTGACGCCGGCCTCGCCCGTCGACGCCGGCGGCCTGAGCAACGGCGGCTCGGCCACGCAGTCGTGGACCGTCACCGCCCCCGCTGGCGCGACCTCGCCGGTCACGGCAGCGTTGCGGGAGTCGGCCAGTTACGTCAGTGCTGGGCGGCATGAGCGCGTGATCGCGATGCAGCAGAGCGGGCCGAACTCGGCGCCGCTCCCCCCACCGGTGATAACCGGCTCCTCACCGCCGAGTCCAGCCCCGGGTGACGCGGTCACTCTGACCGGGCAGAACTTCGGCGCCAATCAAGGCTCGAGCTATCTGACGCTGGCCCAGGGTGGGACGAGCTGGGGAGCGCCGTACGACGGCGCCAAGCTCACGATCACGAATTGGAGCGATGACTCGATCACGTTCGACCTCCCACCCGACAGCGGTCCGTTCCCGCTCGTGCCAGGCCAGGCGACGCTCACGGTGACGGTGGGGAACCAGACGTCGTCGGCCCAGACGCTCAGCATCGCCGGCACCGTGGCGCCCGCGCCTTCGATCACGGCCGTGTCGCCGGCGAGTACGACGCCCGGGAGCAGTGTGACCTTGACCGGCACGAACTTCGGTTCAAGCCAGGGCTCGAGCTATCTGACGCTGGTCCAGGGCGGGACGAGTTGGGGCGCCCCGTACGACGGCGCGCAACTGACGATCACCAGTTGGGGCGACAACTCGATCACGTTTCAGCTCCCGCCCGACAGCGGCTCGTTCCCGCTCACACCTGGGACGGCCACGGTAACCGTCACAGTGGGTGGTCAGGGCTCCAACACGGAGACGCTCACGATTACGGCCTGAGCCGACCGCGACGCCCGTCAGAAATCCTCGAATCGGACCTCGACCGATTCGGTGTCGTGCCGTTCCTCCATCTTGGCGAGCGCGGTCAGCGTCTCGCGGTCAGCGGCTGACTCGGGTGGGCCGAGCAGGCTCCGCGGCCACAGCCGCCGCACGACGACCGTATTGATCTCGGCCGCGTACATCGTCATCTGCGCGATCAAATGCAGCCAGACGAGCAGGCCGATCACGGTCGCGAACGTGCCGTAGGTGTTGCTGGCGCGCTTGATCACGTGGTCGATGTAGATCGCGCCGACGAGCTGGAGGATCACGAGGAACACCGCGGCGACCGCCGCGCCCAGCCAGAGCTGGCGGGTCGGGATCGTCGGCGCCGTGAGGAACCGGAACGCCGCCACGTACAACCCGAAGCTGACCGCCAGCGTGATCGCGTACCCCGCGACCTTGACGAAAGTGCCGTGAAAGGCGGTGGTCACGAGCCCCGTGATCACCGCCGAGAGCACGAACAGCACACCCAGGGCCATCAGCAGCAGCAGCCCGCGCAGGCGCGATTTAAAGAAGTCCGGGCGGTCCTTGTATGGAACCGCCCAGATCTTGGCGAACGCGTTTTGCGCCGCCACCGTCACGCCGAGTCCGCCCCAGATCGAGGTGATAAGGCCGAGGACCAGCGCGGTGACCTTGCCCGTGAGCGCTTGCGCCTGCAGCTGATCGCCGACGACGGGGAACTGGGCGAGCACCGATTTCGTCACGTCGTCGTATAGCTCCTTGTTCCCCTGGAGCACGAACGCAAGAATCGTCGTGAACACGAGCAGCAGCGGGAAGATCGAGAAGAACGAGTAGTAGGCGACGAGGGCGGCCAGACCGCCAGCCTGGTCGTTGCCGAACTTCCTGATGACCGCCATCGGAACCGCCCACGCCGGATGCCGCTGCTGAAAGCGGTCAAAAACCCGGATGGGACGGAGCAGATCCAATGTCGAGGTCCTACCCGACGGAAATAGCGAAAAAAGCTCGCCGTATAGTGACGGGCGGTGGCAGCAGTACGTGCAAGCGGCCTCGTCAAGCGCTTCGAGACGACGGTGGCGGTAGATCGGGTCGACCTCGTCGTCGAAGAGGGCGAGGTGCGTGGCCTGCTCGGGCCCAACGGCGCCGGCAAGACCACGCTGCTCCGCCTGCTGTTTGGCCTGGTGGCGCCCGACGACGGCGCGATCGAGCTGTTCGACCGGCCGCTGGGCTCCTCGGACTCGATCAACCTCGACGGGGTGGCGGGATTCGTCGAGGAGCCGACGTTCTATCCCTACCTGTCCGGACGCGTGAACCTGGAGCTGTACGCCGAGCTCGACGGCGGTGCCGACGCCGGCCGCGTCGGTGAGGTGCTCGAGCAGGTCGGCCTCGCGGGCCGGGGCGGCGATCGCGTCAGCGGTTACTCGACCGGCATGCGCCAGCGCCTCGGGATCGCCGCCGCGCTGCTCCGCTCACCCCGCCTATTGCTGCTCGACGAGCCGACGAGCGGCCTTGACCCGGCCGGCGCCCGAGACATGGGCCGGCTCGTGCGCGAACTCGCCGGCGATGGGACCGCGGTGCTGCTCTCCTCCCACCTGATCGGCGACCTCGAAACCGTGTGCGACTCGTTCACCGTGCTCCGGCTCGGCAAGGTGGTCTGGAACGGGAGCGCCGCCCAGCTGCGCGATCAGGCTCCCGGCTCGGCCTACCGGCTGGCCACCAGTGGCGACGCTCGGGCGCTTGAGATCGCCGAACACCATCCGCACATCCACGCCACCCGGTCGCAGACGGGAGAGATCCGGCTCGCGGTGCAGGGCCGCATCGACGCGTACGTGCTCGACCTCGGCCGCGCCGACATCGCGGTGCGCCGGCTCGAGCTGGTGGTGAGCCCGCTCGAATCGATGTTCTTCGCGCTGACCACCGATGTCGAACTCGACTCGGCCGGGCTCGCGGAGCTCGCCGAAGCGGCGCTGGCGGGGACATGAGCGCGACCCATGCACTGAGGCCCGGAGAGGCCATCCCGGGCCCGGCGTCGCGCCGCCACGGCGGCGTCTGGAGCGTCTACCGCGCCGAGCGGCGAAAGCTGGCCACGCAGCTGTCGACGCGGCTGCTCGCGCTGCTGTGCGTCGTCGGCCCGTTCGCGTTCGCGGGCGTCCTCAAGATCCAGACCGGCAGCCCCGCGGACACGCTGTTCGGAGTGTGGGTCCATCAGTCGGGGTTCGCGCTGTCGCTGGTCGTATTGGGGTTCTGCGGCGCATGGGGCTTCCCGGTGCTCGCCGGCGTGCTCGCCGGTGACATCTTCGCCTCGGAAGATCGGTACGGGACCTGGAAGATGGTGCTGACCCGATCCTCGACTCGCCGGAGCCTGTTCGCCGGCAAACTGCTGGCGGCGTTCACGTTCTCGATCGGACTGCTGGTGCTCCTCGCGGTATCGAGCCTCGCGGCCGGCCTCTTGCTGATCGGCGACGGTTCGCTCGTCGACCTCGGCGGCCGCACGCTGTCAACCGGCCACGGCCTAGCGCTGGTGCTCGCCGCGTGGCTGCTCAACGTGCTCCCGATGCTCGCGTTCACGAGCCTCGCGGTATTGCTCTCGATCGCCACCCGAAACGGCATCGTGGGCGTGATCGGCCCCGCGTTGGTCGACCTCGTGATGCAGTTGCTGCTGCTCGTCGGGACCGGCGTGTGGCTCCACTCGCTGCTGGCCGCGTCCGCGTTCCAGGGCTGGTACACGCTGTTCACCGCGCACCCGTACTTCGGACCGCTCGTGATCGCGTGCATCGTCAGCCTGATCTGGATCGCGGCCTGCCTGGTCGGATCGTGGCTGCTCATCCGACGGCGCGACTTCGCGGGCACGCCGGTCAGCCGCCGCCCGGGGTGGGTGGTGCCGGTGCGCGTGGCGGTCGGCTCCGCCATCCTGGTGGCGTTCCTGGCGATCGCCAGCAACTGGGGCCCGGCCGGCGACACCGCCGCGAAGCTCAAGGCGAGCCTAGAGCCCACTTTCAACAGCCTGACGCTGCTGCAGCAGCGCGAGCTCGGCCGCACGGTGGCGCCCGGCGCGAAGCTGAACGTCCTGACTACCTGCAGCCGGCGCGCGAGTACCCCGGCAGGTCCGGGAGACTGGATCTGCACGCTCGACGTGTTCATCCCCCAGCCCGGGGCGCAGCCGTTCAATCAGACGCCGGTCACCTACGACGTGAGCCTCCAGTCCAACGGCTGTTACAAGGCCGAGTCACCGCCGACGTTCGTCGGGCAGCAGACGATGAAGGACGCCCACGGCAACCAGGTCGTGAACCCGCTGTTCGTGATCTACGGCTGCTTCAACCCGCTGTAGCCCTCGACCCCGAGCAGCACCCGCTTGCGCTCGAGGCCGCCCGTGTAGCCGCCGAGGCCGCCGCCGGAGTGCAGGATGCGGTGGCAGGGGACGACGATCGGGATCGGGTTCGAGCCGAGCGCGTTGCCGGCGGCGCGGTAGGCGCGCGCGTTGCCGGCCTCGGTCGCCACCTGCTTGTAGGTCGCGGTACCGCCGAACGGGATGCGCGCGGTCGCCTCGAGCACGCGCCGGCCGAAGCCGCGGGTCAGCCGCCAGTCGATCGGGAGCTCGAACTCCCGGCGCCGGCCGGCGAAGTACTGATCGAGCTCGCGCCGGGGCTCATCGAGCTTGCGGGGAGCCGCCAGGAGACGCGGGGACAGCTTCGCCGACAGCTCTTCGAGGACCGCCGCCTCGTCTTCATAGTCCACGTAGGCCAGTCTCACCAGCCCACGGGGAGTCGCTGCCAGCAGCAATCTGCCTAGGGGCGAGTCGGCGGTCGTGTAGGCGACGTCGAGCAGCCCGGCCGCCGCGGCGGCGTCGGTGAAGTCCGGCAGCTCATCCGGCGCCGGTGGGCCATGTCTGAGGTAGTCCTCAATTGCGTTCATCGCTGTACTCCGTTCGCAGTCTCTTGAGTGCTTCGTGGACGTTGCGGCGCGCCGCGTCCTCGCTCGTGCCCATCACGGCCGATATCTCGGCGTAGCCGGCGTCGGCGACGTAGCGCAAGGCCAGCGCGGTCCGCTGCTTGGTGGGGAGCTCTCGGACGAGCGACCACAGGCTGTCGTCGGGCTCCCCTGGCAGGACTGCGCTCGTGTCCGCGCTCTCCGGAACATCGCCGGCGAGTACCGGGGCGCGGCGTCTGACCCGAATGTTGTCGATCGCCTTGCGGTGCGCCACCGTGAAGATCCAACTGCGCAGGTTCGAGGCATCGCGCAGCCTGGGGTAGGCGCGGAGCGCCGCCACCCAGGTCTCCTGGTAGCAGTCGTCGGCGTCGACGCGGCCGACCGTCGCCGTGAGGAACCGATGGACGTCGCGCCCGTGCGCGTCGATCAACGTCTGGAATGGCGGAAGCTTCACCTCGGATGAAACGCGTCTGGACGGCATCTCGTGAGATGGTGGCGGACGCCGGCCGTTTCTCCATGTACACCGCCCGAAACCGACCCTCGAGCGCCGGGCCTCCCGGACATAAGCGTCCACCAGACGCTTATGTCCCGGTGAGCGGCCGCGGGGGTTGAGCTTTCGGGCGTCTTACATCGCTAGGGGGCGGTGCGCCCGGCGCCCCGGGGTCACGACCCGATGTCCGCAGCCGACACCCTGTGCCGGCAGCCGGCGAGGCAGCGGATCTCGACCGCTCCGCCCGGATCGCCGGTCGACGCGGAGTTCCAGGGATCCGCGACGTAGGCCGGCTGCACGCAGTTCGGGTCGGGGCACGAGACGATGCGTGCGACGACCGTCAGGTCCCGCTTGAGAAGTGACGTGTTCATGGTGTGGCTCCTTGGTGACTCGGTTGGGGCGAGGCTATGTCCTCCGTCCGTCGGCTCGCGTCCGGCGGGGCACCTGAGGCACCTGGTCGTCGCCGTGGGACACCTGGTCACCGGGGCTGCGCCGGCAATCCGCCGCTCAGCGCTTGATCGAAACCCGCGTTCGCTATACAAGTCTGTATATGGCTCGAGCAATCTGGTCAGGCGCGATCAGCTTCGGACTCGTCAACGTGCCCGTCAAGCTGTACAGCGCCACCTCACCCAAGACGGTCCGCTTCAACCAGCTGTCGAGCAAGACCGGTGCTCGCATCCGGCAGAAGCGCGTCGATCCCACGACCGACGAAGAGGTTCCGTACGAGGACATAGTCAAGGGCTACGAGATCACGCCCGATCACTACGTGGTGATTACCGACGAGGAGCTCGACGCGCTCGATCCGAAGGCGACGCGGACGATCGACATCGAGGAGTTCGTCGATCAGGCCGAGATCGACCCGATCTACTACGACCACAGCTACTACCTGGCGCCGACCGCCGGTGGCGCCAAGGCCTACCGCCTGTTGCTCGACGCGATGCGTGACGCCGGCAAGGTCGGGATCGGGCGCGTCGTTCTGCGCTCGAAGCAGCAGCTGGCGGCGCTGCGGCCGACCGATGACGTGCTCACGCTGACCACGATGCTGTGGGGCGACGAGGTGCTCTCGCCCGACCGGCTCGACGAACTCGAGGCGGTCGAGGACGCGCCCGCCACCGACCGTGAGCTGAAGATGGCCGAGCAGCTGATCGATTCGCTGTCGTCGGCGTTCGAGCCGTCGAAGTTCCATGACCAGTATCGCGAGCGGGTGCTCGATCTGATCGAGCGCAAGGCCGCCGGCGAGGAGATCGCGGTCCAGCCGGAGGTCGAAGAGCCGGCAGCGGCGCCCGATCTGATGGCGGCACTCGAGGCCAGCCTGGCGGCCGTGCGGTCGGGAGACGACGACGAGGCGCCGAAGCCGCGCCGGCGGCAATCGTCGAAATCCGCGGACGGAGACGGCGCGGGCGGCAAATCACGCAGCAAGGCCAAAGCGAAGACTTAACGCGAAAGACGGGCTCCGGTCCAGGGAGGGGCAGGCGCCGGCGGGTCAAGGGCCCGGCGCCTCCCGATTAGCTCAAAAGTACGAAAGGAGCGGGAGGCCACCATCACGGGCCGCCAACACGCGCTGGTACGCTTCGGCGTCCAGTCTGCAGCCGTCTGTGTTTTATCCCCACTCTCTTCCATGTACCGACGTACCGCTCCCCCAGGGGCCACTGGCCTCTACGACCCCGCCAACGAGCACGATGGCTGTGGCATCGCGCTCGTCGCAAAGCTGTGGGGTGAGGCGAGCCATGCCGTCGTGGAAAAAGCCCTGGATGCGCTTGAAAACCTCGAGCATCGAGGCGCCGAGGGCGCGGACCCGAACACCGGCGACGGCGCCGGGATCCTCCTCCAGATCCCCGATGGCTTCCTGAGGGCCGCGGTCGCCGGCGTCGAGCTGCCGGCGCCCGGTCGCTACGGAGTCGGCGTCTGCTATCTGCCGCAGGATCCCGAGCGGCGCGTGGTCCTCGAGCAGCTGATCGAGGACATGATCGAGGCCGAGGGGCAGCGCGCGATCTGGTGGCGGGACGTGCCCGTCGACGAGCGCCACGTGGGCGAGACGGCGCGCCTGTCGGCGCCGGTGATCCGCCAGGTCCTGATCGCGGCCTCGGACAAGATCGCCGACCAGGAGGCGTTCGAGCGCAAGCTGTATGTGATCCGGCGCGTAATCGAGCGCGCGGCCGGCCGGGACCTCGCCCTCCCCAGCTTCAGCAGCCGCACGATGATCTACAAGGGGATGCTGACTGCGCCACAGCTCCCGCGGTACTTCACCGATCTCAGGGATCCCCGGGTTGCGTCAAGGCTTGCGCTCGTCCACTCGCGCTTCAGCACCAACACGTTCCCGAGCTGGGAGCTCGCCCACCCGTACCGGATGATCGCCCACAACGGCGAGGTCAACACGCTGCGCGGCAACGTCAACTGGATGCGCGCTCGCGAGTCACAGCTCGCCTCCGATCTGTTCGGCGACGACCTCGAGAAGGTGATCCCGGTCGTCCGCGACGGCGGCTCGGACTCGGCGATCTTCGACAACGTGCTCGAGCTGCTCGTGCTCAGCGGTCGCTCGATCCCGCACGCGGTGATGATGATGGTCCCCGAGGCCTACCGGACCCGCCGGGACCTAGACCCGGACGTCAAAGGGTTCTATGACTTTCATTCGTGCCTGATGGAGCCGTGGGACGGTCCGGCGGCGATCGTGTTCACCGACGGTCGGATCGCCGGCGCGGTCCTCGACCGCAACGGCCTGCGGCCCGGCCGGTGGATCCAGGACACCGAGGGGTACGTCGTGCTCGCCTCGGAGACCGGGGTGACCACGGTGGCGCCAGAGCATGTGCAGCGCAAGGGCCGCCTGGCTCCCGGCAAGGTGTTCCTAGTCGACCTCGAGGAAGGCAAGATCATCGAGGACGAGGACGTCAAGCGGCGCGTCGCCCGCCGGCAGCCGTACGGCGAGTGGTACGAGCGCTCGGTCGTCCACATCGACGACCTCCCCGAGCGCGACCCGCGCACGCCGCGGATCGAACCGCTCCGCTCCAAGCAGCTGGCGTTCGGCTATTCGCAGGAGGACCTGCGGATGATCATCGCGCCGATGGCGACGAAGGCCGAGGAGCCCGTCGCGAGCATGGGCAACGACGCCGCGCTCGCGGTCATGTCCGACCGCCAGCCGCCGCTGTTCGCGTACTTCAAGCAGCTGTTCGCGCAGGTAACGAACCCGCCGATCGACCCGATCCGCGAGAACGTGGTGATGTCGCTGCAGGCCGGGGTCGGCGCCGAGGTCAACCTGCTCTCAGAGAACCCCGAGCAGGCCCACCAGCTCGTGATGGACCAGCCGATCCTCCGCAACCACGAGCTCGAGAAGCTCCGCCAGGTCTCGCACGA
>Ga0335076_10008654_pt1 | contig 10281 bp, 8 predicted proteins | sample Lox_Sample_25_FD_206717 | JGI IMG/M metagenome (GOLD analysis project Ga0335076, IMG submission 206717) | Soil microbial communities from Loxahatchee National Wildlife Refuge, Florida, United States - Lox_Sample_2.5 | ecosystem: Environmental > Terrestrial > Soil > Wetlands | place: USA: Florida...
CCATCCAGATCGCTGCAGCCCAGAAGAATGTGATCGAGTACGCCAGGCACTTCACTGGCTCCCCAAGAAAGAGAGGGCGCTGCGAGAGCGCCTCCGGTCAGAACGAAAAAATATCTGCGAGAAAGCATCAGTACGCCGAACGACAAGAACTTTGAGACTAAGCTTCCGCTGTGGTGGGATCAATCATGCGCCGGATGACGGAAATGCGGTTCGCCGGGAATCCTCCCTGCGTTGCGTGGTCGCGAACGGCCTGCTCATTCGGAGCGATGTAGACGCAGTAGATTTTGTCGTCGGTGACATAGCTTTCCAGCCACTGCACGCCGGGTAGAGTGCGAATTACGCTGCAAGATTTTTGCGATACGGCGTGAAGATCGGCCGGAGAGAGTTTACCCGCCCCTGGAAGTTCGCGTTCGATCAAGAATTTCGGCACTAGGATTACCTCCGTAAAAATTTTAGGAAGCTGACCGGGATTCTACCTCTTTTTGCAATGAGGCAACGACTTCGGCGAGCGGCTTGGGGCCAAGGTCGCCCTTGGAGCGATGGCGGACCGAGACGGTGCCGGCTTCGGCTTCTTTGGCGCCGACAATGAGCATGTAGGGAATTTTCTGGAGTTGGGCGTCGCGAATTTTGGCTGGGAGCTTTTCGTTGCGATCGTCGAGATGGACGCGAATGTTGTGGCGTTTGAGGGTTTCGGTGACGTGTTTGGCGTAGTCGGCGACTTTTTCGCTGACGGGGCAGATTTGGACCTGCACGGGAGCAAGCCAGAGCGGGAAGGCGCCGGCGTAGTGCTCGATCAAAATGCCAAAGAAGCGCTCGACGGAACCGAGCAGCGCGCGATGGACCATCAGCGGTTGATGCTTGGCGCCGTCTTCGGCGACGTATTCGAGGCCGAAACGCGCGGGGAGATTGAAATCGAACTGGACCGTGGTGAGCTGCCATGGGCGGCCGATGGCGTCGATAAGCTTGACGTCGATTTTGGGCCCGTAGAAGGCGGCTTCGCCGGTAATGGTTTTGTAAGGGATGTTGAGGTGCTTCATGGTGCTGGCAAGAGCGGCGCTTGCGCGGAGCCAGTCTTCAGGTTTGCCGGCGTAATTTTCCGGATGCGCGGAGTCCCAGTCGGAAAGCTCGACTTCGAATTTGTCGAAGCCAAAATTTTTCATGACCGCGAATGCAAAATCGATGCAGGCTTCGACTTCACTTTCGATTTGGGAAGGCGTGCAGAAAATGTGTGCGTCATCCTGGGTAAAGCCGCGGACGCGGAGGAGACCGTGGAGAACGCCACTGCGCTCGTAGCGATAGACGGTGCCGAGTTCGGCGAGACGGACGGGCAATTCGCGGTAGCTATGAAGCTTCGATTTGTAAATGAGAATGTGGCCAGGGCAATTCATCGGCTTGAGTTGGTAGTCGGCTTTTTCGACTTCGACTGGGCCAAACATGCTGTCCTTGTAAAAGCCGGTGTGGCCGCTTGTCTTCCAGAGATCGAGGCGCATGATGTGCGGGGTGTAGACGAGGTCGTAGCCGCGTTTCAGGAGTTCCTCGCGGAGCCAGTCCTCGACAATTTTACGGATGAGGCCGCCTTTGGGATGCCAGAAGATGAGACCTGGGCCGGCTTCTTCCTGGATGCTGAAGAGCTCAAGTTCGACGCCGAGTTTGCGGTGATCGCGGCGCTTGGCTTCTTCGAGCCGGTTCAGGTATTCATCCAGCTCTTTTTGCGTAAAGAAGGCGGCGGCGTAAATGCGCTGGAGCTGCGGATTGCCTTCCTGGCCTTTCCAGTAGGCGCCAGCCACGTTCATCAGCTTGAACGCGGTGATACGCTTGGTGGACGGAATGTGCGGGCCGCGGCAGAAGTCAATGAACTTTCCGGTCGTGTAAAAAGAAACCATCAACTCGTTAGCTTTTTCTTCCACCAGTTCGCATTTGAAAATCTGGTTATTCTTTTTGTAGAGCTCGATGGCTTCGGGCTTGGGAATCAGCTTGCGCTCGTTCGGCAAATCCAACGCGGCAAGTTCGTGCATCTTCTTTTCGATTTTCGCGAGGTCTTCCGGAGTGAAAGGCTCGTCGCGCAGAAATTCATAAAAGAATCCATTTTCAATCGGCGGACCGATCCCGAGCTTGACGTTGGGATAAAGCTCCATCACGGCGGCGGCAAGCAGATGGGCCGCGGAATGGCGAAAGACAAAAAGCGCGTCGGGATCTTTCTCGGTGAGGATTTGCAGGTTGACGTTTTCCTCGAGCGGGCGGCGCAAATCAATCAATTCACCCAGATCGGGGGCGTTGGGCAGTGGCGCGCCGTTGGTCGCGATGACGCGAGCGACGAGCGCCGCATCCGCGAGCCGCGGTGAAATTTTCCGGGCGATATCCGCCGGAGTCGTGCCCTTAGGCACCTCTTGGACTTTGCCGTCCGGCAGCGTGATTTGCACTTGCTCCATGCTTTATCCACCTGGAAGGAGAATCTCTAAGCTTATCGGCGGGATGTACGCGGGTCAAGGCTGCAGCGCGGTTGGGAATAGAGCACGAAAATCCGGAGTATCGCGGAGTTTTGCGAAGGCGGGTTCATCCTTTAGCCACGCGGAGAACGTTGCGGGGTCCTTACTCTTTGCTTTGGCGCGGCGGAGTGATTCCAGGGCGCCTTTTCGGTCGCCCTCCAGGGCGAGGGCGACGGCGACGTTGCTGAGAGCCCAAAGCGAGTCCGGGTCCGCATCTGCTCCCAGCTCAAAATACGTTCGCGCGTGAGAGTAGTCCTTAGTATCCAGCAACCTATTTCCGGTTTCCATGGCTTCAATGAAAACGCCGGCGAGCGCACGGCGCAGGACTCGCAGCTTTTCGGCGCGCTTCTCGTGTTCGGTACGGTTGCGGAGATCAACAATCTGTTGCTCTACGGTGTTGTGGATGTCGGCGCGGTTTGACGAGTCCTGACGAAGAGAAGCGAGCCCTTGCGAGATTTCTTCGGTGAGTCGAGCCTGCTCCTCGAATTCCTGTTGCTCGCGTTTTGCGCCGTCGCGAACCGCCTTTTCTTTTTCCAGCGCCACGGCGCGCTCGCGAAAGGCGGAAGCCTCGCCCAGATTGTCAAATGTCTTCGCGGCTTGACGATATTCGCTCCACGCGCCGTAGGGATTTCCGTCACTCTCCAAGGTCTTCGCGCGCTTTTCGGATTCAGCAGCTTGGGCCTTGATGAAGGCCGTGTCGCGTTCTTCAAAACCACTTTTCATCGCCATCAGCTTAAACCAAGCCAGGGCTTCGTTCATTACGGCTTCCGGCGCCCATTGATGCGGGCCGTCAAAGCGGCGCAGGGCGTGCTCATAACGAAGTGCATCGAGCTTTCCGTCGAGCGTTACCACCTCGCCGTAATTAAAATCAAAAGTTCCTACGGTTTCGAATACAGCAAATCCGGCGTCCGCAACCGGGGGAGAATTGGGCGCAAAGCCTGCTCCGCTCAAGAGCACGCCCGCGGCACATTTACAACGTTGCGCAACCGAAGCGGCCAGCCGAGCGCCGCCGGAGAAGCCCGCAAAGTAAACGCGGCGCTCATCAATGCTAAGCCTCGAGCGCGTGTCTTGCAGGATCGCTTGCACGGCCTCGACTTGGGGCCTCCAGTCACCATTCTTTGAATTGTTCGAGCCCGCGACGATGTAGCCATAGCGCTCCGCCACTTCCTTCATCAACTCGACCGGCAGGCTTCCGCGCGCAGCAGGGTCAAACGCGTACACAACGGGCCAGCGCTCGTTCGAAGCATATTTAGACGGAAGGTATAGCGCATAGCTTTGCTCGGGGTTTGTACTGCTGACAACTTTCGGGACGACCACCCCTGCCTGCAGAGCTTGCGCGGAGCCCTCCGCAGGAGCGTTTTTCTGCGCCATTGATGGAACGCAGAAAGCGAGCAGGCCTGCGCCGAGAACAAAGTGCTTGAGCATCGCTTTACTATAGACGGAACGAACCACCTAACCGAAAGCATCCAACGGCTTCCAGGGAGTGGCCTCGAAAATGGCCGAAGACATCGTCAAGACGCGAGTTTCTCTATAATTCGAGATAGAATCCCTTGATGTGCCCATCTTCAAAACGCAACCGTTGGCTGAGCCGGCTTGGACTGTTCGCCTTCGTCAGTTCTCTGCACGCTGCGACTTGGCCGCTTGCCATGGCGCAAACGCCTTTGTCTGTGGCGCAAGCCGACGATCGCTTCAAAGTTGACATTCTTCTCGTCGTCGCGCATCCGGATGACGAAGGAGCGGCTACTCCATATCTGGCGCGCGCTGTGGACGAGGGCAAGCGCGTTGCAGTGGCCTATGGCACGCGCGGCAGCAGCGGCGAGAATCAGGCGGGTGCGGAACAGTCCAGTGCCATGGGTGAGATCCGAGAAATTGAAGCTCGCCGCGCTCTCGCGACTCTTGGAATCGACAAAGTGTGGTTTTTAGGCGGTAAAGACACGGCATCGCAGGATGTTTTGCAATCACTGGCGAATTGGGGACACGGTCCTACGCTCGAAAACCTGGTTCGAATCGTCCGCTTAACCCGGCCTGAAGTTATCCTCACTTTTCTGCCGGGCACATTCATCGGCGAGGATCACGGCGATCATCAGGCGGCTGGAGTGCTGGGCACCGAGGCATTCGACATGGCGGGCGATCCTTCGGTATTTCCCGAACAGGTCGCAGCCCCCTTGAGGCGGCTGGAACCCTACCTTGAGAATCTGCGCCCCTGGCAGCCGAAAAAAATCTATTACTTCCCCGATGCGGACAAAGAAGACATTTTTCGCGACAAAGGCCCGAGATATTCGGTGACTGACATTTCGAAATTGGCGAAGCGGCCCTACTGGCGCCTCGCTTTGGAGTCCTTCCTGAAGCACGAAACGCAAGCCAAGGGCTTCATCGATTCGCTTTCTAAAATGGATGAAGCGCAAATCGAGAAAATGGTCACTTCCGACAGTTTTTGGAGCAGCGGTATAGCTTTTGTTCGTGGGAAGTCGCTCGTTGGTGGCAGCGTGACCGGAGAAATTTTCGAAAAGATTGTTCCAGGGGCGATTCCTTTTGCCCGCCCCGAATCGGCACCGGAGCCTTCACAGCCCGACGTGGCTGTTGACCTCGCGGGGCCGTGGAGTTTTTATGCCGAATTTCGCCGGGCTCACGGCCTCACGCATCTCCCCCATCCCGAGCCTCCGGAAATCGCACAGCAAGCGGGCGGCATTTTCGTGATTCCCCTGTGGCTGCGAAACCAAACCCCCGAACCGCGCGAGTTTACGCTGTCCCTGAACTTGCCCGCGGGATGGACCACGCAATCTCCTACCACGAAATTTACCGTTGGACCGAAACAAACAGGGGCCGCGCGCCTCGAGGTCAATTTGCCTGTGTGGAGCGATCCGCCGCCGAAGAAACTCGAACCGCAGGAAATCCAAGTGCGAGCGGAATCCAACGGGCAGGCGGTTGGAATTGTGAGAATTCGCGTGGAATTGCGCAAGCGCGCTTTGCCGGAGTGACAGAAGCGCGCTTCAGGTCTTCTTGATGCGGGCTGCTTCAAGCCCTTCCCAGACGGCTTCCGGAAGCATCAGCAAATCATTGAATTCGCCCGCGCCGCGCAGCCATTGCCCGCCGTCAATCACAACGCATTCGCCGTTGATGTACTCCGCCATATCGCTAATCAAAAATGTCGCGAGGTTCGCAAGCTCTTCGTGACGCCCAAAACGCTTCATGGGGTGCTTATCCTTCGCATGCTCTTCAAATTGTCTCGAAGGCATCAGGCGCGACCACGCGCCTTCCGTCGGAAACGGCCCTGGGGCAATCGCATTCAAACGAATGTGATACTTAGCCCATTCCACCGCCAGAGAAGTGGTCATCGCCAGCACACCGGCTTTCGCGCACGCCGACGGCACCACGAACCCCGACCCGCTATTGGCGGCGGCGTACGTGGTTACGATATTCAAGACGTTTCCGCCAAGCTTCTGTGATATCCAGCGCTTCGCAAACGCCTGCGTGCAATGAAACGTGCCATTCAGCACGATGCTGACCACGGTGTTGAACGCGTTTGGCGAGAGTTTTTCCGTGCGCGCGATGAAATTTCCCGCGGCGTTGTTGACGACCGTGTCGATCCGCCCGAACTGGTGTTCGGCCTTCTCGGCAGCGCTTTCTACGGCGCCATAATCCCGCACGTCGCAGGTGGTGTAGGCCGCTGATCCTCCTGCGCGGTGAATCTCCGAACAGACTTCCTTGAGCGGCTCCTCCCTGCGTCCCACCAGATAAAGCCGCGCACCTAACTCCGCAAACCGCAGCGCCATGGAGCGCCCCAGTCCGCTTCCTCCGCCCGTCAGGAAGACGGCCCTGCCTTTTAAGACGTCCTGCTGAAACACGCGTCACCGCCTCGATGAATTGCCGTACCGCAGTAATTTCGGAAAAAGTCGTTCCAGTGTACCAGTGTTTGAACTCGGCTTAGCCGGGGAAGCTCCAAACTGGACAGAAACAAAGCGCGCTCCACCCAAAAGGAGAATTCAGTTAGGCTTCATCACGGCGGGAATCGGCCGGCCAAGGACCTTGGCGTATTCCGCGGCGAAGAGCGGGCTGTCCGGAAATTCTTCGGTCAGTTCGTGCAGAAGCTTTTTAGCCAGTTCATCCTGCTTTTCTCGCCGCGCGGCGAGCGCCAAAAGGATTTTCGCGAACGGTTCCAGGTAGCGACCTTTCTTGGCTGTTTTCTCAACCTCATCCATCCCCAGCTTTTTGTCGCCATGGATGCCACCAAACCATAGAACCATTCGAGCGCCGCCAGAAAGGCAGCCAATGATGTAATTAGCGGAGCCGGGAGCGACCCAGGCGTCATCGGCGTCCGGGTGCCGCGTCAAAAGAAGCTTGGCGTGTTCGTTTGCTTCTTTCATTCTCTTGAGGCCTTCCAAATGCTTTTTTTGAAGGATGCTATCCGAATTGGATTCCATGCCCGCGGCCAGCGTCAGAGAAAAGAGCGCAGCAGCGTCATTCTTATCCTTAGCCAGCCGCGCATTGGAAAGCTTGCGGGCCTTTGCCAATTCATTGTCAAAATCTTTCAAGCGCTCGGCATCGGGCTTGCCGTCAATGCCTCTAAGGAATCGTTTGTCATCCAAAAAGAAATCGCTGGTCATGACCCCTTGCCGGTAGAACTCCTCGAAGAGGTAACTTGCGCCGGTGGCAACAAATCCGAACGGGTCCTCAGGATGGCCGGAAGTCCATGCGGAAAACTTTTCGCGGGCTTCCGGATAACCTCTGCACATAAAGGAGACGAAAGCCTTCCTTTATTTCCGGCACCTCCGTGAAGGCGGAATCGCTTCCATCCGTGGGCGTTTGAGCGTGGGAGAAGCTGGAAACCAGCAAAACAAAGAAAGAGAACAGCGCAATTCGCAAGGAGAATCTCGCTTTTCTTAGAAAACGCCGGGAATGAATCTCGGTTTGGTTGCCATGGTTGCCTGATATTCCGGATTGGCGAGAAGAACGCGCTCTTCCGTGGAAAGGCGCATCGAGAGTACAACAATGTGCGCCAGCGAACCCACGATCGCTGTAATCCAGGCCGTGTGAATCAGCGGCAGTGCCAGCATCTCCGCAAAGACCGCCGCGTAATTTGGATGACGCACATAGCGGAATGGCCCCGAAGAGATAACGCCCAGGCTGGTTGAATCCATCACTTGCACGTTCCAGTGATTGCCCAGCGTTCGAATCACCCACCAGCGCACAATGTTAGCCGCCAGAAAAATCACGAACATCACTGCGGCCAGAACGGGGAGAAAGGGGCGAGAAAGAAATACAACTTCCGCAGCAGCGCCAATCAGCAGAGCGGTATGAAGGATCACCATCCAGCGGAAGCGTGGCTCAACCACTTTTGCCGCGCCGCGCGCGATCATTTCCCGCTGGTGCCGTTTGGAGATTTGAAGCTCCACAATGCGGAGCGCAGCCACGGCCACGAGCAGGCCGAGAAACGCGATGACGCTTAGTGCCATTGCAGCAGCAAAAATTCCGCGCTGAATCCCGGGCCGAACGCAGCGGCCATCGCGTATTCGCCGGACTTCAGGGGGCGCTTTTCCAGCCATTCTTGCAGAATAAAAAGAATCGTGGCGCTCGAAAGGTTGCCGACGTTACTCAGAATCTCCCACGAGGGTTCCGTATCGCACTTGCAGAGCCCCAGCTCCTTTTCGACGTTGCCCAGCAGCCGCGCCCCGCCGGGATGCAGAATCCATCCCTTGATATCCTCCTGTTTGCGGCCATGCCGCCCCAGGAAACCGTCCACCAGAGCGCGAATTTCACCGCCAATCATCTCGGGGACATCTTTCGAAAGCAGGATATGAAACCCCGTATCGCGCAAATCGAATCCCATCGCTCCCAGAGAATCGGGGAATGTGTAGGTCTCCGAAGCCAGTATTTTGGGGCCTTTCTGCCCTTTGCCGCTGACGATTACCGCTGCCGCGCCGTCGCCAAACAGAACGGACGAAATCAGGTTCGCCTGCGAGATGTCCTTGCGCTGGAATGTAAGAGAAGGAAGTTCGACCGCGATAATCAGAACGTTGCCCCCTGGGTGCGCCTTCAAATAATCCGCGGCACGGCCCAGGGCCATCGCACCCGCTGCACATCCCAGTTCCGTGAAGGGCATGCGCCGCACGTTCGAACGGAACCCCATCAGATTGATCAGATGCGCGTCCAGGGAGGGAATCATGAATCCAGTGCAGGACACCGTAATAATCAGGTCCACGTCCTCTGGCCGCAGTCCCGCCCGCTCCAGGCATTTTTCCGCGGCTTCCTTGCCCAGTTTGACCGCATGTTCCATGTATTCCTGGTTAGTCTTCGAAAGTGGCCTGGGTTCGACCGTATATTCGATCGGGAATATGGAGTAGCGCTTATGAACCTGCGCGTTGTCCACGATGGACATCATCGCTTCGAGACGGCGCTCCGGGATGTCGAACACCTTTCCCATGTAGTACTTCACGTCATCGCGCGTGATGGTATACGGCGGCAATGCCGTAGCCGTCGCCGCAATTGTGCAATGCGAGTTGGAAGCCCCGTTCGATGATCCAGTGTTCAAATGTTCCACCTGTCAATTCTTCTCGAAAGCTCCGCCTGAGAGTAGTCCCAGGTTACTAAGCCATTTCGTTGCAACGGTTCAGCGGCGGGTAGCACATGAGCGCTAGACTTTACCTCATTCCATGCGCGGGGAACAGTTTGAAATGGCAACCGCCCACACGCCAAGTCCAGCCTCGTTCACTTCCAATTTATCCTTGTGTCGCGCGTTTGTAAAATCCTCTTCGCTGTTTGGGGTATGCTTTTCGCCATCATGAGACCCTATACTTACTCCGTTTCCAAGAAACTGCTCAACCCGCTTTGCCTGCTCTGCCTCATCAGTTTATTCCTACCCGTTCCCGGCGCTCTGGCGCAAGACCAGCCTCCCCTTCTCGTGATGATTTCCGTGGACGGCATGCGCCCCGATTACATTACTCAGGCGGACGCGCACGGCGCTAAGATTCCCAATCTGCGCCGTTTCCTCGAAGAGGGGACCTACGCGGAGGGCGTAGTGGGAATCTTGCCTACCGTTACCTATCCAAGCCACACCACGTTGGTTACCGGCGTTTGGCCTGCCAAGCACGGCATTTTCGCCAACACCACCTTCGACCCGCTCCAGCAGAATAATCAGGGCTGGTATTGGTACACAGAAGATATTCGTGTACCCACGCTTTGGGATGCCGCCGCGGCCGCTGGACGGACGACCGCAAGCGTTCAATGGCCAGTGACTGTGGGCGCTACACATATCACATGGAATATCCCCGAATTCTGGCGATCCAGCACCCCCGACGATGCCAAGCTGCTTCGTGCAGTCTCGACGCGTGGTTTACTGGAGGAAGCGAAGGCCGACCTCGGCGAGTACAGCGGGGGCATAGATACTTCCGCCAAAGCGGACGAGAATCGCGGGCGCTACACACAATGGATTCTCGAAAAGAAACATCCTGCCTTGCTCACCCTGCATCTCAGCGCGCTCGACCACATCGAGCACGACACGGGGCCGTTTAGTCCCGAATCGATCGCCGTGCTTGAAGCTATTGACGCGACCATCGGCAAGATTCGCGAGACCGCGGAGCGCCTCGCTCCTAGTCGAGCCTACATCGCCGTCGTTTCCGATCACGGCTTCTTTCGAACCGACTCCCAGTTGAACCTGTTTCCCGCTTTTCGCGAGGCAGGTCTCATCACTGCAAATGAAAAAGGGAAAATTACTGATTGGAAGGCCATGCCTTGGGTCACCGGCGGTTCAGCGGCAATCGTCTTGAAAGACGCGAATGATGCGGCCACCGCTGTAAAG
>Ga0335076_10008655_pt1 | contig 10281 bp, 9 predicted proteins | sample Lox_Sample_25_FD_206717 | JGI IMG/M metagenome (GOLD analysis project Ga0335076, IMG submission 206717) | Soil microbial communities from Loxahatchee National Wildlife Refuge, Florida, United States - Lox_Sample_2.5 | ecosystem: Environmental > Terrestrial > Soil > Wetlands | place: USA: Florida...
CGCTGGCTCCGCCGAGGCAGGCTGAGTGGGGGCGGTCGGCGGTGGGGGGGCAGCCGACGGTGCCGTGGCCGCTGGCGGTGCGGACGGGACCGATGGTGCGGAAGGGATCGGTAGCGCGGAAGCTGCTGGTGGCGGTGTAGGAGGAGCTGCTGGTGCGGGGACGGCTGACGACGCCAGGGACGCTGGCTGCGCGGCCGCTTGCGCTGCCGGGGGAGCCGTCTGCACTCGGGCTGCTGTCGGCGCCGAGGCAGCCGAGGGTACTGGGGCAGCTGACGGCGCGGAGGCAGCTGACGGTACCGGGGCAGCTGACGGCGCGGAGGCGGCCGGCGGTGCCGTGGCAGCCGAAGGTGCGGAGCCTGCCGAAGGTACTGGGGCACTGGGCTGGGCCGGGGCCGTCGACGGCGCGCGGGCGGCCGGTTGTGTGGGCGTGGGCGGCTGTGCGCGGGCAGGCGACGCTGCGGGAGCGGCCAACGGCATGAAGGCGGCGGGAGAAGCGGCCGTTTCCGCCGAGGCGCCGACCGACGGCCCAGCGGTCACGGGGACGCTGGCCCGGGAAACCTCAACCAAAGGGGTCCTGGCGACCTGGACATCGGCGAGCGGGACGTCAGCCAGCGGCACTCTCGCCGCCGGGACATCCGCCAGCGGGGTCCTGGTAGGCAGGGAATCAGGCGCTGGGCCGTTGGCCAGCGGGGCATCGGGCGCCGGAGCGTCGGCCACCGGAACGCTGGCTGGGGGAGTCTCGGCCGGCGAGGCCGTGGCCGTCGGGACAGGGTCCGGCTGGGCCGGGGCCGGCTGGGTACCGGCAGCAACGGCATCTGCCCGCCGGGCTCTGGCCATGATGGCGTTGGCGATCGGGGTATCGGACGCCGGGGCCACCGACGCCGGGGGATCGGCCAGCGGGTCATCGGCTGGCGTGAGATCAGGCAGCGGCGCACCGGCCAGCCGGGTGCCTGGCTGCGGGTCCGTAGCCGTTTGGACGGCTTCCGCCGGCGGTCCGGCGTCGAACGGAGGCGGCGCGGTGACCGGCGCCGTGGTCGGCCAGGGTGCCATGCCGTACGGGTAGGTTGCCGGCCCCGTGCCCTCGACCGGATCGCTCCAGTGCAGCGGCTTGTCTGTGCGCTCCTCGGCGAGATCGGTGACCTCCTCCCGCTGGGCCAGAAGCTCGAAGACCCCCCGGTCAACCTGCCAGTAACCGAGGTTGATGGCTCGCTCCGCGTCGGTGCCGAGATAGGCGATGTGCAACCGTTCCCCGGGATCATCGAGCACCATGCAGGGCTCGCCGCGGTACATGCCAACCGGCCGCGATTCCCACAGGGCGTCGATCTCGGCCCGGATCACCGGCTTGCGCCAGTGTCCGGTGGCCGGCTCGAAGCCGAGTTCCTCCGGCGGCGGGCAGGCCGCGAACAGGACGACCTCGGCGTTGGAGGGCCCTATGCCCACCTCATATGGCACTCCACGGTAAGTGGCCATCAGCCGGTACCGCATGGCTCAGTTCCCCCTGACCGGACGTAGCCATACCTGTCCGTCGTAACGGGCGATGAATTCCTGTGTGCTGGACGTGATCCGGTACATCTCAGTGCCGACCGCAATCGGTACCGGCAGAGTGTAGAACTCGGCGACGGTGCTGACCGAAGCCCCCCCGTTGGAGGCTGGCGGAGGGATCAGCGACCCGCTCATGTCCAGAGCCAGCCAGCGTAGGACGATGACCTCCGGCATATCCGGTGTGAACTCCGAGCCCTCGTAACCTAGCGCCAGGGCATGGTAGTAACTTGCCGGGTCAGGGAACGAAGAGTCCTGGGCGAGGTAAACGTAGCCGGCGATCACCGATCGCTGGCCGTTCAGGTACGGCTCGACCAGGCGGGGTGGGATCACCTTCTGCAGGGGCGTTCCCGGCGCGATCGTCCTGGGCGGCTGTTCAGCCTGGGTCACTCAGTCCTCTGGGGGTAGGCACAAGGGGCAGTTCAAAAGCCTCTCATATGGGAATTTCCCCCTCAACCTGCTTGGACCAGCACCCGGCAGACGATTACCCGGCGCAGCGTCGGCGGGTTCTCGCGGCGAAGACCCCCAAAGGGCAGTTCAGGCCCCGGAAATCTGGCCGACCACGGCCGGCCACCGGGGCGCCACGGCCACGACCCGGCTGGCCCCGACCGCACCGACCCACCAGCGGCGCCAACTAGGGTTGAGCCGTGCCTGAACTGATCACCGGCGGGCTTGGTGACCCCACCGACCACGGCGATCCCGATCCGCGGGTGGCCGCCGCCCTGACCGCCTTCGCGGCCGGCCGGGGCAGCGAGCACGCTGTGCTGTCGGCGCTGAACGCCGCCAGGCTGCTGGTGCCGGTCGTGGCGGTGCTGACCGAGGCCGGGCCGGTGGGCAGCGCCGCCGGCCCAGCCCATCCCGCCCATCCCGCCCATCCCCCCCACCCCGGCGGCCCCGGCTCGGGTGACGTGACCGGGCCCAGCCGCCCGCCCGCCGAGAAGGTCAGCGAGATGGCCCTGCCGACCCTGGTCGGCCGGGACGGCCGCCGTGCGGTTCTCGCCTTCACCGGCCTGCAATCCCTGGCCCGGTGGCGGTCCGACGCCAGGCCGGTGCCCGTCCCCGCGGGCCGCGTCTGGCAGGCCGGCGCCGCCGAGGCGAGCGCGGTGGTCGTTGACGTCGCCGGGCCGGTGGCGTTCGCCGTGGACGGTGCCCGGCTGGCGGCGCTGGCCGAGGGCAGGCCGGCGCCGCTGCCGCACGAGGACCCAGACATTGGGGGCGCCGCCGCGGCAGCGGTTTCCGCCGAACCGGACATCACCGGGTTCGCTCTGCTGCCGGGGGACGGTGGCACCGACGTGACGATCCGGCTGACGCTGGCACTCGGGCTCGGCCCCGGCCTGCCGCGCGTGCAGGAGGCGGTCCAGCGCTGCGCGGAGCGCATCATGGCCGAAGGTGACGGCCGGGTGCGGCGCGGGATCGCGGTCGTGGTGACAGTGGCCGGTCCGCCCGGCGAGGGGACCGGCGGGCTGTGATGCCGGCCGTCCCGCCCATAGTGATCGTTCTCCGTCTCCCATGGGAGGATCAGCACCATGCTGCGCTGGCTGACCGCAGGTGAGTCGCACGGGCGCGCGCTCGTGGCGATCTGCGAGGGGCTGCCGGCCGGGATCGAGGTCACCACCGCCGATATCGCCGCCGCGCTGGCCCGCCGCCGGGCCGGTTACGGCCGCGGCGCGCGGATGAAGTTCGAGCAGGACGAGGTGGAGATCACCGGTGGGGTCCGGCACGGCCAGACCCTGGGCGCGCCGGTGGCCATCCGGATCGCCAACACCGAGTGGCCGAAGTGGGAGACGGTCATGTCGCCGGACCCGGTCGCGCCCGACGTGCTGGCGGATCAGGCGCGAGGCGCCCCACTCACCCGTCCCCGCCCCGGCCACGCCGATCTCGCCGGCATGCAGAAGTACGGGCACCAGGACGCGCGGCCGGTGCTGGAGCGCGCGAGCGCGCGCGAGACGGCCGCCCGGGTGGCGCTCGGCGAGGTGGCCAGGTCGTACCTGCGCCAGTCGTTTGGCATCGAAATCGTCAGTCACGTGGTGTCGATCGGCCAGGTGTGCGCCCCCGAGGGCGCCGTGCCCGGGCCCGAGGATGGCGCCCGGGTGGACGCCGACCCGGTGCGCTGCCTGGACGCGGCGGCCAGCGAGGCCATGCGGGCGGAGATCGACGCCGTCCGCATGGATGGGGACACGCTCGGCGGGGTGGTGGAGGTGATCGCCTATCGCGTGCCGCCCGGCCTGGGCAGCCACGTGCACTGGGATCGCCGCCTCGACGGGCGGCTGGCCGGGGCGCTGATGAGCATCCAGGCCATGAAGGGCGTGGAGATCGGCGACGGCTTCGCCACCGCCCGGCGCCGAGGGTCGCGGGCGCACGACGAGATCGAGGCCAACGGCGCCGGAGTCCAGCGGCGCACCAACCGGGCCGGAGGTGTGGAGGGTGGCATGAGCACAGGCGAGCCGTTGCGGGTGCGGGTGGCGATGAAGCCGATCTCCACCGTGCCAAGGGCGCTGGACACGGTGGACGTCGCGACCGGCGAGGCCGCGAAGGCCATCAACCAGCGCAGCGACGTCACCGCCGTGCCGGCGGCGGGGGTCGTGGCCGAGGCCATGGTGGCGCTGGTGCTCGCCGATGCGGCCATCGAGAAGTTCGGCGGCGACTCGGTGGCCGAAACCCGGCGGAACCTGCGCGGCTACCTGGACTCGCTGGTGATCGCATGACCGCGCCGGTGGCGATCCTCATCGGCCCGCCGGGGGCGGGCAAGACGACCGTGGGCGGGCTGCTCGCCCCCCTGCTGGGAGCGGAGTTCCTGGACACCGACGACGCCGTCGAGGAGGTGGCGGGCAAGCCGGTCGGCGACATCTTCATCTCCGACGGCGAGGCCGCCTTCCGCGAGCTGGAGCGGGCCGCCGCCGCCCGCACGATCGCGAGCCACCCCGGGATACTCGCGCTCGGCGGCGGCGCGGTGATGGACCCCGGCACCAGGGAGCTGCTGGCCGGCCAGCGGGTGGTCTACCTTCAGACGGGTTTCGCCGCCGCGGTGCGCCGGACGGGTCTCGACGCCCCCCGCCCGCTGCTGATCGGCAACCCCCGCGCGCGGATGCGGGAACTGCTCGAGGAGCGGTTGCCGGTCTACGAGGCGCTCGCCTGGGTCACGGTGAGCACCGACGACCGGGCCCCGCAGGAGATCGCCGACGAGATCGCCGCCACGATCACCGCGCGGATCGCGGCCGAGGCGGGCGAGGGCGCGGGCACGTCGCCCGAGGCGCCGGCCAGCCCGGCGGACGCGCCGGAGCCCCCGGCCGGCCCGGCGGAGCGGCGTCAGTGACCGTCACACGGATCAGCGTTGATGGCGAGCAGGCCTACCAGGTGGTCATCGGCGCGGGGGTGCTCGGCGAGCTGCCCGCGCTGGTCGGGCCAGCCGCCCGGACGGTCGTCGTCATCCACCCCAAGGGGCTGGGCGAGGTCGCCCGCCCGGTGTGCGGGGTGCTCACCGGCGCCGGGTACGCGGTGCGCAGCGAAGAGGTGCCGGCCGGCGAGGCGGCCAAGACGGTCAGCGTGGCGGCGGACCTGTGGTCCCGGCTGGCCGCCCACCGGCTCACCCGCAGCGACGCGATCGTCGGCGTCGGCGGCGGCGCCACCACCGACCTGGCCGGGTTCGTGGCCGCCACCTGGCTGCGCGGCGTCCGGCTGATCCTGGTCCCGACGACCCTGCTCGCGGTGGTGGACGCCGCCGTCGGCGGCAAGACCGCGGTCAACATCGCGGCGGGCAAGAACCTGGTCGGCGCGTTCCACCCACCGGCCGGCGTGCTCGCCGACCTGGCGGCCCTCGAGTCGCTGCCGGCCGCCGAGTACATCAGCGGCCTCGCCGAGGTGATCAAGGCCGGGTTCATCGCCGATCCGGCCATTCTCGACCTGGTCGAGGCCGACCCACAGGGCGCCGTGGTCCCGCACGGCGAGCACGCCCGTGAGCTGGTCGAGCGGGCGGTCCGGATGAAGGCCGGGGTGGTCGCGTCGGACCTGCGGGAATCCGGCCGCCGGGAGATCCTCAACTATGGCCACACGCTCGGCCACGCCATCGAGCGCGTCGAGCACTACCGGATCCGCCACGGCGAAGCGGTCTCGATCGGCATGGTCTACGCCGCGGAACTGGCCCGGCTGGCCGGCCGGCTCGACGCCCCGACCCACCGTCGCCATCGCCGCGTGCTCACCGCGGTGGGACTGCCCACCACCTTCCTGCCCGGGGCGTGGCCGGCCCTACGGGAGGCGATGGCGGTGGACAAGAAGTCGCGCGGCGCCCGGATGCGTTTTGTCGTGCTGGATGGTCCCGCCCGGCCGGGGATCCTGGACGACCCACCGGAGGAACTGATGGCCCGCGCGTACGAGGAGGTGGCGACGCGGTGAGGCAGGTGCTGGTGCTGAACGGCCCCAACCTGGGGCGTCTGGGCTCGCGGGAGCCGGAGGTGTACGGCAGCGCCAGATTCGAGGAGCTGGCGCACGAGTGCCGCGAGGCCGGCCGGGAGCTGGACCTGCACGTGGAGGTGCGGCAGACCGACGACGAGGCCGAGCTCATCGGCTGGGTGCACGAGGCCGCCGACGCCAGGACGCCGATCGTGCTGAACCCGGCCGCGTTCACCCACTACTCCTATGCCCTCCGCGACGCGCTCGCGATGCGGACCGCGCCGCTGGTCGAGGTGCACCTATCCAACCCGGCCGGGCGGGAGGAGTTCCGCCACACCTCGGTGGTCGCGGCGGTGGCGGACGGCACGATCGCCGGATTTGGCCTGATGTCCTACCGGCTCGCGCTGCAGGCGATCGCGGGGCTCGCGGCACCCTAGTTACGCTCACAAGAGCCCGGGCATTCATAACGAGAGCGGTGGCACCCTCGCCGCCGGAAGGCTGGTCACATGCGCATCGGGATGGCCCTGAACTACGCGGGCGGCTTCGCCGAGACCGTGGCCGAGCTGGGCGACTACGAGAAGGCCGGCCTCGACATCGTGTTCGTGCCCGAGGCCTACACCTTCGACGCGGTCAGCCAGCTGGGTTACATCGCGGCCAGGACGCAGCGGCTGGAGATCGCCTCAGGCATCCTTCAGCTGTACACCCGCACCCCGACGCTGACCGCCATGACCGCGGCCGGGCTCGACTACGTCTCCGGTGGCCGGTTCACGCTCGGCATGGGGGCCTCCGGCCCGCAGGTGATCGAGGGATGGCACGGTGTGCCGTACGACGCGCCCGTCGGCCGCACCCGGGAGATCATCGAGATCTGCCGGATGGTGTGGCGGCGCGAGCGGCTGGAGCATGAGGGCAGGTACTACACCATCCCGCTGCCCGCCGACCGCGGCACCGGGCTCGGCAAGCCGCTCAAGCTGATCAACCGGCCGGTGCGGGAGCGGATCCCGATCGTGGTGGCGGCGCTTGGCCCGAAGAACGTGGAGCTCGCCGCCGAGCTGGCCGAGGGCTGGGAGCCGATCTTCTACTTCCCGGAGCGGGCGGCGCAGGTGTGGGATGCACCGCTGGCGGCGGGCAAGGCGCGCCGCGACCCGTCGCTGCCGCCGCTGGACGTGGTGGCGCAGGCGCCGCTGGCCATCGGCGATGACGTGGCCGGGTACCTGGAGCTGAGCCGGCCGTTCGCTGCCCTCTACATCGGCGGCATGGGCCCGCACCGGGACAAGGGCCGCAACTTCTACTACGAGCTCGCGGTCCGGTACGGGTTCGAGGAGGCGGCCAGCCGCTGCCAGGACGCCTACCTGGCGGGCCGCAAGGACGAGGCGGCCGCGCTCGTCCCGGCCGAGCTGCTGGACGGGACCTCGCTCATCGGCCCCGAGGGCCACGTGGCGGAGCGGCTGGCCGCGCTGAAGGAGTCGGGCGTCACCACGCTCAACGTGACGCCGCTGGCCGAGACGCACGCCGACCGGGTGCGCCTCATCGAGCGCGTCCGCGACCTGGCCGCGTAAGCCCACGCCCCAGCCGCGTAAGCCCGCACCCCAGCCGTGTGAGCCCGCGCTCCAGCCGCCCGATATCCACACCCCAACCGCCCGATCCAGTCAATGGAACCGCTACATGATTGCCCGGTCTCGGAGGCGCTGAAGGAGGTCGCTGTGTTGCTGGGGCCGCCGGATTCCCCGGCGGCCCCCACAGCGATCTCTCAGACGGACTTCTGGTAGGCGCGGAAGGTCAGCACTGACAGCGCGGTGACCCCGATAGCCAGCAGGGCCAGGCCGCCGCCCCAGGCGAGCACCCGGCTCCAGTCCGCGCTGGCGCTCATCGCCGCCCGGCCCGCCTCCAGCGCCCAGTTGACCGGGTTGCCGTCGGCGACGTTCCGCATCCAGCGCGGCATCAGCGCGGTGACCATGAACGCGGTGGACAGGAACGTCAGCGGCAGCAGCAGGAACGTGTTGATGCCGATGATCGTCTCCCGCTGCCGGGCCAGCATGCCGACCGTGTTCGAGAAGGCGCTGAACACGACCGCGATCAGCACCGACGCCACGATCAGCACCGCGACCCCGGCCACGCCCCCGGGATAGTGCGCGCCCGCTGCCCAGCCGAGCGCGACGATGATGAGCGATTGCACCGTGGTCATGAGTGACTGCATGATGACGGACGCGTTGATGATGGCCGAGCGGTGCAGCGGCAGCACCAGGAACCGGTCCATGACGCCCCGGTCGATCTCCTCCAGCACGGTCATGCCGCTCCACATGCTGGTCGACAGCGCGCTCATGATCACTACGCCGGGCACCAGGTAGTCCAGGTAGGACGAGGTGCCGAAGCCCGGCAGCTCGACCACCTTACGGAACAGGGACCCGAACAGGAACAGCCAGATCACTGGCTGGATCAGGCTGATCACCAGGTAGGCGGGCTGCCGGGCGAGTGCCCGGAGCTGCCGGCCGGTCATCAGCGAGGTGTGCGTGGCGATGGCGGTCATCGTGTTCCTCCGGTGCTGGCGGTGCTGACAGGTAGCTGATCGGCGTCGGCGAACCGGCGGCCCGCGTAACGCAGGTAGACGTCGTCGAGCGACGGGCGCGCCACCGTGGCGGCGCGCACCGGCACACCGGCGTCGTCGAGTGCGGCGAGCACGGCCGGCAGGGCGGCCGCGCCCTCGTCGGCGCGGGCGCTGACGTGGTTGCCGTCCGTCCGGATCTCGCGGACGGCAGGCACCCGCTCCAGGACGGCCAGCAGGTCGTCGCGTTCGGTGTGATCGGCCAGGTCGAGCTGCACGGCGTCGCCGTGCAGCTGCCCCTTGAGCTCGTCCGGCGTGCCCTCGGCGACGATCCGCCCCCGGTCCACGATGGCCACCCGGCCGGCCAGCCGGTCGGCCTCTTCAAGGTAGTGGGTGGTCAGCAGGATGGTGAGCCCGTCGTCGGCGGCGAGCCGCCCGATCTCGTCCCACATGGCCGAGCGAGACTCCGGGTCGAGGCCGGCGGTGGGCTCGTCGAGGAACAGCACCTGGGGCCGATTGATCAGCCCCAGCGCCACATCCAGCCGCCGCTGCATCCCGCCCGAGTAGGTGCGGACCAGCCGCCCGGCGGCGCCGGCCAGGTCGAACCGGCCGAGCAGCTCGTCCGCCCTGGTCGCGAGCCTGCGACCGCGCAGGCCCTGGATCCGGCCGGTCAGCAGCAGGTTCTCCCGGCCGGTGGCCATCGGGTCCGCGCCGCTGCGCTGGCCGACCACGCCGATGGCGTGCCGGACCTGCGACGCTCTGGCCCGTACGTCCAGCCCGGCCACCGTCGCGGTGCCCGCGTCGGCCTGGGCCAGGGTGGTGAGGATCTTGACGGTGGTGGACTTCCCGGCGCCGTTCGGGCCGAGCAGGGCGAAGATCGTGCCCGCGGGAACCGCGAAGCTTAGCCCGTCGAGAGCCCGCACGCCCTTGGGGTAGGTCTTGACGAGGTCGTGCGCCTCGATCATGGAGCCGGTGGTCGTGCCCGCGCGAGAGGGCGCGGACGTGTCTGTCCGAATGGTCATGTCGGCTTTCTCCCTGGTGGGTGGTCGTGTCACCGGTCCACGAGGGAGCAGCCAAGTATCCTTGAGGTGCTCACTCGGTCTGGTCTCGCTCCCGCGGGACCGGATTAAGTGGTCACGGCCCTCGGTCAGGTGTTGCCGCACCTTGCCGGGGGCCGTCCGTCAATCTGGTCGGTTCGTGGCGGCATCCCCCTTCCGCTCGCGGTCCTCGCCGTGGTCCAGCGTCGGCCCGCCAGCCTGCCCAGGCCATTCCTGCGGGACCGGGCCGAACTCGGCTGGCCATTCATGTGTGTCGTGCACGTGCTGCCAGCCGTCCAGGCCGGGGAAGGTCCGGTCCTCGAACTCGGTCACCAGGGCGCGGACCCACGTCAGCTCGGCCTCCAGCATCGTCACGTGGTACTCGGCCTCCAGCATGAACAGCCGGGGCAGCCAGGTGAGCTCGGCCAGCTCGGCCCGCATCTCGGCGATCCGCTTCTCCAGCGCGCTGGCCCGGTCACGCAGCAGCTCCAGCGCCCGGTCGGGGAGGAGCACGGGCAGCTCCGCCAGCGCCGCCTCGAACTGCGGGTATTCCTTCACCGGCACGGCGATCAGTTCCGCCATCCAGTCGTCGAGCTCCTTGCGGCCCGCGTCGGTGATCCGGTACACGGTACGTTCCGGCCGCCGGCCCTCCCGCCCGGCGCCCATGGCCTCGATGAGCCCGTGCTTGGCCAGGTTGCCGACGACCGTGTACAGCGAGCCGTAGTTCAGCTTGATGCTGCGCTCCTTGCCCTGCGAGCGCATCGTGGTGGCCATCTCGTA
>Ga0335076_10008657_pt1 | contig 10279 bp, 8 predicted proteins | sample Lox_Sample_25_FD_206717 | JGI IMG/M metagenome (GOLD analysis project Ga0335076, IMG submission 206717) | Soil microbial communities from Loxahatchee National Wildlife Refuge, Florida, United States - Lox_Sample_2.5 | ecosystem: Environmental > Terrestrial > Soil > Wetlands | place: USA: Florida...
GTAATTCGTGTTTAGATTTCAACATATTGAATATTTCGCGGGCCTGGTTGCCATTCCGCTTCTCATCCTTCTTTTTTTATGGGTATTGCGTTGGAAGAAAAAGACTGCTGGTAAAATGGGTGATCCCGGGCTTATTCAGCAACTGATAAAAAATTATTCTCCTCTGTTGTTCACGCTGAAATTCGGTATTGCACTGCTCGCAATAACGGTTATCATTACCGGAGCATCCAATTTGCAAAAAAAGGGATCTGCAGAAACGATCAACAGGACAGGGGTAGATGTGATGATTGTACTTGACGTGAGCAAGAGCATGCTTGCAGAAGATATTCAACCCAGCCGATTGGGTAAAGCAAAGCAGTTGTTGCTTCGGCTCCTGGATAATCTGGAGAACGACAGAGTAGGGTTGATTTTATTTGCGGGCAGGGCATACATGCAGATGCCTTTGACAATCGACCAGGGCGCAGCAAAAATGTATATTCAGAATGCGGGTCCTGATGTGGTCCCTACGCAGGGTACTGTTATTGCAGATGCACTACAGATGGCAAACAGCGCTTTCAACAGCAAAGAACACAAATACAAGGCCATTGTTCTTGTATCCGACGGAGAGGACCACGATCCTGATGCTATGAAAGTGGCAAAACAATTGGCCGATGATGGCGTTATGATCAATACCATTGGCATCGGCACTCCCGACGGTTCTGTCATTATTGATCCTGTTACGCACGAAACAAAAAAAGATGAAAACGGTCAGATTGTAATATCTAAATTAAACGAACAGGAATTATCACAAATTGCCGATGCAACAAACGGAATATACATCAGGCTCGACAATATGGACGATGCAGTCATCACTTTGTCGCAGCGTCTGAATAGTATAGAAAAGAGAGCGCTGACCGACACCGACTTTGTCAATTATAAAAATTATTTTCAATGGTTTCTTGCGGCCGCGCTGCTGTTACTGATCATCGAATTTATTTTACCTGAACGAAAACTGAAATTGAGTTGAAAACAATTCCATTCATATTCCTATTGATTTTAATGTCGTTGCCGGCTTTTATACAGGCCCAAAAAGTAAATTCGCTCATTCGAAACGGCAACAGGCTCTATAAAGAAAAGCAATTTGATCAATCTATCTCACAATATCAGAAAGCCGTCCAGGCAGCGCCTGATAATTCCGCGGCGAGTTACAATCTTGGCAATGCTCAGTTCAGGAAAAATAATTTTGATGATGCTGTAAAATCTTATGATGCAGGCATTGAGCACAGCGCGGATAAAACAATAAAAGAAAAAGGATTGTACAATAAAGGAGTCGCGCTGATCAGGCAGCAAAAGCTCGATGAAAGTATAGAAGCATGGAAAAACTCATTGTTGCTGGATCCCGCTGACTCCGACGCGAGAGAAAACCTGGAAAAAGCATTGCTGGAAAAAAAGAAACAGTCAAAACCGCAGGAGAATGAACAGAAGGAAAAACAAAAGCAACAGGAGCAGCCTAAGCCGCAGCCAAGCAAGCTGAGCAAGCAGCAGGTGGATCAATTGTTAAAAGCACTTGCTCAGAAAGAAAAAGATGTGCAGGATAAAATGAATCAGAATAAAACAAAATCTTTATCACAGCCTGATAAGGACTGGTAAACATTTGTCCGCCTTTCCTGTATTACCGAATCTGATTATTTTTGCCCCGGATGGAAGATATTCATTACATACAGTCTTATTGTCATTCCCTTACTGAGTACAGTCGCTTGAAAACGCTGGAAGTAAGGATTGGCAATTTGCTCATGGGAAATTTCCATCCTATCCGGGTTCAAACCATGACTACTACGGATACAATGGATACAATGGCTACTGTGGAACAGTGTATCCGCTGCATCAATGCGGGAGCTGAGTTAGTACGAATCACCGCACCGAGTAAAAAAGAAGCAGAAAATCTTCTCAACATAAAAAATGAATTACGGCGCAGAGGTTATCATACTCCGTTGGTTGCTGATATCCATTTTACTCCAAATGCTGCCGAGATTGCTGCAAGGATAGTTGAAAAAGTCAGGATCAATCCGGGAAATTATATTGACAAAAAGAAATTTGAGTTCATCGAATATTCCGATGAAGAATACAGTGAAGAAGTTGAACGCATTCGGGAACGGTTCACTCCCCTCATTACAATATGCAAAGAACATGGGACCGCAATGCGTATCGGAACCAATCACGGCTCATTAAGTGATCGCATTATGAGCCGCTATGGTGATACACCAATGGGAATGGTTGAAAGCGCCATGGAATTTTTGCGGATCGCAAGGAGTGAGAGCTATCACAATATCGTGTTAAGCATGAAGTCGAGCAATCCACTGGTCATGGTGCAGGCTTACCGGCTGCTCGTCAGGAATATGGATGAAGAATTCGGTGAATGTTACCCTCTGCACCTGGGTGTTACTGAGGCGGGGGATGGGGAAGATGGCCGGGTCAAATCGGCCATGGGTATCGGCACCTTACTGGAGGATGGTATTGGCGATACCATACGGGTATCCCTAACCGAAGATCCGGAATTTGAAGTGCCCGTTTGCCAGGATATTGTAAAACGTTACGCATTGCGAAGCCAACAGAAAAAACCATCTATTCCATTGATAGAAAAAATACCCTACTCTCCGTTTGAATATCAGAGAAGAGAAACATTTTCCGTTTCAAATATCGGGGATAAACATGTGCCAGTGGTGGTGGCAGATTTTTCGAATGAAAAAATAATTGCCAGTTCTGACCTTATGTCGATCGGGTACACCTACGATCAGGCCTCTGACAAATGGAATATCAGTGATACTGCAGCAGACTACATTTACACCGGTAATAAAATCATTGACTTTAGCCTGCCGGGTACATTGAAGATGATTTGCGATTATGAAACCTGGAAAACAGGAGCGGTCAAAGAAAAAAGCTACCCTTTATTTCGAGCTGAAGAATTCGCTGCCGCTTGCCCCAATCATTCTATTTCGCCGGATCTCAATTTTATTGGAATAGATGTGAATGAAAATGGCTCTTTTCTTTTGAATTTTGTTTCCGAGGTTGAAGATCAGGAATTACTTTCAGGGATTGTATTGTGTGTGTGGTCATCTCATCCCCTGGCCATGTTATCGGTCAGGCGTTTTATCATGGAATTAATGAACAGGAAATTGAAATGCCCGGTTATACTGGCTGTAAAAAGCCGGGATGAAAGCATTGACGGGCAATTAATTCATTTTGCCATCGAATCGGGCGCTCTGTTTACCGACGGCATGGGTGACGGGATCTGGCTGACCAATGACCCCAAAAAAATCATCAATGCTAAAGTGAGCGGAAGAACTTATCTTGAAGCAAAAAATAATCACCAGTTTATCAATAATACATCGTTTTCCATTCTTCAGGCTGCAAGGACGAGAATTTCCAGGACAGAATATATTTCATGCCCTTCGTGCGGGAGAACACTTTTTGATTTGCAAGAAACGACCGCAAAAATTCGTTCTGTAACCAATCACCTGAAAGGAGTAAAGATTGCAATTATGGGGTGCATCGTAAATGGGCCCGGAGAAATGGCAGATGCTGATTTTGGATATGTTGGATCCGGTCCCGGTAAGATCACATTATACAAGGGAAAAGAGATTGTGAAACGTGGAGTGAACAGTGATATTGCAGTGGAAGAACTCATCAATCTGCTTAAGCAAAGTAATGAATGGATTGATCCCTGATCCGGTTGGGTCGACTTTGAAAATTTTACTTTTTTTTAACCTGTTTTTGAGGAACTCCTTCCTGTTTTATGGTCTGATTGTAATGATTTGTTAACTCAGGCGTTACAATAGACTCATAGTTTGAAATCCACGTAAATAAATAAAATTTACAAAAGCATTTGTACCGGGCTGTTGTTTTTATATCAGTAATTTTTTTTGGGCTGGCTTCAGAGCCTGTATCAGCTCAATCCGTCGGGTCTTTTCGCAAGGTTGCAAATAGCCGGGATACCCTGAACAGAACAGATGCAGGAAATCAAAAAGATATTGTGGATGTCATTAATTCCATATTCAAACCAAAAAAAGACACGTCCCAGGCAGCAACTCCCAAACCAAGTAAATATCATTTTTCGGTTGTTCCTGCAATCGGGTATACGCTTTCAACCGGATTTGCTGCTATCGTTGCTGCCAACGTAGGGTTTTTCACCAGTGATCCTGATAGGACTAATGTATCCAGTATTACGGCCCAGTTGGTATATTCTCAATACAATCAGCTGACCGTTCCTTTGCAAACCAATATATGGACAAGAGACAATAAATATAATATCGTCAGTGACTGGCGATATTATAAATATCCGCAGGATACATATGGTCTGGGGGGCCACAGTTCATTGGATGATGCTGACAATATTGACTATTCACATATCAGGATTCATCAGATCGTGATGCGTAAGGTTGTCCCCAATTTTTATGCAGGAGCTGGATATTTTCTGGACTACCATTGGAATATCAAAGAGGAAGGGCTGCCCGATGGCTCTGAATCAGATGCCGCGAAATATGGACTTCCGCCAAAAACGGTATCATCGGGCGCAGTCGTCGATTTGTTATTCGATAACAGGAAAAATTCCATCAATCCTCAGGGAGGGCTTTATGCAAATGTTCTGTACCGTCCCAATTTTACTTTTCTTGGAAGTGATGAAAACTGGCAATCACTAATCATTGACGTCAGAAAGTACCTTAGGTTTCCTGCAAACAGTAACAATATCCTCGCATTCTGGAGCTATGACTGGCTCACGTTATCGGGTAATCCGCCTTATCTTGATTTACCCAGTACGGGCTGGGATACTTACAACAATACTGGCAGGGGATATATACAAAGCCGCTTCAGGGGAAAAGATATGTTATACCTGGAAACTGAATATCGTTTTGGCATCACCAGAAATGGTTTGCTGGGAGGCGTGGTCTTTGCTAATGCAGAAAGTTTTTCCAATTATCCTTCTAATACTATCGATGCAATCTGGCCTGCTGTGGGTCTTGGTATACGCATCAAGGTCAATAAGCACTCCAATACCAATCTCTGCATTGACTACGGTTTTGGAGCAGATGGTTCCCGCGGCTTTTTTGTGAACCTGGGAGAAGTTTTCTGATAACCCGAATTACACGAATGATCACGGATTACACGAATTGACAGACCTGAGCGGAATCTTTAATATAACTATCGTGGGATTGCTAAAAAAGACGAATGAAAAACGTTGTATCGAAATGTTAGTGAAATTTGTGACTATTCGTGTAATCCGTGTAACACTTTTGCCCCATCTTCGATTTGGGTGATATAGATTTCAGGAGTCTTACTAAATTCTTTTTGGTAAGCGGTCTGAATATTGGTTGTAAAAATTTCAATGAAATCATTTTTCACAATATTGATGGTACATCCACCGAATCCTCCACCCATCTGCCTTGCCCCAACCACGCCGGTCAGCGATTTTGCATGGGCCACGAGAAAATCAGATTCTGTACAACTCACTTCATACCACCGGCTCAATCCATTATGTGCTTCATACATCAGTTGCCCGAATCCTTTTAAGTCGCCTTTCGTCAATAATGAGCAACCTTCCGTTAACCGCTTATTTTCTTTTACTACGAAATGGCAACGCCGGTAAACAATCTCAGGCAGGTTCGTTTTATTTTTTTCCAGTTGTTCAATGTCAATATCTCTCAATGAATGAATTCCGGGATAATATTTTCTTAACATGGCAACTCCTTCCTCACATTGTTGCCTTCTGATATTGTATTCCGAACCGGCAAGGGAATGACTGACCATGCTGTTTACAAGCACAATTTTGTATTCCGGAAAATGAAAAGGGATATATTCATATTCGAGGCTGCGGCAATCGAGCTTGATCACATGCTCTGCTTTTCCATGCAGACTTGCAAACTGATCCATAATACCGCATTTCACATTCGCAAAGTGATGTTCCGTTTTCTGCCCGATCAGAGCCAGTTCCATTTTCGACAATCTCAATCCGAACAGTTCATTTACTGCGAGGCCGAATGCCGAACAAATAGCAGCCGAGGAACTCATCCCGGCTCCTACAGGGACATCACCATCGATCCAGACATCCATTCCGTCGAGTTCATGTGTGTGCTGCCGGAGGTAAAAGATCATTCCCAGTAAATAAGTTGCCCACCCTGTAACCGGCTGAATAGAATCCATCGACGAACAAAAATCTTCCTGGTATTGGTTCGCATATACATGAAGGATTTTTTTGTTGTTTTTAGCAATGCCTATATATATTCTTTTATCAATGGCTCCGGGCAATACAAAACCTTCATTGTAGTCTGTATGTTCTCCGATAAGATTCACTCTTCCTGGTGCGGCAACGACCAATGCGTCTGTTCCAAAATATTGTTGAAATTGCTGCCGGATTTTTTTTTCCATACCGGAAAAATAATGATTTTCTTACATTGCATGATTATCATTGTATGAGCTATTCAATTCACAGCGTACATGAAAATGGGATGGACCTGGTCGTGCTGAAGGATGAAAAAACAGGAACCGAAGCAGCCATATTACCGGAAGTAGGCGTTTTACTCCATTCTTTTAGTGTACACACCCAAACAGGGGTTTTTAATATCATCGATAATTATAACGGTCTCGATCAGGCGAAGAAAGAGGTTGATAGGTCATTTAAAAGCGTAAGGCTTTCGCCTTTTCCCTGCCGAGTTTCGGAAGGAAAATATAGTTATGATGGAAGAACATTCCAGTTCAAAAAAAATTTCCTGGATGGATCGGCGATACATGGACTGCTTTATGACAAACCGTTTCAAATGATCGGAAAAAAATCTGATGAGCGAACGGCTTCTGCTATATTTCGTTATCAATACAGAAAAGACGACGACGCTTATCCCTTTGATTATACCTGCGATGTGAAATATTCTTTAACCGAAGGTAACTCATTGGAATTGCAGACAACGATTACTAACGATACAAACAAACCCATTCCCATTGCAGATGGCTGGCATCCTTATTTTCAGCTTGGTGGAAAAATCGATGAGTGCATACTTTCCTTCAAGGCAGAATCAATGGTTGAGTTTGATGAGAAACTAATTCCAACCGGCAGATTATTGCCCTATCATTTTTTCGAAAAAGGAAAAAAGATCAATGATGTTTTTCTGGACAATTGTTTTGTTATTAAAACGGGGATGAATCGTGCTGCCTGTGAGTTAACCAATCCTGCCAACAATCTGAAACTCTCTTTTTTCCCCGATGCCGCATATCCCTACCTTCAAATCTTCACTCCTCCGCATCGCAAAAGTATCGCGATTGAGAATTTAAGCGCTGCACCGGACTGTTTTAACAATAAGATGGGACTGATTCTTCTTGCTCCTGGTCACTCACAAACTTTTACGGTGAAGTATCAGATAAGTTGGAAGTAAAAAATGTACCTTGCCGGATAAAATCTTGACAAATGAAGAGGTTAAAATTATGCTTGCCGCTGTTTCTTTTATTTTTCCTGGCGGGGTGTTTTGAAATCACGGAGCAAATTGATATCAAAAAGGATGGAAGCGGGCAACTTACTGTCAATACGGATATGAGTAAACTGCTTGAGATGATGCAGACATATCTTGGGAAAGACGAAATGGAAAAAGAGATGCCGAAAAAAGTGATGGATACAACGCTTTTGATGAAGGATGTAGTGGATACTGCAAAAGATATGACACCCGAAAAAAAGGCCCTGGTCAGGGATGGTAAAATACATATGAGCCTGAATATGGATCAAAAAATATTTAAAGCAGATATGCATTTCCCATTTACCAGTCAGGCTAACCTGCAAAAATTATATACATCCATGAATGATGGATCATTAGGAACTGCAAATCTGTTCAGGGGCCTGACATCTGGAATGTCTGATAGCAATGCCAACGCCAATAATGCGAACGCGCCTGATATGAATCAGTTTAATTCGATCTACGATTTTCAATGCAAGGATGGAATGATCTCGAGAAAAGTGAATGCCGCAAAATGGAAAGAATTGCAGCAAAGCCAGGAATTTGAACAGATGAAACAGGCTACCAGCATGGGCATTGAGATGCCATATACAATGATAATTAATTTACCGAGACCAGTGAAGAAAGTAGATAATCCGCTGGCAAAACTTTCTGATGATAAAAAAACAGTAACCATCAAATACAATCTTACGGATGTATTTGAAAACCCTGAAAAATTCGAGTACACCATTGCCTATTAAGAAATTTGGAAACTAAGGGTGGATCACCAGGAGTAAGTCCAATCACAATGACACAGCAAACAGATTTTTTGGTTGTTGGTTCCGGTGTGGCCGGTTTGAGCTATGCTTTAAAAGTCGCAAGGCAATGCCCGGATAAAAAGGTATTGATCGTTACCAAAACAAGAGCAGATGAAACCAATACCAAATATGCGCAGGGTGGAATCGCCGGCGTGACTGACCTTGAGCATGACAGTTATGAAAAGCATATTGAAGATACATTGATTGCCGGGGATGGGTTGTGTAACCCAAAAATTGTAGAGATCGTAGTAAAAGAAGGACCCGATCGTATCCGGGAGATGATTGAATGGGGAGCACAATTTGATAAGGATACTGAAGGCGAATATAAATTGGGCAAAGAAGGGGGGCATTCAGAATTCCGCATCCTGCATCACAAAGACATTACGGGCAAAGAAATTGAACGCGCTCTGCTGGAAGAAGTCGGCAGGCAAAAAAATATTGAGATCATCAAACATTGTTTTGTACTGGACATCATTACCCAGCATCATCTCGGGTACCTGGTCACCAAAGCCACCCCCGATATAGAATGTTATGGCATTTATGTATTGGATCAACAGGAAAATAAAATTGCAAAAATTCTTTCCCGCATTACGGTTTTTGCCACAGGAGGTAACGGCCAGGTATATCGTACAACGACGAATCCAAAAATTGCAACCGGGGATGGGGTAGCCATGGTATATCGGGCCAAAGGGAGGATTGAAAATATGGAGTTTATCCAGTTTCATCCCACAGCTTTGTATGAGCCGGGAGTAAGCCCTTCCTTTCTCATTACGGAGGCTGTCCGGGGCGACGGAGGTATTTTGCGAAATAAATATGAAGAAGCCTTCATGTTAAGATACGATCAGCGAAAGGATCTCGCTCCCAGAGATATTGTAGCAAGAGCGATTGACAGTGAGATGAAAAAAACAGGTACTGAACATGTTTATCTTGACTGCAGGCATATGGATCCGAAAAAATTCATTGATCATTTTCCCAATATTTATGAAAAATGCAAATCCATCGGAATTGATGTGGCAAAACAGATGATTCCTGTGGCCCCTGCAGCGCATTACAGTTGCGGAGGCATAAAGACCGATGAATGGGGAAGAACATCGATTAACCATTTGTACGCCTGCGGAGAATGTGCATCGACGGGATTGCACGGGGCCAATCGGCTGGCCAGTAATTCCCTGCTCGAAGCCCTGGTATTCGGCCACCGTTGTTATGTTGACAGCGTGAAAAATATTAACAATGTAAGGTTGAAAGAATCCATTCCCGACTGGAATGCAGAAGGAACAACAGAACCCGGTGAAATGATCCTGATCACACAAAGCGAAAAAGAATTACAGCTGCTGATGACCGACTACGTGGGAATTGTACGCACCAACATCCGTTTGCAAAGAGCAATGAAAAGATTGGATCTTTTACACGAAGAAATTGAGACGCTTTATGAAACAACTGCTGTTTCACCGCAACTGTTCGAGATCCGGAACCTGATCACTGTGGGCTATCTCATTGTAAAAGGTGCGCAATTCCGGAAAGAAAGCCGCGGGCTGCATTTTAATACGGATTATCCAAACAAGAGCGAGTTGCTTCAAAATATCGTGTTGTAATTTTTTCCTGAGAACGAAAACTTCATTGCATACCATTAACCTGATAACATAGATGAAAGCGATGATCTTTGCTGCCGGGCTGGGAACAAGATTCAAACCGTGGACTAACCAACATCCCAAGGCATTGGCATTAGTAAATGGGAAAAGCCTTCTGCAGAGAAATATTCAATACCTGCAACAATACGGTATTCGGGATGTTGTCGTCAATGTGCATCATTTCGCAGACCAGGTGAAGGAAGCCCTTACGTCCGACAAAGGTTGGGGAAGCAATATCAGTATCAGTGATGAAACGAATGAATTATTGGAAACCGGCGGAGGATTGAAAAAAGCAGCCTGGTTTTTTGATGAGCATCCCTTTGTAGTCATCAATGTGGATATTCTTACTGATCTGGATCTCGACAAAATGGTCAATGCTCATTTC
>Ga0335076_10008658_pt1 | contig 10279 bp, 7 predicted proteins | sample Lox_Sample_25_FD_206717 | JGI IMG/M metagenome (GOLD analysis project Ga0335076, IMG submission 206717) | Soil microbial communities from Loxahatchee National Wildlife Refuge, Florida, United States - Lox_Sample_2.5 | ecosystem: Environmental > Terrestrial > Soil > Wetlands | place: USA: Florida...
CGCGTCGATCGCGCCCGCGATCCTGAGTCCTTTGAGGCTCACGAGCCAGACACCGGCCGCCGTGAACACGACGAGCAGCACGACGACCGCGATGGAGGCCGCTCGCCGCGCTCGCGACGCCATCGGCTCGCCGACCTTGAGCGCGGCGTAGGTCGCGCCGTGCATCGCGAGCATCGCGAGGCTCGCGACGCCGGCGAGCAGCGCGAACGGATGCAGCAGGTCGACGAACGCGCCCGTGTACACGGGCCTGCCGAGATCGTCGATGTGGAACGGCACGCCGAGGAACAAGTTGCCGAATGCGACGCCGAACAGCAGCGCGGGCACCGCGCCCGAAATGAACAACGCCCAGTCCCAGGCGTCGCGCCAACGCGGCTCCGCAATCTTGTTGCGGAAGAAAAAAGCGACGGGACGCAGGATCAGGGCAAGCAGAATCAGCAGCATCGCGAGGTAGAGCCCCGAGAACGACGCGGCATAGAGCAGCGGCCACGCGGCAAACACGGCGCCTCCGGCGAGGAGCAACCAGACCTGATTGCCGTCCCAGAAAGGCTCGATCGTCTCGAGCAGCGCGCGGCGCTCGTCGTCGTCGCGCCCGAGCCAGCGGAACAGCGCCGCGAGGCCGAGGTCGAAGCCGTCCGTCAACGCGAAGCCGATCAAAAGCGCGCCGAGCAGCAGCCACCAGATCACACGGAGCGTTGCGTAGTCGAGCATGCCGATGTCCTCAGTGCGCCGTCGGTGCGCCGCGCACGCCGTTCGCGGACTCGGGCCGCGGCCAAAAGCCCATTCGGTCGGGGCCGAGCCGGATTGTCCGCGCCATCAAGAAGCCGTCGATGATCGCGAGCGTCGTGTAAAACACGACGAATCCCGCGAGCGACGTCACGACGTTGCTCGATGCCGTCGCCGAAACGCCGAGAAAGGTGGGCAACACGCCCTCGATCGCCCACGGCTGGCGGCCGTACTCGGCGACGATCCAGCCGAGCTCGATGGCGATCCAGGGCAACGGCAGAGACAGAAACGCCGCCCGCAAGAACCATCGGTAGCGATCGACCCGCTGCACGGCGGACAGCCAGAACGTGAACGCGAACATCGCGATGAACGTGAAGCCGAGCAGCACCATCACTCGGAACGACCAGAACAGCACCGGCACGTTCGGGATCGTCGACACCGCCGCGATCTCGATTTGCGCCGGCGTCGCGGCCGCGGGGTTGTCGGTTTGCTTCAGCAGCAGCAACCCGTAACCCAGGTCCGCCTTGTGCGCCTCGAACTGCGCCTGCGCGTCGGCGTCGCCGGGGTTGCGGCGCAGGCGTTGAAGCGCCGCGTGAGCCGTAATTCCGCTCGCAATCCGCGTGCGCGCTTCGTCGACGAGGTCGTCGATGCCCGGAACCTCCGTGTCGAGCGAGCGCGTCGCGATCAGGCCGAGCACCCAGGGCACCTTGAGCGCTGCGTGAGTCTTGTGCGCGCCAAGATCGGGGATGCCGAACACCGTGAACGCGGCCGGCGCCGGCTCCGTCTCCCACATCGCCTCGATCGCGGCGATCTTCATTTCCTGGTTCTCGGTCGCGGTGTAGCCCGATTCGTCGCCGAGCACGACGACCGAGAGCGCCGAGGCGAGGCCGAAGCTCGCAGCCACGGCCATCGAGCGCTGCGCGACGTCGCGGTTGCGGCCGCGCAGCAGGTACCACGCGGACACCGCGAGCACGAAAACCGATCCCGTGACGTAGCCCGCGGCGACCGTGTGCACGAACTTCGATTGCGCGACGACGTTGAACAGAACATCCGAGAACGACGTGAGCTCCATGCGCATCGTTTCGTAGTTGAAGTCGGCGCCGACCGGATGCTGCATCCATGCGTTCGCGATCAGGATCCAGAGCGCGGACAGATTCGAGCCGAGCGCAACGAGGCCCGTCACGACGAGGTGCCCGACTTTCGAGAGGCGGTCCCAGCCGAAGAAGAAGAGCCCGACGAACGTCGACTCGAGGAAGAACGCCATCAACCCTTCGATCGCGAGCGGAGCGCCGAAGATGTCGCCGACGTAGTGCGAGTAGTAGGCCCAGTTCGTGCCGAACTGGAATTCCATCGTGATGCCGGTCGCGACGCCCATCGCGAAGTTGATGCCGAACAGAACACCCCAGAACTGCGTCATGCGCCGCCAGACTTCCCGGCCCGTCATCACGTAAGTGGCTTCCATGATCACGAGAATCATCGACAGCCCGAGCGTGAGCGGCACGAACAAGAAGTGGTACAACGCCGTCAGCGCGAATTGCAGGCGCGAGAGATCCACCAGCGTCATGTCGATCATCGCGGCGACTCCTCGGCGGTTTCAGACGGCGTGCGCGGCTCGACCGCCAGCTGCTCGTCGACGAGCTGCGGCGTGACATCGGGCTCGCGGGCGGCGGGGAAGAATGCGGACTTGATGACGAGCAACGCGACGAGCTTGAGCAGCAGCGCGGCGCCGATGGCGCGCAGGAGCCAGCGCCGCCAAGGTTGATCGCGCCGCGCGCTCGCCTCGAGCAACCGGATGTCCACGCCCTTGTCTTGGCTCAACGTCGTCGTCCGACCATCACGCATATCGTAGCGTCATCGCGGACTCCATGGATCGTCTTTGCTCCGGGAGGCGGGACTCCCGCCCGCTGAGCTAGGATGGCGAGCGGCTCGGCAGCGGAGAACCCTGATGATGCGACGGCTTGCGATCGGCGGCGCTTGGCTCGCGTTGTGCTTCGCCTCGGGCGCGCTCGCGCAGGGCGGCGCGCCGCCGCGCGCGGCGCAGCCCGTGCGTCCGTCGGTGTTCTTCAGCGAGGGCTGGAAGACGCTCCCGACTCCGGCCGACGACCACGGCGCGTGGCCGGCATCGCAAGCCGCGGTCGCGACCCCGAACCTCGAGCTCACGCTTCACGGCCCGTCCGCGAAGGAGATCCAGCTCGTCGCCGTGCGCGGCTCGGCCGATCTCTATCCGCTCAATCTGTGGACCGGAACCACGACCTCGCCGAGCGCGGCGACGCTGCGCGACCGCAACCGCTTCGTCGATCTCTCGAGCCCGCTCGCGAAGATCCGCTGGGTCGTGCGAACGTCGGGCTTCCATCAGATACACCCGGTCTTGAAGCTCGCCGACGGCACTTGGCTCGTCGGCGACCGGGCGACCGGGCCGGCCGCCGACTTCGACGTGTCCGACGTCTCGATCGCGGAAGTGCGTTGGCTCAAGCTCGACATCGATCGCGTCGTGACCGTCGGCAATTGGGTCGAGCATCCGGATCTCACGAAGGTCGACGAGGTCGGCTTCGCGGACCTGCTGCCCGGCAGCGGGCACGGCCCGGGCGGGTACGTGAACGTCGGCCGGATCGAGGTGCACGGGAACGCCGTCGAGCGGTGAGCAATGTGCGCCGCGCGCTGCTCGTGACTGGCCGTTCGTCGAAAGGAAAAAAGGCGCCGGCGATTGCTCGCCGGCGCCTTTGTCTCGAGAGTCGAGAGACTAGCCTTTACTGGAACTTGAAGTTGAACGCGACGCCGCCCTCACGCGGACGTCCCACGGTCGCGAAGTCGAAGCCCCAAATGCCGTGGAAGAAGCCGGAGTTGATCATGCGCTCGTCCGTGAGGTTCGTGCCGAACACCGCGAGGCTCCACTTGCCGCCGCCCGGGTTGTACTGCACGCGCGCATTGACGACGCCCTGGCCACCGCTCTCGTCGAAGCCCGGCGGAACCGCCGTCCAGAAGTCCGTACGCAAGAACGGCAGCGACCGCCAGAACTGGCCCTGGTAGAGGTAGTCGACCCGCGTCGTGAGCGACGAGCCCTTGTTCAAGCTCGCGTTGTACTGGATGCCGACGCTACCCGTGTGCTCCGGCGCTTGCGCGAACGCCGTGTTCGTGTCGAGCGCGAACGTGCCCGGATTGATCTCCGTGTAGTGCGCGTCGAGGTAGCCGACGTTCACGTTGAACAGCCACTTCTCGGTCGGAACGATCGTCATCTCGAGCTCGGCGCCCTGCGCCAGAGCGCTGCCGACGTTCTGGTTCGTCAAGATCGGCAGCTGGTGACCCTGCGCATCGAACACCGCGGCCAGCGACTGAATGTCTGTCCAGACCGTGTGGAAGAGCGTCGCGTTGACGCGCAAGTGCTTGTTCGCAAGATCCGTGCGGATGCCGACTTCGGTGTTCTGTAGGAACTGCGGCTGGTACGGCGCGACGACGCGTTGGGCCGTCGACGGATCCGTATACACCGACGCGCCACCCGAGTTGAAGCCCTCGGAGTAGCCGATGTAGCCCATCGTGTCCTGCGTGAACTGATCCTGCAACGAGAACCGGTAGGTGTTCTTGTCGAAGCTCGACGGCGTGTCCACCTGGCCGACCCTGGAACCGTTGTAGATATTCCCGACGAACAGCTGGTTCGCGAGCGGCGCGCGCGGCGCGGTCGCGCCCGGCACGATCGACAGCGGGATCGCATCGTCGTTCTGGTCGTGGTGACGCATGCCGAGGGTCATGTCGATCTTCTTAGTGAGGCTGATGGTCGCCTCGCCGTACGCCGCCCAGCCGTCCTGGGTGTAGTGCGTGAGCGCGTCGAACCGACCGCCGGGGCCGCTGGCTGCCGCGTAGACGTCTTCGCAGTCGCTCAGCGGCGGGGGGCCCGGAGGCACCGGCCGCGGATGTTGAACGGACGTGCAGATCGGGCTCGCGTAGGCCTTGTTGATGTCGTAAAGGCCCGACACGAACTCCTCGACCTGGTAGCGCGTGCTGCGCGTGTAGTTGCCTTGGTTCCAGTAGTACACGCCGCCGATCCACTTCACGCGGTCCCCGCCGCCGGTCAGCTGTATGTCTTGGCTGAACACGCGGAGGTGGTTCTGGTTGACGTCGTCGACGAGGTCCCACTGGCTGTTGTCCCAGTCCGTGTTCAGATAGACCTGTTGGTCAGTCTGCGCGGTAAGGAACTCGAGCTTCATCTTGTCGGTGATCTGCCAGACGGCATCGGACGAGAACTGCTTCGTCTCGAAGTCGTTCGGTTGAGTGATGTTGGAGCGGTTCTGCCACTCGCCCACCAGTCCACCCGGGTAGCCCGCGGTCATCGTCATCGCGTTATAGGCGCCTGCACCCGCGGCCTCGTAAAGGTCCGGCACGCCGACGGCTTGGCCGGCCTGCGGATACGTTCCCTTGAACACGGCATCCTGGAGACGCGGCTCGATGCTCTTGTTGCTGTCGTATTGGTAGTTGAAGCGCCAAGTCAGCTTTTCGGTCGGAGTCCAGAGCAGGTCGGCGCGCGCAATCTGCTGATCGATATTGCCGCCCGATTGACCCGTCGTGAGACTGTAAATGTAGCCATCCCGGTTCAAGCTCGCGGCAGTGAATCGCGAGAGCAGCTTGTCGGTGATCGGCAAATCGACCGATGCCTGCACGTCGTGCCGGTCGTATGAGCCGACCGTCGCCGTCACGTCGGCGTTGTACGTGTCGGACGGCTTCTTCGTCCAAATGCGGATCGCGCCGCCGGTGGAGTCGCGGCCGAACTCCGTGCCTTGCGGGCCGCGCAGCACTTCGATGCGGTCGATGTCGACGAACCCCTCGGTCAGCAAACCGTTGGTGCCGACTTGCCAGACGCCGTCGACGTAGGTGCCGACGTTCGGGATGCCGCGCACGGTGAAGTTCGTCTGGCCCGTGCCGCCGCCGCCGCCCGTGACGATCAGGTTCGGAATGGATTGGCTCACGCGCTCGAGCGAGTCGAGGCCGCGCAGCTGCAGCGAGTCGCCGGTGACGGCGACGATCGAGATGGGTACGTCTTGTAGGTTTTGTTCGCGGCGTGTTGCCGTGACGACGATCTCTTCGAGGCCTCCCGCCTCCTGCGAGTACGCGTAAAACGTTACGAACGTCGGGACTGTGGCTGCCAGTAGACAGCCCACTGTTTTGGAGCGCATTGAACGATTACCCCCATGGCTTTTTTGAGACGGCTTCCATGCGGCTCGTGCCACAGCGGCCACGGGTCGCGGTTCCGAATGTTGCGCCTACGCAATATGATTCTCAAATCATTTTCGCGCTCAACGCCCCGTGGTGGTTAGTTTTATGGGAAGTAAAAGTAATAGTTGTTGTTTATAGCCGACGCTTTCGTAAGGAATCTGTAAGGTTTCGCCTGCGCGATTCGAAATCTCGGCGGCGAGATCTGCCGCGCTTCCGCGTCCCCCGTCGCGTGCCGCGGGTGCGCCGAGACGCGGCTGTCGCTACTTGAAGATGTTCAGTGCCTTCAAGATCGCGATCAGGATCACCGCGCCGCCGATCGCGATCAGCCAGCGGATGATCGCCCCGTTTTCCGCGAACCCGAGCCGGCCTGCGATCCAGAAGCCGAGGAACGAGCCGACGATGCCGACGACGATATTCGCGATCAGCCCCATCTGCGCGTCGGTCTTCATGATCAGGCTGCCGATCCAGCCGATGATGCCGCCGATGATCAACGTGATGATGATGTCCATAGGGTTTCCTCTTGGTGGGATTCATGGTTCTCCCAGGGTCGAGCGCGCGCCCCGGAATAGCGAAGACATAGCCACCGCCGAGTGGGATCGGCCGTTCGCGGTCGGACGAGAGTACCAAAGCGACCTGTAGGATGGCGCCGACGGGCGCGGCCGCGCTCGCCGTTCACTCGGGCAACCGGAGACCTGCTCCTCACCCGCTCCCCCGACGTACAGAGACGGCTACCGTACCACGGGCGGTCTCGATTGCGGCTATTTCCCGAAGCAGCACATGCGCCGACCCCGCGCGGCAGGGGTCGACTTGAGCTAATGTGATCGCCTTAGCGGCGGGAGACGACGATGGGAGTACTCGACGGCGTCTTGGGCGGAGTGGTTGGCGCCGTCGTGACGGACGTCATCCGGCGCAACGGCGGCGTTCAGGGCGTCGTGAATCAGTTCGAGAGCCAAGGCTTCGGGCCGACGGTTCGGTCTTGGGTCGGCACCGGTCCGAATCAACCCATTGCGCCGGAGCACGTCGAGCAAGTGCTCGGCTCTGATCTGCTTCAGCAGATGTCGGCCAAGACCGGTATGTCCGTCACCGACCTCAAGCAGAAGCTTGCGGAGATTCTGCCTCAGGCGATCGATCGGATGACGCCCGGCGGAGTGATCCCGAAGAGCTGAACCTTTCGGGCGCGTCATGTGTCGCCGCCCGAGAAAGTTGGCGGAAGGCATCGAGGTGACGCTGCGCGCTGCGTTCCCACATGAACTCTGCGAGCACGCGCGGCCGCGCGCGCTCGGCCATCTTGGCCCGCCGCAGCGGATCGCGCTGTAGCTCCTCCAGGGCATGCGCCAGCGCCACCGGATCGGAGCGTGGCACCAGCATCCCGACGTCCGGCGTCACCATCGATGGAATGCCCCCGACGTCGGATGCAATCACCGGCACCGACATCGACAAAGCCTCGAGGATCGCAATCCCCTGGGCTTCGAATAGAGAGGGAACGACGACGACATCGGCCTCCGCAAGGTAATCGCGGAACTGCGACGAGTCATTCCGCACGAACCCGAGGAATTCGATTGGCAAGCCCCGCGCACTCTCCTTGACTCGCTCCGCATAGGGCGTCGCTTTGCCATCCGGCTCAAACATGCCCGTCGAGGAGCCGATGATTCGCGTGCGATGCGGGAATCGAATGCGCCTGAGCGCATCGACCAGGACATGCACGCCCTTTTCCTTGGAAAGGCGGGCGATACACAGGATCTCGAAGCGCTCGCCGGGGACCTTCGGCGCCGGCGGCGGCGTGAAGTTCGCGGCGCGCACGCCGCTCGGAATCACCGCGATGCGCGCTCCCGCAACCCGTAGGTAATCACCAAACGCGATGGTCAAACGCGATCGTGAGATGACGCGTCGCTCGTGAGCCGCGACCATGCGTCGCACCCGATCGCGCCATAGCGCAACACCACGGAGGCCGAGCCACAGCGGTGTGTGTGCCGTGTAGACGGTTGCCACGCCGCGTCGCTGCAGCAGATCGGCAACGCGCCAATCGTGGACGTGCACGATGTCGAAACGCGACGGCTGAAGGCGTAGCACGCCCTCGACCAAGCGCCGCTGGCGCGGACCCGTTTCGCGCGCATCTCCGGGCGGGACGTCGATCTCCATCACGGGAACATCGACGGAGCGAGCTGCGGCTCTGGCATCAGCAATCACGACATCCTGGCCGAGTCGTTGAAGCTCAGTGGACAGCTGATATATGACGTTGGTCACGGGCCCCATCGGCGCCACGCCCACCGCACCGCTGCCGGCGACCTCGAGGATACTGAGCCTACGATCCACGTGCTTCCCTGCGCTACCGCGACCTCGGTCGCTGCGCGATACTCCTCCTGGCCGTCAATTGTGTTGCTAGAGAAATCCGAGAGCGGTGGGCCGGCCTCATGACCGGACGCATTGCTTTTCGACTCTTCTTATCTGTTGCCCCGCAGCTTGTTCGTCTTCGCTGTTGGATTCAACGAGATCTGAACTTAACGCAGACGAATATCAGCGGTGGTTCTTCGAGATTTGACAATAATCTTCGGCGGGCGCGCTAGCGTCCGCGCGTCGTCTCAGCGACGAAACGAAGCCTGTTCGCTGCTCTCGCGATCTGAGTCAGCGTCGTCGCCTCGACGCGCGGCGCGTCTCACGCGCGCGCGCGGCACGCGCGATCGCCTCGATGCAGATCGCTGACACGGCCGATCCGTAGTCGAGGTCGATGTTCTCGAGCGTGTCCTTGGTATCGTGGTAGCCGCTGCGATTGATGTCGTAGTTCTCCATCACGAGCACGCAGGGGATGCCGACGTCGGAGAAGATCTGCACGTCGGTGTTGAAGACGGAGCTCTGCGGGTTGTTGATCGTCCTGACCTCGCCCTCGATCTTCGGGTGCCGAGCGATCGCCGGCGGCGTGCGAGCGTCTGCGCTGCGAACGCCGGCGCCTAGACCTAAGCGATCGCGCCGATTCCACTGCTCCGCGCCGGCGTTCCACGTCAACGTCGCGAGGTGCGTCTCGTAGGCGAGCGCAATCGAGCCGGCGCCGCGCCCCGGCGAGATCTGGAAGATGTTGCGGCCGATGTCGCGGTTGTGCGCAATCATGTCCATCACGAGCGCGCCCGTGACCCGCGTGCGCGACAGATCGATCGAGTGGCTGCCGTCGACGCGCAGCGCAAGCGTCCGCTCGATGAGCGACTGGCACAGCGCGCGAGCGCCCATGCAGTCGGACGGGAACTCCTCGCCGGTCAAGTGCACGAGCCACACGTCGCGTTCGAGCTTGCCTTCCTTCGCGAGCCTGAGGAACACGGGCGCCGCGAGCAGCAGCGTCGCGGTGGCCGACGCGTTGTCGTCCGCGCCCGGAGCCGAAACGCGCGCACCGGTGCCGCCGCGCGCGACCTCGTAGACGTCCTCCATGTACGCCGTGTCGTAGTGATCGCCCATGACGACCGCTTCCGAGCGATTCTTTCCCGGAATCACGACAACGATGTTGCGCTCGGTCTCGCCGCCGTCTTGGTTCGCGACCCAGCCGCCGAACTGCTTGTACTCGAAGTCGGTGTCCCACTTGAACACGTGCTCGCCGACGACCGCGTCGGCTTCCATTCCGGCTGCCGCGATCGCCGCGCGGTGCTCGTGAATCAAGTACTCGCCGAGCGCGTAGAGGTCGCGCTTCGGGTGTGCTATCCGTGCCCGCGTTGGCGGATCGTCGATCACGTCGGAGTTCGTCTTATTCACGAACTCGCCGGTCGAGAGCGTCGCGAGGTACCGCCAGTACGCTTCCTCGTACGCCCGAGTCGCGGTCGAGCGATAGGTGAGCGCACGCGGCAGCGGTCGGTACTTTGGCTCGACGCGGGCGCGCAGTGTTTCGACGAGCCGCTTCGCAGCGTCGGGCGTCGCGCAGCGGTCGCGCACGAGCGCGAGCCATTTGTCGTACGGCTCCTTGTCCTGCGCGACGCGCAGCATCTCCTCCGCGAACGACCGCGGCAGACGCCGGCCGCGCCAGAGCGCCGCCGTATCGAGCACGTTCAACGCGTTCAGCGCCGTTTGGTAGCGGAAGCGATCGTGCGAGCGATCGAGGCGATGCAGTAGATCGAGATGCGGCGCGCGACGCAGCATGCGCGGGAAGAGCTCGATCGGGCGCAGCGTGCAGTGCGGCTTGTCCGTGTCGTAGGCGGTAATGTAGCCGTTCAAGTCGGCGTCGATCAGTCGCGGCTCTGCGCTGTCCGGCAGTGAGCACGCGCAGAGTGGCCGATGCCAGTACACGTCGTGACGACCGACGCGCATCGGCGGGAACTCGAACCGGTAGAGGAACACGCCGCCTTCGAGGATGCGGTCGGCCGCGCGGCGGATGTCCGCG
>Ga0335076_10008659_pt1 | contig 10277 bp, 7 predicted proteins | sample Lox_Sample_25_FD_206717 | JGI IMG/M metagenome (GOLD analysis project Ga0335076, IMG submission 206717) | Soil microbial communities from Loxahatchee National Wildlife Refuge, Florida, United States - Lox_Sample_2.5 | ecosystem: Environmental > Terrestrial > Soil > Wetlands | place: USA: Florida...
ATGACGACTTTGCCCGCATTATCCACGCCGTGCACTTGGAACACGTTCTTGGCGAGATCAACGCCGATGGTGTTAACCTGCATATGGACGACCCTCTCCGGTGACTCGTTGTTTAACGAGACCCTTTTGGCACGTTCGATGCCGGGAGCGGGCGTCGTCCACCACATCAATCGAGGACCGACCCGTGTGCGAGTAATAAGGCGCCAACTCCCTGTGCACCCAACTCAGATCGAGCAAACCGTCGATCTGCCGGACCAAATGATCGGGTGGAACCATCTTGTCGAGATCAAACGAATAGAAAAACTGTCCTTGTCCTTCTTCCCGCCGCCCCATCATGCGCCGCCCCCGCCGATGCCGTCTCCACCAACGGAATCATGGTTCGCGATTCGCATCAAAGGGAGTTTTGCAACACAATCCTACCGAAAGCAGACATCCGCGCAGGCAAGCTTTTTGTCCGCTAAGGGCACAGACTCGGAATTGGCACTGTCATAGAACCTACTGGTCAAATCGACGGGAGCGAGAGCGACATCGCAAGGATAGGTACTTTCGCCGCGCTTCTCAGCACCCTGCTTACAACGCACATGCCGCTGTGTCTCTTGATCCACATCAATAGGAGGCTCGCGGTCAACGTCAGTAATGCATTTCCGCTCTCCGTGGTTCTAGAGACAAGAAAATCTGGAGAAAATAAAATAATGTCGACACGACGCGAGTTCATCCAAACTCTTCCCGCAGTCGGAACAGCCTTTGCAGTGGCCGGACAACTGGTCCTCGATGACAGCCCGGCAAACGCTCAGACGCAATCCGAAGCACCAACCCCATTGAAGGGACATTTTCACCCCAAGGGCAAGGCGCCTTCGAAATACACACTCGATGCTCTCAAACGGACTCGCACCGGCCTGCCGTTTACCGACACGAGGGACTTCGACGAGCAGAAGCGTGGCCTAATTGCTCCTATGAAAGACCTCAAGATTATGGCAGATGCCGGCCATGTTGCCTGGGACATGGAGCGGTTTCAGTTCCTGGATCAGCAAGAGGACTTCGATAGCATTCACCCCTCGCTGTTGCGTCAGTCCAAATTGAACAACAACTACGGACTCTACGAGGTGGTCCCGGGCATCTATCAGGTGCGCGGCTTTGATCTATCCGACATCTCCTTCGTTCGTGGCAAGACTGGCTGGATCGTCTTCGACCCGCTTGTGTCAAAGGAGCCAGTCCGCGCAGCCTGGGAATTGTTCCAGCAGCACGTTGGTCAGGGCCTGCCTGTCTCGGCGGTGATCTATTCGCACACGCATGCGGATCACTGGGGCGGCGTGCGTGGCATCGTTGATGAAGCGGACGTGAGGTCCGGCAAGGTCCCGGTTATCGCTCCAATCGATTTCATGAACTTTACGGTTTCCGAGAACGTTTATGCCGGCAACGCGATGAACCGGCGATTATTCTATCAATACGGACTGCTGCTGCCCGCAAGCCCGCACGGCTATGTCGGCCAGGGTCTTGGACAGGCCGTGTCAGCCGGTGCAGTGGGCCTCATTGCGCCCAACCGTTACGTCGAAAAGCCCATCGAGGAATTTGAAGTCGACGGCGTAAGGATGATCTTTCAGAACACGCCGAATACGGAAGCGCCTCGGGAGATGAACACCTACATTCCTGCCATGAAGGCGCTCTGGATGGCTGAAAACGTCATCGCGTCGCTTCACAACATTTATACTTTACGCGGCGCACCAGTGCGCGATCCGCTGAATTGGTCGAAGTACATCGGCGAGGCGCTCTTTCGCTTCGGTCTGGAAGCCGAGGTCATGTTCGCTTCCCATCATTGGCCACGCTGGGGCAACGACAGGATCCAGGAAGTTCTGCGCGGCCAGCGCGATCTGTACGCGCACATGAACAACCAGGTACTGCATCTCGCTAATCAAGGCGTGACCATTAACGAGATTCACAACGTCTATGAGGTTCCGAAGGGACTGCAAGGCAAGTGGCACTGCCGTGGCTATCACGGCTCTCCCGAACACAACAGCCGCGGCGTCATCCAGCGCTATCTCGGCTTTTGGGATTGCAATCCAACAACTCTTATTCCGCTTTCACCGCGTGACTCTGCTCATCTGTATGTCGATATGATGGGTGGCGCAGAGAAAATCATTGCTCGGGGACAGCAGTTGCACAACGAGGGCCGCTATCTGTACGCGCAGGAAATCGTCAACAAGCTGGTGCTGGCCGAACCGCAGAATCAAGCCGCTAAAGACCTGCTCGCTGACATTTTCGAACAACTCGGATACCAGCAAGAAAATCCAGGCCTCAGAAATAGCTACCTTGCGGCAGCATACGAATTGCGAACTGGAATCCCACAGGGGAAGACCGCCAGTTCAAGCAGCCCTGACGTCGTCCGGGCCATGTCGACCGAATTGTTCCTCAACTTCCTGGGCATCCGCATGGACAGCCGGAAGGCCGAAGGCATGCGGTTCACGATGAACCTCGTCACGCCCGACAATGGTGAAGAATTCATAGTTGAATTGGAGAACGCCACGCTCACAAACATAAAGGGTTTCCAGGCCGACAAACCCAACTTGACGCTGACGATCAATCGCACCGACCTAGAGCAGACGATGATGGGAACGAAAACGCTCGAAGCCCAGCTTGCAGACGGAACCGCCAAGGTGCAAGGCGACGCAACCATCTTGAAGCAGCTCGCTTCGACTATGGTCGATTTCGACCCCCGCTTCGAGATTATGCCAGGTACGAAAAGCAAGACTGTCGTGGCAAAGGAGGATCCGTACGAAACAGCAGATATGGGTCAGCCGATCGCCGAATAGGGTCCTAAGCCCGACCAGACGTGCGATGTCTGGGAGGGTCATTTGCGGGCATTCCAAGACGCATGTCTGTTTGCCCCTGCGAAAATGCGGACATCTCGGGCGAACCAACCGGGGCCAGATGCGGAATTGATAGCTGTCCGTACCTGCAGCGCCCGGATCGCAGATCATTCGCCGATCCAGGGCGTTTTTTTCGCTGCATATTTTCTACCGCAGGAGCTGAAGAGACCTGGATGGTCCTGCCCCGCACCGGGATAGCCGAGAGCGGTTCTCGCTTGACATAGATCAACGTGTTCTAGCAGGCACTGAGCACCTTGGCGGCCGGTTATTCGCGGAAACGCCCGATGGCATCTGTTGAGCCAGTCCGCTTCCGGGCCCTGGCGGCACACTATCGCCAACAGGCCGAGATTTGCCTGCGCATGGCCGAAGTAGCACTAAGCCCCTACGACGCGGAATGGCTGCGGCTTGCCGCGCGTTGGACTGAGATGGAGCAGGAGGCCGCCGCAAAGTGGAGGCCAGCCTGAGTGTGCCTTTGCGGTGGGAGGTAGTTCGAACTTTAAGGGCTTCGATTTGGCCGCAATTTAGGCAGATCCGCGTCAACCAAGCATCCGACGCCCAGCCATGGTGTCCGATCTGAAGCGAAAGCAGCGCCTAGGAGGGCAGACTTGACTGTGTAGCGCGGTCTCGCATGCGGTAGAACTGCAGGGCAGTCTTAGCGGTCTTAGGTTTGAGTCTAAGATAGGCTGCAAAACAATGATTTAGGCGTTCCGGGCCGAAGTGGTTCGAGTGCAAGCACAAGATCGCTTTGGTCGTTTCCCAAGACAAGTCGATCGATTTCGCAATGATTAGGAACTGCTCTGGCTCATTCTGAACCAGCGTTCGCTCGACCAATCCTATTGGAAGATCGCAAAGCATCGAGAGTGCCACCGCGACCCGATCGAAGCTTCGATGCTGAGCAAATTCAAGTAGCTTTGATTCGTCCAGTTGTCCCAGCGAATGCAGCGACTTCACATGTGCGAGGGCCGTTGCATGCCCGTGTGACCCTGCCCTCGCCATTTTTTGTAGCTCATCGGAGGCGCTTGCGACGGCAGTTCCGATCTGTGCTGCGCGACGCGGATCAGCCGCCTGCAGCTGTTTCCTGACCACCTCCGAAGCCTGCGCAAACAACTTAATCAGATCCGCTCGCGGAATATCCGGCCGCGACCAAATGCACATGGCGAGGTCGCCGTCGTCTTTCGACCTCTTGACAAGGGTCGAGATGCCAGAGCCCGAGAATTTAGCACCCGGATTGCCTGCCGTGCTGACGACCACAGTTTGGTTACCCCGAGTAACCAGAATATCCGTCACGGTCTCGGTGAGACTGCTCCGTTTCGATATGGCCAGCAGGTGTTCCTGGCCCTTTGTAAGCGCGTTTTCCGAAAGGCTCGTATCATCTAGCCTCGGAGAAAGCGTCAAAACTGGACCCGCCACCTCGATCGCATCGTCAAATGCCAGCATGCGGACCACCTTCCGGGGCGCATCTGCGACGTGGGCAAGCCGGCTTCCGAATGCAGCGCGCGAGGCAAGCTCGACTGCTTCGACGAGCTTGCTCATGACCTCGTCAAACAGGTCGATTTGATCGGTGGAATATTTGCCCGATCCGACCATGAAAAGATCAGTAACGCGGCGCAAAATGTCCGCGCGTTTCGACAAGTCCTTGCTTGCCAACGCCTGTTCGAGTTGGTCGGTTAGATTTTCCTGTACACTCATAACTGCTGGCCTAATCGAAACAACGAATTTGTCTCACGCCTTCACGCAACATCCTTTGCGTAAGGAGTTGCAGCTTCCAAATCGAGCGCATCCAACGGAACAGGTCGAGCCAACAAATAGCCCTGAGCGAAGTCGATTCCAGCAGAACGTACCGCCTCGAGCTGGTCCTCTGTCTCGATTCCCTTGGCCGTGGTCGGGATACCAAGGCCACGTGCCAACGACACTACGGAGGCGACCATCGCCGCGTAATCACGTCGATCGGTAAGGGCCTGGGTAAACGCCTTATCGATTTTAATCTTGTCGAACGGGAATCTTAGGCAAGAATGGCCTCCTTCGCAATTGTCGAGCACGACCGACACCCCAAGATTCTTCAATTGACGGATTGTTTGGAGGTGCGTCATCGCGTCACCCTCCATAGAGGCCGCATCTGAAATTTCGATCTCCAACCGCTCCGGCGAGAGGCCCGAATCAACCAGCGCGCACAGGACGACGTCGAAAAGATTTCCTTTCCGGAACTGGACGGCAGAAATGTTAATGGCGAGCTTGACGCGTGAGGGCAAAGCTACTGCTTCCGCACAGGCTCGTTGCAAAGTCCATTCGCCCAGGGATGCTGCCAACCCAGTCTTCACCGCCAGCGGAAGAAACTTGTCCGGAGCAAGCAAACCTCTTGATGGATGTTGCCAGCGAACGAATGCTTCTATGCTGGAAGCCCGTAACGTCTTGAGATCGAAGATTGGTTGATAGCGCAACTTGAATTGATCCCCGGCTATCGCTTCCCTTAGCTCGCTATCGATAGACCGCAGGCTGTCAGCGGCCTGCGCCAATTCCGGCTGGAAAATGCGAAAATCATTCCGTCCGCCCGATTTCGCTTCATAGAGCGCGAGGTCGGCCCTCTGCAGCAAGGTCTCTGAATCCGCGCCATGCCTCGGGGCAAGCGCTATTCCAACGCTGGTTCCTATCCCAACCTGATTGCCATTCAGATCGAACGGCTGCTCTATGAGCGCTATGATCCTGAGCGCGAGCGCAATCGCGCCTTCATCTTGATTCTTTTCATTCTCCTGGATGATGGCAAACTCGTCGCCTCCTAAACGGGCCAACATATCCGTATCGCGAAGCGACGATCTTAAGCGCTTGCCGACTTCGATCAGCAATTGATCGCCAGCCGGATGACCGAGCGTGTCGTTGACGTTTTTGAATTTGTCCAGATCAAGCATCAAGACCGTAAAGGTGGTCCCGTGGCGCTGCAGGCGCCTGGCTGCCTCCTCGAGCTTTTCGGAGAAGAGCGCACGGTTCGCAAGCCCTGTTAGTAAGTCATGTTGGGCCAGGAAGGCGATCCGCTTTTCGTTCAATGCTCGATCTGTAATGTCCTCGTGCGTGGTTAGCCATCCTCCGTTTGGCATAGGAGAGCGGTTAATCGCCACCACTCGGCCATCGGCCAGCTCTTGCACTTCACTAGCTTTTCTCACATTTGCGCTGACGTATTCATCCGTTGCCGTCGCGAAATTTGTGCCTTTTTGGCGACGATATTCGAGAATCTGCCTTAACGGCGTACCGGGTTTAACCTGATCCGGCGTGAGCTGATAGATTTCCGCATACCGCGCGTTCGCAACAAGAACCTGCTGCTCTGCATCAAACATGCAGAGCCCCTGAGACATGTTGTTGAGAGCCGCGTTGAAGCGTAAATTCATCGCTTCTAGTTCGTTAGCCTTCTCGGCCAACAGCCGTTCGGCGCGTTTTTGCTCCGTAACATCCTCATGGGTCGCAACCCAGCCGCCATCCATCAACGGCTGGCGCTGAATCAGGATGTTGCGACCATCTTTCGGCTGGTAGGTCTGCTTGTACTGGGTTGGCAGCACGTCCGTATATTGATCAACAGTCAGGTCGGCGCGTTCACCGCGGTCGGCATAGTGCTGCAAAATCTGTCTCAGTGGCGTACCGGGTACAACGAGGTTGTCTGGCAGGTTGTACATTTCTTGGTACCGCCGGTTTGAAACCACCAGTTTTTTATCCGCGTCGAACAGGCACAGCCCCTGAGACATATTGTCGATCGCAACTTCGAACCGTTCGTTGACGAGCTTAAGTTCAACAGCGTTTGCTACCAGCATCACGTCGGCGCGCTGTCTCTCCGTGATATCATCGTGGGTCGCGACCCATCCGCCGTCCTTCATCGGCGTCCGCTGGATCGAGATAATGCGCCCATTGGCGAGCCTCAGAATGTGAGGCAGCCGCCGCTTTGCTCCTCGCCAGAATGAATCGGGGCTGAAATCGGTTTCTTCGGAACGCTGCGCAAAGAGCTTCAGTATGTCGCGGAATGGCGTTCCGGGGGGCACCTGCCCTTCGATGAAACCGTAGATCTCGAGATAGCGAGCGTTGCAAACCAGCAATTTTCCGCTCGCATCGAACATGCTGAGGCCATGCGGCATGTTACTTAGCGCGGCATCGAAGCGCACGTTGGTGTTCGCTAGCGCCCTGGTTTTTGCCGCCAAGGCGTTGGTCTGACGTACCAGCAGGGCAGTGCCGAGAAAAATGATCGCGACGATCGTGGCGACGACTAACCCGACCGTATAGAGGTGCCGGTACCAAGGCTGTAGGACATCGCTCCTGGCATAGCTCACAAGCAAAACGAGCGGCAGCCCGGGCACAGCTTTGTAGCCCACAATGCGCGCGACGCCGTCGACACCGCTGATAGCTTCGTACGCGCCGACGTCCGATTCGGGCAGATACTTGGTTAGTAGCGGACCATCCGCAAACGATTTCCCGAGCGCTTCGGGCGCCTCCGGCTGCCGCGCCAGCATTCTGCCCTCGCGATGCAGCAACACAACTGAACCGCTCTTCCCGAGATCAATAGAGCGATAGATTTTCGAGAAGTACGATTGGTCTATTGGCGCAGTCACCACGCCTGCGAAGCTGCCATCCGGATTGTTCAGACGCCGGGATGCAGCGGTCAGCCACTTGTCGCTAACCGCGGAACGAAACGGAGGCGCAATAAAGAGGCCCGCATCGGCGCCGTCACGTTGAGCGATGAAATGCGGCAAGTCCGATATGTTTCGTCGCGGCGGTTCAGACCGATAGGAGTGCGCCACTAGCTCGCCCAATGAATTCGTCCAACCGATCGCTACAAGGACCGATGAGCTTCTTTGCAGTTGACGTAGTGCCGCGTTGAGGGAACCTGGCGCATTGTATTGGCCGCCAAGGCTGCTTCGCCGAATTGCCTCAGCCTCAAGCAGGCCTTTGTCGATCTCGTCGAATGTGAGGGCTGTGTGCTCGGCGAGGATTTTCGCAAAGCTTTGCGCGTCAGTCTTTGCGGTGGCGACCCGATCCCAATAGCGTGCTTGCAAATCAGTAAGAAACAACAAGACAGTTGAAATAGAGAGTAGCACACCAAGCGCAGCAATAGACGCGCCCGGTGATCGGGTTAACTTTCGGTAAATCTCTTGCATCGCGAGTCCGAGCATCAAGCCTTTGTCGGCTCGAACTGTCGCGCGTCGGATTTAATATTTCGTGCGTAATATTAAGAAAAGAGATGCGACAAAGGCCAGAAGCTGCACGTTGTGGTGTTGCCGTCGATGGCCTAGACCCAAGCCTGGGCTTCGTTGGATTAAGTCTGAAAGGCGTGGACCGAGGTCAGCGCCTGTTCATCTCAGTAATTCCAGATGCCCAATTTGGGTATGCACTTCGTTGAGCTGTCATGCAGAGGCTGTAACCTGTCGCGATGCGAGATGAAGCTCTCTATCGGGTCGCAATTTTTGTGCTGGGGTCCTTACCAGTGCTGCTGCTGTTTTTGCTCTTATTCTAAGTCGGGCCGGTAATTCGCGTTGTTTTCGCCACGCCGATTTGGGATGGCCGGACCTCAGGAGTGCGCCAAATTGAACCGATGGACATGGCGACTGGTTGTGGAAGATCCTTCATTTCGTGTTGTCTGCGGGCGAGGCGACGCCGACCTGGAGGTTTTGCTTCTGTCCGGCAACTGTCCAGGTTCGGCGCTTAGTGCTAGAGATGCGCGCGAGAATTGATATGCTCGTCCGTCGCGATTGGGTCCAGAAGCGGGCATCGGCGCGGACTATCTTAGTTCACGCCACGATTTCTCCCCTGCCAATAGGGATTACGAAGACTGCGCTTCAGAATTTTACCGGCACCCGATTTGGGTAACGGCTCACTTCGGATCATCACCGATCGGGGCACCTTGTATCCGCCGATGCGCTCCCTGCACACGGCCACGATCTCGTCGACCGTAATGGAGGTGCCCGATTTGGTCACCACCTCGGCATGGACCATCTCTCCGAAGCTCTCGTGTGGAATTCCAAACACCGCGACCTCGAGCACGGCGGGATGGTGATATACGGCGTTCTCAACTTCCGTCGTGTAGATGTTTTCGCCCCCTGAAATGATCATGTCTTTGGCCCGGTCTACGACGAATAAGAGCCCTCTTCATCTGCCCAGGCCACGTCGCCGCTCTTGTACCAACCGTCACCGACGAGGGCATCGGCCGTCTCCTCGGGCCGCTTCCAGTAGCCCAGCATAATGTTCGGTCCGCGCACGTACACCTCGCCGATCTCACATGGGTTGCAAACCGACCCGTCAAGACGGCGGACCTCGGCTTCGACGCCGACGACCGGCTGTCCGCAGCTCGCAAGGCGGCTCTTTGCCGGTTCAATCCCGCTGCAAATTAATCCGATTTTTGGAACGTAAGGCTCTTGGGGGGACATGGCGGACGGACATATTCACGATCCGGCTTGACCTTTGGGGTCTTCACACCTTGCGCAAGAGATGAGCGAAGTCAGGCGTTAATCCTCACTCGCCCTTGCTTGTGTTACTGAGCGGTCTTCATGACGAAGGGGTTACCGCCGCCGGGTCCATTGTTAATCCACACGCTTTTCGATTGCAGATATCCCTCGATCGCCTCTGCGCCATTCTCGCGGCCGAGGCCGGAGGCTTTGTAGCCTCCGAACGGCATCAGGAAGCTCACCGCCCGATAGGTGTTCACCCACACTGTGCCGGCCCTGATGCGGGCAGCCATCGTGTGCGCGCGCTTGACTGACTGCGTCCAAACGCCTGCGCCAAGTCCATATGCGATGTCGTTGGCTATCTGCACCGCCTCCTCCTCATCCTTGTACTTGATCACCGATAGAACCGGACCGAACACCTCTTCCTGCGCAATACGCATCTTGTTGTTCACGCCTGTAAAGATCGTCGGCTTGACGAAATACTTGCCGCCACCCTCCTCCTTGCTAGCCGGCCCGCCCCCAAGTACGCACTTCGCGCCCTCTTCCTTGGCGATGTCGATGTAGGAGAGAATCTTTTGGAACTGCGGCGGGGTCGTCACCGGGCCTACCTGCGTCTCGGCGAGCGCGGGATTGCCGAGGCGGGCTGTTTTGGCCATGGCCACCAGCTTCTCTACGAACTTGTCGTGAATGCTCTCCTGCAGCAGCAAGCGTGAGCCAGCGATACAGGTCTGCCCTGTCGCCGCGAAGATGCCCGACACCGCACCGTTGACTGCATCGTCGAGAACGCAGTCATCGAAGACGATATTTGGCGATTTGCCACCGAGCTCCAGCGATACTTTCTTGAAAGTCTTGGCGGCCAGCTCGTTGACACGGGCACCTGTGGCGCTGCCACCGGTGAAGGCGACCTTGGCGACCTTCGGATGCGTCACGAGTGGCTCGCCCGTCGCTGCGCCGTAGCCGGTCACGACATTCACCACGCCTGGCGGGAGGCCGGACTCCT
>Ga0335076_10008660_pt1 | contig 10274 bp, 8 predicted proteins | sample Lox_Sample_25_FD_206717 | JGI IMG/M metagenome (GOLD analysis project Ga0335076, IMG submission 206717) | Soil microbial communities from Loxahatchee National Wildlife Refuge, Florida, United States - Lox_Sample_2.5 | ecosystem: Environmental > Terrestrial > Soil > Wetlands | place: USA: Florida...
TCTCCTGGCCCCACGTCGCGAGGAGCGACGCGGCGGTCTTCGCCGACGGCTCCTCGAACTTCGACGCGTCGACGAGGCCGAACGTCCCGGCCTGCGCGTGGTCGGAGAGCGCGCTCCGGAGCGCGGCCTTCAGCGCCTTCTTGTTCACCTTCAGGTCGAACGAGCGCGGGCTCGGCGGGAACGCGACGCCGCCGCCCGCGAACTGCGGCGCGCGGATCGTGCCCTGGCGCGCGCGGCCGGTGCCCTTCTGGCGCCACGGCTTCGAGCGGCCGCCGGCGACGCGGCCGCGGCTCTTCGCCGCGCGCGTGCCCTGGCGCGCCTCGTTCAGCTCGGCGCGGACGGCCTCGTGGACGAGATGCGGCTTCAGCTCGACGCCGAACACGGCCGCCTCGAGCGAGACGTCCTTCGACGAGCGGCCGGCCTTGTCGAGGAGCGGTGCCTTCGGCGCGGCCACTACGACATCTCCCGGATCTCGAGCACGCCGTTGCGCGGGCCGGGGACGGCGCCCTTGATCAGCAGCAGGTTGCGCTCGGTGTCCACCGCATGGACGGTGAGCCCGACCTGCGTGACGCGCTTGCCGCCCATGCGGCCGGACATGCGGATGCCCTTGAACACACGCGACGGCGTCGCCGACGCGCCGATCGAGCCCGGCTTGCGGATGTTGTGCGAGCCGTGCGTCTTCGGGCCGCGGTGGAACTTGTGGCGCTTGATCGTGCCCTGGAAGCCCTTGCCGATCGACGTCCCGGACACCTTCACCTTGTCGCCGGGCTGGAAGATGTCGACCGTGACGTTCTCGCCCTGGACCGCCTCGCCGAAATGGCCGCGGAACTCGACGAGATGGCGGTACGCGCCGTCGACCCCGTTCTTCGCGAGGTGGCCGCGCTCCGCCTTCGAGACCTTGCGGTCGGCGACGGGCTCCCAGGCGAGCTGCACGGCCTCGTAGCCGTCGGCGTCCGGCGTGCGGACTGCGACGACGGGGCACGGGCCCGCCTCGATCACGGTGACGGGCGTGACGCTGCCGCTCTCCGCGTCGAACAACTGGGTCATACCTACCTTCCGGCCGACGATGCCGCGCATCTAGGACACCACCACGGCGGCCGAAAGGTTTCGTTCACGGAACGGGGTGGCCAACACCGTATTGCCGAGAATCCCGCGCATCGCTACAGCTTGATCTCGATGTCGACGCCGGCCGGGAGGTCGAGCCGCATCAGCGAGTCGACCGTCTTCGGCGTCGGCGAGTGGATGTCGATCAGCCGCTTGTGCGTCCGGATCTCGAAGTGCTCGCGCGAGTCCTTGTCCTTGAACGGGGACCGGATCACGCAGTACACGTTCTTCTCCGTCGGCAGCGGAACGGGACCGGTGATGGTGGCGCCGGTGCGCTGGGCCGTGTCCACGATGTCCTTCGCGGACTTGTCCACCTGCTGGTGGTCGTAGCCCTTCAGCCTGATTCGGATCTTCTGTTGCGGCACCGGCGCCCCCTCCTCTCTCGTTCCGTCTCTACTTGATGATCTCGGTGACGACGCCGGCGCCCACCGTGCGGCCGCCCTCGCGGATCGCGAAGCGGAGGCCCTGGTCCATGGCGATCGGCTGGATCATCTCGATCTCCATGTTGGTGTTGTCGCCCGGCATGACCATCTCCTGACCCTCCGGGAGCTTGATCGAGCCGGTGACGTCCGTCGTCCGGAAGTAGAACTGCGGCCGGTAGCCGTTGAAGAACGGCGTGTGGCGCCCGCCCTCGTCCTTCGAGAGGACGTACACCTCGGCCTTGAAGTGCGTGTGCGGCGTGATCGAGCCCGGCTTCGCGAGCACCTGGCCGCGCTCGACCTCCTCGCGCTTGACGCCGCGGAGCAGCGCGCCCGCGTTGTCGCCTGCCTGCGCGAAGTCGAGCACCTTCTGGAACATCTCGAGGCCGGTGACGACCGTCTTCTCGGTCTTCTCGTGGATGCCGACGATCTCGATCTCGTCGCCGACCTTGCACTGGCCCTGCTCGATGCGGCCGGTGACGACGGTGCCGCGGCCCGTGATCGTGAAGACGTCCTCGATCGGCATGAGGAACGGCTTGTCCACGTCGCGGACGGGCTCCGGGATGTACGTGTCGACGGCCTCCATCAGCTCGAGGATCTTCGGCGTCCACTCCGCGTCGCCCTCGAGCGCCTTCAGCGCCGAGACCTGGATCACGGGGATGTCGTCGCCGGGGAACTCGTACTTGGAGAGGAGCTCGCGCACCTCCATCTCGACGAGCTCGAGCAGCTCGGGGTCGTCGACCATGTCGGCCTTGTTGAGGGCGACGACGATCGCCGGCACCTCGACCTGGCGGGCGAGCAGGATGTGCTCGCGCGTCTGCGGCATCGGGCCGTCGGCCGCCGAGACCACGAGGATCGCGCCGTCCATCTGCGCGGCGCCCGTGATCATGTTCTTGATGTAGTCGGCGTGCCCCGGGCAGTCGACGTGCGCGTAGTGGCGGTTCGCCGTCTCGTACTCGACGTGCGCGGTGTTGATCGTGATGCCGCGCTGCCGCTCCTCCGGCGCCTTGTCGATCTCGTCGAAGGCGACGGCCGTGCCGCCGCTCGACTCGGCCAGCACCTTCGTGATCGCAGCGGTCAGGGTCGTCTTGCCGTGGTCGATGTGACCGATCGTGCCGACGTTGACGTGCGGCTTCGTGCGCTCGAACTTCTGCTTGGCCATGAGTGGCTCCCTGATCTCCTTCTTGGTCTCGACTTAGCCCTGAGCGTCGATGATCTCGCTCGCGATCGACTGAGGCACTTCCTCGTAGCGATCGAACTGCATGGTGAAATCGGCCCGCCCCTGCGTCATCGAGCGCAGGTCTGTCGCATAGCCGAACATCTCCGACAGCGGAACGGTGGCCTTGATGACCTGGGCGTTGCCCAGCGGTGCCATCGACTCGATGCGTCCGCGGCGGCTGTTGAGGTTCCCCATCACGTCGCCGAGGTAGTCCTCCGGCGTCGTCACCTCGACGGCCATCACGGGCTCGAGCAGCTTCGGCTTCGCCCGCTTCATCGCCTCCTTGAACGCCATCGAGCCGGCGATCTTGAAGGCGCGCTCGCTCGAGTCGACCTCGTGGTACGACCCGTCGACGAGCTCCACCTTGACGTCGACGACGGGGTAGCCGGCGAGAATGCCCGACCCCATCGCCTCCTGGATCCCCGCGTCGACCGCCGGGATGTACTCCTTCGGGATCTTGCCGCCGACGATCTTGTCGGCGAACTCGTAGCCGGCGCCCGGCTCCTGCGGCGAGAGGTTGATGATCACGTCGCCGTACTGGCCCGAGCCGCCCGTCTGCCGGACGAACCTGCCCTGGACCTTCTCCACCGGCTTCGAGACCGTCTCGCGGTAGGCCACCTGCGGGCGGCCGACGTTCGCGTCGACGTTGAACTCGCGCTTGAGACGGTCGACGATGATCTCGAGGTGCAGCTCGCCCATCCCTGCGATGAGCGTCTGCCCCGTCTCCTCGTCGGTCGTGACGCGGAAGGTCGGGTCCTCCTCGGCCAGGCGCGCGAGCCCGTTGCCGAGCTTGTCCTGGTCCGCCTTCGACTTCGGCTCGACGGCGACCGAGATCACGGGATCCGGGAAGGTCATCGACTCGAGCACGATCGGCGCGCTCTCGGCGGCGAGCGTATCGCCCGTCGTCGTCGTCTTCAGGCCGACGCCCGCGGCGATCTCGCCCGCGCCGATCTCCTCGCGCTCCTCGCGGTGGTTCGCGTGCATCTGGAGGATGCGGCCGACGCGCTCGGTCTTGCCGGTCGTCGTGTTGAGGACGCGGTCGCCGGACTTGAGCCGGCCGGAGTAGACGCGGAAGTACGTCAGCTTGCCGACGTACGGATCGGACATGACCTTGAAGGCGAGCGCCGAGAACGGCGCCTCCATCGTCGCGGGGCGCTCGGTCTCCTGGCCGGTCTTCGGGTCCTCGCCGCGGACGGCGGGGACGTCGAGCGGGCTCGGCAGGTAGTCGATCACCGCGTCGAGGAGCGGCTGCACGCCCTTGTTCTTGAACGCGGAGCCGAGCAGCACCGGCGTGATCTCGTCGGCGAGCGTCCCCGCGCGGACGGCGCGGCGGATCATCTCCGGCGTGACGGAGCTCTCGTCCTCGATGTACGCCTCGAGCACCTCGTCGTCGAAGTGCGAGATCGCGTCGATCAGCTGGTGGTGGTACTCCTGCGCCTGCTCGACGAGCTCGGCCGGGATCTCCGTCGTGTCGAACTGCTGGCCGAGGTCGTCCTTGTAGACGATCGCCTGCATCTCGACGAGGTCGACGACGCCCTGGAAGTTGTCCTCCGCGCCGATCGGGATCTGCACCGGGATCGGGTTCGCGCCGAGCCGGTCGCGCATCGACTGGACGGAGGCGAAGAAGTTCGCGCCCGTCCGGTCCATCTTGTTGATGAACGCGATCCGCGGGACCTTGTACTTGTCGGCCTGCCGCCAGACCGTCTCGGACTGCGGCTGGACGCCGGCCACCGCGTCGAAGACGGCGATCGCGCCGTCGAGGACGCGCAGGCTGCGCTCGACCTCCACCGTGAAGTCCACGTGCCCGGGCGTATCGATGATGTTGATCCGATGGTCGCGCCACGACGCGGTCGTCGCCGCCGACGTGATCGTGATGCCCCGCTCCTGCTCCTGGGCCATCCAGTCCATCGTCGCGGCGCCCTCGTGGACCTCGCCCATCTTGTGGGTGCGGCCGGTGTAGTAGAGGATCCGCTCCGTCGTCGTCGTCTTGCCCGCGTCGATGTGGGCCATGATCCCGATGTTGCGGACGCGGTCGAGTGCGACGCTCGTCTCTGTGACCTTGGTGCTCAAATCTCCCTTTCTCCTGCGTCTACCAGCGGTAGTGCGCGAACGCCTTGTTCGCCTGCGCCATGCGGTAGACGTCGTCCTTGCGCTTGAACGCTCCGCCCTGCTGGTTCAGCGCGTCCATGATCTCGTTGGCCAGCTTGTTGCTCATGCCCTTCTCGCGGCGCTCGCGCGCGTACGTCACGAGCCAGCGCACGGCGAGCGTGCGGGCCCGGCGCTGCGGCACCTCGACGGGCACCTGGTAGTTGGCGCCGCCGACGCGGCGGCCGCGCACCTCGAGCACCGGGGTGACCGTCTTCACGGCCTGCTCCAGCACCTCGACCGGGGGCCGGCCGGTCTTCGTGCTGACGGTGTCGAGGGCGGTGTAGACGATCTGCTCGGCGATCGACTTCTTGCCGTCGAGCATGACCTTGTTGATCACCTGCGTGACGAGCGGCGAGCCGTAGACCGAGTCGGCCTCGACCGTCCGCGCCTGGACCTCTCCGCGGCGGGGCATTACGAGCCTCGCTTCGCGCCGTACTTCGAGCGCGCCTGCTTGCGGTCGGCGACGCCGCCCGTGTCGAGGGCCGCGCGGATGATCTTGTAGCGGAACCCCGGGAGGTCCTTGACGCGGCCGCCGCGGACGAGCACCACGGAGTGCTCCTGCAGGTTGTGGCCCTCGCCGGGGATGTACGCCCCGACCTCGACGCCGTTCGTGAGCCGGACGCGCGCGACCTTCCGAAGGGCCGAGTTCGGCTTCTTCGGGGTGGTCGTGTAGACGCGCGTGCAGACGCCCCGCTTCTGCGGCGATCCTGCAAGGGCTGGCGTCTTGGTCTTCGCCTGGGGGACCTTGCGGCCCTTCCGGACGAGCTGATTCACGGTCGGCATGCGTTCTCCGGTTGGTTCCTGCTCACACAAAGAGACGGTCGGCGGGGACGTGTCCCCTGCCAACCGGCCCGCGGAATGGTAGCGAAGGGCGTCGGAGAACGTCAAACCAGCCGTAGATTCGGCGCGCCGGCCCCACTACAGTGAGACGGCCCGGCTGCGGCCGGCGGAGGCAACCAGGTTCCTTCGTTTCACGGGGTGAGGGCGTGACGAGCACCGTCATCGGCATCTCCGCGGCGTTCGCCGCCTGCCTGATCCTGGCCGGCGTCCTCGTCTGGCTGCTCGTGCGGCGCTCCTCGCGGCGGGCGGACGCCCGGGTCGAGGAGGTCGTCCGGACGCTCGAGGTCCGGATGGACGAGCTCGTGCACGAGCTCGCCGGCGCCGTCGCCCAGGCCGAGGAGGAGGGCCGCCGGAGCCGCTTCCTCGGCGAGATCGCGGGCTCGATCGACCTCGACGAGGTGCTCGGCCGGACGCTCGAGGCGGCGAGCGGCCTCCCCGGCGCGAGCGCCGCGCTGATCCGGCTCGAGAGCCACGAGAAGCCGATCGTCGCGACCCTCGGGCTCTCGGTCGAGGAGGCCGACCGCCAAGCGATCGCGGGCCCGCCGGACGGGCGGCCGGCGCGGTCGATCGAGATCCTCTACCGCTATCCGGAGGGGACGGCCGAGGGCGAGGAGCTGATCCACGGCGGGCTCGCGGTGCCGCTGAACGAGGGCGGCCGCCGGATCGGCTATCTCACGGTCTTCACCCGGACCGAGGAGCGGCGCTTCGACGAGGACGAGGTGCGCCGGCTCGAGGAGCTCGCCGAGCGGGCCGGCCCGGCGATCGAGAACGCGCACCGCTTCCGGGAGGCGCGGCAGCTCGCCGACCTCGACGCGCTCACCGGGCTCCACAACCGCCGCTACTTCCACGAGACGCTCGCCCGCGAGACGGCGCGGGCGCACCGCTACAACCGGAAGGTCGCGCTCATCGTCTTCGACCTCGACGACTTCAAGGACGTCAACGACCGGATCGGCCACCTCGCCGGCGACGCCGTGCTCGCCGAGGCGGCGGAGCGCGTGCGAGACGTCGTCCGGACCGCCGACATCCCGTGCCGGATCGGCGGCGACGAGTTCGCGGTGATCATGCCGGAGTCCGGGCTGCCCGACGCCGAGCGGCTCCATCTCCGGGTGCGCGCGGCGGTCTCCGAGCGGCCGATCGGCCAGGCGGGCCGGATCTTCCTCTCGGCCGGGCTCGCGGAGCTCCGCCCGGGCGACGACTCGGTCGGGCTCTTCGAGCGGGCCGACGAGGCGCTCTACCGCGCGAAGGAGGCCGGCAAGGGCCGCGCGGTCGGCGGGGTCTAGCCGAGCCGCAGGAACGGGATGTACTGCGTGAGGTCGACGGCCGCCGGCTGCGGGAGGTCGTCCTTCGCGCACGTCGCCGTGTTCAGCGCGCCGCGTTGCCACGCGACCGTCCGAGTCTCGAACGAGGAGCCGCGCGAGAACTGCCGGAGCGCGGACGCGATCGCCGGCTTCGCGCGGCCGAACGGCACGGCGCCGAGCGGGGTCGGGTCGGCGAGCGCCGTCACCGTGTAGACGCCGTCGCTCGTCCGAACGGTCTCCTTCTTGCCCGTCGCGACGGCGAAGAGCCGGTCGGGCGCGACCTGCGAGAGCGCGTAGCCCTTCGGCTGGCTGCCGAGCCACGACGGCGAGGGCTTCGCCTGCACGAGCCGCACCGGGAGCTCGGGGTACGAGGTGTAGAACGTCTGGAGCTGCGTCGCCGACGGCGCGACGGACGGCAGGTGCGCCTCGATCCGCGTCTCGCGGAGCTCGTCGGCGAGGATCGCGCGCGCGACGGGCACGGTCGCGTGCAGCCGCCGGAGCGCGAGGTCGTACGCCGCGCGGCTGCCGCCGAAGCTCTGGAGGATCACCGCCCGCTCGGCCTGGAGGACGTCCGCCGTCGAGACCGGCATCTGCGCCGACTCGACGAGCCGCTCGAAGAGCGCGCTGTACGCGGTCTCGCGGTCGCCGGTCACCGCCTGGAGCTGCGCGATCGCGCCGTTCGTGAGCGTGCTCTTCCCCACGAGGCACTGGACGCCGGCCTTCAGGACGCTCAGCTGGCCCTCCGTGCGCGACGTGTCGAACGACGCGCCGATCGCCTCCGGCGCGTTGCAGAGCGTCGGCGACCGGGCCCACAGCCACGCGCACATCGCGTACGGCTTGTCCGGATCCTGCTCCGCGGCGTTCCACTCGCCCCAGCCCCACGACCAGACCGACGCGATGCCGGTCTCGGCCGCGACCTGCTGCACCGCGAGCTCCTGCCACTTCGCGACCTGGTACCACGCCGACGCCGGCTCGAGCTCGTTCCGGCCTCCGAAGCCCTTCGTCGTCGCGAAGCTGATCATCAGGCCGAGCTTCGACGACGGGATCCCCATCGAGGTGAAGTCCGCGACGCCGTTCCGGTACGCGATGCGGAGGTTCCGGTTGCCGAGGACCGGCCCGGACTTCCACGTCGCAGTCGCCGAGACGTAGACCTCGCGCACGAGCTCGGCGGACGCCGCGGCCTGCTGCCACCACACGAGCGCGTCGCCGCCGGTGTACGGCCGCGTCGCGATGAGCAGCACCGGGTGCGCGCCGAGCTGCGCGAGCGTCTGGACGAACGTGAGCGCGTTCTGCCGGTACTGCGCGTTGTTGTCCGACCACGGCGTGACGAGGTTCGCGCCCGAGAGCTCGTTGAGGACGATCACCGGCGTCTGGCAGCCGGTCTGCGCGACCGCGAATGCGAACAGGCTCTGCGCCTTCGCCGGGATCACGGACGCGGCCATCGGCTTCGTCGTCGTCCCGATCCGCTTGTTGAAGTTGAGGTCGAAGTAGACCGTCGCCGCGCCGGCCGCGCGCATCGTCGCCGGGTACTGGCCGCTCGAGGCGCCGATCACGATCCCCGGCTTGCCGAGGATCGCGTTGAAGGCGTCGGTCGGCCAGCCGAAGTCGCCCCAGATCGGCTGCGCGACCGGGAGCCCGCACTGGCCCGCATACGGTGCGGGCGGCGCGGCCGCGTTGGCCGGGAGCGCGCACGCAGCGGCGGCGCACGCGAGGATGAGGGCTGCGACGGTCTTCAAGCGGACGACCCGTATCCCTTGGTAGCAAAAGGGGCGGCCGACCGGCCGCCCCTTTACGTTCGTCTGACGCGTCCGGGCTACTCGGAGTCGAGCGGCGTGTCGACCTCCGGGACCTCCTCGGCCTCGGTGGTCGGCCGGCCGTTGCCGCCGTCGTCGTCGCCGAAGTCGAGCCCGAGCCCGGCGAGCGCGTCGCCGCCGTCCGAGCCGATCTCCTCGAGCGCCGCGAGCAGCTGCTCCTCGGTCTCCGGCCGCGCGTACGCGGTCACCGGCACGCTGTCGGACGGGCCGATCTCGATCGTCCGGTACCGCTTCAGCCCCGTCGCCGCCGGGATCAGCTTCCCGATGATGACGTTCTCCTTCAGGCCGAGCAGCCGGTCGACCTTGCCCTCGATCGCCGCGTCCGTCAGCACCTTCGTCGTCTCCTGGAAGGACGCCGCGGAGAGGAACGACTCGGTCGCGAGCGACGCCTTCGTGATCCCGAGGATCAGCGGCTCCGACGTCGCCTGCTCCTTCTTCTCCTTCTTGACGCGTGCGTTCTCGCGCTCGAGCACGACCTTGTCCACGAGCTGGCCCGGCAGGAGCTCCGTGTCGCCGTTGTTCTCGACGCGGACCTTCTTGAGCATCTGCCGGATGATCAGCTCGATGTGCTTGTCGTGGATCTCGACGCCCTGCGACTTGTAGACCTTCTGTACCTCGTCGACGAGGTACAGCTCGATCGCCGTGTAGCCCTTCAGGCGCAGCAGGTCGGCCGGGGCGATCGAGCCCTCGTGGAGCGCGTCGCCCGCCTCGATCACCTGGCCGTGCGCGACGAGCAGCCGCGTGCGGCGCGGGACGGTGTAGGACTTCTCGTCCTCCTCGTTCCCGCTCTCCGGCAGGATCGTGATCTTGATCTGCCGCTCCGTCTCCTCGATCGCGACGGTGCCGCCGATCTCCGCGAGCTGCGCGGCGCCCTTCGGGTTCCGCGCCTCGAAGATCTCGACGACGCGCGGGAGGCCGTGCGTGATGTCCGCGCCGGCGATGCCGCCGGTGTGGAACGTCCGCATCGTGAGCTGCGTGCCCGGCTCGCCGATCGACTGCGCGGCGATGATGCCGACCGCGTCGCCGATCTCCGACATCTCGCCGGTCGCGAGGAACGTGCCGTAGCACGCCTGGCACACGCCCGTGTCGGCCTTGCACTTCAGGACCGAGCGCACCGGGACGACGAAGTCCTCGGCGAACTCGCCGAGCGCCTCGACGATCTCGCGCAGGCGCGGCATCGTGATCTCCTCGCCGGCCTCCGCGATCACCGTCTTGCCCGGCCTGCCGGACGCGAGCGGCCGGTGGATGTCGCCGGGGAGGATCCGGCCCGTGATGCTCTTGTTCAGCCCGTCGGGGCCGAACAGCGGGAGCTCGATGAACTCCTTCGAGCCGCAGTCCTCCTCGCGGATGATCACGTCCTGCGAGACGTCGACGAGACGCCGCGTCAGGTAGCCCGAGTCGGCCGTGCGGAGCGCCGTGTCGGCGAGGCCCT
>Ga0335076_10008661_pt1 | contig 10274 bp, 6 predicted proteins | sample Lox_Sample_25_FD_206717 | JGI IMG/M metagenome (GOLD analysis project Ga0335076, IMG submission 206717) | Soil microbial communities from Loxahatchee National Wildlife Refuge, Florida, United States - Lox_Sample_2.5 | ecosystem: Environmental > Terrestrial > Soil > Wetlands | place: USA: Florida...
GATAACCTTCTGCTGCTTCAACGCCGTGCTCCGCGACTATGCGCGCTTTGGCCGCTTGCTCGCCTATGACGGCGCCTGGAACGGCCGGCAGCTTATCCCGCGGCAGTGGCTGCTTGACGCGACCACGGTCAACCCCACCGACGCTTATCTCGCTCCTGGCGCCGCCACAAGCTTTTACGGGTACGGCTTTCAGGTCTGGCTTCTGCCGGGGGCGAAGCGACGCTTTGTGTTGCTTGGCATCCGTGGGCAAATGATCTTCGTCGATCCCGGTTTGAAACTCGTGATGGTCCATACCGCCGTTCGTCCGAAGCCGGCAGATCCAGCGGCCAGCAGGGAAGCAATCGCGCTGTGGTCGGCGTTGGAGCAGCAGTTCGGTAGCGACGGGCGCTAGCTAACTGCGGGCGGCGGCGGAACGAGGTATTCGGGGCTCACCAATCCGTTGGTCAGTTTTTGGCACATCTCTGACAAGCCTCTCGTCGCGGCCCTGTCTGGAAAGGGGCCGGAAGCAGCCGGGACGGCCACGCTTTATGGTCTAAACCTAGTCCAAGGGGTGCCGTGGTAGCATCTCTCGACCACCGCTCTTTGACATCGTAAAGGACACCCGAGGCCCCGCGCGGTAATCGACCGTCACGGCGTCGTTCGCGCCGCGATCACCCGGCACTCCGACCCGGAAGACCGAGCCGAAAAAAATGCTCCCGGTGTACACCGGAGGCGTAGACCCCTCCCGGCGCTTTTCGCTTGACCGCGTGATCAATCCCGCGCGATCAGCGCCGCGAACTCATCCAGCACATCGCGATAGAGCTGGCGCTTGAACGGCACGATCAGCACCGGCAGCTCGGCGGGCGCAATCCATTTCCACGCGTCGAATTCGGGATGGTGCGTGTCGAGCGCGATGTCGCGATCCTCGCCGGTGAAGCGCATCGCGAACCATTTCTGGCGCTGGCCGCGATAGCGGCCGCGCCACAGCCGGCCGGCGATTTCGCGCGGCACGTCGTAGCTGAGCCAGCGGCTGCTCTCGGCCAGGATCTCGGCCTTGTCGGTGCCGGCCTCTTCCTTGAGCTCGCGCAGCGCCGCGTGGCGCGGCGTCTCGCCGCGATCGATGCCGCCTTGCGGCATCTGCCAGTTCTCGCTGCGAACATCGATGCGGCGCCCGACGAAGACGCGGTTGTCGCGGTTGAGCAGCATGACGCCGACGCCGGCGCGGTAGCCTGAAGCGCGCACGGCCTCGACCTCGTCGCTCATTGCGCCGCGCCTTTCGCATCGCCCGGCAGCGTCGGCAGCGCGCTCGCCGGCGCCAGCGCGATGCCCTTCTGGTCGAGCGTCTTGGCCCAGAGCGCGATGCGCTCCAACGTCACGGGATAGGCGAAGCCGATGCCGAGCGCCCTGCCATCCTGCTGCGCCATGGTTTCGAGGCTTGCCAGATGCCGGTCGATGGCATCGCGCGTCGTGTCGGCGTCGATCGTGTCATCGGCGATGACGCGCGGCACCCCCATCGTCTCGGCCAGCGCGCCGGCGACGCTCTGCTCGCTGGCGCGGCCATCGACGAACATCAGCCCGCGCTTCTTCAACTCGTCCATCACCGGCAGGAGATTGGTCTGCGAGGTGGTAAAGCGCGAGCCCATCATGGTGGTGACCCCGACATAGCCGGTGACGCGGCTCAGCACCCAATCGAGCCGCTCGCGATTCTCGTCCGGGGAGAGCGAGGTCAGCAGCGTATAGGGGCCGGGATCCTGGCGCGGATAGTCGACCGGCTCCATCGGCAGGCCGAGCAGGACCTCATGCCCCGCGGCGCGCGCCCGATTGACCCAATCGCCCAGCGCCTGGCCATAGGGATCGAAAGCGAGCGTGACCGCGCCCGGGAGCGAGTCGATCGCGGCCTGGGTCGCGTCGCCCGAAAGCCCGAGCCCGCTGATCACGAGGGCGATGCGCGGCCGCCCGTCGGCGCGGTCGAAGGGCCGGCCATAGACCCGCCAGGGCTGGCGGCCGTCGCGGCCGATGATCGGCAGCGGCCCTTGCGGCCCGGTTTCGACCAGCGCCGGGTCGGGCGCCGGCAGCAGCGGCTGCGCCGAGCTCTGATCGCGCTTGGGCGGCATCGGCGGCGGCGGCAAGGCGGCGACCGGCGCCGTCTCGGGCTCGGGCGCCGCCGTCGCAGGCGGCGCCGGCGGCGGGATCGCGGCGGTGACCGGCTTGGGTGGGGCCAGTCGGGCCGGCATCGCCAGCATGGTCTCGGCCGGCTTGGCCGCAGTCGCTGGCGGCGGCGCCCCGCCGCCGGGCCCGCCAAGGGCCAGCAGCGCGAAAACGCCGGCGAGCGCCAGCGGCAGCAGCGTGGCGGCGATGCGGCCCGGGTTCACCAAGCGGTGCGTGGCGACGTCGGCATTGCCGGGATCGCGCCGAGGCCGGCCGAAGCCACCGTCAATTCGCCGCCTTGGCGTTGAACAACGCGACGCCGCGCAGCATGTCGACGGCGCGTGCGAGCTGGTAGTCCTGCGCCGTGCCAAGCACCTCGGCGTCGACCGCGCCAGCTTCCTCCGGCGCTGCCGGCTGGGTTCCCGGCGGCACGTTGGGCGCTCGGTTGCTGCTCTGCGGTGTTGTCGGCGCGTCGGTATTCTTGAGCGCGCCGGGCAGATCCGCCTCGTGCAAGGACTTGCCCAGCTCGAGCTTCTCGATCTTCGCCGGCTCGACGACGATGTCGGGCTCGATGCCCTTCGCCTGGATCGAGCGGCCCGACGGCGTGTAGTAGCGCGCGGTGGTCAATCGCATCGCGCCATGGCCGGGGAGCTGGATGATGGTCTGCACCGAGCCCTTGCCGAAGGAGCGGGTGCCGAGCAGCACGGCGCGGTGATGATCCTGCAGCGCGCCGGAGACGATTTCCGAGGCGGAGGCCGAGCCGCCATTGATCAGCACCACCATCGGCAACCCGCCGGTAAGATCACCGCCGGGCTTGGCGTCATAGCGCGCCGCATCCTCGCTGTGGCGCCCGCGGGTCGAGACGATCTCGCCCTTGTCGAGGAAGTCGTTGGAGACGGCGATCGCCTGGTCGAGCAACCCGCCGGGGTTGTTGCGCAGGTCGAGCACGATGCCCTTGAGATTGGCTCCGGCCTGCTGCTTCAGCGATTTCATCGCCGCTTTGACGCCGCTGTCGGCCTGCTCGTTGAAGCTGGTGATGCGGATATAGCCGACATCGTTGCCCTCGAGATGCGACTTCACCGACTCGATCTTGATCACCGCGCGCTTCAGGGTGACGTCGAAGGGATCGCGGCCTTCGCGCCGGATGGTGAGCTTGATCGGGCTGTCGACCGGCCCGCGCATGTGCTCGACCGCGTCGTTCAGCGACAGGCCCAGCACCGGCTCGCCATCGATCGCGGTGATGAAATCGCCGGGCTTCAGCCCGGCCTTCGCGGCCGGCGTGTCGTCGATCGGCGACACCACCTTGACGATGCCGTTGTCCATCGTGACCTCGAGGCCGAGGCCGCCGAACTCGCCGCGCACCTGCACCTGCATGTCGCTGAAGCTCTTGGCATTCATGTAGCTCGAATGCGGGTCGAGCGAGCTCAGCATGCCGTTGATCGCCGCCTCGATCAGCTGCTGGTCCGAGACCTCCTCGACATAGTCGGCGCGCACGCGCTCGAACACCTCGCCGAAGAGGTCGAGCTGGCGATAGGTGTCGGAGCTCGATTGCGGCGCCGGTTGTTGCTGCTGCTGTTGCGCCGGTTGCTGCTGCTGTTGCGGCTGCTGCTGTTGCTGTTGTTGCGGCTGCTGCTGCGCCGATGCGGGAGCGAGCAGGAGGAGAGTGGCGGCGCAAGCCGCGCTGAGACCGAGACGCTTCATCCGCTTACCTTTTCATCGTGGGTTGCCAACCACGGCAGAGGGTTGATCGGCTGGCCATCGTGGCGCAGCTCGAGATAGAGGTGGGGCTTTTCTTCGCCGCGCGGCATTGTACCCACCGGCTCGCCGGCCACCAGCCATTGCCCGACCGTGCCCTCGACGCGATCGAGCCCGGCCAGCAGCGAATGATAGCCGTCGCCATGTTCGATGATCAATATTTGCCCGTAGCCCTTGAACGGGCCGGCGAACAGCACGCGGCCGTCGAACGGGGCGACGACTTGGGCGCCGGGGCGGGTCTCGAAGGTCAGGCCCTTGGAGGCCATGCCAAAATCGTCATTTTCGCCAAACCGGCGCATGAGGCGGCCGCTGGCGGGATAGACCAGCGCGCCGTGCGCCTCGCGGAAGGGGCGTATCCGCGGCGGCTTGCTCGGATCGGGGATGACCGGCGGCGGCGCCGTGACGATGACGCTCGGCGCCGCGCCGTCCGGCCGCTTCTGCTGGAGTGCCATGAGCTGCTCGCTCTCGCGCCGCTCGGCCTCGGCGCGGCGCTGCTCTTCCGCTTCACGCTGGCGCGCGGCCTCGGCGTCGCGCTCGCGGCGTGCCTCGTCGAGCTTCTCGATGAGCTGGCGCAAATCGGATGCCTGCGCCGCCAGCTGCAGCTGGCGCTCGCCGCTCTCCTCGGCGCCGTGCTGCGCGTCCTCCTGCAGCACCGCCTTCCGGGCGATGAGGGCGTCGAGCTGGGTCTGCTCCTGCTCCAGGCCGAGCCGCTCGGCGCGGTGGCGGGCCTCGTCCGCGGCGATCTGGCGGCGCACGGCGGCAAGCTCGTCGATCTCTTGGCTCAGTCGCCGCGCCTCGGCCGCGAGCGGCGGCACGGCGGCGCCCATCAGCACGGCCGAGCGCATCGCATCGACCGGGTTGCCCGGCGTCAGCGCCAGGCCCTCCGGCGGGTTGCGCGCCAGCCGTTCGAGCGCCATGAGGAGCTGCTGCTGCGCCGCGCGATGGCGCTGCAGCTCCGCCGCTTTCTGCGCCGCTGCGGTGTTGAGCGTGGCGAGCTGATCCTCGAGCGCGGAGAGCACCGCCTCATGCTCTTGCGCCGCCTTGGCGGCGGCGATGCTGTTGGCGCGCAAAGTCGCGATTTCGGCGGCGAGCGCTTCGGCCTGGCGGGCATATTCCGCCGCTTGCGCGCGGCTGTCCTCGAGCTGCTGCTGCACCGATTTGAGCTGCTGCTGCGGCGTATCGTCGGCGCGCGCGGTTGCGCAAATCAGCAGGCCTGCCAGCAGCAGCGGCAGCGTTGCGAGGCGGAAGCGCTCAGGCCGTGGCACGCTCGGCGGCGCGGCGCAGAAGCGACCGTCCGGTCATTTCGGAAGGTTGCCGCAGCCCCAGCAGCTGCAGCAGGGTCGGCGCGATATCGGCGAGCCGCCCTTCGCCGAGGCCGGTGACGCCGGCCGGCGGGTTGATGAGCACGAGCGGTACCGGGTTCAGCGTATGCGCGGTGTGCGGCTGGCCGGTGACGGGATCGCGCATCATCTCGGCATTGCCGTGATCGGCGGTGATGAGCAGGCTGCCGCCGGCACGCGTCACCGCCTCGGCGAGGCGGCCGAGACAGCGATCGACGGTCTCGACGGCTTTCACCGCGGCGCCGATGTCGCCGGTATGGCCGACCATGTCGGTATTGGCGAAATTGACGACGATGACGTCGAAGCGGCGCTGATCGATCGCCTCGACCAGCTTCTCCGTCACTTCGGGCGCCGACATCTCCGGCTTCAGATCATAGGTCGCGACCTTGGGCGAAGGCACCAGGATGCGGCTCTCGCCGGGGAACTCGGCCTCGCGCCCACCATTGAAGAAAAAGGTGACATGCGCGTATTTCTCGGTCTCGGCGATGCGCAGCTGCGTCAACCCCGCGCGCGACACCACCTCGCCGAAGGTGTCGGTGAGATCTTCCGGCGGAAACAGCGTCCTCAGGAAGCGATTGAGCTCGGTCGAATATTCGGTAAGGCCGAGCGCCGCGGCGGTCTTCACCACGCGCGCGCGGCGGAAGCCGGCAAAATCGGGATCGAGCAGCGCCGCCAGGATCTCGCGCACGCGGTCGGCGCGGAAATTGGCGCAGAGCACGCCGTCGCCGTCGCGCATCCCGGCATAGCCGGCGATCACCGTCGGCAGCACGAACTCGTCGCTCTTCCCCGCCTCATAGGCCTGCCGTATCGCCGCTTCGGCATCCGCCGCCGGTTCGCCTTCGCCCAGCACCAGGGCGCGATAGGCTTTCTCCGCGCGGTCCCAGCGCTTGTCGCGGTCCATCGCGTAGTAGCGCCCGCTCACCGTGGCGATGGCGGTGCGGCCGAGTGCCGCCGTATCGGCGGCGAATTTGGCGATGTAGTCGCTGGCGGATTTGGGCGGCGCGTCGCGGCCGTCGAGGAAGGCGTGCACCTTGACGGCAATGCCGGCTTGATCGAGAAGCCGCGCCAGCGCCGCCAGATGGTCCTGATGCGAATGGACGCCGCCCGGCGACATCAGCCCCAGGAGATGCGCCGCGCCGCCGCTCCGCTTCAGTGCGGCGATGAACTCGGCCAGCGCCGGATTGGCGGCGAGGCTGCCATCGGCGATCGCCCGGTCGATGCGCGGCAGGTCCTGCATCACCACCCGGCCGGCGCCGATGTTCATGTGGCCGACCTCGGAATTCCCCATCTGCCCTTCGGGCAGCCCGACATAGAGCTCGCTCGCCTGGAGCCGGGCATGCGGCGCGGTTTCGAGGAAACGGTGCCAATTGGGCGTCGCCGCCGCGAGGATGGCATTGTCGGCGCGCTCGCTGCGGCAGCCCCAGCCGTCGAGGATGCAGAGCACCACCGGGCGGGGTCGGGGAGCCTGTTGCATGGACATGTCTTATAGAGGAACGGCCGGCGCCGGGGTAGTGCTCCGAACCGCGTCACGCGGGCGCGGGCGTGCTCTCGGCCGGTTTCAGGCCGGCGGTAAGGGCGGCGGGAAGCCGGACGGTGAAGCAGGAGCCCTGCCCAGGCGCGCTCTCGACCGTGATCTCGCCGCCCATCAGCCGGCACAGCCGCCGGCTCAACGCCAGCCCGAGACCGGTACCGGGTTGGCGGCCGCCCGGTCCCCCGACCTGGCTGAAGTCCTGGAACAGCGCCGGCAGATTGTCGCGGCTGATGCCGATGCCGGTGTCGCGGACGGCAATGCCGATCCAGTCGCCGCCCGCCGCCCGCTCCCGCGCGGCGGTCACGGTGATGCGGCCTTCCTTGGTGAATTTGGCGGCGTTGCTCAAGAGGTTGAGCACGACCTGGCGCAGCTTGGTCGGGTCGCCGATAAGGGCGCCAAGGCCGTCGCCGCGTTCGACGATGAGCTCGTTGCCGTTCTGCGCGACCAGCGGCCGGCAGGTGGCGACGACATCGTCGATGAGGCGGGCAATGTCGACGGGCTGGAGGGCGAGCTCCATCTTGCCGGCCTCGATCTTGGAGAGATCGAGCACGTCGGTCACCAGCGACAGCAGGTGCTTGCCGGCGGCGTTGATGCGTCGGAGATCGCGGACCAGCTGCTCGTCGCGCGCCTGGCCGGCGGCGTCCTCGAGCAGCAGCTCGCTATAGCCGATGACTGCGTTGAGCGGCGTGCGCAGCTCATGACTCATGGCAGCGAGAAAATGCGATTTTGCATCGTTGGCGGCTTCGGCCTCCTCGCGCGCCCGCACCAGGTCTTGTTCGGTGTTCTGGCGCCGGGCGACTTCGGCGGCGAGGGTGAGGGCAAGCTCGTTTTGCCGCCCGGCGAAGGTCGCGAGCAGGGTTCCGGCGCCGATCAGGACGGTAAAGATCGCGATCAGCAGAGCGAGCAGGTGCGGCGAGAGCGCCATGCTGTGGAACGCGGCTTCGGGCAGCGGAAAGAAGATCGACGCCTGCATCGCCGTGTAATGCATCCCGGCGACGGCGCAGCCCATGATGGTCGCGGCGATCATCGTCGCCGGGACGGGATGCATTTGCGTGAAGCTGAAGCGGATGCCGAGCGCCACGAAGGAGAGGACGACCGCGACCACGATCGACAGCGCGACGACGCCCGGGTTGTAAAGTAGCAGTGCCTCGGGCAGCATCGCCGCCATTCCCGAATAATGCATCGCGCCGATGCCGGCTCCCATGAGCACGGCACCGATGGCGAGGCGGCCGAGGCCGGGCCCGTGCGGTCGGCTGATCACGCCCAGCGCGATGCCGCTCGCGATGATCCCCGGGATCATTGACAGCACGGTTCCGACGGGGTCGTAGGTGATGCCGCAGGGCAGCGAAAACGACAGCATGCCGATGAAATGCATCGACCAGATGCCGCCGCCCATGCTGATGGCCCCGGCCGTCGTCCAGGCCCAACGCGCGCGCGGGGATTTGGCGGCGATGATTCGCCCCGAGATCGACAGCGCGACCAAGGCCGCAAGGATCGCAATCGCCAGCGAGGTCGCGACCATGCCGAAGCTGTAGGAGCCGCGATAGGCGGTTGCCGGATCGAGGCTGGCGAAAACCGGGAGCAAGTGCCAGTCGAGCGTCAGCATGGGCGGCAGCCTCTGACCATGGTCCGGCCGGTTCGATCAGGCCGTTGCGGCGCTGTTCCAGGCATCGCCCGATGCAGCAGTCGCGGACTCCGCGCCGAGCGCCTGTGGAATGCGCAGCGTAAAGCACGAGCCGCTGCCCGGCTCGCTCGCCACCGTGATCTCGCCGCCCATCAACCGGCAGAGCTTCTGGCTCAGCGCCAGCCCGAGGCCGGTGCCGCCCTGGCGGCCGCTGCCGGCGGCGCCGATCTGGCTGAAGTTCTGGAACAGCTTCGGCAGATTCTCCGGGCTGATGCCGATGCCGGTGTCGCGCACGGCGATGACGATGCGTTCCTCGCCGCCGGCATCGGCTTCGCGCGCAACCCTGAGGGTGACGCGGCCGGCTTTGGTGAATTTGGCGGCGTTGCTCAAGAGGTTGAGCACGATCTGGCGGAGCTTGGTGGCATCGCCGAGAGCGGTGCCGAGCTCCGCGCCGCGCTCGACCACGAGCTCATTGCCGTTATTCATGACCAGCGGCCGGCAGGTCGCCACCACCTCGTCGACGAAGTCCTCGAGATCGAAGGGCAGCACTGCGACTTCCATCTTGCCGGCTTCGATCTTGGAGAGGTCGAGAACGTCGGTGACCAGCGACAGGAGATGCTTGCCGGCGCTGTTGATGCGGCGCAGATCGGCGATCTGCTGCTCGTCGCCCGCCGCCGCGACGGCGTCCTCGAGCAGCATCTCGCTATAGCCGATGACGGCGTTCAGCGGCGTGCGCAGCTCGTGGCTCATCCGTGCGAGGAATTCGGATTTGGCGCGGTTGGCCGCTTCGGCGTCCTTGGCGCGGCGCACGGCGGTGATGTCGGTCCAGAGATCGAGGCTGCCGCCGCCGGGCAGCCGGCGATGGTCGACCAGCATCCAGCGATCGTCGCGGAGGTGATAGATGTGCTCGCCATCGCTGCCATGGCGGGCGAGCAGCGTTTCGAGATCGATGCTCTCGTCCTGCGGGCCCTCGGCGTAGAAGCCGTTGCGCAGGCGGAACGCCGCGATCCGGCGGAACGACATGCCTTTATAGACGAAGTTGCCGGCATCGGTGTTGCGATGGAGATCGGCGAAGGCATGGTTGAGCGCGACCAGCCGGTCCTCCGCGTCGTAGAGCGCGAAGGGCTGTCGCACATGGCCGACGGCCTCCTCGAGCCGCCCTTCGGCGAGGCGCGCCGCTTCGGCGGCGCGGCGCTGCCCGGTGACCTCGGTGCCGACGCCCCGATAGCCCTTGAAGGTGCCGGCCTCGTCGAAGAACGGCACGCCGCTGACCTTGAGCCAGAATTGCGGCCGGTTCGGGGGTTTCTGCGAGAAGGCGAGATCGCGGAAGGGCTTGCGCGCGGTGATCGCGGCGACGAACTCCCGCGCCGTGTCGACTTCGGCTTGAAGTCCGGGGATATCCAGCAGGCGCTTGCCCAGCCGCTCGGGCACCGAGATGCCGACGATGTCGGTGAAGTTGGGCGAGAGATAGACGATGCGCATCTCCGCATCGATCTCCCAGAAATAGTCCGAGCCGGCTTCGTAGTGCTGGCGGAAGCGCTGCTCGCTCTCGCGCAGCGAGCGCTCCGCCTCGAGCTGCGCCGTGATGTCCTTGGAGACGCCGCAATAGCCGCGGAAGGCGCCGTCGCGATCGAACATCGGCACGCCGTTGGTTTTGACGTAACGCGGCTTGCCGTCCGACCAGGGCCGCGTGCGGTAGATGATATCGCGCAGGGGCTGGCGCCCGACCAGGGCGGCGTAGGCGCGCTGCGTCATCTCCGGATCGATCTCGGTGCCGGGGACCTCGTCGATGCGCCGGCCGAGCATGGAGGAGATCGCAAGTCCCGACATCGCCTCGATGCCGGGCGACACATAGGTGATGCGCAGCTCCGTATCGAGCTCCCAGTACCAGTCCGAA
>Ga0335076_10008662_pt1 | contig 10273 bp, 10 predicted proteins | sample Lox_Sample_25_FD_206717 | JGI IMG/M metagenome (GOLD analysis project Ga0335076, IMG submission 206717) | Soil microbial communities from Loxahatchee National Wildlife Refuge, Florida, United States - Lox_Sample_2.5 | ecosystem: Environmental > Terrestrial > Soil > Wetlands | place: USA...
ATTTCACAATTGTTTTTTGTGATTGCGAATTCGCTGGTGCTGACGTACTCCACGGACATTCCGCTGGTGGCGGTGCTGGACGCGAACTACGTGCATGCGGGGATTCTGGCGATTATTTCGGGAGTGGCGCTAGCGCTGTGGCCGAAATCGCTGCAAGCGAAGGTGAGCTTGTGGACACTGGTGCCGGTGGGGTGCATCTTGGCGGCTTCGGTGATGACCAGCCACTCGGCATCGCGGCTGGAGGACCGCGCGTTCCTGGTGAGCATGACGACACTGCATTACCTGGCGACGGCGGCATGGATTGGCGGGTTGCCGTATCTGCTGATTTCGGCGAAGCGCAGCGCGGACTCGCAGGCAAAATATCAAATTCTGAAGAAGTTTTCGCGGCTGGCGCAGGTGAGCGTTGCGGTTTTGTTTCTGGCGGGATTTGGGATGAGCTGGATCTATATTGGCTCCTGGGACGCGATGTACGGTACTTCGTACGGCGTGATGCTGGGAGCGAAGGTAGTGATGTTGGGCGTGCTGGTGGTTCTGGGGGCGGCGAATTACTACATTGTGCGAGGAATCGAGCAGGATTCCGGGACCGGCGCGCGTAGCCTTCTGCGATTCGGCGAAGCGGAGATCGGGATTGGGTTGACGGTAATTCTGACGGCGGCGTCGTTGACGGCGCAGCCACCGGGAGTGGATCTGACGGAGGACCGCGTGTCATGGCACGAAATCAGCGAACGATTCGCACCGCGGTGGCCGCGATTTACAAGTCCGCAGGTGACGCAGATTTCGGAGTCGTCGGAAGAGTTGATCAAGAAGGCCAAAGCGGCGGGGCGTCGACTGCCAGCATCGTTCGTGCCGGGAGACACGGGATTTGGGACAACGACGCCGGCGGACATTGCGTGGTCGGAGTACAACCACAACTGCGCGGGGGCGGTGGTGTTTCTGATGGGGATTCTGGCGTTGCTGTCACGTAGCCGGTATTTCGGGTGGGCGAAAATCTGGCCGTTGTCTTTTTTGCTATTGGCGGTTTTTTTGTTTTTCCGTGCGGACCCGGAGAATTGGCCGCTGGGGCCGAATGGATTCTGGGAGAGCTTTGCGCAGACGGACGTGTTGCAGCACCGGCTGGCGGTGATCCTGATCATCGTGTTCGCGATCTTCCAGTACCGGGTGGAGACGGGGCGAGTGAAGTCGATGGCAGCGGCGCTGGTGTTTCCGGCGGTGTGCGCGCTGGGTGGTGTGGTGCTGCTGACGCACACGCATGGAGTGACCAACGTCAAGGAAGAGTTGCTGGCGGAGATGAGCCATACGCCGTTGGCGATCTTCGGGATTATGGCGGGGTGGTCGCGTTGGCTGGAGCTGCGCTTGCCGGCGGAGAATAACATCAAGAAGTATCTGGCGTGGGTGTGGCCGGTGTGTTTCATCATGGTGGGCTTGATTTTGATGGATTACCACGAGAGTTGAGAGCGGGATGGCGAAGTCGGCATTGATTGTAGTAGACGTGCAACGGGATTTTTGTGAAGGCGGGGTGCTGGCAGCCGCGAATACGTTGTCGTTGCTGGTGCCGCTAGAGAAGTTCATTGACGGAGCGCGCGCGGAGCATGTGGCGATTGTGTACACGAAAGACTGGCATCCGGAGGATCACAGTTCGTTCCGGGAGAATGGCGGGCTGTGGCCGGTGCATTGCGTAGCGAACACGCCGGGGGCGGAGTTGATGCCACCGTTGAAGGCGGAGCCGGGAGAAGTGGTGATTCACAAAGGAGTGCAAGCGGACGGGGCTGGATATTCTGGGTTCGAATTGACCGGGTTGGAGAAGCGACTGCAAGAGTTGAAGGTGCAGAATGTGGCGGTCAGCGGGATCGCTACGGAGTACTGCGTGCGGGCGACAGCGCTGGATGCATTGCAGCACGGATTTGCGGTGACGGTGCTAACGGACTTGATTCGGGCGGTACAGGCGAGGGAGAGCGGGAGAGTGCTGGCGGAGTTGACCAGAGCGGGAGTGAAAGTGGCGGCCGCGGAACAGTGGCTGAAGAATTTGTAAATGGAGAGCGGCGGTCAGCTTTGGCCGAGGATCGAATCGAAGTAGGCGAGCAAGTCTGGGGAATTCCAATCCTGCGGTCCAATAATTTTGCGAAGGATTTTGCCTTTACGGTCGATGATGTAGGTCTCCGGGTACATCGAGGTGCCGTAGTCCAGGGCGAATTTTTTGGCGTCGGCATCGCGCGCGGTGGGGAAGTTAATGCCGTGGTCCTGGAGGAATTTGCGGTAGGCAGCGTCATCGTCATCCACGCTGACACCGAGAACGACGCCGTTGCGCGAGCTGATGCGCTGCTGGAGAGCGACGAGGCTGGGGGTTTCTTCCACGCATGGGGGACACCAGGTGGCCCAGAAATTTAAGACGACTACTTTGCCACGATAGTCGGAGAGTTTGGCCGATTTACCGGTTTCGAGGGTGAGGGGGATGTCCTCGGCGGTTTTTCCGGCGACGGAGGATTCGCCCTGGCGATAGTGGGGCAGGGTGAAAAATGCCAGAACGGCAAAGGCGAAGCCCATGCTGCCCCAAGCCATGATCTTGCGAAGAACCGTGTTCATATGCCGCTATAATAGCGCAGAGTCGATGGGTCCGAGAAGGTCACATGTCACTGCGTGGGCGTTGGGTTGGAGGTACGGCTAGGCAAAAGCAAAAGCAAAAGCAAAAGCAAAAGCAAAAGCAAAAGCAAAAGCAAAAGCAAAAGCAAAAGAGCCGATCTAAAGTTCGGCCACTACACAGAGACGGCGATCAATGGATGGAACTTCCTCAATGATGGGCCACGTGAGCGCGATTGTTCCGGCGCGCAATGAGGAAGCGGTGGTCGGGGCGTGCGTGGAGTCGTTGGTGCAGCAAACGGAAATTGAGGAAGTGCTGGTGGTGGACGATCAGTCGACCGACCGGACCGCGGAGATCGTGCGAGGCCTGGGGGAGCGATGGGCGAAGGTGAGATTGCTCCAGACGAGGGCGTTGCCTGCCGGGTGGGTGGGGAAGAACCATGCCGTGTTTACGGGCGCGCGGGAGGCGCGAGGGGAGTGGCTGCTTTTTACGGATGCGGATGCAGTACACGGCGCGGATTCTGCGGCGAAAGCGTTGGCGATCGCGGCAGAACAGCACGCCGTGATGGTTTCGTTCTCGGCGGAACAGGTGATGAAGAGCTGGTATGAGAAGGGGTTGATTCCGTACGTGTATTGCCGACTGGCGCAGAAGTTTACTTTCGATCAGGTGAATGATTCGGAGAGCGCCGCGGCCGCGGCGAATGGCCAGTTCCTGATGATTCGCCGGGACGTATACGAACGGCTGGGAGGACACGCGGCGGTTGCGGGCGAGGTGCTGGAGGACGTGGCGCTGGCCGAGCGGGTGAAAAATGCGGGAAACCGCATCTGGTTCGGGAGCGGGAAGGGAATTGTACAGGTGAGAATGTATCGCAGTTTTCGCGCGATGTGGGAAGGGTGGCAGAAGAATCTTTTTTTGTTGATGGGAGGGACGGCGGAATCGACGGGGAAGGAGTTACTGCGTGCGGGCGTGCCGGTGGCCATCACGGTGCTTGGGGCGCTGGTAACGTGGGCGTTGGCGAACTCGATGCTAGCCGGGGCGGTGGTGTTCGCGATTGGTTGTGCGGTGATGGTGCTCACCAGCTTTGTGGAATTGCGGCGCAACGGATTTGCGGGGTGGCTGGCGATTTATGGTGTGGCGGGAAGACTGTTGTTTGCGGGGGTGTTGCGGGCTTCATACCGGAGCCACCAGCGGGGTAAGCTGGAGTGGAAAGGGCGTGCGTATCCAGTGGGTACCCCCGGTGCATCGAAATAGGTGGCCAGACGAGCATGGTGTATCTGACGCGCAAAATTGAGTTTTCCGCCTCGCACTTGTATCACAATCCGGCGTTGAGCGCGGAGGAGAACCGGCGGGTTTTTGGGAAATGCAATAATCCGCACGGTCACGGTCACAACTACACACTGGAAGTAACGGTGGCGGGCGAGCCGGACCCGGTAACGGGAATGGTCCTGGACCTAAAGGAATTGAAAACGATTCTGGAGCGCGAGATTTCGGACCGCATGGATCACCGTTTTTTGAATTATGAGGTGGAAGAGTTGAAAGGACAGATCCCAACGTGCGAGAACATCGTGCGGGTGATCTGGAAATTGCTGGCGCCGAAGATCACGCAGGGAAGATTGCATAAGGTGCGGCTTTATGAATCGGCGGATATTTTTGCGGAGTGTTGTGCGAATGGAGCGGGACCGGCGTGAGCGATGGGTTGACAGTGGTGTTCGGGCGGCGATATCGCTTCGCGGCATCGCACCGGTTGCACAGCGAGAAATTGAGCGAAGAAGAGAACCAGCGGATTTATGGAAAGTGCAACAACCCCTACGGCCACGGGCACAATTATGTGGTGGAAGTGCGGGTGTCCGGGCCGGTGGATGAAGGAACGGGGATGATCGTAAACCTGGCGGATCTGGACAAGTTTGTGGAGCGCGAAGTGATCGAAGCCTTCGATCACAAATCGCTGAACGAGGATGTGGAGGCGTTTCGCGCGACGGTTCCGACCACGGAGAATTTGTGCAAAGAGATTTACGAGCGCTTGAAGGGTTTCCCGCTGGCGAAGTTGGAACGCGTGCGGATTGAGGAAACATCGAACAACACGTTTGAGTATGCGGGCGAAGAGATTCCGGACTGCGGGTCGGTCCAGTAAGAGGGTAGACGAGTGAGCAAACCGACGGAGATCGTGCTGCACGAGAATAGCGTGGAAGTGCCGAAGGAGACGATTGCGGAGTTGGTACGCAAGATGATCGTGCTTGTGGGCGAGGATCCGAACCGCGAGGGTCTGCGGAAAACGCCGGAACGTTTTGAGAAGGCGCTGAGATTTCTGACGAGTGGATACAACCAGAATTTGGAGTCGGTGCTGAACGGGGCGACGTTCAGTGTGAGCTATGACGAGATGGTAGTGGTGAAAGACATCGAATTTTTCAGCTTGTGCGAGCATCACTTGCTGCCGTTTTTTGGAAAAGCGCACGTGGCATACCTGCCGAGCAAGAAGGTGCTGGGATTGAGCAAGATCGCGCGCCTGGTGAACATGTACGCGCGGCGCTTGCAGATTCAAGAGCGCATGACAAGCCAAATTGCGGATGCGATTTCGGAGAAGATCAGCCCGGAAGGCGTGGGCGTGATTATCGAGGCGCGGCACCTGTGCATGCAGATGCGCGGGGTGGAAAAGCAGCACGGACAAGCGGTGACCAGCGCGATGCTGGGGTCGTTCCGGCACAACAAACAGACGCGCGATGAGTTTCTGTCGCTGGTGCGGGCGCGGAAGAGCTGACGAAACCAAGTCGCGGAGAAGTTCCTCCTCCAGGCGAACTGGCAAAGATTCAATCCCGAACCACTTCTGGGAGCCAAATTGTGAAGCGCCAGCACCGTACTATATTCCTACTGATTACATGTTGCTTGCTGTCGATTGCCGCGGCGTCCGATGCGGAGATTGCGCGGTTGCGGCAATTGATGGAGTGGAAAGCCGGGCAGACGCTGGCGGACGTGGGGGCAGGTGCGGGCGAGATCGGGACTGCGGCCGCGGGCGCCGTTGGGCCGAATGGCAAGGTGTATTTGACCGAACTGGATGAGAACAAGCGGAAGGCGCTGGAAGGTCGGGTTCGGGATGATGGATTGAAGAATGTGGAAGTAGTGCAGGGAAATGAGAAGCGGACAAACTTGCCGGAGGGGTGCTGCGACGGAATTTTTTTGCGGCGGGTGTATCATCACTTTACAGCGCCAGTGGAGATGGACGCCAGTCTGTTTCGAACGGTGAAACCCGGTGGGAGAGTCGCGGTGATCGATTTTCCGCCGCGGAAATGGCTAACAGAGAGCGAGCCGGTAAAAGGCGTTCCCGCCAATCGAGGCGGACACGGAATCCCGGAGAAGATCCTGGTGGAGGAGATGACGGCGGCGGGATTCGAGGTGGAGAAGAAGGTGGAGGATTGGCCGGAGGACAGCTACTGCGTGGTGTTCCGGAGGCCGGCGGAGCGTTAGGAGTCAGCACGAAAAATACCGAGGTTGGCGCAGTCGCGCCTAGATGAAGCAGCGGCGATGGTCATGGAATGCGATCTAAGGCAGAATATTCCCGCAAATTCTAGAAATTACTAGACTTTAGCTTGCCAGCGGGCGAAGGGTGTGATGAACTCTCAGTACAACATCGCCATGCTAGGGCAGAGACTTAGCCACTATGTGATTGAAGAGAAGCTCGGCGAAGGTGGCATGGGAGTGGTGTATCGCGCGCGGGATGAAAAGCTGCAGCGCGATGTGGCCCTGAAGTTTTTGGGCACGCTACCTTCCGGAAGCTCCGCGAGCCACTCGCGCGCATTGCAGGAAGCGCGCGCAATCTCCGCGTTGAATCATCCGAACATTTGCACGGTGTATGAAGTAGGCGAAGTGGACGGGCAACCGTTCATCGCGATGGAGTTTGTGGAGGGCCGTGCGTTGAGCATGGAGATTCCCTCGCAGGGGCTGTCGCTGGAGCAGGTAGAGCGCTACGGCATGCAATTGGCGGACGCACTGGCGCATGCGCACAGCCGCGGCGTGATTCACCGAGACTTGAAATCGGCGAACGTGATCGTAACGCCGAGTGGGCGGCTGAAGGTACTGGACTTCGGGATTTCGCAGCGCTTTGAGCCGGGCAAAGCGCGTGACGGAACCACGGTAATGGATCAGACGTGGGAGTCGCAGCACACCTTCACCGGAACCCTACCGTATATCGCGCCGGAAATCCTGAAAGGCCAAGAGGCGGACGCGCGAAGCGACATCTGGTCGCTGGGCGTGCTGCTGTACGAAATGGCGGCGGGCCAACGCCCGTTTCGCGGAGCGACAGCTTTCGAACTGAGTGCGGCGATTTTGCGGGAGCGTCCACCGGAAATCGATCCACCCTTGACGCCGGTACTGCGCAGCGTCATCGACAAATGCATCGACAAAGATGCGGGTCAGAGATACCAGAGCGCGGGGGAAGTGCGCGCGGCATTGGAAGCGGCGACTACGGCGTCGCGCACGCATAATTTCACGGCGTTGTATCCGCGAAAAGTAGAGGGCGGGGGATTTTTCTCCGCGCGGAACATTTTGGCGCTGTGCCTGGTGGCGGCGGTGGTCAGCGGGATATTCCTGTGGTGGAACGGGCGGGCGGCGAAGCGCAAGCCGCCGGTGGCGTTGCCGGGGGCGATCCAGTCCATCGCGGTACTGCCGCTGGATAATTTTTCAGGTGATCCGTCTCAGGATTATTTTGCGGATGGCATGACGGATGCGTTGATTACGGAGCTGTCGCAGATCAAGAAGTTGCGGGTGATTTCGCGCACCACGGTGATGCAATACCAGCATACGCAGAAATCACTGGACCAAATCGCGCAGGAATTGAATGTAGACGCGATCGTGGAAGGCTCGGTGGTGCGAGACAAGGACCGCGTACGCATTTCCGCGAAGCTGTTCCAGACGAACCGCGAAGGCGCACTGTGGGCGCAGAGTTTTGAGCGGAACTTCACGGATGTGCTGGCATTGCAGAGCGATGTGGCGACGGCCATTGCGCGGAGCATTCAGGTGGAGCTTTCGGGAGCAGAGCAGAGCCAGTTGGCGCGCAGCCGAAGCGTTGTGCCGGATGCGTACGAAGCGTATTTGAAGGGGAAGTACGAACTGGAGAAACGCACTCCGGACGCGTTTGTAGACGCGGCAGGCTATTTTCAACAGGCGATCGGCAAGGATGATACGTTTGCGGCAGCATACGCGGGACTGGCGGACACGTACTTGAACATGAGCAATTACCAGATGGGGGCGGCGGACACGTTGATCCCGAAGGCCAAGCAGGCAGCGGAGAAAGCGTTGCAGCTGGACGACCGGTTGGCGCAGGCGCATACGTCGCTGGCGGCGATCCGTTTCTATCACCTGGAAGGAGGAAATATCGAGGAAGAGTTTCTGCGCGCGATCGCGCTGGATCCAGGGTATGCGCAGGGGATCCACTGGTATGCGTTGTATCTGGCGGCGGTGGGGCGCAAGGAAGACTCGATTCGAGAGATTAAGTTGGCGCGGGAGATTGACCCGAAGTCGCTGATCATTAATGCGAATGTGGGGTGGTGTTATTACCTGGCGGGCGATTACGACCGAGCCGAGGAAGCGGAGAAGAACACAATCCAGATGGACCCAAGTTTTGTGAGCGCAAGGGGCTATCTGGGGCAGATTTACGTGGCGAAGCGCGAGTATTCGGAAGCGCTGGACGAGTTTCGTGCGGCGGCGTCGCTGTCCCCAGGGGATGTGGCCAGCCTGGCAGATTTGGGCCACGGGTATGCGATTGCGGGGAAGAAGGGCGACGCGGAGGAGATTCTGAGGGAATTGCAGCAACTGCAGACGCAGAAGTATGTGTCGGCGTACGATTTTGCGGTGGTGTACGCGGGATTCCACGATGAGAACCGGACACTGGATTGGCTGGAGAAGGCGTATGTGGAACGGAACGGGCGCATGGCGAATCTGCCGGTACACCCGCAATTTTTGTTTTTGAGGAAGCAGGCGAGATGGCGGGCGCTGGTGGAAAAGATTCTGGGCGGCAAGCTGATTGACAAAGAGAAGCAGGAATAAATCAAGGGATAAAGTTGGTTTGGAGACAGCCTGTAGTTCTTGACGGTGGTTGTTCGAGTGGCATAGACTTCGCAAGCCCAGTAGCAGTGACATTTCCCCTGCGGGCCCGTAGGTAGAGCACAACACAAGCACAATCGGGTGGAGGAAGACATGGAAAAGAAGACAGCAATCTACAAGGTGAATTACAAAGGTTTGGTGCGCGAACTTGGGAAAACGAAGAGAGAGTTGAGGAAGATTAAGAACAAGGTCGGCGACAAGCAGAAGATCTCCATTGCGCAGCAGATTAAGTCGATCGATTATTTGGAGGCGGTCTGCAAGAGTCCGAGCGTGGGCGTGACGCTGGCGGGTGTGAAACCGAAGATGTCCGGATGCAAGCTGGTGGCAGTGAAGATGTCGAAGTTTTACTCGGCCGCGTAGAGGGTCGAGAGAGCTACGCTTGGCGGCGTAGCGCATGCCGTGGGCGGAAAGTCGAAAAGGCGAGAGCCGCGAACGCGAACGACGAGCCCGACCCATTTGAGGCGGGCTCCCTTCCTGATTTCCTACTGGATTGACAACCAACTGGTAATTGAGAACTACCTGACCCGGAAAAAAGTGGTGGCTTCGCCGGAGGTGACCGCGCTGCTGGATTTCTTCAGCGGATGGAAACGGGTGGGGGAGATTTTTGGGGCGTTGCCGGAGCATTCGCCGGCATCGCTGGTGAAGGCGATCAATCGTCTTCTGCAGGAGACGCTGCTGCAGGGTTCCGTGCGCGGGAAGCGTTTGGAGGAGGAGCGAGAGAAGGCGCTGCGGAAGTGGCGCGAGTGGACTCCCGCGGCCAGTTTCTACCATCTGAGCACCAAAGACATTTATGCGGATGAAGTGACGCCGGAGGAAGTGGCGTATGTCGAGCAATTGACGAAGGAAAGTCCGGTGCCAAAGCCGCTGAAGCGGTATCCGGGAGCACCGGTAATTGCGTTGGAGCCCGAACGGGCGGGCGGCGAATTTCCGCGGGTACTGCGGGAACGGCGAACCTGGCGCGAGTTTTCAGCGCGACCGATATCGCGAGAGGTTGTGGGGAGATTGCTGGACCTGTCGTTTGGCGTGCAGGCTTGGGAGGATGTGGCGACGGTGGGACGGTTGGCGCAGAAGACGTCGCCGTCGGGTGGCGCGCTACATCCGTGCGAAGCGTATGTGGTGGCGACACGGGTGGAAGGGGTTGCGCCGGGGATTTATCACTACGACGCCGGCGGGCACCGATTGCAGAGATTGCGGTCCGGGGCGAGCGCGGGGGAGATACAGGGTTATATGGCGGGGCAATGGTGGTTTCGCAACGCGGCGTGTGTGGTATTTGTGACCGCGGTATTCGGGCGAACGCAGTGGAAGTATGACTATGCGCGGGCCTACCGGGCGGTGCTGATTGAGGCGGGACACTTGTGCCAGACGTTTTGTCTAACGGCGACGTGGTTGGGCTTGGCGCCGTTCTGCACGATAGCGCTGGCGGATACGAAGATTGAGGAGAGTTTGGGAGTGGATGGGATAGGGGAGTCGGTGATTTACGCGATGGGCGCGGGACACCGGCCGGAGCGGGTTGGGGCGAAACCGGGGGAGATGGGGTGACGGATGCGCCGCAGTGTCCGCCGCGGGAACTGTGGAAGCGCCCCAGTGTGGAAATTGTGGGGACAT
>Ga0335076_10008663_pt1 | contig 10273 bp, 8 predicted proteins | sample Lox_Sample_25_FD_206717 | JGI IMG/M metagenome (GOLD analysis project Ga0335076, IMG submission 206717) | Soil microbial communities from Loxahatchee National Wildlife Refuge, Florida, United States - Lox_Sample_2.5 | ecosystem: Environmental > Terrestrial > Soil > Wetlands | place: USA: Florida...
GCCGGACCCCGGCGGCCCGCATGGCCTCGGTGATGGCCTTGGTGCCCCTGGCGGCGACGCCGGCGTCGGCCTTGGTCCGGGGACCGAGCGCGGACAGCACCGCGTCGGCGCCCGCGACCGCCGGCTGCAGCGCGGCCGGGTCGGCGGATGAGAGGTCGGCGGCCACGGCCCGGGCCGGTACCGGGGCGAGGTTCTGCGGGTTCCGGGCCACGGCGGTTACGTCATGACCGGCGGCGATGGCCTGCTCGAGGAGCTGCCGGCCGATGCCGCCCGTCGCCGCGAAGATGGTCAGCTTCATCGGGCGCCTCCTTGTCGCGTCCACGGGCTGGTAGCGCGTCTACCATCACGACGATCGCGGCGGCGGGAATGTGACGCGAGAGTGAGATGCAAGTTCCGGCGGGACCGGCAACGGAACCGGTATCGTACGGTGCCGTGCTGGACGGCGAACTGGTCTTCGTGCCGGGCGAGATTCCTCGGCAAGGCGTGTTCGCGCACTGGGGTCGGGGCGCCGGGAGCGCCAAGCTGGAGCTGGTCTTCCCGGGCGGCACCTACGGCATACGCAAGCGCCTGGTCTCGGCGGATCTCATCCCGCTCGCTGAGGCGCTGCCGGTGTTGCTCTCTAGTGATACCGGTGAGCGGCTCAGGCGGAGCGGCCAGGCGTGGGCCGCAGCCGCAGCGGCCGGCGTCGGGCTGATCGCCCGCGGCCGTCTGCTGCCGACCGTCGGTACCGCCGGCACCGACGTCTGGCGGGCCGGACCGCTCGATCCGGCCGATCTCAGCTGGATGCGTCAGCTCGCCGAGGCATTCCCGCCGACCGCACATGCCCTGGCGGTTCCCGGCTCGCGGCCCATGCGGCTCCGTTCACCCGAGGCGCTGATCCGCGAACTCTGGGACGCGATCGCTGACCTGCTCGCGCGCTCGCCTGCCGCGCCGCTGGGCACCGCGTCCCCCGCATTTGCCGCGGCCGAACCTACGCCCGTCGGCGACCTGGCCGACTGGCTCGCTGATACCACCGACGGCCTGGCGGCCGGGGCACGTCTCGGCCTGCGGATCGAGGCTGTCCCGTCGCCCGCCATGAACGGCGCCAACGGCACCGATGAGCTGGATGAGGGGGCCGGGGAGGAAGACGAGACCGCGGCCGACGAGTCCGGACCCGCGTTCCGGCTCGTGCTGCAACTGCGCAGCAACGCCGACCCGAGCCTGATCGTTGACGCCGCCGCGCTGTGGAGCCAGCCCGAGACGGTTCTGTCCAGGTTCGGCGCGCAGGCGGAGACCGACCTGCTACTGGCGCTGCGGCGCGGCGCGCCGATATGGCCCCCGCTGGCCGAGGCGCTGCGGCACGCCAGCCCGTCAGTGATCGACCTAGATGACGACGCTCTCACCGGCCTGCTGGGACCGGCCGCCGAGGAACTGGCCGGCGCCGGCATCGAGGTGCTGTGGCCGTCCAGCCTGCTCGGCGACGGCCTGAAGCTCAGGGTCATCGCCACACCCGCTCCGGACAAGCTGACCGACGCCGGTTTCGGGCTCGGGGCACTGCTGGATTTCCGCTGGCAGCTCACGCTCGGCGGCGCCCAGCTCGATGCCGAGGAGATTGCCGCCCTGGCCGAAGCCAAGCGCCCGCTGATCAGAGTCCGGGGCCGCTGGGTGCTCCTCGATCCGGCGCTGCTGGACCGGCTGCGCCGCCCGCCGCGGACCCGGATGCGCGTGTCCGAGGCGCTCGGCGCCGTTCTCGCGGGTTCAGCGGACATTGACGGCGAGACCGTCACGGTGGTGGCGGATGGTCCGCTTGCCGACCTCGCGGCCCGGGTCGCGGGCATCGCAGCCGCTCCGACCACGGTGGGGACGCCGCCGGGGCTCATCGCGACGCTGCGGCCGTACCAGCAACGCGGCTTGTCCTGGCTGGCCGGAATGTGCGACGCAGGGTTGGGCGGCTGCCTGGCCGACGACATGGGGCTCGGGAAGACGATCCAGGTGATCGCGCTGCATCTGCACCGGCGAGAGGCGAAGGCAGGCCCCACGCTCGTGGTGTGCCCGGCGTCGCTGCTTGGCACCTGGGAGCGCGAGGTCCGCAGGTTCGCCCCCGAGATCCCGGTCCGCCGGTACCACGGCGGCGGACGGCACCTCCAGGAGCTGGCCGCCGATGAGATCGTCCTGGTCACGTACGGTGTGGTACTGCGTGACTCGGCGCTGCTCGCCGAGGCTGACTGGGGCCTGGTCGTCGCCGACGAGGCCCAGCACGCCAAGAACCCCCTGTCGCGCACGGCCCGGGAACTGCGAGCGATACCGGCACCAGCCAGGATCGCGCTGACTGGTACGCCGGTGGAGAATCGGCTGTCGGACCTGTGGGCCGTCCTCGACTGGACGACGCCAGGGCTGCTGGGGCACCTGGAGGCGTTCACTAGCCGGGTGGCGGTGCCGGTCGAGCGGTACCGCGACGCCGAGGCGACCGCCCGGTTCGCCGCACTGGTCCGGCCGTTCCTGCTGCGGCGCCGGAAGACCGATCCCGGTATCGCGCCCGAGCTGCCGCGTAAGACCGAGACCGACCTGTTCGTGCCGCTGACTGGCGAGCAGGTCACGCTATACGAGGCGATCGTCAGGGAGACGATGGAGACGATCGCCACGAAACAAGGCATCGAGCGAGCGGGCCTGGTGTTCAAGCTGCTGACCGCGCTGAAGCAGATCTGCAATCACCCGGCCCAGTACCTCAAGCAGGCCGGCCCGCTGGCCGGTCGCTCAGGGAAACTGGCCGCCTTCGACGAGCTGACCGACCTGATCCTGGCCAGCGGCGAATCGATGCTCGTCTTCACCCAGTACACCCAGATGGGAACCCTGCTGCAGCAGCATCTTTACGGCCGCGGCATCGGCTCGCTTTACCTGCACGGCGGGGTGCCCGTGCTGCGTCGCGAGGAGATGGTGGCCAGGTTCCAGGCGGGCGAGGTGCCGGTGTTCCTGCTCTCGCTCAAGGCGGGCGGAACCGGCCTGACGCTGACCCGGGCTACCCATGTGCTGCACTACGACCGCTGGTGGAACCCGGCCGTGGAGGATCAGGCGACGGACCGGGCGTACCGGATCGGTCAGGACCGCCCCGTTCAGGTGCACCGGCTCGTCGCCGAGGGCACGCTCGAGGACCGCATCGCGGCTCTGCTCGAGACCAAGAGGGAACTCGCCGACGCCGTGATCGGCTCCGGCGAGGGGTGGATCGCCGACCTGTCCGACACCGAGCTGGCCGAGCTGGTCAGCCTGCGAGCGGCCTCGTGAGCGGCCCCGCGACGGGGCCGGACCCGGCGACATCCGGGTCACGGGAGTTCGGCCGGACCTGGTGGGGCCGGGCCTGGCTGGAGGCGCTCGAGCAGCGGGCGCGACTGGACCCCGACCGGCTGCCCCGCGGCCAGGAGTACGCGCGCTCTGGCGCAGTCGGTGACCTTACCTTTTCGCCGGGCGAGGCGCGAGCCCGGGTGCGCGGCCGGAAGACCGAGCCGTACCAAGTCAGGATCCGAGTGCGGCGGTTCGCGGATGACGAGTGGGACCGGGTGCTCGAGGCCATCGCGGCCCGGCTTGGTCACGCGGCGGCGCTGCTGGACGGTGAGCTGCCACCGGAGATCGCCGACGACGCAGCGGAGGCCGGGCTTGACCTCCTCCCCGGTGGCGGCGAAGTCGGGCCACGGTGCGACTGCCCGGACGACGCTGACCCGTGCAAGCACTCGGCCGCAGCCTGCTACCTCATCGCCGATGCGCTCGACGCCGACCCGTTCGCCCTGTTCCTCCTCCGCGGCCGGACCCGTGACCAGGTGCTGGCCGGGATCCGGGCCCGCAGGCGCGGTTCAGCGCCCGGTACCGGGTCCGCAGCGGATGACGACCGCGCGCCGAAGCCGGCCGCAGACGCCACCCAGCCGACCGAAGACGCGGGCGTGGACGCCAGGACGGCGTTCCGCACGCCGGTCCCGGGGGTGCCGATCCCGGCCGCGCCACTGCCGCCGCGCCGGTCCGGGGCTCCGGCAGCGCTCCCGGTGGACCCGCCGCCCTGGCGTCCCGGCCTCCGCGAGGACCTGGTCGAGCTGGCCGCCGACGCCGCAAGCCGGGCGTGGGAACTGGCGGCCGGCCTGTCGGCCGACGCCGGACTGACCCTCGCGCGCGACGCTGACCTGGCCCGCCGGGCCGCCCGGGTGCTCGGCACGCCCGCCTTCGCGACCCTCGCGGCGCGGGCCGGGGTGCCCCCGCGCGACCTCGCACGTCAGGCGCTCGCATGGCGACAGGGTGGCCTCGCGGGCCTCGAACTACTGCGCGCCCAGTGGGACCCGCCCGCCGAAGATCCGGATACGGCCGGACTGCTGGACGCGGCACGCGCCGTCCTGCGCGCCAGGACCGGCGAGGCGGAAGCTGTCCGGGGCAACCAGATCACCGCCGGACGCCTGCAGTTGCGCCTCGGCCGGGACTTGCGCTGGTACCCGTACGCGCGATCGGACCAGGACTGGGAGCCCAGCGGGCAGCCGCAGCCCGATCCGGCCCTGGCCCTGGCAGATCTCTGACGCGGCCGGACGGGCCTGAGCATGTCGCCAGTCGGTCCGGCAGATATGCGCCCTTCCTATCATCCAACATTATTTGAGTAAATCGAATATTCGAGCGTGTCGCCGTCAGAATGCCGGAGCTACTTGCTAGCATGTTTAAGAAAACAGTATCGAAGACACTTGAAGGAAGATATGCCGGTCGAACTCAGACTGGGAATACCTTGGGTTATGCGATGCCGGGAGGGAGGTGGCAGGAATATGAGCACCGTGGCGGTTCCGGCGAGCGCAGCTGAGGCGCTGGAAATGCTGGAGTCGGCCATGGAGTTCCTGGCCGATGCGGACGCGGCGGGAATGCCAGTCGAGGCGCAGGACAAGTGGATCGCCGAGTACCGGGCAAAATGGGCCGCCCACCGGGCCGCCGCATCGGTCGGCACCGGTGATGGAGGAGCCTGGCTGGAGGGGGACGCAGCCCGCGAGGTGGCGTGCGACGCGATGATCATTGGACCCTGACTGTCCATCCCGATGGCACTAGCCAGGTGCGAAGCCCTACCGGCAAGATCATCCGCAGTCACGGACCGCCGCCGAGCCGCGGGTGACCGCCCCGCAGCTGCGGCCGTTACGACCACGAGGCGAGGATGCGGTCCACGGCGGGCCGGATCAGGTCGCGGGCTTCGGCCCGGCCGACGCCGGACATCAGCAGCGAGTCGTAGTCGGTGTCCTCGTGACGTACCGACGCCACTACCGCCAGCGTGAGGGCCTCGTCATCGAGTGAACGCCCGGCCGCCGAACGCCCGACGCGCCCGCTCCCCCGCAGGCTGGTGTGCCGCGCGATCGTCTCCGCCCGGCCGCACTCCGCGCAGGTCCAGTCGCGGATTGGCTGGACGACAACCAGATCGGGCGGCGAGTCCTGGGTCCTGGTGATGCGTTCCCGCTTCTGCGCGGGAAGGTCGCGCGAAACCCAGCGTGTCCGCCATGCGGCCTCAACCGCCTCGGGAGCGCCGGTGACGAAACGGAGCGGGCGGCGGTTCCTGGTGGCTGAGACGTAATCCGCCTCGGCCCGTTCGAGGGAGCGTTCCCTGGCCCAGCCGTCCAGGCTGACGATGAACTCGGTGATCCTCTCGCCATGCACCGGGCAGGAAGTATTCGAGGTCGTCCACACGGCCGTGCCGCCAGTCGTCCACGTTGCTGGCGTGCAGCCAGCCGAGACCGAGGCACACGTCGACCGGCGTGACGAACCCCTGCCGGGCCAGGGCCTCGGCGGCGGCCACCGCGACCCGGGATTTCACGCTCCGGCTGCTCACGACGGCGAGCCCTGCTCAGCGAACTCGGCCAGCTTGCGGTTGACGTCGGCCAGATCGAACGGCTCGGACTCGGCCGGGTCCTCCTCGGACCAGTACTCGACCGGAGAGTCTCCGTGAAACGCGGCCCCGGGCATGCCTTCCCGGACCCGGCTGAGCGCCTCGTCCGGGCCCTGCTCCTCGAGCGCGGCCGCGGCCGCCTCCACCGCCAGCCACGCCCGGTCCGCCTCGCCGAGCTGCGGGCCGTCGTCCCAGGCGGCCAGCATGGCACGAGCGTGCGGGCCGACGTTCGGTCTCGCTGCTGCCTCCCGCACGGCGGGCAGCATGTCGTCGTCCAGCCTGCTCAACAAGCCGACGGCCACGCTGCGCCGCAGGGGCGATAGGCTCTCGGCCGCGGCGAGGAGCTCACGGGCGGCTCGCGCGCCGCCGCACCCGGCCAGCCATTTCCGGGCGGCTCGATGCTGCTGCTCCTCGTCGCCAAACCGGACGACTTCCTCGATCATGTCGGCGGCGGGCAAGAGCGGATCGGCCGGGCCGGACAACCCGTCCGCCAGGTGCGCGACCGCCCAACGGCCCAGGACGGTGACGACCGGCTTATCATGGTCACCGTCCATCGCGCCGAACCCGGCCAGCAACTCCGCCAAGCCCGCTAGCGGTGTTCCGGTACCCAAGTCGTCGTACCTGTTCAGCGCGGGCCGCACGTCCCCTGACCATTTGTCATATCCGTCACAGAGCTCGTCCAGCACCGCGTTCACAAGGCCCCAGGTGCGATACGTGAGCGGCGCGCCGTTCGGCCCGATCACCATCAGCAGCGCCAGCGCCAGCAGGCGCACGCTGTCCTCGTCATGCGGTCGCGACTCCGCCGCGCACACGGCAAGTAGTGCGGCCAGCCACCCAGAGAGCACATCCGCCTCAGCAGGCGGCCAGTGCTCCAGTGCCGGCCCGCCGGTCACCTGACCGTCCCCGACCCGCAGCAGCCCCGCCCCCACGGCGGCCCACCACGGTCGGCGCAGCGCCGGAATGTCGGCCATCGTCCGCAGTTTCGGCGGCACGTCCACGCCGAGAACGGCACCCGCGCCGGGCAGGTCAGCCTTGCGCAGCACCTGCCCCGCTGTCACCGGACGGTGACCTGTCCCGATCCAGCGAGCAAGCGCAACGGCACCCTGCATGACCGGGCAGTCGCGGGCCATCCGGGCCGCATCGCGGAGGTCGTCCACGGAAAACGTCGCGTCCACATAGCGACCTTACTGTCGCGACTCGGGGTTGTCCTTCAGGTCGAGGCCCCGACTGAGTAGCCAGCCGGCCCAATGTGACATCGCGCCGGCTATAACCGGCCCAATGTGACATCGGGCCGGCTAGGAACCCTCAGACCAGGGCCGGGTCGTCGGCGTTGATGATCGAGTCGAGCAGGCCGGGGAAGCGGCGGTCGACGTCGTCCTTGCGGAGTCGCGCGTACCCCCTGGCGCCCTGGATGCGCTTGGTGACCAGGCCGGCCTCGCGCATGATGCGCAGGTGGTGGGAGAAGGTCGACTTGCTCAGCTCGAGGCCGGCCTCCTGCCTGAGCTGGGCGCACCACGACTCGCCGTTGCGGGCGAGGAAGCGGACGGACGTCAGCCGGTGCGGGTCGGCCAGGGCGGCCAGCACCTTCGGCAGGAGCATCTCGTCCGCGGCCGGCTCGGCGACGTCGTCCATCACGCCCTCCAGCATAGGGCACATTTGCGAGGAGTTCGACGATTGTCGTACAGTTCGATGTATGTCGAACACCTTGTCCGTGACGGATACCGTGTCCGAGCCCGGCTCGCGCCGCTGGCTGATGCTCCCGGTGGTGCTGCTGGCGATGTTCATGGCCGGCTTCGACATCTGGGTGGTGAACGTGGCCGCGCCGTCGCTGCAGCGCGACCTGCACGTGAGCAACGCGGCGCTGCAGCTGATCGTGGGCGGGTACGCGTTCATGTACGCCAGCGGCATGGTGACCGGCGGCCGGCTGGGCGACCTGCTCGGTTACCGGCGGATGTTCATGGGCGGCGTGGCCAGCTTCGCGGTCGCCTCCCTGCTGTGCGGCCTGGCCCAGTCCCCCGCCGAACTGGTCGGCGCGCGGCTGCTGCAGGGCCTCACCGGCGCCGCCATGGTGCCGCAGGTGCTGGCGCTGATCACCGCGACGTTCCCGGTGCGCGAGCGGAGCCGGGCGCTGGCCTGGTTCGGCGTCACGATGGGGCTGGCCTTCGTGTCCGGCCAGATCCTCGGCGGCCTGCTGCTGCAGGCGAACGTGCTGGGCCTGGGCTGGCGCGCGATCTTCCTGGTGAACGTGCCGGTGGGCGCGGCGACGCTGGTGGCCGCGGCGCTCGTGGTCCCGCCCGCACGCGGTCGCCGCAGGCCCCGCCTGGACCCGGTCGGCGCGGTCGGCGTCTCGGCGTCCGTGGCCCTGGCGCTGGTGCCGCTGACCCTCGGGCACGACGAGGGCTGGCCCGCCTGGACCTGGATCTGCCTGGCGGCCTGCCTCCCCGTCATCGCGCTCACGCTGGCCTGGGAGCGGCGGCTGACCCGGCGCGGCGGCGAGCCGCTGCTCGACCTGGCGCTGTTCCGCGACCGGGCCTTCTCGGCCGGGATCGCGGTGAACTTCGCCCTGGTCTTCTTCTTCGGCAGCTTCATGTTCGTGCTGACGCTGCTGCTGCAGGCCGGGCTGAGCCAGTCGCCGCTGCGGGCGGGCCTGGAGGCCGGACCGCTGGCCCTCACCTTCACCGTGATGTCGATTCTCGGCCCGCGGCTGGCGGCCAGGCTGGGGCCGTGGGCGATCACCATCGGGGCCGGACTCGACGTGCTCGGCACGATCGGCCTGGTGCTGACCGGCCTTCGTTACGGCGGCAGCCTAACGGGCTGGGATCTTGCTCCCGCGACGGCGGTCATCGGCCTGGGCCAGGGCATGGCGCTGCCGTCGCTGATCGGGGCCTCCCTGGCGCACGTGCCGCCGGAGCGGGCCGGCGCCGCGTCCGGGATTCTCACCACCGCCCAGCAGTTCGGCGTGGCCAGCGGGGTCGCGGTCATCGGGGCGGTGTTCTACGCCAGGCTGGGCCTCACCCGCGCCAGCTCCGTCTCGGCCATGGAGCTGGCCATCGCGATCGACGCCGTGATCCTGCTCGCCACGGCCGGGCTGACCGTGCTGCTGCCGCGGCGGGAGCCGGCGGTCGCCGCGGCGCCGGCCGCCCGGGAGCCGACGGGATACGACGTGGATGCCGCGCCCACGTCGCTACTGGAACGACATGAACGCGGCATCCACGCCTTATGGCCGCGACGCGCGGGGGGGTCAGGCGGGGGTGATGACGACTTTCAGGGCGGAGTTCTCGGCGGCGTTCTTGAACACGTCGTAGGCCTCGTCGATCTGGGCGAAGGTGAACGAGTGGGTGCCCATCTTCTCCGCCGGGATGCGGCCGCTGGCCACCATCTTCAGCAGAGTGGGAATGGACGCCGTGTCGACCAGGCCCATGGTCAGGGTGACGTTCTTGATCCACATGTCCTGCATGGGCAGCGAGACCGGGACGCCGTGCACGCCGATGTTGGCGATCGTGCCGCCCGGGCGGACCAGGGACGCGGCGGTGAGCAGCGTCTCGGGGTAGCCGACGGCCTCGATCGAGACGTCGACGCCGAGGCCGTCGGTCAGGGCCAGGACCTCGGCGGTGGTGTTGTCGCCCGCTTCCACCGTGTCGGTGGCGCCGAAGTCCCGCGCCACGTCCAGCCGGAACTTGTTCATGTCGACCGCGATGACCCGGGAGGCGCCCCACAGCCCGGTGGTCAGGATCGCGGACAGGCCGACCGCGCCGGCGCCGACCACGGCGACGGTGTCGCCGGGGCGAACCTGGCCGGCGAGCACCCCGACCTCGTAGCCGGTCGGCAGCGAGTCAGCTAGGAAGATGGCCTGCTCGTTGGTGACGTTGCCCGGCACCGCGTACAGCGAGGTGTCGGCGTACGGGACGCGGACCGATTCGGCCTGGGTGCCGTCGATCAGGTGGCCGAAGATCCAGCCGATGCCGCCGACCGTCTGGCAGTGCGAGGGCATGTTCCGCTGGCAGTACTCGCAGCGGCCGCACTTGGTGATGGCGGGGACGAGCACGCGGTCGCCGACGCTGAATCCCTTGACCGCGTCGCCGATCTCGGTGACGGTGCCGACCGCTTCGTGGCCGAGGATGCGGCCGTCCGTGACCGCGGGCACATCGCCGTGCAGGATGTGCAGGTCAGTGCCGCAGATCGTGGTGGTGTCGACCTTGACCACGACGTCGGTAGGTTCCCTGATGGCGGCATCGGGGACGTCTTCCCACGCCTTTTGGCCTGGTCCGTGGTATACGAGGGCTTTCATTGTGCCGACGTTAGTTAACCCCACCGCGACCGGCTGACTCAATGAGGTTTTCCCAGCAAGGACGAGCCGGACAAACGTGACGTAGCGGGCATCGAGGCAGACACGCGGATATAAGCGGAGAT